>Ga0326727_10008451_pt1 | contig 26104 bp, 28 predicted proteins | sample MB2enrmetagenome_FD_207643 | JGI IMG/M metagenome (GOLD analysis project Ga0326727, IMG submission 207643) | Lab enriched peat soil microbial communities from McLean, Ithaca, NY, United States - MB29MY | ecosystem: Environmental > Terrestrial > Soil > Wetlands > Peat | place: USA: New York...
CTTCGCCCGTGGAACCCGCCGCTGCTACGCATTGATGGTAGTTGGGCGGAGTCACTATTCTCTATATAGCCTCGGCCGAACGACCGACCTTGACGGCCTAACTCCGGGCGACCGTCCGGCCGCGCCGGGGACCCTAAATACGTGGGGCGCGGGTGCCGAGCGGTCGCTCAGCATGGTCGGGGAGCCGGACCGTCGTTTCTCGTTCCGAGGTCGTCCGCGCTCGGCTCGGGACGGTGAGACGCTCCTCTCCGCCCTCTCCCGCGACGGCCTCCCCCTCCTGCATCGGTCGATCCAATACCATCGACCCCAGGGTCCCTACTGCGGGATCGGCCACTGCGCCGGGTGTCTCGTGCGGGTCAACGGCCGCCCCAACGTGCGCGCCTGTCGGTACGAACCCGCCTCCGGCGACATCGTCACGACCGAGAACGCTTGGCCCTCGCCGACCTGGGACCTCCTCGGAGCGATCGGCCTTGTCAAACCCGGGGGCGTCGATAGCCAGCATGGACTGAGACGGCCGGCGGTGGCCACTCCGCTCTACCAACGGTTCGTCCGTTGGCTCGCCGGCACCGGAGCCCCCCCGACGGACGCTGCCTCCCGGGCGCTCTCGGCTCCTCCCGTGGAACGCTTCTCCGAAGTCGTGGTCATCGGCGCGGGCGAGACGGGCCGTGCCCTGACGGCCGCGCTCGTCGCTCGCGACCTTCGACCGGTCGTCCTCGACCGGGGGCTGCATCCCCCCTCCCTGGCCGGCGCGGAGCTCCTCGGAGCGACGACCGTGGTGTTCCTCCCGCCCCCTACCGCCGCCGGCTTGCGACCGTTCACCCTCCTCGCCTTCCGCGAGCCGGGGCAGGGCGTCCGCATCACCGCGCGGTCGGTAGTGGTCGCGACGGGAAGCTACGACACGTTGCTCCTGTTCGGTGGGAACGACCGACCCGGCGTTGTCACCGCCGACGCAGCCCTGTCGCTGACGGCTCCGCAGCATTCTCCACCGTTCCATCAGGCCGTCGTCGTGGGCGGGGGCCATCGCGCCGCGCAACTCCTAGCGACGTGCGGCGACGCCATCGCGGCGGTCGTGGCGCCCGGGGAGATCCGCCCCGAGGTCGTTCGGGCCGCTAGCGACCGCGGCATCTTGCTCTACCCACGCTCGCTCGTTCTCCGCGCCAATGGCCGGAAGCATGTCCGCTCGGTCCGCCTCCGCGCTCGAGGCACCGGGACGGAGACGACGATCGCATGCGACGCGGTCGTCCTCGCGCACCGGCGGATCCCCCACGCCCAACTGTTCTTCCAGGCCGGGGCCACGATGGAGTGGCGGTCGGGCGTCGGGGCGTACGGGCCGACCGTGGGCGCGGACGGTGCCACGAGCGTCCCTGGCCTCTTCGCCGCCGGGTCCGCGGCCGACGTCCCCTCCTCCGAGCTCGGCCGCCATGCCGAGGCCGTCGCCGAGGCGGTCGTCCGAGGGGCTGGTCCGACGGGCCCGGCGCTGTCCCCTCCTCGGGACGACACCCCCACCGAGCTCCTGGGGTACTACCGGGAGCTTCTCCACGTTCCCGGTCACGGGCGCTGGGTGGCCTGCCCATGCGTGGACGCATTGGTCTCCGAGGTGGAGAGGGCGTCCCGTTCCGGATACCGCGGCATTGAGGTCGTCAAGCGGTACACGAGCCTCGGTTCGGGGATCTGCCAAGGCCGATACTGCCTCCCCGAGGCGCTCCTCCTGCTCTCGATCCTGGAGGGGCGGTCGCCGCCGGAGGTGGGGTACATCACCCAACGACCACCGGTCGTTCCCGTCCCGCTCGCCGCGCTAGCCTCCCTGCCGGCTTCCCCCCCGAGCGAGGTCCCTCCATGACGTTCGCCCGCGACTCCTACCGCACGGTCGTGGTGGGGGCCGGCATTGTCGGACTCTTCACGGCCTACCATCTCGCCCGGGCCGGCGGAGGACCGATCCTCGTCGTCGACCGCGGCTTCCTCTCGAGCGGGGCCTCCGGCCGCAACGGCGGCGGGGTCCGCCAGCAGTGGGAGACCCGCGGGACGGTCCGGCTGGCCCGCGAGTCGGTGCAGGCGTACCGTCGCTTCGGCCTCGAGTTCGGCTTCAACATCTGGTTCCGACAGTCCGGGTACCTGTTCCTCGCCGAGAACGCCTCCGAGCTCGCCCGGTTGAGGAACGTGCATGCCCTCGTCGCCTCCGAGGGACTTCCTTCCAAGGTGCTCGATGCGAACGGGGTCGCTCGGCTCGTCGACGGGATCGCTCCCGGCGCCGCGGTCGGAGGGACGTATCTCGAGAGCGACGGGACCCTCTACCCGTTCCCCGCGCTCTGGGGCGTCTTCGAGGCGGTGCGCTCGCTCGGGGTCGAGGTCGCGCTGGGCGTGGAGGTGCTGGGGGTCGAGACCCGGAACGGTCGCATCGCCGGGGTGCTCACCTCGAAGGGCACGGTGGCAACGCCGACGGTCGTAAACGCGGCCGGCGGCTGGTCGGGCGACCTCTCGCGACGATCAGGGCTCGAGGTCCCGAACGTCGCCACCCGTCACGAGATCCTGGCGACCGAGGCGATGAACCCGTTCCTCGACCCGATGGTCGTCCGCGTCTCGGACGGGCTCTACTTCAGCCAGTCGATGCGGGGCGAGATCATCGGCGGGCTCACCCTCCCGCACCCTCCCGGAACGTCCGGAGGCCTCGGAAGCTCCCCGGTGTTCCTCACCACGATGGCGCGTGCCCTCGTGGGCCTCTTGCCGAGGCTCGGCGCCGTTGGGGTCCTGCGCGCCTGGTCCGGGTTCTACGACGACACCCCGGACGGGTTCCCGGTGATCGGCGAGGACCCCCGTCTCCCCGGTTTCGTGCACGGGAACGGCTTCGGAGGCCACGGGTTCATGCTCGCCCCGGCGACCGCGCGACGCATCGCCCTCGCCGCCCTCGGCCAGCCGACCGACCTCGACCCCGCCCAGTTCTCGCCGATCCGTTTCCGGGCGCCGACTCCCGCGACGACCGTGGAGCGCCTCCAGTTGGGCTGAGCGAGCGAATCGCGCGGGCTACTTCTTCGGCTTCCTACGCCCGGGCCGGTGTCGACGGACGACGAGCACGAGCACTAGAGCGAGGGTCAGCAGCACCACAACGGGAAGCCGGAGGAGCCACAGCAGCTCACCGGTCGGGTCGGCGCCCGGCCCCCGACCTGGGGCGGTGGTGGCATTCGCGATGTTGGATGCGTTCCCTGCGCCGCCGCTCGACCATGCCCAGGACATGAAGTGGTAGGCCGTGATCGGTGCGCACGTGCCCACGACGCTGAGGTACGGAGGGACGAGCCCGGCACACCACAGACCGTGTCGTTCGCGATTGGCACGACCTCCGCTCCGAAAGGAAGGTCTCGCACCGCTCTCGGCGTCGAGCGAGCGCACGGAACAGCCTCCTCGGTCGGGAGGAAGTCACCGGCTTCGCACGGTCCGAGCCAGGAGCTTCACGTGCATCACCCGGAGCCGGACGGAGCCCGGAAGCGCGCGGTTCCCACCGTATCGGGCCGTGGCGGTACCTAGGGTTGGACGTCCCGCCTCCGGAGCGGAGGCGGAGGCCACCGGGATTCTCCTCCGCTACGCTCTTGTGCGCGCGGCCCGCTCCCGCTCCCGTGATCGGACAGTTCCCGTGGGACCCCTTCCCTCCCTCAGGGGAACCCGACCCGAAGGGACCCGACCCGATCCATACGATCGCGTTCCGGGCGGCCGTCACGTCGGCGGACGCGTACCGCTCGGTGCGCCTCGCCCTCCGTCGTGAGTCGGGCGCGCTGCGGGTCGGCAACCGGTTCGTGACCGACGGCCGCTACCGTCAGGTCGCGTTCCTGTCGTTCGGGAACGCAGCGAACTCGATGGCGCTCGCCGCCCTGCACGCCATCGGTGACCGGCTGACCCAAGGGTTCCTCGCAGGGCCTGAGCCGGTCCCCCCCGAGATCCCGTTCCGCGGAACCCTCGTCCCGCCCGGATGGGGCGGTGCGCCCGAGGCCGAGGAGGTGATCGCGGCGGCGACCGAGCTCGCGGGAGGGCTCTCCGAGCAGGACCTCTTGCTCGTGCTCCTATCGGGGGGCGCCGTCCGCGGGCTCCTCCGGCCCCCCCGAGGGATGGGAGACGAAGAGTTTCGGATCTTCCTTCACGAAGCCCACGGTCGAGGAGCCACCGGCGCCGAGGTGGGACTCTTGAGCCGCGTGCTCGGTGAGGGCGCCGTCGGCGGTCGGCTCGCGAACGCGATCCCCCGAGCGGACACGGCAACCCTGATCGTCGACCGGGGGGACGGACCGAGGCAGCTCGGCGGAGGCCCCATCCATCCAATCGCACCGACCGAGCGCGAGGCGTGCCGAGAGCTTCTCACGCGCCTAGGTCTAACGGATGCGCTTCCGCCTTCGGTCCGGGAGGCGCTCGGCCCGGGGGAGGCCCCCCCGGTCGTGCTCCCGGACCGGATCGCCCGCCCCGTGGTCGTGGCGAGCCCGGGGGACGCGCTCAAGGCCGCGGCCGACGCCGTTTTCGACAAGGGATGGACCAGCCGCCTCGCGTTCCTCTCGCTCCGGGAGGCCCCGTCCACGACCGCCGGGCGGTTCCTCGCCCGCTCGGAAGAGCTCTACGTCGCCGAGGGGCTCACGGCCGACAGTCGGACGAAAGGCGTCGGCGCGTTCGCGATGACGACCCTCGGGCTCCCCGAAGGGGTCGACGAGGGTCCGGCGTTCAGCGAGTTCGTGGCGACGGCGCAGGCGGGCCTACGGCGACGCGAAATGAGCGTGGGCCTCTTCCGGACCGCCGGCGTGGTCGGCGCCCCCGAGTACCCGGCCGGCGCCGTCATCGGCGCTGCGACCGACCCCGACGCCCGCGTTCGTCCGGACCGGGCGCGAGTGGTCGCGATGCGGCGGGGGATCACGGACGTCGGGATGCTATCGATCGCGCTCTTTCCGACGCCGACGCTCGCGAACGGTCGGCGGGCCGAATCGACCTAGCGGTTCCCCGAGGCCTCGCGGCGGTCAGCGCTCGCCTCGGCCTCTTGGAAGTGTCGCTTGAGCGCCATGTACTCGGCGAACGAGATCTCCCGACGGGCGCGGACCGCTCCGGCCTGCTTCAACGAGCCGATCTGGTACGTCCGGAGCAGCTCGGAAACCGTTCGGGCTCCTTCGTCGGCACGTCCCGCGACGATCGGGACCGCCGCGATCGGCGCGTCGATCCTGGCCTCCGGAGCGGGTGAGGGGGGTTCGGCCGGCGCCGGAGGGGCCCCCAAGTACTCGACGAGGCGGGCGTGCTCGCCGACGGTGAGCTCCCCCTCACCGAGGAGGAGGTCCACGAGCTCGCGCTGACGCGGTCGGTAGGTCTCGACGAGCTCGGTCAGGTCGCGGTCAGGGCGCGTCGCCGGGGCGGCCGCGAGCGGAGGACCGACGAGGCCGTCCAGGTCGGCCCGCAGGTCGTCGAAGGCCTGGGCCAACGCCGAATGGTCCGGGCCGGACCCGTCCGGGGGAAGGTCGAACTTGGCCGATAGCCGAACCGTTCCGCCCGAAGGGTCGTCGCTGCGGAGCGGCCGCTCGACCGTGAGCTCGATCTCGCGACGACGGACGGGCACGGCGCCCGACGGGCGAGCGCGGAGAAAAGGTACGCCGAGCCGCGGAAGGTGCTCGGGGCGGTCTTAAGTTACCACCTTTCACTTGCTATCACACAGTAACTATAAGAAGGCCTGCGGGTTGCGGTTCGCCGAGGCGAGACCGATGGAGACGGACCATTCCCGACGTGCCCATCCCGTTCATCCGGCGACCAGCGACGCGTGCGACTCGCCCGACCCGCGACACCTGTGCCCGGTCCTGGCCGCCGTGGGCGTCATCGGAACGGAGTGGCGGCTCGCGATCGTCCACCGCCTGCTCGAGGGTCCGCAGCGGTTCAGCGAGATCCTGAAATCGAACTCGCGGCTGAACGCGAAGACCCTGAGCGCGACGTTGAAGTTCCTCGAAGCTCAGGGTGTTGTGCAGCGGACGGTCGTCAGCACTCGGCCTTTCTCCGTGGTCTACTCGCTCACCGAGATGGGCCTAGGCCTCGCACCAGCCGCGCGCGAGCTGCGCGCCTGGGGCGAGCGTTGGCTCCTCCCCCGGGTGGCGCAGGCGAACCGGGCCGCTACGGCGTCCGCGCGCCGGCCCCCGGCGATCCAGGGGGAGCTTCCCCGGATCGTGATCGCCGAACCGGAAGGTCACCGGTCCCGGTAGGCCTACGGAACGGCTCCCTCTCGACCCGTTTCACGACCCCCCGTCCGCGGCTCAAATACCCCGGTCGCCCCTCGTTAGATTGCAACCACCCCGGAAAGGTCCTTCCATATCGCCGCAAGGGGACAGCACCGTGTCCCAGGCGTGCGAGGGACCTTTCCAAAACCCTTCCTTTCCAACCCCGAGGACCGCTCGTTCCACGTCCCTGGGGGAAGTCTCTTGTCCCACTACGTGCTGGTCGGTCTGATGGCGGCTTCCGAGGAGCCGACCCCCTTCTGCCCGCATTGCCAGCATCGCATCGACCCCAAGACCGACATCCTCTGGGATCACACACCGATGGTCGCGATGGACGGGGTCACCATCACCTACTGCGGATGGTGCGGGGCCATCCTGGGCAGCGCCTCGCACCAGACCTTCCTCAAGAAACGTCGGGGCTGAGCCCGAGAGGTCGTCGCCCACTTCCCAAGGACCTGCCTCCGGAGCCGGTCGTCACTGTTCGTGGTCGGCGACGCTGGCCGCGCCCGTCGCGTGCGTACGGTCGTTCGCGCGATGGGCCTCGGAGTGGACCGGGCGCAGGTCTGGACGCTCCGCCTACCGTGCGGGTCGGCGGAGCGGTCTCGGGGGACGAACACGTAAATCCGCCCGCTCGCTCGACCGAACCGTGCGCGCGTTCGTCGCGGTCGAGGTCCCCCCCCTCCCCGGCGAGGGCCGCCGGGGACCGGCTCCGGAGCACCTCACACTTCTGTTCCTGGGAGAGATCCCGAGGGAGAGGGTCGGGCCGATCGGTGAGGCCTTGGCCCCGGTGGGAGCCGTCACCGCATCGTTCGACGCCACGCTCGAAGGCGTGGGGGCGTTCCCTTCCCCCGACCGGCCGCGGGTCGTGTGGGTGGGGGTCCGCGAAGGAGCGGCGGAGCTGACCCATCTCGCGAGATGCGTTCGCGAGGCGCTCGCGGGCGAGGGAGAACCGACCCGACGAGAGACGTTCGCCCCCCATCTCACGCTCTTCCGCGTGCGCTCGGCGACCGACCACCAGCGCGCGGTCGAGCTCCTCTCGGGGACCGTTCCCCCGCCGGCCCCGCGTCGCTTCCGAGTCGAGGCGTTCGTACTCAAGGAGAGCGAGCTCTCCCCGCGCGGGGCGACCCACCGGACCGTCACGACCTTCCCGCTCCGAGGTCCGCCCGCGGCGCGGACCTAGGGTACGCCGGTTCCCACGTCCGCGCCGCCCGCCCGGTGTCTCAGGTTCCGTTTCCCCACCGAACGACGATACCGTTAAGCGGCCCGGGACGACTCGCTCGCCCGCCCCCCGGTCCGAGGGCAGCGAGGGCTCGGGTGACGACCGACGTTCGACGGCTCTTCGGTGGCTCCCGGCGTCGAGCCGCCCTGCTCGTCGTGGTCGGGCTCGCGTTCCTCGCGACGACCGCCGTGCCGTTCGGCCTTCTCGGTGGGTCGGGCACACATCCTTCGGAGGGGTTGGCGGTCGCGACCCACGTCACGGCCGGGGACGCTGCCGTCCTCAACGCCGGGTCCGCCACCTCGATCGCCGAGATAGGTCCTGTTCCGACGGAGGTCACGGTGGGCCAACCGGCCACGTTCGCCTGGCAGGCGCTCGACGCGGCCGGAGCCCGGGTGACCACGTTCGCGGCCGATGGCGATCTCACGGTCGCGGAAACGGCCAACGGCTCGACCGTGCGCGCCTGGGCGAACGCCTCAGCGACCGGACCGCTCGTTCGGGCCCCGAACGGCACGTTCGCGGTGCCTTCGGCCGCCTGGGAGGGAGGCGTGCTCAACCTCACCGTCAGCGTCGCCTCCGCCCTCCCGGTGACCGTCCGCCTCTTCGGTCCGCTCCTCCCGAGCGGCCCCGCCCCCGTCGCGCTCGCGGTCCGGCCCGACCTCGACCACCTCGTGCTCTACGACCCGTTCAACGAGACGGGGCCGGCCGCGTCGATGAACGAAACGTTCTGGCATGTCCGCGACCGGTTCGGCGACCCGACGCCGGGCGCGTTCCTCGTGGTCGTGGTCGCGAACGCCTCGTCGGTGGCCAAGACGCTCGTGCCGGTGACCTGGGCGGCCGGGGGAACGACCGGGGCCTGGGTGAACTACTCGACCCGCAGCCCGGAAAACGGCACCCTGACGGTCGAGGACCTCTCCAACACGACGCTCTTCGGCCCCGTCCCGATGCTCGCGCCCGGCGCCGCGGCACCGCCAGCGACCCCATCGCTCTCGCCGCTCGCCTTCGCCGCGGTCGCCCTGCTCGCGGTCGGAGCGACCGTCGGGATGGCCGCCCTCCTGCTCGGCGCTCGGGCACGCCCGCCGTCCCCCCCGACCGATGGGGAGGAGGAGCTCCGCAGGCTCGCCGAAGGGCGGGCGACGATCGTAGACCTCGTGGGAAGAGGCGGCGCGCTCGCTCTTCCCGAGATCGAGGCCGCCTGGGAACCTCCTCCTGCGCCTCCCGCGGTCGCCGATTGGGTTGCCTCCCTCGTGACCGACGGGACCCTCACCGTCACCCTCGGCGCAGGAGGGCGGGCACGGTTCGCCCTCGCCGACCGGCCGAGCGGGAAGCCGAGGGTCACCCTCGATGAGGAGGCGCTCGAGCGGGGGATCGCCCGTCGCGATGCCGCCGTCGAGGGCGACGACGAGGAAGCGCCGTAGGGAACGCGCTCGCTCGTTAGGTTGGCTCGCGTCCGACGAGGTCGTAGAAGCGGTACGCCGCCTCGCCGGCCCCGAAGCAGAACTTGAGGGTCGTGAACCCGCTCTTGAGCTCCGCCGCCGCGCGCGCGACGTCCGTTTCGGACTTCCCGCGGTGGAGAAGGTCGTCGAACAGCTCGGCGACCCGCTCCATCTCCTTCTCGCGCATCCCGAGACGGGTCACCTCGGGAGTGCCGAGGCGCACTCCGCCCGGGTGTTTCGGGCTCTTGTCGCCGGGCAGGAGGTTCTTGTTCGAGATGATCCCCGAGTCCGCGAGGCGCTTCGCCACCCGCTCGCCCCCACCCTCCTTCTCGACGCGTACGGCGATCGTGTGCGAGCGCGTGAACCCTAGGTCGGGCGCGAGGACGTCAAAGCCACGGTCGTGGAGCGCCTGGGCGAGGGCGCGGGCGTTCGCCACGGTCTGCCGCGCGTACTCCCGCCCGAACTCGATGTGCTCGGCGAGGCTGACCGCGAGGGCGGCCATCGCGTTGAGGTGGTGATTGCTCGTCACGCCCGGGAACGCGCCGCCCTGGAGGCGCTTCACGACCTCCGTGTCCTCCATCGAGCCGAGGAGGATCCCGTGCTGAGGGCCGGGGAGCGTCTTGTGCGTGGAGGCGCTCATCACGGTGCACCCCTCGTGGAGCGGGTCCTGGAACTCGCCTCCACCGATGAGGCCGAGGACGTGCGCCGCGTCGTACCAGCCGCGGGCGCCGATCTCCTCGAGCGTGGGCCGCAGCTCCTCGAGCGGCATCGGGAACAAGAAGAGCGAGAGGCCGAACAGGCAGACCTTCGGCCGGACCGCCCTCAGGATCTCGCGGGTGCGCGCGACGTCGATCGTCATCCGCTCCGCGTCCCAGGCGTAGTAGACGGGCTTCACCCCGCGCAGCCCGAACGCTCCGAACGAGGCGCTCGAAATGTGAGCCCCGTCCGCGAGACGGCTCGTCCCGACGAGGTCCCCCGGTTCGGCGAGCGCCTTCAAGACCGCCATGTTGGCGACCGTTCCGGACGTGGGCCGCACGTCCGCGAACGAGCACCGAAAGAGGCGCTTCGCGAGCGCGAGGCAGATCTCCTCGACCTCGTCGACCTGCTCGTTCCCCTCGTAGTACCGTTCCCCCGGCAACCCTTCGGCGTACCGGGAGTGGAAATCGCTGATCAGGAGCTCTTTGGCGTAGGGAGAGAGGAGGTTCTCGCTCGCGATGAGCGGGATCGCGTGTTCGAACCGCTTCGAGTGCCGCCGGACCGCGTCGCGGACGCGGGCGACCGTGGCCGCCATCTCCCCGGGCGTCGTGGGCGGTGCCGCAGGCCCCCCCACCCCCCCGCTTCCACTGGAACCGACACGAACCCCATGACCTGCCATGCTCCCACGCTCCCGGACGGACCGGGGCCCCTCACCTCCTCGAGGCCATATATGGACCGTGGCCGTCCCCACGGCGTGACGCCCTTAGCGGCCGATCCAGTGCCAGTCCGTCCTTGGCCGGCCCGCCGACGCTTCTACGTACCGTACCACGACCTCGATGTACTGAACCACCTCAACCACGCTTCGTACTTCGTCTACATGGAAACACTTCGTTGCGACTACTACCTACCGCTCCTCGGTAGCACCGACCCCACCCAGATCGACCTCATCATCGCCGAGGCCTCCTGCCGCTACCTCGCCCCGGTCCCGTACGGGGCCGAACTCGTCGGCGAGGTCGCCCCTGCCCGTCCGCTCGGCCGCACGAGCTTCACGCTCCTCTACCGCTTCACCCTCGCCGACACGTCCACTGTCACCGCCCGCGGCCGTACCGTCAGTGTCGTCTATGATTACTCGAAGGCCGAGAAGCAAGAGATCCCGCCGTCACGGCGGGCCACGCTGGAGCGCGATGCGGTAGACCCTGCCGACGAAGGCTGGTAGGGCCCTCTCCACTGGAAAAGGGGGGGTGGGAGCGTCGGCTCAGAAGCCGGGGTGTTCGGGGTCCTGGCGGGGCATCGGTGGGGGCCATGGGATCGGCGGAGCGAACTCCAGCGTGTCCGAAACCGTCTGGACGCGGTAGAAGGTCCCGGTTCCCTCGAGCGCCTCGTGGATCTTCGCGAGCCGCTCCCGGAACTCGGCCTCAACGTTCCAATCGAAGACGAGGTCGTGGGGGCCGATGATGAACGAAAGGCCCGCGATCGCGCGGAGCCGTTCGGAGAGCTCGAGCGGCGAGACGCTCTCCGGCGTGAAATAGAGGTCTACGTAGGTATGCATAGCGGTTGGGTGACCTCAACACGCGGGCATCGCGTACTTAAAGACTTGCGCACCCGACCGAAATCCCAGCGGGCGTGCTAGGCCAGCAGGATTGCCGTCCGGACGGACCGCGCGGAGACCCCGCGTGCCCCTCGGCCCCGTCGCCCCGCCAGCGTCGACGGGTCACGGTAAGGCTGCTCCCGTCAGGACCTGACCCGATGCCCGTGATGGATAGCCGCTAGGGCGCTCCTCCGAGCGCCCGTCGCAACACCCGCGGCCCGGCGGAACAGAGCGTCTGCGAGGCGCCACGAGACGCACAGTTCGTCCGAACGTCGCTCCTGCCTGTCACCCCCGCTAAGGACGGTTTCGGTGTGTAAGGGGACGCCCAACCCCCCGGTCTAGCCTAGCGAGAAGACGACGCCGGGGCTCGTACATAGCCCTTGGCTAGCTCGGTCGACCCGCTTGGGTCGCGTCTTCCGGCCGCCGCCCGGTCTATCGAATGTGCTCGAGGGAGAACGACCCCAGGTTGAACGAGCGCTTCGTGAACGTGTAGCCGACCCACGAGCGCGCCTGCGCTTCCCCGATCCCCTTGATCGCGAGGAGGGTCTTCATCTGCTCGACCTTGAGGTTGATCGAGCCGTCGACCATGTGCTCGAGCGTCTCGAGGTCGGCCTGGGCGTGCATGCCGCTGTCGAGCATGTAGTAGCTCACGGCCCCATCGATCTTCCGGCGCCCGACGAACGGCTGGAGGAACCGGAAGGTCGCGGCGGTGTCGAGGTACGCCGTGACGGTCGAGACCGATTCGAAGATGAGGCGGTACGCCGGGAACTTCTCCTTGAGCTCCTCCGCGAACGACCGGACCGTCTCGGAGAGCTGGTCGAGGACGTTCTTGTCCGTGGAGGAGAGGAACCGCACGCCGACGCCGGTCGGCGTGGCGCCGACCGCGCGGGAGTACAGGTCCGCGTACCGGACCATCCCCTTCTTCTCCGCCTCCGCGAACCCGGGGTAGAGGGCCGCGAGGTCGTCGCGCACTTGGAGGTACGTCTTGTCGGTCACGACCCAGATCGACGGGATCCCGAGCCGGAGCCCTTCCGCCGAGAAGAGGCGGGCGAGCACGTCCTTCCCCGTGTGCGCCGGCCCGTTGACGAGGATCTGCGAGCCGATGGGGAACCCCCCGTACAGGAGGTCGTCCAGGCGCCGGATCCCGCTCTTCACCTTCGTCTCGGAGACCGAGGCGACCGCCTCGGCCTGGATCTTGTCCGCTTCCGCCTCGGCGGTCGTCCCGCTCATCCGCTCGAGCTCCTGGAGCCGCTGGGCCAGCTGCCCCTCGCGGGCGCGCAGCTCGGTCTCCTTCTGCGAGAGCTGGTGGCGGAGGTCCTCGACACGGCGGGCCTCGTCGCTCGGCGCCGAACCCGGCGCCGGGAGCTCCTTGCGCTGCTCCTCGATCCGACGGGCCTGGATGTCGAGCGCCTGGCGACGTGTCTGCAGCTGCTGGTCGAACGCGGCGAGCTCCCCTTCCTTGAACTCGAGGAGGCCGCGACGGCGTTCGTTCTCCTCGGCGTTGATCCGGATCTCCTCGAAGCGGGTCCTCAGCTCGTTCTCCCGCGCGACCAGGTCCCGCTCCATCTGGTGGACCTCCTCGAGACGGCGGGCGATGTCCTCCGAGACCGGACCCCGCTCCTTCGAGAGGATCGACTCCCGGTCGCGGGCCCGCTCGCTCTGGCTCGAAAGGCTGCGAACGTCCCCTTCGAGCTGCACGATACGACGGCGGAGCTCGGTCTCCCGCTCGATGTACTCGTGCTCGCGCTGCGCGAACTCCTCGCGCAGGCGCTGGTCGAGCTCGCGTGTCGCCTTCTCGACCGCGTCGGCCGCGTTGACGCTCAGCGTCGCGCTCTCGGTCCCGGGGGAGACCGAGGCGGAGGGTGAGGGCGCGTGTTGCCCGTCCACCCCCTCGACGGCGAGGAGACGGAGCTTGAGCTCGGCGATCTCGTCGTCCTTGGAGCGTAGCGCGATCTCTCGCTCCTTCGCCTCGTGCGAGCGGACGTACTTGATGACGGCGATCGAGCCGCGCTTCACGTGCTCGACCTCGTCCTCGAGCTGCTTGCGCTTCGTCCGCTCGTCGAACAGCTGGCGCTGGAGGTCCTGGACCTCCTGGATCATCGTCGTCGGGTCGAACTGGTCGCTCTTGACCCGGTCGAGAAGCCCGGTGAGCCACCGCACGACCGTCTCCTCGCGCGCCAGGACGGGCGCGGTCGCCGCGGCCTCGGCGGGAGAAGGAGCGGCTGGGCCCTCGGTCGGAGCCGGAGATGGGACGCTGACGAGTGGGGTCGCAGGCGACCCACGGTCGGCGTCGGAGGCATGGATCCAGTCCTCCATCGCCCGGTCGTCGCCGTCAACCCACTTCCTCAGGACCTCGGCCGACTCCTTCTGAGCGACCGCGGGCCGTCGACGACGCGTCCGGTCGGGGCGACGGACCGTGCCGGCCCACCGTTCCACGATCTGGTCCGAGTCGAGCGGGGCAGGGCTGGGTTCGGGCTCCGCCGCTGGGATCGCCTCCGATGCGGGCTCGGGTTCCGGCTCGACGGGCGGTGCCGGCCCAGGCACCGATGCCGGGGCCTGGGCAGGGGCCTGGAATCGCGCCGCCTCCTCGGCCGAGATGCCGAGGTCGGTGAGGGCCTGGGTCGACAGTCCCCGAACCGACGTGACGGTAGTGTGGCCCGCCCTCACGAGCCGCTCGGCCGTGTCGAGACTGACCCCAAGGGCCCGGGCGAGTTCCTCGGCCGGGGCGGCGACGGGCGGTGCCGCCGGCGCTGCGGTCTCGGTCGATTCGTCCATGAGCGGGGGGTAGTTACTAGCAGCTCGGAGGGTCTTAATAAGTCCGGGCGGCCCCGGACCGACCGCTCCCGCCAGCGCGTCGCCGACCTCTATCGGATAAATACGGTCGCCCCTGCGCCCCGGCGATGGACATCGACGAGCGCCTGGCCCGGATCGTCCGGCACACCGAAGAGGTCGTCACCGCGGAAGAGCTGCGCACCCTGCTCGCATCGACGGCCCGCCCGCGTGCGTACATCGGGTTCGAGCCGTCCGGCTCCCTCACGGTCGCCCACCTCATCACCACGCGCAAGGTCCTCGACCTCGCGGAGGCCGGGTGTGACGTCACGGTCTTCCTCGCCGACTGGCACGCCTGGATCAACGGGAAGCTCGGCGGCGACCTCGCTCGTATCGCGGCGGCCGGACGGTTCATGCAGGCGACGTTCTCCGCGCTCGGCGCCGACCCCGAGCGCGTCCGCTTCCGCTGGGCGCACGAGCTCACCGGTTCCTCCGACTACTGGGCGAGGGTCGTCCGGGTCGCGAAGGCGACCAGCCTCGCACGCACGAAGCGGGCGATGTCGATCATGGGGCGGAGCGAGGAGGAGTCGACCCTCGACACGTCCTGGCTCTACTACCCGGCGATGCAGGTCGCCGACATCTTCGAGCTCCCGGTGGAGATCGCCTACGGCGGCATGGACCAGCGCCGGGGCCACGTCCTGGCGCGGGAGACGGCCCACCACTACCACTGGCGGGTGCCGATGGCAATCCACACCCCCCTCCTCTCGTCGCTGAAGGGCGGCGGCCGGATGGACCCGGCCGACGGCACGGTCGAACGGAAGATGTCGAAGTCCGACCCGTCGTCCGGGATCCCGATACCGGCGGAACGGGTGACGATCGCGGAGAGGATGGCGAGCGCGTTCTGTCCGGCGAAGGTGGTCGACGGGAACCCGGTCGTCGAGATCGTGCGCTACATCGTGATGCCGTGGGAGGGTCATCTTCGGGTCGAGCGCCCCGCGAAGTACGGCGGGCCGCTCGAGTTCGCGACCGAGGCGGAGTTCCTCGCGAACTGGACCGCCGGCCTCCTCCATCCCCAGGACCTCAAGGGCGCGGTCGCCGACTCGCTCGACCGGCTCGTGGACCCGGCCCGGAGGTACTTTGCGGCCCACCCCGAGCTCTCCCCGGCCTCGTTCGCCGCACCCGCGGCCCAACCATCGTGAGGGAGCGCGCGCGGGCGCCGACGTTCTTCCCCGAGCTCGGGAGCCCGAACGGGGCCGCGCGCAGCGCACCGTTAAATAGCCTATCCCGTAGCCGGCCCCACCCGTGAGCCGAGGACCCCCCGATAAGGGGGTTCCGCTGACGCGAGGAACGAACGATGGCGCGACCGATCTACGTGCGATTCGAGACCCCGAGCGACCTCGCCGACAAGGCCCTCCAGCTCGTGCAAGTGGCGAGCGAGACCGGCAAGGTCCGGGTCGGCACGAACGAAGTGACGAAGTCGAGCGAGCGCGCGGAAGCGAAGCTCGTGATCATGGCCGAGGACGTTGACCCGGTCGAGATCCTCGTCCACGTCCCGATGCTCTGCGAGGAGAAGCGGATCCCGTACCTCTACGTCCCGAAGAAGCAGCGGCTTGGCCAGTCGGCGGGGCTTTCGAAGTCCGCCGCGAGCGTGGCGGTCGTGGAGCCGGGCGAGGCCCGAGCGCTGCTCGAGGAGCTCTCCACCGCATTCGCGACCCTCAAGAAGTAAGTCGGACTTCGAACGGCGAACGGTAGGGAACCATGGCGGAAGAGAAGGGCTCGCCGGCCGAGGTCGTCGAGCTCGTCGGTCGCACCGGCATGGCCGGTGAGGCGACGCAGGTGAAGGTGCGCGTGCTCGCCGGCCGCGACCGCGGCAAGATCATCACCCGCAACGTCGCCGGCCCGATCCGCCTCGGGGACGTCCTGATCCTCCGAGAGACGGCGCGCGAGGCGCGCAAGCTCTCGGTGCGGTAGGTGGCGAGGGGTCGATGGTCATCAAACGGCAGTGCTCGTTCTGCGCCCAGGAGATCGAGCCGGGCACCGGCATGATGTTCGTGAAGCGGGACGGCACCGTCTTCCACTTCTGTACCTCCTCGTGCCGGAAGCAGCAGCTCCACCTCCACCGTGTCGGCCACCGCTTCAAGTGGACCCGCGCGCACGAGCTGAAGCGCGCCGCGGACCGTTCGTCCGCCCAGAAGGCCCCCTCGGCCGTGCCCGGGGTCAAGGCCGGCCGGACCCGCCCGGGCCGCCGAAGTGCGCCCGCTGCCGAACCGCCCGCGGCGCCCGCGGCTCCCGCGGCGGAGCCGACGCCGAAGGGAGTCGCTCCGGCCCCCGAGCCGACGACCGCCCCCTCGGCGCCCGCGGCGAAGCCGAGACGCCCCCGGAAGAAGGCCGAGACCGCGCCCGCCGAGTGAGCGCGTCCCCCCTCCCGGTGCGCGTGCAGCGGAATCGGTAAGCCCTCGCGCGAAAGGCGTCCCATCGCATGGGACCCGAGGAGAGCTGGACCTCTCCGTCCGACCTCGCCGACTACGTCTACTGTCCCCGTTCCCATTGGTACCGCCACCATCCTCCCTCCGGGGGCCCAAGCCGCTCGTCCGAGCGGAGCGCGCTCGGCGGGGTCCGCTACCATGACCGCGTCCTGACCGCGGAACGTCAGCGCGCCGAGCGCGGAGGAACCTACTGGGGAGCGCTTCTCCTCGGCCTCGCGCTGGCCGCCCTGGGGGCGTGGTGGATCCTTCGTCCCTGATGGCCCCGGTCCTCGTCGCGGGGGTCGTGGTGGTCGTCGGCGTGGCGCTCGTGGCGTGGGCGCTCCGCGCGATCTCTCAGCGATGGGACGACGCCGCCCGGGGCCGACTGGTCGCGGTCGATGCCGGCCGTCCGGTGACGCTCCGAAGCGACCGGTACGGTATCGTGGGGCGACCGGACGAGCTCCGTCGCCTTCGGGACGGAACGGTCGTCCCGGTCGAGTTCAAGAGCCGGACGACCCCGCCGCGCGGCCCGGCACCCTCGCACGTGGTCCAGGTTCGAGCGTACTGTCTGCTCGTCGAAGAGACGACCGGGCTCGCCCCTCCGTACGGCGTACTGCGCTACTCGGACGGGGAGTTTCGGGTCCGCTGGGACGACCGCGCCCGGGCCGAGCTCCTGTCGGTCCGAGCCGAGCTCCTTCGACCGTACGACGGTCGGGCCACACCGTCCCGGGCCCGGTGCGCTCGGTGCCCGTGGTTCGAGGGATGCGACGCCCGGGCCGCGTAGGTCCGCCCTCCGCAGAGCAGCCCAGGCCGGGGCGGAGTCGGGAGGGCGCGGGCACGAAACCTTAACCCCCGGTCGGACTCGGCGGGCCGATGGCGGAAGGGTCTGTCGAGCGGACGTTCGCTCTCGTGAAGCCGGACGGTGTGCGCCGTGGCCTGGTCGGGGAGATCCTCACCCGCTTCGAGCGCAAGGGGCTCAAGGTCGTGGCCGCGAAGATGCTCTGGGTGACCCCCGAGCTCGCGCAGCGTCACTACGCCGAGCACGAGGGCAAGCCGTTCTACCCGGGGCTCGTCCAGCACATCACCTCGGGGCCGGTCGTCGCGCTCGCGCTCGAGGGCCGCTCGGCGATCTCCGTCGTTCGGCTCCTCACGGGAACGACGAACCCTCAGACCGCGGCCCCCGGTACCGTACGTGGGGACCTCGCCCTCGCGATCACCCCGAACCTCCTGCACGCCTCCGACTCGGCCGCGTCGGCCGCGCGGGAGCTGGCGCTCTACTTCGCCCCGGACGAGTACCTCGCCTACGCGCGCGTCGGCGAGGAGTACGCGTAGAGCTCGACCGATGGGGGCCACGCTCTCGAACGCCGCGCAGGCGCTCCGACGGGGCGGGCTCGTCGTCTATCCGACGGACACCCTGCTCGGCCTGGGCGCGCTCGCGAGCGACCGCGAAGCGGTGCGGAAGCTCATCGCGGCGAAGGGCCGCTCCCCCTCGCAGCCGATCTCGGTCTGCGTGAGCTCGACCGAGGAGGTCGAGCGTTACGCCCTCGTCTCTCCGAGGGCGCGACGGTTCCTGCGTCGCCACCTTCCCGGGCCGTTCACGGTCCTTCTTCTACCCTCCCCGGAGGCGTACCGCCGGTTCGCCCCGAGCGTGGGCGGTGGCTCGACCATCGGGTTCCGGGTGCCGGACCATCGCGTGGCATGCGAGCTCGCCCGGGTCGCCGGGCCCATCACGGCGACCTCCGCGAACCGGCACGGCGCCCCACCCGCCCGTACGGTCGCCGAGGCGCGACGCGCGCTCGGCCGGGCGGTGAGCGTTTACCTACCCGCGCTCCCTCCCGGCTCGGGGGAACGCTCGACCGTGGTCGACCTCATCGGGCCCGAGCCCCGCGAGATCGTGAGGAGCTGAGAGGACGCCATGGCGCGATATCCTCCGGACCTGGACCGTTGGCGCGAGGCCGCCCGCATCGCGGGAAAGGCGCGCGAGCTCGGCCTCCACCTCGCGGTCCCGGGGGCGCGCCTCGCGGACGTGGCCGAAGCGGTCGAGTCGTTCATCCGGTCGGAGGGCGCGGCACCGGCGTTCCCGGCGAACCTCTCGCGCAATGACGAGGCGGCCCACTTCACCCCGGCGCCGGGCGATCCGGTCACGCTCCAGGAAGGGGACCTCCTCAAGGTCGACGTCGGGGCCCACTTGGACGGGGCGATCGCCGACACGGCCGACTCGGTCGAGGTTGGCGGGACGCACCGGTACGACCACCTGATCCGCGCCGCGCGGGAAGGCCGGGCGGCCGGGATTGCGCGCGTAAGGGCCGGGGGCCGGGTCGACGACGTCTCCCGCGCGATCGCCGAGGCGATCCGCGCCCGGGGGCTGAAGCCGATCGTCGACCTCACGGGCCACTCGATCGAACGCTACCTCCTGCATGCCGGCAAGGCGATCCCGAACGTCCCCGGGGCGAGCGCCGAAACCCTCGAGGAGGGCGAGGTGATCGCGATCGAGCCGTTCGCCACCAACGGGATGGGGTCGATCGGGAACGGCCCGTTCGGGAACATCTTGAGGTTCCGCAACGACCCCGGAGCGTCCGACCCCGCGCTGGCCGCGATGTTCGAGCGGTTCCGGACCCTGCCGTTCACTCCCCGCTGGGTCGTCGCTCCGGAGGAGAAGGCCGCGCTCGAACGCTTCCGTCGGCGGCTCCAGTCGTACCCCGTGTTCGTCGAGCGCGGTCACGGCATGGTCGCCCAGGCCGAGCACACGGTCCTCGTCGGGCCGAGCGGGGCCGAGGTCCTGTCGGGTCCGTAGGCGGCTAGCGCCGCGGGTTCTCGAACGCGGCGCGCGCGAGCGCCGCCCCGCTCACGACCGACTCGAGCTTCGCGCGCGCGACCGGAAGGCTGCGCGTTCGTAGGCCACAGTCCGGGTTCACCCAGATCCGGCCCGGGTCCCCGAGGTACTTCGCGGCGCGGCCGATGCGTTCGGCGACGACCTCGGGGGTCTCGACCGCGTCCCGGTGGACGTCGACGGCGCCGAGGCCGACGTCCCGCCCGTCGCCGTACTCCGCGAGAAGCTTCAGGACCGCGTAGCCGTCGTGCCCGGGGGCGTCGCGGTTCGCGAACTCCCAGGCCCACTGCCGGCACCGCTTCGCCTCGAGGAGCGTCGGCAGGAGGTCCGCGTAGTTCGAGTAGCAGATGTGCATCGTGAACTCGGCGTCCAGACCCTCCGTCGCGGCGTTGAACCCGTCGACCACGATCGCGGCCTCGTCCGGGTGAGTGCCCGCGGCCGGCTCGTCGATCTGGATCACCCGGCACCCGCGATCGATGAGCGCGCTCAACGTGGGCCGCACCGCCCGGCGGGCGAGGTCGACCACGAACTCCCGCTGCGCGGCCCGTCGGGCCGCCCGGCCCTTCCAGCCGGGCTGGCGGGCGAGGTAGTACTCGTTGTACGACCAATCGGCGAGAGTGTACGGGCCCGTGACGGGAAGCTTCGGCTCCGCGCGCGCGTGCGCCCGGACGAACTCGAACTCGTCGACGTGGTACGGTCGGTCGAGGCGGACCTCGTCCGTCACGGCCGCTTTGAGGTAGTACTTGTTGTCGAACGAGCGGACATGGCCGCCGAACCGGAAGCCGTGCATCTGGCGGATCGGGTGCTCGTACATCTCGACCCGACGGGCTTCCCCGTCGTAGACCCGATCGAGCCCGGCCGTCTCGAGGAACCGTAGGCCGAAGAGGGCGCCTAGGTCCCGGACCGCGTCGGGGCTGGTCGCCCTCGGCCGGCCCGCCAGCAGCGCGTCGCGGACCTCGGGCGCTTCGGCGGCGAACCCCACTCGCGCATCCCAGCTCCGGAGCTCTTCCTTCGCGCTCTCGTCAAGCGCCTCCGACCGCTGGCCCAGGAGCTGCCAGCGCGGCTTCGCGAGGCTTCCGATCTCCTGCGTTGGGAAGAGTCCCCGCGTCACGGCGACCCCTCCGAAAGCGCCCGGCGGACCGCCGGGAGGACGTGGAGCTTCCGGGTCGCCGGCTCCCACGGGAGCAGGTCGAGCGGGGCGCCGGGGCCGAGCCAGACGGCCCTCGGGCGTCGCCGCGCGTGCGCGGCGCGGACGACGCGCGCGACCTCCGCGGGGTCCTCCTCGAGGGTCGTGCGGGGGTCGACGACCCCGAGCCCGAGGCCGGTGCGCGAAGGCCCGGCGGGAAGGTGGTCGACCCCCGTCTCGGCGAGGTCGACCCCGACGACCGACACGGGAAGGCGTTCGAGGAGCGGGAACGCCGGGCGGGCGTCGGCGCCGTACGTCCAGACGATCGACGTTCCGCCGTCGAGCGCGGCCGCGACCGCACGATAGCCGGCGACCACCGCCTCCGCGAGCGGACCGTCGGGGGGTCGGAGGACGAGCTGCGGCTCGGAGAAGAGGAAGGTCGTGAACCCCCGTCCCCGGAGCTCCTTCACCTCGTCGCCGAGGAGCCGACCGAGCCGGTGGACGAGCGCGCTCTCGGTCTCGCCCGAGCGGTTGTCGAGCATCCCGGAGAACGTGTACGGACCCGGGAGCAGGACGCGCGCCGTCGAGGGCATGCGCAGGAGCGGCGGAGGGAGCCGGGTCGCTAGCGCGCCCGGGGTCCGGCCGGGCGGGGCGAGGAGGATCGGTTGCCGGTAGAACGTGTTCGTCTCGAGCCACCGGGTGAGGGGACCGACGGTGAACCCCTCCCATGTTTCCGCGAACGGACGGAAGAGGTCCGGCCAGCGGAGGTACCCCGCGGTCCGCTCGTCGAACCCGAGGCGCTGTTCGAGCGCGACGACCTCCTCCTCCGACCTTCCGAACAGTTCCTCGACCGCGTCCGCGCCCGTACGGCCCCGGTCGAGGTCCCGGGTCGCGGTCACCAGCGCCTCGGAGCGGGGGAACGGACCGGTGAGACCGGTGCGGACGAGCATCGGGCCCCTGACCCGGGGACGGGCTTAAGGCTGACGAATTTTCGAAAGGGTGCAGAGGGAGAAAGTCGGTTGCGCGGGGGACAATCCGCCGCGTCCTACTCGTTGAGGTTCGTCGCCACGATGCGGTCGAACTCCTTCGGCTTCGGCGGCCAGCCTTCCGTCATGTACCGGACGAACGCCTCGAGCGAACCCTGGGTGAGCGCCTCGTTGCGGACCCGCTCGAAGCCGACGGTCGAGACGTGCCGCTCGGGCAGGGCATGCCGCGCGCCGTAGTGCGCGGGGTAGACCTCGGTGTCGTTCGGGAGGGTCAGGATCTTCTCGTGGAGCGACGCGTAGAGCTGCTCGGGAGAGCCCGCTCCGAGGTCGGTACGGCCACAGCTCCCCACGAGGAGCGTGTCCCCGGTGAAGATCTTGTCCCGCGCGCGCAGGGTCAGGTGGTCGGGGGTGTGGCCCGGGGTCTCGAGGACGACGACCTCCTCGTCCCCGAAAGCGACCGAATCCCCTTCGGCGAGTGAGCGGTGCGGATACCGCGCCTCGGAACGGCGGCTCAGGTAGATCGGCGCGTCCGTCGCCGCGTGGAGCGCGGAGTGGCCGGCGAGATGGTCGGCGTGCGTGTGGGTCTCGACGATTCCCACGAGATGCCAGGAGCCCTCCGAGAGGAGCGCGTGGTACGGAGCGATGTCGCGGCCGGGGTCGATGATGATCCCCTGGCGAGCGTCCCGGTCCCCGAGGAAGTAGGTGAGGCATCCGGAGTCGGGCCGAGAGATCTGGCGGAGGAACAGGTGCGCCGCCGGGTCGTCCGCCGGATAGCGGGGAAGGCCGGGGTCGGCCGCCCAGGAGTACTCCTCGAGGCCGCCTTCGAGCGCCACGGCGAGGGGGAACCCTCGGTCCTGCAGGAAGCCGGCCGCGCGCCGGGCCTGGGCCCCGAAGTGGTCGTAGGTAACGATCGGCCGGTCGTGCGGCAACGAGGCGAGGGCGGCGCCGAGGGCGTGGAGCGGGAGATGTCGATCCCCCGGCAGGTGAACGACCTTCCGTTCCTCGGCGGAGCGGACGTCGAGGAGCAGGGGAGGCGTGGTGGACTCGATCAGGCGGCGCAGGTCCTGTGGAAGGACGAGAGGGGCCGCTCCGATCGTCGGGGGACGGACGAACGGATGCGGGGGTGGGTCGGGAGGCGTGCCCATGGGTCGGGGGAGGGCATCTTGCCGACTATTTAGTCGCAGCTAGGGGCCTGCCGTTCGCTTAGGCACGGCGGGTCGCGGCCCTTGGGTCCGGCATTTGCCGAGCTCCCCGAACGACTCTACATTTGGGTTGATCCGGTGCTGCGTGAGGCGTGGGTTCCAACCGATCACCGCGATCCGGGCCCGCTCGCGCCAGGCCGTTCTTGTCGGTCGAAGGCCCAGAGCGGGGGCGTTGACCTTAAACCGCCCGGGGCTCCTCGCTCGCCATGCCGAAGACCCCGAGCCCCGCCTCGAACTCCGCCCCCAAGTTCCTCCGCCGAGGGAAGGTGAAGGAGGTCTACGAGATCTCCCCGACCGAGCTCGAGTTCCGGTTCACGAACGACATCTCGGTCTTCGACAAGCACATCCCGAGCGAGATCCCGCACAAGGGTGAAACGCTCGCCCGAACCGCGGCCTTCTGGTTCGAGCTCTGCTCGCGCCTCGGGGTCCCGCACCACTACCTGAGCCTCGCCGGGCCCACGGCGATGCGAGTGAAGCGCGTGCAGGTGGTGCCGAAGCCCACGACCCTCGGCCCCCACCCGAAGAACTACCTCGTGCCGCTCGAGCTGATCGTCCGCTACTACCTCGCCGGCTCGATGTGGGACCGTGTGAAGGCCGGGAAGGTCTCGGCCGAGGAGCTCGGCTTCCCGAAAGGGAAGACGCTCACGTTCGCGATGCCGCTCCCCCAGCCCCACTTCGAGGTCACGACGAAGCTCGAGCCGGTCGACCGTCTCCTCACGGCCGAGGAGGCGCTCTCGCTCTCCGCCCTCGACCGGACGCAGCTCGATGCCCTCCGGGAGACGATCGTCAAGGTCGACGCGGCGATGCAGAAGGAGATCGGCCCGCGGGGCCTCATCCACGTCGACGGCAAGAAGGAGTTCGCCGTCGACGCCGACGGCACGCTCATGGTCGTCGACACGTTCGGCACGGCCGACGAGGACCGGTTCTGGGACCAGGCCGCCTACGACCGCGGCCGCCAGGTCGATTTCTCGAAGGAGTTCGTCCGCCAGCACTACCGCGGGACCGGCTACTACGATGCGCTCCTCAAGGCGCGGGAGGGTCACACGCCCGAACCACCGATCCCGGCGCTCCCGCCGCTCCTCGTGGATGAGGTGAGCCGCCTCTACACCACCGTCTACCAGCGCCTCACCGGCGAGCCGTTCATCCCGCTCGCCCGGTCGGGATAGGCCTCAACGTTCACCGTTTCGCGACCCCTCCCGCACCCTTATCTCTCCGCGACCCGGTCGGTCGAACGTGCCCACGAAACCGAGCCCGAAAGCCGCCGGTGCGGAAGAGGCCCCTCCGGCCCCCAAGCCCGCGATCGCCCTCGAGGACCTGCCCGGGATCGGCGGGATCACCGCGGAGAAGCTGCGCGAAAGCGGCTACACCGACCTGATGGAGCTCGCCGTCGCCTCCCCGGGCGACGTCGCGGAGGCCGCGGAGATCGGCGTCGCGATCGCCCAGCGGATCATCGGCGAGGCGCGCCGGAAGGCGGACGTCGGCGGGTTCGAGAGCGGCACGACCCTGCTCGAGCGGCGCAAGAAGCTCGGGCGGATCACGACCAACTCGAAGGCGCTCGACGAGCTGCTCGGAGGCGGGGTCGAGACGCAGGCGATCACCGAGTTCTCCGGGGAGTTCGGGACCGGCAAGACCCAGATCGCGCACCAGGTCGCGGTCGATATCCAGCTCCCGCCCGCCCAAGGCGGCCTCTCCGGCGAGGTCGTTTACATCGATACGGAAAGCACGTTCCGTCCGGAGCGCATCGTCGATATGGCGAAGGGCGTCGGCCTCGACCCGGAGGAGACGCTCGGCCACATCCACGTCGCGCGAGCGTTCAACTCGAACCACCAGATGCTCCTCGTCCAGAAGGCGCAGGAGCTCGCCCGCGAGAAGCCGATCCGCCTGCTCGTGGTCGACTCGCTCACCGCACACTTCCGCTCGGAGTACCTCGGACGCGCCGAGCTCGCGCCCCGGCAGCAGCACCTCAATCGGCACCTCCACGAGCTCCTCCGCTTCTCGGACACCTACAACGCGGCGATCGTCGTCACGAACCAGGTGTCGGCCCGGCCGGACATCCTCTTCGGCGACCCGACCCGCCCTATCGGAGGGAACATCGTCGCGCACGCGGCGACGTACCGCGTCTACCTGAGGAAGTCGAAGCCCCCGAAGCGGATCGCCCGGTTGATCGACTCCCCGAACCTGCCCGAGGGCGAGGCGGTCTTCTCGCTCACCACCGAAGGGATCCGCGACTAGCGTCCCCCAAGGCGCGCTCGCCGACCGTTCGCCAGGGCTCGCCCTCTTCCCTTCAGAGGTCCCGTCGCCGTTCGGGCGGGGAGTAGCATCGGTAGACCCGGCCGACGACCGAGCGGGTCGGCACGGGCCCGAACCGACGACTGTCCCGGGCGGTCTCCGCCGCGTCCCCCCGGACCTCGACCGTTCCTCCCGAGACGTCGACCTGCGAGACGCGCTTCACGAGCCAGCGGGTTGCGTCCTCGGGGTCGACCAGGACCACCACGTCTCCGACCCGAGGAGGTCGGTACCGATAGGCGCGCCGGTCGACCAACAGCCGGTCCCCGGGCCGCAGCGTCGGGAGCATGCTCTCGTCCCGTACCACGACCCTTCGGCTCCGCCAACGACGAAACGGTGACGGCGGGGGCTCCGAAACGGACGTACTACCCTCCGGAGGCTCCGGCATCCTTATCCACCTCCGGGAATGGCGGGGACATGCCCAAGAGAAGCCCTTCCCTCGGACTGGTGGAACGCCTGCTGGACGCCGTGAACCCCCCCCGCGCGGTCTACGCGCACTGCGACATCCCTTGCGGTATTTACGACCCGCATGAGGCCCAGATCGCGGCGCTCACCGTCCTGCGGATGGACCAACTGATCGGGGAGCTCGCGCCTCCCGCCATGGACTCAAAGCCGGAGGAGCGGTCCGTCTTCATCACCAAGATGGCGCGCTACACCGCAGTCAAGGAGCTGCACGCCGAGAAGGTGAAGCAGGAGGTCCGCGTCATCTGGGGCGACTACTTCACTCCGGACCACGCGAAGCAGTTCCCGCAGACCCACGAACTCGTCTGGAAGATCTTGAAGCAGGCCTCCAAGGCCCGCCAGGGGACGAACCTCGCCGACGCCCAGGAGCTCCTCAAGCTCGTCCAGGAGTTCGCGGAGATCTTCTGGCAGACGAAGGGCGCGAAGACGAAGCGGCAGCCGTCGATGCAGAAGTCCGGCGGCGAGCTCGTCGTTCCGGTCTCCGCGTAGTCCCGCTAAGGACCCCCACACCGGCTCCGGGACGCCCCGGAGCCGCGCCCCAGGGCCTCGACCCAGGTTGGTTAGCTAGCTCGTTCGTTAGTTAGGCCGGAGGCGGAGGGACTGGGGCGGGTGGGGCCCGCGGCTCGACAGACTTCGGGAAGCGGACGCTCTGGCCGCAGCTCGGGCAGACGTACTCGCTCAGCGCCCGGTGGCGCAGCGGGGTCCGGCACTTCGGGCAAGGGATCGGTTTCGCGCTGACGTACGCGGCGAACATCTCCTGCGAGCGTCGGTCGTCGAGGTTCGTCGCCCCTGAGCTACCAACCACCGTGGGGAGGGGAGGAGGAGCGGTGGTC
>Ga0326727_10008452_pt1 | contig 26100 bp, 23 predicted proteins | sample MB2enrmetagenome_FD_207643 | JGI IMG/M metagenome (GOLD analysis project Ga0326727, IMG submission 207643) | Lab enriched peat soil microbial communities from McLean, Ithaca, NY, United States - MB29MY | ecosystem: Environmental > Terrestrial > Soil > Wetlands > Peat | place: USA: New York...
CATCCCCCAGCAGGTAGGCCAGGGCTTCCTCCCGGGGGGAGAGGACCCAAAAGGCGGTGTCCGCGTTAATCAGGGCCACGTAGTCGGGGTGGCCCACCTCTAAGACGTCGAAATGGGGCCCGGCCCCGGCGTTGACCGCAGCCGAGGACGGGCCCAGAAGGTTGGGGGTTTTGGACGCCATTAGCCTACTTGGCCTTTTTGGCGTCCGCCATCAGGTAATGGGACAGGCCCACCTGGTCGCCGTTGGGGGCGCAGGTGTAGCGGATGCTGATGGGTTTCTTACTACTCGATTCTTTTGCCATATAGGGGTCCTCCTTCCTCCGGTGGTTTACCGGCCAGGCCTGCTGCACGCGGCCGCCGGGGAAAAGCTGGGAGCTCACGCCAAGGCGCAAAGTCGCCAAGAAAGACGCCAGGGATTATTTTTATTAAAAATTCTTGCGCCTTTGCGCCTTGGCGTCTTTGCGTTGCGCCTTGGCGTCTTTGCGTGAGATAAAAACAAAAAAAGGAGTCCCATCACGCGGATGGAACTCCCTTTACCATCAGGAGTAGCCAATTTCTACCGCCAGGCAGGTCTTCTGGCTCTCGGATCAGCCGGAGAGAGTCAGCCTTCCCACCGGGGTTTTTCGTAAGTCCCCGGTAGTGGCCGGCTGGCGCCTGCAACTCTGTCCGTCCCCGATTACAGCGGCGGGACCGCCCCGGATTCGCACCGGGTTCCGGAATGCCTGTCGGTTTTTTCTTCGCTTAAATTAATACAAGAAAATTAGCCCGTCAAGATAAAATTTGTTAGTGGGTCAATTTACTTTTCCCAGTATTTTTAACAATATATACATAACATGTTAAATTAATAGGAGAAATAGTTTTCTTGACCATTTTTTCAAAATTTGGCATGATGGCGCAATCCAGATGCAGGGGTGCGCCGTGTCAAAAATTTTATGGGAAATATTGGGGAATATTGTCGCGTATTATCTTGTTATATATGTGATTCCTCTATTGGGTGGTCTAGTAATGCTTTTCTGGGTAAAACAAAAAGAAAACCTATGGAGAGGTGTTATCGCTGGATTAATGTGCTTCACGTGCTTATTAGTCGTTAGCAGTATATTGGCAAGCCATTATGATGAAGTTTCCAAAATCCCAGTCCCAGTGGCCTACGAGGAAATTAAAGTACCCGCTGAAACAGCGGTCGGTCTTCCTGCTGCTACGCTCAAGAATTTAATCTCTCGGTACGGCGATAATCTTAGCGCGATTGTCTATGTGAAAGATAACATCATCGCTTATCGAATAGATGGTGGAATACCTACTGCAACTACAGCACAACAGGTGATGCCGACTGGTGGATTATACCTGCAAAGTGTGGCAGCCGTCAAGAATTTCCGGGCTATTTCCGCAGGCCCCGTAGGAGTATCCACTCTAATAGCTGTAAATTATTTTAAGGGACGCATCAGATAAAGAAATGTCTTCTACAAAACAAAATTTTAAGAAAATGTAGGGTGCGCAACGCGCACCAATAAAAATCGCATTTTTTAAAATCAAGCCTCAAGGTTATGGCATATGCCCCATTATTTGCGCCCCTGGGTTCCGGGAGGGACATTCTTCTTAACAGTGGTGACTTTGGATCGCCGAAGAATTTTTAATTCTCCCGTAGGACGAGGGATTCTAGGGAAAGCGGTCAACCAGGTAAAGGGAGAATTCCCCTTTTCCCTGGATGCCTGGGTCCTGCTGCCGGATCATCTTCACGCCATCTGGACCTTACCAGAGGGAGATACGAACTACGGCAAGCGGGTGGGTTTGATCAAGGCACATTTTTCCAAGGCTGCCAGGAAATGGTTGCATGAAGAATCCTTGATGAATCCCTCCCGGCGGGACCGCCGGGAGACCACCATCTGGCAGCGGCGCTTCTGGGAACACACGATTCGCGATGAGGAAGATTTGGCCAAACATTTCGATTATATTCATTATAACCCGGTAAAACATGGGCTGGTGCAGATGGCGCGGGATTGGCCATATTCCTCGTTTCATCATCTGGTTAAGCAAGGAATTTATTCGATTGACTGGGGAGAAGGCGTATCATTTGATTTGAAAGATAATTTTGGAGAATAAGGTGAAATGAAATGATTGGTGCGCAGTGCGCACCCTACATTAACTGCCGTGCTGAGGGTGCCCCTCTGGACTCGACGGTTCTATCTGTCGGAGGTTGGCTCTTCGGTTAATAATGAGTAATTATTTAGGAAGACTATATCTGAACCGGCCTTCACTTGATATTCTGCTTGCTCGGGTAAATCGCCTTTCTCTTAAGATGATTCTATGCCTCGCCCTACAGCAACAACACAAAAGTGCCGTTCGGGGAAGAGCCTGGCCCTCAATATTGTATTCGCGGTCCTGGCCGTGGTGGTGACGGGGATCGCCTTGGAGCTGCTCTTCCGCCACCTGCTGTTCGGCCCGTATCCTTTTATGAAAGAATGGCGAGATCCTCTCTTATATGCCGACGGCGACTCTTCCGATGACTACTGGTTACTGCGGGTACGCTTCGGGTCTCCGCCGGCCCGGAGGAATGATCCCCTCTTGGGTCACGTCAAGACCGATATCACCTCCGGGACTTATACGCATCGTCAGGCGGGGAATCTGAACGGGCGCACGCCCGTTCTTTTATACGGAGATTCCTTCGCCGAATGCGCCACCCCTGCACGCGACTGTTTTGAAGGCCTCTTCAACAGCAATGCCCGCTTTGCTGAGAAGTATTACTTGCTCAATTACGGCGTCGGCGCCTACGGCCTCGATCAGATTTATTTACTCTATCAAAATTCTATAGGCCACTACGACAATCCCATCGTCATCTTCAGCTTCCTTGATGGCGATATGGACCGTTGCGTGCTCAGCCTGCGAGAAGGCCAGAAGCCCTTCTTTGTTCTGGAAGACGGCCGCCTGCAACTCCGGGGCCTGCCCATCGACTTCGACCCGCAGGGCTACTTCAACCGCCGGCGCCCCCGCATTTTTTCTTATTTGTTAAACTTAGGCCTTTTTAAGCTGTTCCCCTTTTACTTCCAGGCCAATTCCCCCTTCAGCTGCACCCGCAGGGCCAAAGAGGACCTCACTCGGGCTCTATTGCAGGAGGTTGCCGCGGACCTTCACAAAAGAAAGTTCCGCTATGTCTTTGTCGTCTTTGAGGGGCTGCACCGCACCGGGCAGAGGCCCCTGAATTGGCGCATCCGCTTCCTGGAGGGCTTTTTCGCAGAACGTCGCCTTCCCCATATCTGGGCCCGCCAAGCCCTGGAGGACGCCGTCCCCTCCGGTAGCTTCCTGCTACGGGACTTCGTCATCAGCGACCAAGACGACCACCCCAATCGCCGCGCTAACGAGCTGATTGCCGCCCGCATCCTGGAGTGGCTCTATGACAACGGAACCGATTAATGAGGCAAGAGACTGATTGATGGAGAGTGCTTATGTGAGGAAAAGGGCGAATAGCTGCCCTGTATCCGCCCTTGCCTAAAAAGAAAATCGTAGTTGATATGGGTTTCATAACTACATTCGATATCATGCCACCTTTTAAATTTCGCCCTCAATGTCAGATTAAATCTGATCGCGATTCGATGGTTGTCAGGTTAAATATTGTTCAGTACATCTTAGCGCCTCGATGGCCAGCTTCAGTTCCTGGGAAATTTGCTGGCAGGCCGACACCACCTCGGGGTGATCCTCAAAATTCTGAAACATCTCCGGGGTGATTTCGTTAAACGCGGCGAATTCCTCCGGCGTCATCCAGCGGGCCGGACCGCCATATTGACAGGTGGTGCCGTAGCCGCAAATGAAACAGGGCGGGGTGGCGCTGTTAAAGAAGAGCGAGCCCACAATCTTATAGTTAAAATAACTCTCCAGGTGATAGGTGACCTCCCGGACGCTTTGCTCCGCTTCATTTCCGCCAACGCACACCGTGACCCCAAGTTTGCCCATAGTCTGAGGTTCTTTATGGCGCAAGGGAAACAGGCGCTCCAGGAAGGTGCGGGTAAAGGCATTGGGATGGGCGAAATAAACCACCGCTCCCACGATCAGGGCGTCGGCGGCCACGATCTTGTCGTAGAGCGGGGCCATATCATCAGGCTGGACGCAGCGGTTGGTATCGGCGCACTTGACGCAGCCCAAGCAGGGCCTGATGTTCAGCTTGGCCAGGTTGACCATTTCATAATCGCAGCCGGTGTCCCGGGCGATTTTCTCCACCAGGCGTTGCAAATTGCCCCGGGGTTTAGGGCTGCCATTGACTGCTAAAATCATAAATTTGTCCTCTCTTATCGGGTTTTTCGGGCTTTGATTAACCTGCCGTAACCTTAATTTATCAGGAGAAGAGGAATTTTCGGTAATCTTGGTTACCGAAAGGGAATTTTTTCCTGAAAGAATGGCGGCGGTTACAATTCCACCACCTCCGAATCGACCTCCTGGCCCATGAAAAGGCTGGCCAGTTGCTGGAAGCGGGGCGTCAGGTCGGTTGAGAGGTAGCGCCGGGAGCCTCCCCGGGTCAGGCGGCCCTCCAACTCCGGATGGCGCTTCAGATACTCCACCAGCTTGGCGGCGGTCACCTGGCCGGAGCAGATCAGTTCCTGGCCGTCCCCCAACAAACAGCGTATTTCCTCCCTGAGGACGGAGTAATGGGTGCAGCCCAGGATCAGGGTGTCCACCCGGCCGTTTTGGAAGGGTTCCAGATAGCGGCGCAAAATCAGGCCGGTGCCTTCCCACTCCTGCTCCCCGGACTCGATGATGGGCACCAGCAAGGGGCAGGCCTGCTGCACCACCTCCACCGCGGGATCCAGTTTTTTCAGCTCCAATTCAAAGGACAGGGAACTCACCGTGCCTTCGGTGGCGATGACCCCGATGCGCCGACTCTGGCTGCGGGTCAGGGCCTCCTCCACCGTGGGGATTAACACCCCCAGGACCCGGCGGCTGGGGTAATGCTGCGGCAGGTAAACCATCTGGATGCGCCGCAAGGCCCGGGCCGAGGCGGTGTGGCAGGCCAGGACGATGAGCTGGCAGCCTTGGCGGAAGAGATAGTCCACCGCCTGCTCGGTGAAGCGCTGCACCACCCGGTCCGACCGGGTGCCGTAGGGAATCCGGGCATTGTCCCCGAGGTAAAGGTAGTCATAATCCGGCAGAACTCGCAGGAATTCCCGCAGCACCACCAGCCCACCGAATCCCGAATCAAAGACGCCGATCATGGTTAGTTGCCAGTAGCCAATAGTCGGCCAGCAGGGGCGACTCGCCGGTTCGCACCTACCCTCTATTCAGAAAGTCGCAACAAAATACCCCGCCGGTAAGCCGACCTTAAGGTGTAAAGGAGCAACCCGTAACTGGCAAAGATATATATCACACTGAGGGAGAAGCCGTAAAGCAAGGGCCGCCCGTAGTGCAGCGAGAAGCCGTAAAAATGACGGAAATACTCCAGAAAATAGGTGAGCGGAATGATGCGGGCCAACGCCTGGACCCCGGAGGGCAACACACTGACGGGATAATAGAGGCCGCAGAGCAGCAGCAACAGGTAGGAGAAGGCCCAGGCGGCCACTTCGGCCCGCTGACCGAACCGCAGCACTAACGCAATGACCAGGGCGCCGATGATGGCGGCATTGAGGAACATGCCCACCAGGAAGACCACCAGGGGCCAAGGCCCGGGACGGGAAAGCTCCATGCCAAAAAGCCCGACGCTCAGGACGGCCATGAGGAGAAAGGCCAGGACGCCCCGGATCAGCCCCATGAAGCCGGCTCCCAACAGAATATGGCCCAGGCGGATGGGGGCGATAAATTCGTGCTTCAGGCTCTTGGACCAGACGGAGTAGAGCAAGGCATAGGACAGGTCCAGTTGGCCGATCTGGATGGTGTTCATGCAGATGGCGCCAATCAGGATGAAGGTCACGGTCTCTTCCGAAAGTTGCAGGAACCGGGTCAGCAACCCGACGGAAAAAATGCCGATAACCGGCCAGAAAAGCATCTCAAAGACGGCAAAGACGTTACGCCGGTTCACCAGGCTGCTCCGCACCGTAAAGGCCCAGATTTGCTGGAAGCTAATGGGTAATTTCACGGTAAATCTCTTCCAGGTCCACGGGTTTGACCTGTACCTGAGCCGGTTGCCGGCCGCTATGCTGGACCGCCTCCAGGATGAGGGCCAGCCGGATTTCGGCCCGGTCCAGCACTAGTTCCACCCGGGAGTCCTGAACCCGGTAGGTTAGAACGCCCGGCAAATTCGCATATTCCAGCGGCGGCGGGCTGTCCCGGAAGATGAGGCTCAGGTGGTCGCCCAGCCCCAGGCGCCGCTGCAGCTGCGAAATGCTGCCCCGGGCCGCCAGCCTGCCCTCCTTCAGGAAGGCCACCTCGCTGCACAGCATTTCGGCCTCCCGCAGGTTATGGGTGGTAAGGAGGATGGTGAGCCCGTTCTGGCGATTGAGGCGCAGAATCTCCTCCCGGATATGCCGGGCCATATCCTGGTCCAGGCCCGCGGTGGGCTCATCCAGAAAAAGCAGCTCCGGTTCGTTGATCAGGGCCTTGGCCAGCATCAGGCGCTGCTTAAGCCCGGTGGAAAGGCGCTCGAAGAGCACCCGCCGGTGCTCGCCCAGCTCAAATAGTTCAATGAGCCTCGCCACCTTAGCGCTCAGGGCCCGGCCGCCCAAGCCGTAGAGACGACCGTAAAAGCGCAGGTTCTCTTCGGCGGTGAGGCACCAGAGAAAATGGGCTCCGGCGGCCGCCAGGTTAATGCGCTGCCGGAGTTTCGCCGCCTCCTTGACCACGTCCAGACCCAGCACCTGAGCCTGCCCTTCGTCCGGGTACAGCAGGGTAGCGAGGATGGAGATGAGGGTGGTCTTACCGGCACCGTTGGGCCCCAGGACACCGAAGATGGCGCCGGGCTCCACTTCCAGGTCCACCCCGCGCAACACCACCTTACGGGGGCCGAAGAGGCTGGACCGGAACGACTTGCCGATGCCCTGGGCCGAAATGGCGATTGGCATAATAAAATTGGCCGTTTTAAGGGCGAACTTTAGTCCGCCCGGTAATATTGGGCGAACCCAAGGTTCGCGCCTACGGGGAACATTCCTCAGACTGCAAACTATTTTAATCTATCAAACCTGGTCTCCAGGGCCAAGGGGCCTGGCTTGCAAATCGGCTCGAATTACGATAAATTTGCGCCTATGAACCAGCAAGAGCGCCTCGTCAATCCTCGGCGCCAGATGGACGACCTGGGTCTGGAGGTGGGGCTGCGGCCCCGGAGTCTGGCGGACTTCGTAGGCCAGGAGGAGGTGCGCCGCAACCTGGAAATCGCGCTTGCGGCAGCCCGAGGCCGGGGCGAGGCAGTGGACCACATCCTGGTGCACGGCCCCCCAGGGCTGGGCAAGACCACCCTGGCTTACATCATTGCCCAGGAGATGGGCGCCGGCATCAAAACCACCGCCGGCCCAGTGGTGGAGCGGGCCGGCGACCTGGCCGCCCTTCTTACCAACCTTCAGGCCAAAGACGTTCTGTTCATTGACGAAGTGCACCGTTTGCCCACAGTGGTGGAGGAGATCCTTTATCCGGCCATGGAGGACTTCACCTTGGACCTGATCATCGGCCAGGGGCCCGGGGCCCGCTCGGTGAAACTGGACCTGCCCCACTTCACTCTGGTGGGCGCCACCACGCGGGCAGGACTTCTTACCCCGGCCCTGCGGGACCGCTTCGGCCTGATGCTGCGGGTGGATTTCTATAAAGTGGAAGACCTGGCCTACATCGGGCGCCGGGCCGCCCAGGTGCTGGGAATCGTCCTGGATGCCGACGGCGCCTGGGAGATTGCTCGGCGCTCCCGGGGGACCCCCCGCATCGTCAACCGCCTGCTCAAACGGGTGCGGGACTATGCCCAGGTGCGGGGCGACGGCAAAGTTGACCGGGCCACGGCTGACGCCGCCTTGAATCTCCTGGAGGTCGACCAGTTGGGCCTGGACCGCATGGACCGCCAGATTCTCCTCACCATCTTGGAGAAATACGACGGTGGGCCGGTGGGCCTAAACACCCTGGCCGCAGCCCTGTGCGAAGAAGAAGACACCTTGGAAGAGGTTTATGAACCCTACCTCATCCAGGCGGGCTTCCTGCAGCGCACCCCCCGGGGCCGCATGGTCACCGGCCGGGCGGCGGAATATTTTGGCAGGGTTCCCAAGAAAAAGGCTTACCCTGAACTATTTTGAGGCCGTGGCAAAAAGGTTAGATTTCGCTCTGTCCATGGCGGAAGAGATGTTGATTACAAGGTTAAATTGATTTTTTGCTAAAAATATGGGGGGGGCGTCCCGCCCGCTTTTTATTTGCTTAAGGTGGCCCAGGCTTGCCAGCCGGGGCCAGAGTTAGGGCGGCCGCTGGCCGCCAGTTGCAAGCAGTCAATGACTGAACTTCACCGTTTTGCCGCCCTTGACCTGGGCAGCCTGACGGTGCGCCTGGCCATTGCCGAACGGACCCCCACCGGCGATTTCCGCCTCTTACTGCACCGCCGGGAGATCACCGGTTTAGCTCAGGGCTTGGCTCAAACCGGAGAGTTGGCGGAGGAGGCGATGGGGCGCACCCTTCAGGCCCTCCAGGTCTTTGTCCAGGTGATGGACGACCATCTGGTCAAGGATTACCGGGCCGTGGCCACCCATGCGGTTCGGGCCGCCAGGAACGGCCCGGCCTTCCTGGAACGGGTGCGGTCAGAGTTGGACCTGGCCGTCCAGGTGCTGCCCCCGGCAGAGGAGGCCAGACTGTCCCTCCAGGGGGTGCTCTCTGCCCTGGCAGCAAAATATTTAGAAAACCCGCTTTTGGTCTTCGATGTGGGCGGCGGCAGCTCCGAATTTTCCCTGGTGCGGCCAGGCCAGGAAACCAAATTCGCCAGCCTGCCTCTGGGGGTCCTTACCCTGAGCCAGGCGCGTCCCCTGGGCGACCCCCCGGAGCCAGCAAAGGTTGCCGCCCTTCATAAGGAAATTGCCGGAAAAATAAGGGGCTTCCGAGACTACACCTTCCCACCAGATCTCCTTAACTTCCCGCTTTTAGTGGGCACCGCGGGGGCGGTGACCACCCTGGCAGCCATGCACTTACAGCTCACCGAATACGAGCCGACCAAGGTGAATAACCTGGTCATGACCAGGGAGCAGGTGGCAAACCTGACCGGTCTGCTCCTTCGCCTGACCGAGGCCGAACGGGCCAGACTTCCCGGGATCGAGCCCGCAAAGGCAGGGGTCATGGGGGCCGGGACCTTGATCATCTGCACCATTTTGGAAGTCTTCGGCCAGGACTTCCTGGTGGTCATCGACGCCGGCCTGCTGGAAGGCGTCTTGGCGAGTTTTGAATTTCGAGGGTGAAGTTTCGAGTTGAGGCCTCTGCGAAAGTCTGATTTATTGGTCTATAAAGGCAAAAGGTAGCCGGGGGCCCTCGCCTGCGGCTAGGGGCAGGAGGGGCAGCCGAGGCGGCGGTCCGACAATTTGAGACTGTTGCGAAAGTCCTTTGAGGGGAGAGCCGGGGGGCCACAGGCCCCCCGCCCCCTCTCCCAAAGATAATTTACAACAGTCTCAATTTAACTTTAGCAGGGGTCTAAATTTGTAACATTGAACTATTTTCCGGGTCAATCGTCCCAGCTGTTCTGGAAATTTCTTTCTTTCTGCCTTACACTAGCGGTAGCGGTATGCGGGAACAAACCGTTTGCCGATCCGGCCGGCGGGCGGCGAAGCGGCACATAAGCGGCACAAAATGGCACAAACTGGGGGTTAAAGCGGGACTTCGGCGGCAGATTATGGAAGTAAAGTGAGCAATATTAGCAAGTTATGCGCAACCTGTTGCGGAAATTTTTTTGTGGCGGCACAATTTCGCCGCCAATGGCCCTGATTTCGGAGAAAAAGTTGAGCAAAAAAGGCCGGTTAATCAGAAAAACCGGGGAATATTAGTAACTTGGAGATTACACTGATTTTATTTGCCCTAAGTTCAGGCATATACTGGATTTTTCTGGTTTTTTCGCCGCGGGGCCGAGACCGGCTACCATTTTCGTTCCAAGGAATTAACCTTTACATTATCTTTAGCGATTATGAAACGGTGGCGAAAGTCCTTTAAGGGGAGGATGGGCGGCCCTTTAGCATTCCCTGGGCGAACCCAAGGTTCGCCCCTACGGAAGAAATATTCATTTAATAGCGAATTGAGACCTCTGCGAGAGTCTGATTTATTGGTCCAGGAAATCAAAAGATATCACCAGGCGCCCTTGCCTGCGACTATATGTAGTAGGAACAGCCGAGGGGGCGGTCATAAATTTTGACTTTAGCAGAGGGCTTAAGTTTCAAGTTTCAAATTTCGAGTTAAAATTGTTAAATATTTTGATCCAGGATTTGTCGGAGTTTGGTTTTTTTAGAATAAGGGATTATTAGAAACCGAACGTCGGAACCCTTGAAAACTAAAATCTAAAAAGCTAAACCAGAAAACATCTAAAAACTCAAGGACTTACCATGACTCAAGACGCCATCTCCTACGCCTTTACCTTTGACGATCTCTTGCTCCTCCCCGGGGCCTCGACGGTCCTGCCCAGCGCGGTGGACCTCAGCACCCGCCTCACCCGGCGCATCAGTCTCAATATTCCGCTTCTCAGTTCTGCCATGGACACCGTCACCGAAGCGGAGACCGCCATTTCTCTGGCGCGGCAGGGAGGTATCGGTATTCTGCACCGCAACCTGTCCATCCCGGCCCAGGCCTTGGAAGTGGCAAAGGTCAAGAAGTCGGAATCCGGCATGATCATCGACCCGGTGACCATCGGCCCTGAGGCCCGCATCGCCGACGTCCTGCAATTGATGCAGCGCTACCGCATCTCCGGAATTCCGGTGGTGCAGGGTCGGAGACTGGTAGGCATCGTTACCAACCGGGACCTGCGCTTCGAAACCAACCTGGATCAAAAGGTCAAGGAAGTAATGACCAAGGACCGACTGATCACCGCCAAAGTGGGCATCACCCTGGAGGAATCTAAGGCCCTGCTCCATGAATACCGGATCGAAAAATTACTGGTAGTGGACGAGGCCGGCAACTTGGATGGCTTAATTACCATCAAGGATATCGATAAGATTCAAAAATATCCCTGGTCTTGCAAGGACGAGTTCGGCCGCCTGCGAGTGGGGGCCGCCGTGGGGGTGGGCCAGGAGCGGGAAGAGCGGATCGACGCCCTGCTCAAGGCCGGGGCGGATGTCATCATCATTGACACGGCTCATGGCCACTCCCACCGGGTGTTGCAGGCGGTGGCCGACACTAAAAAGAACTTTCCCAAGGTAGAATTGATCGCCGGCAATGTGGGCACCGCCGACGGCACCCGGGACCTGCTCAAGGCCGGGGCCGACGCGGTGAAAATCGGAGTGGGGCCGGGCTCCATCTGCACTACCCGGGTGATCGCCGGGGTGGGGGTGCCCCAGCTCAGTGCCATCCTTGACTGCGCCCAAGCGGCCCGGGCCGCTGACATCCCCCTGGTGGCTGACGGCGGCATCAAGTATTCCGGCGACATTACCAAGGCCCTGGCGGCCGGCGCCGACGTGGTGATGATCGGCTCTCTCTTCGCAGGCACCGACGAGAGCCCTGGGGAGACTGTGATCTTCCAGGGCCGGACCTACAAAGTCTACCGGGGAATGGGCTCGCAGGAGGCCATGAAGACCGGCAGCCGAGACCGCTATTGCCAGGAGGACGTGGACCTGGAATGCAAGCTGGTGCCCGAGGGCATTGTCGGCCGGGTGCCCTCCCGGGGCAAGCTCGCGGACGTCATTTACCAGTTGATGGGCGGCCTGCGCTCCGGCATGGGCTACGTGGGGGCCCGAAACATCCAGGAACTCCAGGAGAAGGCCAGGTTCATCCGCATCACCCCCGCCGGTCTCAAGGAATCCCACGTCCACGATGTGGTTATCATGAAAGAAGCCCCCAATTATTGGGTGGAATAGGAAAGTTAGCGGTGAGCAGTGAGCAAAGAAAGCTGACCCCTTTCCGCGGTCAGCTATCAGCAAAAAATCGGGGCGAGCCTTGCGTTCGCCATTATTTACCATAGTTGGTGGTCCGGGGATTTTATCGCCGCCGGCTTTAGCCGGTGCCGGCCAGGTAAGACGCCGGTGTCCCAATTTGCTCTCTTTCAAGGGCAAATCGACCCGGCCCTGAAAAATTTCCGCGCCCACTTGGAACTGAGGATTCTGGAACAGAGGATCAAGGAAATGTTTACCGGGCTGCATATCCAAAACCTTCTGACCGGAGCCGGGATCCGCAAAGGCGAAGGCTTGCGCCCGGTGCACCTCCTGTTTGTCCTCACCAACCTGGCGTTTCTGCGTATCAAGACCGTCCATGACCTGCCGCACCAACCGCTTCCGTCCCTGTTTCAGGCGCCAAAAGACCCCTTTGGCCTGCCAATATTCTACCAATGAGGAGTTTTCCAAGATGGTGGCTACCTTCTCCCAAGATTATTCCACCCTGGATATCCCTGAAGTGCTCCTGCGCCTTTTTTACCCCCGGCGGGAATCAGCCTTATTTAATGCGCCAACCTCTGCCCAAGAAATACTCATCCCGGTGGACCCCGGAGTGGCGATTGGCGGACGCTTTTATGCGGCGGGAGCGACGGCGCCTACCCTTTTATTCTTTCATGGCAACGGAGAAATCGTGGCGGATTACGAGGACCTGGGACCGATATATGCCCAACAGGGGCTCAATTTCTTTCCGGTGGATTATCGCGGTTATGGCCGCTCCACCGGCACCCCCACCGTGACCGCCATGATGCGCGACTGTCAGGCCATTTTTGCCTTTGCCCAGGAATGCCTCAACAACCAGGGATTTTCCGGCCCCCTGGTGGTCATGGGCCGCTCTTTGGGAAGTGCCTCCGCCCTGGAGTTGGCCTACCGGCACCAAGACCGGCTTGATGGACTTATCGTGGAGAGCGGCTTTGCTTACACCGGGCCCTTACTCAAACTTTTGGGGGTGGACCTGCAATCCTTGGGGTTCACAGAAGAGACTGGGTTTCGAAATCTGGACAAAATCAGGTATTGGAAAAAGCCTCTCCTCATCATTCACGCCGAATTTGACCACATAATACCTTTCGCCGAAGGGCAGGCTCTTTATGAGGATAGTCAATCACCGGAGAAAACCTTCCTCAAAGTGACCGGGGCCAACCACAACGATATCCTCGCGGTCGGTTTTGCCGATTATATGAAGGCAGTAGATCGTTTGGGGGTCTTGGCAAAGCGGAAGAAAGAAAAATAACCGGCAATCTCTGTCTTGCAAACTTCAGAGGCTTGATACTAATTCGCCTTCAAAAATTTATTTTTGTAGCCGCAGGCTTTAGCCGGCGCCGGCACAGGCGAGACTCCCGTGCCCCCGATTGACTGCAACCTGGTATAAGATACGCTTGATCTCAGGGAATAACCATTTTTCGGGAAAACCCCACCTGGCCTGGCTCAGCGGTAGAAAGAACCGGGGGAGGATAGGGCGCGCAGCCGCGCCCGCGGCGGCGGGCCGGAAGGCTCGCTCTCTCACTTTCCGGCGGCAAGACGGGAGGCGAGGCAGCGCCGGGGGTGCTCCAGGGCGGCGGCGAGATTGGCGAGGCGGCTCTGGCTGCGGATGAGGCCGGTGTAAACCCCGGCGCCTTCCAGGTCTCCCACCAGCAAGGCGCCCACCAGGACCTCGCCCCGACCGATAAGCTTGCGATAGTTATTCCCCCGACGGCTTTGCTGAATCTGGTAGTCCCCGCTGGGAGGCGGATTGGTAAGCCCGATGGTCACAGTGTGGATGCCGGCCACCTCCAGGGAGTTGAGCACCCCCCAGGCTCCGGGATATTTTAGGTTGGCGCCGGCCAGATTTTTTCCGGCCAGGCGACCCATCTCCACGGCATTGGTCCAGAGACCGCTCACCAGGGCCTCACCGGTGATCAGGTCGGTGGTCTCGGCCACGTCGCCCGCGGCATAGATCTCCGGGGAACTGGTGCGCAGCTCCTGGTCCACCATGATTCCCTGCTGAACCTTCAGGCCGGCTTGCCGGGCCAGCTCCACGTTGGGGCGCACCCCCACCGCCGCCACAATAATCTGGGCCGCCAGGGTCCGGCCGTCCTGCAGGATAGCGCTAGAAAAGCGGTCACCTTCCCGTTTAACTTCGGCGACTTTCTGCCCGAAAAACAAGCTAATCCCTCGGGCGGTCAGGGCGGTTGCCAGGATTTCCCCGGCTTCCTGATCGAAATGCCCGGGGAGCAAGCCGGGGTCTTGCTCGACCATGGCCACCGTCAGGCCGCGCTGCCTCAGGGCCAGGGCGGTTTTCAGCCCAACCCGGCCAGCGCCGATGACCAGCGCCGTCTGGGCCCCGGCGGCCGCTTGGGCCAGGGCCCGGGCGTCGGCCAGGGTGCGCATGACAAAGGCGCCGGGGCCCGGCAAACCGGGAATATCCGGCATTATGGCCGCAGCGCCGCTGGCCAGCAACAGCCGGTCGTAGGCGTAGGTCCGGCCATCCTGGAGGGTGAACCGTCTGGCGTCAGCATCCAGGGCGACCACCCGCTGCCCGGTTTCCGCCCGGGTTTCCGGCTTTGCTGGAAAAAATATATCCTTATTGAGATCTTCGTGTAGAAGGTTGACAATCAGCGGGCGATAATAGGCCGGCTCGGGCTCATCGCTGAAAATGAGCACCTCGCCCGCCGGGTCCTGCTGCTGGATGGCGCTAGCCGCGGCATTGCCCGCCGCGCCGTTGCCGATTATGGCGTAACGCATATTTTTTCTCTTTTAAAGGACGCACTTTTCCGATTTGCGTGCCTAGCCGTTAACTACCAGGGCGAAAAGGGACAACTACCACAGCAATGTCTGTCCCTTTCCCATTTTGCTTCGTTCCCAAGCCAGAGGCAGGGCGGTTCGAAAACCGCCCCGACCACGACTTTCCCGGGAAAATGTTACAGCAATAATAACTTCTTAACTTTGTCCTTTTTACCCTTTTCCCCCAATAATTACCCCAGCGGCGCTTTTGCGGATTTCGGCGCCGAAGCTTTCGGCTTCGGCATAGACCAGGGCCTTAGTGGGGCAGGCCTGAACGCAGGCCGGGACTTCCAGACCATGGCAAAGGTCGCATTTGACTGCAAGTTTGCGTTCTTTTTCCCGTCCCACCACGCCGTAAGGACAGACCATGATGCAGGTCCAACAGCCAACGCAGCGCTCTTCCCAGCGGCGCACCGCGCCCCGCTCATCCCGGTAGAGGGCCCCGGCGATGCAGGCCTCCAGGCAGGGAGCCGGATCGCAATGGCGACAGGTGAGGGGTACTTTGACGCCGTCGCCCTGCTCAAGGTAGAGGCGATAGCGGGGGGCCGGGGTCTCCGCGAGGGCGCCAAACAGGTTTTTGGACTCGGAGTGGGCCACGGCGCAGGCCAGCTGGCAACTTCGGCAACCCTGGCATTTATTTAGATGGACGAAGACCTCTTTCATAGTCCCAACCCTGCCCTTCTCTCCCGGATGGCTTCGACGAGTTTTTGGGCCGAGGTCACCGGGTCGGTATCTACCAGGAAATAGCCGCCAAACAGGCCCTTGATGTCCTGGGTCAAAACCTTGGCCACCAGGGGGCTGCCCAGGACCGGCGGGATAACCCCCACGTGGGTGGGCAGGCCGGCGGCCACCGCCCAGGTGCCGATGGCGATGGCCTTTTCGGTGGTGGCCTCCGGGGCGCTGGCCACCACGGGGAGCTTGTCCAGGTCCACGCCCAGCCGGTTGGCCACGGCCACGGCCACCTGGGCCGCCCGGGTGTTATCCACGCAGGAGCCCATATGGAGCACCAAGGGCAGGGGGCCTGGGAGGCCCACCGCCTGGCCGATGGCGGTGAGCACCGCCTTCAGGCCCTCGCCGGCGTATTCGTTAGTGGCTTCGGAGGTCAGCAGCCCATGGCGGGCAAAAGCCCCGGCCCCGCAGCCGGTGGCCAAAATCAGGACGTTTTCCCGAGCTAAAGCCTTAACCATGACCAGGAGGTTTTCATCCTGGGGCACCCGGACGTTGTTGCAGCCGGCGAACAGGCAAACCCCCAGGATATTGCCGGCGACGATATTGTCGATGAGCGGTTTCAGAGGATCATCTTTATTCAACAGGGCAAGGGCGCCGACGATGGCCTCGGTGGAGAAGCCGGCCATGGCAGTACTCTGATGATCCGGGATATTAACCTTGTTAGAGTCCCGCTTTTTGAAGGCCTCGATGCCCAGGCGGATGATCTCCCGCGCCGCCTGGCCCGCCTTTTCTTCGGTAAATTCGATATGGGTGGCGCCGGGGATCTTGGCAATGGGCATGGTAGTGATCAGCCGGGTATGGAAGCACTCCGCCAGGGCGGCCATTGAGGGCATAATGCACTGGTAATCAACCACCATGGCGTCCAGGGCGCCAGTGATGATAGCCAGTTCCTGGGAAACCGAATGAGTGGCCGAGGGGATGCCGTGGCGCATGAGCACCTCGTTGCCGGTGCAGCAAATGCCCACCAGATTGATGCCGGCCGCGGCGCCGGCAGCCCGGGCCTCGCCGTCCAGCTCATGGGCCACCTGGGCGATGACGTCCGAGAGGATGGGGCTGTGGCCGTGGAGGCCGATATTGACGGCATCCGCCTTCAGGACTCCCAGGTTGGCCCGGCTGACCACCGGCTTGGGGGTGCCGAAAAGGATGTCGGCCAGGTCGGTGCCCATGGCGCACCCGGCAAAATCCGCCAGGGCGCATTTGATGCCGCCCAGCAGGAGATTAACCGGGTCGGCGTCCACCCCGTAATTGGTGCGGTGCATGACTTCGGCGATCGCCGCGTCGATGCCGGTGGGCACCACGCCATACTTGAGAAAGGTCTCGACCCGGCCCTGGGTGACGTTGGTGGCGGCCCAGGCCACCGGGGTCTCCTTTTCGGAAAAATCGGCCAGGGCGGCAGCGGCTACCTGGTGGGCAATCTCGGAGGTGGTTTTGCCTTCGGTGGCCAGGCCCAGACGCTGGGCCACGCCCCGGAGCTTGGCTTCGTCTTTGACGGGATAATCGGGCGCCCGACCTTCGGCAGATTTAAGCAGGGTATGGGCTAAATGCTTGGCATGGCCGGAATGGGCGGCAGTGCCAGCGGCGATGGCCCGGATTAGGTTGCGGGCCACAATGGTATCGGCCGAGGCGCCGCAGGCCCCTAAAGTTGCTCCCTCTCCGAAGGGATCGATGCGGCAAGGCCCTTGCAGACAATTGCGGCAGCAGGTGCCTAACTCGCCGAAGCCGCATTGGGGAGTCTGGGCCGCAAAGCGCTCCCAAATGGTGCTCAATTCCTGGCTTTCCGCCACTTTCAGCATGGCCCTGGAGGCCAAATCCTTACTTTTTTCCATAGGCTTGTTCCTCTGGGAAAACTTAATCAGGTGAATCTCGATAACTCACCTTACTCGTGAATCATTTTTTAATGGTAATTAAAGTCTATCCCTTGCTGCGAAAATTGCAAGCCATCGGGAGCAATCTTTAAAAAATTATATCTATACCAAATTTAGACCCCGGCAAAAGTCTCTTGAGGGAAGGGCCAGGGAGTTTTGGTAAAGGGCCGACCACCCTCAAAGGACTTTCGCCACCGTTTCGTAATCGCTAAAGATAATTTAAATGTTAATTCCTTGGGACGAAAATGGTCCCGGTCTGGCCCCCGCGGCGGAAAATCCAGTACAGGGTTGAACTTAGGGAAAATAAATCAGTGTAAATCAGTGTAATCTCCAAGTTACTAATATTCCACGATTTTTCTGATTAACCGGCCTTTTTTGCTCAACTTTTTATCCGAAATCAGGGCCTTTGGGGGCAAAATTGTGCCGCTACAAAAAAAATTTCCGCAAAAGGTTGCGCATAACATGCTAATATTGCTCACTTTACTTCCATAATCCGCCGCCGAAGTCCCGCTTTAACCCCCAGTTTGTGCCATGTTTGTGCCGTTTATGTGCCGCTTCGCCCTCCGCCGGCCGGATCGGCAAGCGATTTGTTCCCGAATACTACTAGTGTAAGGCAGAGAGAAATAAATTTCCAGAACAGGTGAGACAATTGACCGGGAATTTCGTTCAAGGTTCAAAGTAGAATCGCCACCCTCGGCGGTTTTAGCCTGAATTACGGTTGAAGCCTAAAAATTACAGGATGATAGCGACACATCGGCCTGGCTAAGGAGGAAACGCCCTCAAGTTTTTGTAACCGGCACCTTCCACCCCCAGTGCCACCCCTCATCCCCATAGATTTTCGGCCCCCCAAAGCAAACCCGGGGATTGGGACTCCCCCCTGTCTTAATCTGCTCCGCCCGGAAATTTTTTCAAAAATCTAATCTAGGAAGCCCCAGGAAGCGGACCCGGTCCATCAGGCTCTCAAGCAAATCCCGGGGATAGCAGGCGGATAGGGGCTGAGACGTGGCGACAAAATTGCGGCTCATCATCTCCCCGATAAGGTCCGGGTCAAAGTTTAGCCGGTATTCCTGGCAGTTTCGGGGACAGATCGTCAGGAACTGGTAGGTGTGGCCTAGCAGACGAAGCTCTTATAACGCCGGCGCCGCAAAAAAGCGGTATCCATCAAGTTGTAAGGGTTCAGATTGGTGGAGAAGATGGCAATCTCATGAAATAATTGGGTTTGCCGGGCTGAGCGGCGTATGCCAACTTCACCGGGCCTCTCCCTCGAGGAGAAGGAGTTCTTGACCTCCTGGTTTCCCGGTCTAATGAGAAGCCTGGATGCTTCTCCAGAAGCACCAGGTTTGACAGACGACGATTTCGGAGTGCGGTTAGCCGCGCCGATAATGGCTACCGGGGTGCGTCTGTTTCTTTAAAGATTCCCTGAATGAAGGTTTGGTCGGCGGTTTCTACCCGATTGGCGACAAATTCCACCGGCAGTTTTTGGCCGTCCGGCCGCAATATCCAGCCATCATCCAGGTAATATTCCCCTTTGCTGACCGCGTGATTCAAGGCATTTATCGTTTTCTCCTGTCCTTCTTTGGGAAGAAATTGCATCAGGCTAAGGTTTAGTAGTTCTTCTTCCGGGCAGCCCAACAGTTTTGCCATCTTCCAGTTAACTTCCAGGAAATTTCCCGCGACATCCAAGAGGGCAACCGCTTCGTCAACATGATCCAACAGATGGCGATATTTCTCTTCAAATCTTTTCAATTCCATGGCATAGTGCCGACGTTCCTCTCTTTCCAATTTTAAATTTTTTATAGTATTATTGAGACTGTCCGATTTATGTTCTAAACGATTTTCTAAATTTTCTATTAGATTTCGATACATATGTAGTATTAAGGAGGCCGAAATATTCACTGCCAGACATGAGGCAAGGATAATAGTTATTTCGTAATAACCTCTGGAGATATCCGGAAATAAGAGATTGGCTAGCAGTTTAACCGACAAAATAATACTTAAAGTAAGCAAAGTTAGTGAGATTAATTCTAATACCCGATTTTTCTGAATCAGATTATTGCTATCGGGAAAAATATTGATAGGAATAATATTGAAAGGAATAAAATTTTTTTCCATTTTGTCTCTCATGGTCCACCAATTACCAACCAGGCCGATTTTGGGATCAGCGAAGCTTCCTTTCCGGTCGTAAGGAGAATAATGCAAATTTTATACCTGGGAGGGGAGAAAAGTCTGCGGCTGTTAACTTTGGAAGCGCAGCCGCGCGGGAGGCCGACCACGCCGTCTTTCTGCGGTTTCACAACCGGTCGGCCCGGTAACCGAGGCTCCCGCCTAGCCCAGGAAACGTGGAGATAAAAAGACACCGCGGCTGTCGGGGGCCTTCGCTCTTCTTGCGAAGTAAGAAAAATTCTTACTTAACAATAAGATAAGGAGCAAGGGTTTTTGGGGTTACCGGCCAAGGTGGCTTGATTAGTAAAATAGAAACAAGGAAACGCCAAGTTTTTAGGGGCTACCTCAAGCACAGTCAGCGGTCAGCTAAGGGCAAAAATGCTTTTCAGGGTTTGAGGGGGCTTGGTTTCACCTAACATGCTATAATAACGCCATAATTTTCCACTCCCACCCTAACTTTCCCCCACAAGGGGATGATTAAGGCTGGAGCCAAGTTTTGGCAGTCTTGGGGGCGGCCGAGTTTTGGCGTCAAGGGATGAAGATATGGACCTGACGATTTTTGAGGACATGGGGGCCGCGGAGTTGCGGCGGTATCTGGAATTCTTGTTGCGGCACTACCGGCAAATGGACTCCTTTTGGTACCTCTATATCAGCGACCGGTTTGGTGCGGCCACCGCGGACCGGCTGAATGAACGGGTCTGGGAGCGGGTGGCGGGGCTGGGGGCCCGGGATATTCTCCAGCGCTTCCACATCCAGGAGCGGGGCCTCAAAGGCTTTGTCCGGGCCCTCCGCTACTGGCCCTGGCATATTTTGGTGGGTTACTGGATCGAAGAAAGGCCCGACGAAGTCATCATCACCGTGCCCGCCTGCCCCACCCAGGAGGCAAGGCTGAGGCTGGGGCTGCCGGAGTATGCCTGTAAAGAGATGCACCGCCGGGAATTCCGCAGTTTTGCCAAGGAGATCGATCCCCGGCTTCAGACGGAGTGCGTCTTTGCCCCGCCGGATGCGCATCCGGCGGGGATGTTTTGTAAATGGAGGTTCTATTTGGAAAATATCGAATAAACCGAGGCTTTTCTGTCTTGGGCGGGGAGCTCAGGCGCCAGATTTTTTCTCGGTGTCCACTTGGACGCTAAAGGTCTGAAAGCTGTGGTCAACAACCAGGGTGGTAAAAACGTTGCCGCCCTCCCGGCGGCTGGAAAGCACTTCGATATTATGGGGCACCCCGTATTCGTCGGTGAACCCGATGCGTTCGCCGTCTTTGAAGCCGCCCCGCCGGAACCAGACCTCCGGCGGCAACAGCCAGGTCTTCCCGTATTTAGCCTCGAATCTGAAGTATTCGAGGGAATCGAAAGGAAACAGCAGATAAAGGGCCAGATCCTCATCCGAGGGCGGCCGGCCCAATTCTGTCTGCAACCGGCTTCGCTCCTGCTCGAGATCGGGTTCCGGCGGCTTCACCAGCCCCCGTTCCGTGGCCAGGATCTGGGGCCACTTCTTGCCGTCATAGCGCTGGTATTCCAGGACTTTTTCGTATATCCAGTCCTCGGGCTCATAAAAGGGCAGCGGCCCGTAGCGCCCGAGGAGCAGGTTCTTCAGGTCCAGGGAGGGCTGCTCGTAGCGGCCGTAGAGGACGTTGTTCACCGCAGTGGTCCAGATGATCTGGGAGCCCGGGGTCACGGACCACCAGTTGCCCAGTTCCAGCAGGACCCGGCCCATCTCTTCTAGGATTTGGGGCATGCGGTCCAGAAAACCGCCCTTATCCGCTTGCTCGAAAACGCTGCCCACGGCGCCGCCGGTGAGCTTGTAGCGGGTGACGGTGGGGTCATGGCCCCGGAATGGACTCTCGAAGGGTTCATAGATCTTCCGTTCCTGGCGCAAGAAGTCGGAAGATTTTATCAAGGAGGCAATATTCACCCCGGCGCCCTTTTTGTTATAGTCCTCCAGGGTCTGGATCAGGGTGAGGGCCGGGGCCTGGCCATAGACGGAGCCGTAACCGTGGTCGGCCACGTCGCAAATCTTCACCCCGGCCAGGACCGCGGCGGTCATGCGGCCGATGTCATTGCCGTCGGTGTTGCAGCCGTGATAGTGCAGGATTATGCCGGGGAAGGCCTGGCACAGGGCCTCCACCAACTGGCCGATACGCTTGGGAGTTCCTAATCCGGCGTAATTCTTGATGGAGATGATGACGTCGGGGCCGGTGACTTGCAGGATTTCCCCGACCTTGGCCACATAGTAGGCGTCGGTATGCTCCTTGCCGGTGGAGAAGCAGATGCTGGGCAGCAGCAGCCGCCCGGCCCGCCGCACCTCTTCGAAGACCGGGATCATGTTGGGCACATGATTGAGGAAATCATAGACCCGCCAGACATCCACGTATTTGGCAAATTCCCGGACTACCAGGCGGATGACGTTTTCCGGATAACGGCGATAACCGAAAAGGGGGGCCCCCCGGCAGATGGTTTGCAGCATGGTCCGGGGCATGGCCTTGCGGACAATGCGCAGGCGCTCGAAAGGATTCACCTGGCGTCGCATCAGGTCCACATGCACCGAAGCGCCGCCGCTCACCTCCAGGGAGAAGAAGCCGGCAGCGTCCCGGTAGGGAGCCACCCGCACGCTGGTCATCGGCATCAGCCGGTTCTTAAAGTCGGATTGGGAGACGTCCCGCTCATTGTTGCACAGGTAATAGCCTTCCGCCCGTCGCAGGGTGTCGAGGATGGCGGCCGGCGCCATGTCTCTGGTGATGGGCGCGTCCATGATTATTTCCCGTTTTTGGTTTCTTTCCGGATGATCACCGCTCATTGATCGCTGACTACCTGCACCTTGCCCCTTGCCCCTAAACCCTTGCCCCTGCCTACTGGGCGTAGGGGTTTTTCTCGTAGGCGTTGATCTCGGCGATGAGGCGGGCGATCTTGTCCACCTCCCGTTCCTCCACCTGGTAGTCCAGGAGTTGAGGATGCTCGTCAATGTAAGCGGTATCCAACTTCATGGCGATAAAGTCCGGCTCCTTGACGATCTGCTGAAAGTAAGGGATGGTGGTGGTCACGCCCACGATGAGAAAGCCCTTGAGGGCCCGGGCCATGCGGTCCACCGCCTCCCGCCAGTTGAAGCCGTAAGCCGTGAGCTTGACCATCATAGAGTCATAATAGGGGGTAATTTCATAACCCTGATAAATGGCCCCATCCAGGCGGACCCCGGGACCGCCAGGGGACTGGTAAACCCGGATCACCCCTGGGCTGGAGAGAAAGTTATTCTTGGGGTCTTCGGCGTTGATCCGCAGTTCAATGGCGTAGCCCCGCTCCACGATTTGGTCCTGGGTGAAGCTGATGGGCTCGCCCATGGCAATGAGGAGTTGCTCCCGGACGAGGTCGATGCCGGTAATCATCTCGGTCACGGTGTGCTCTACTTGCAGGCGGGTGTTCACCTCAAGGAAATAAAAGGCGTCGTCCTGGTCCACCAGGAATTCCACCGTGCCGGCGCTGAGGTAGTTGGCCGCCCGGGCGGCCCGCACCGCGGCGGCGCAGATTTCGGCGGTCAGGGCCGGGGGCAGGCCGGCGGGGGCGATCTCGATGAGCTTCTGATGGCGGCGCTGGATGGAGCAGTTGCGGGTGCCCAGGTGGACCACGATGCCGTAATTATCGGCCAGGATCTGCACCTCTACGTGGCGGGGCCGCCGGATATGCTTCTCCAGGTAGATTTGGTCGTCGTCGAAGGCTATCAGGGCCTCGGAGCGGGAGCGTTTCAGGCCGGCCAGCAGATCCTTGTCGTTTTCCACCTGGCGAATGCCCCGGCCGCCGCCGCCGGAGGTGGCCTTGATCATAACCGGATAGCCGGATTGCGCCGCGAAATCCAGGGCCTGTTGCTCCCCCCGAACCCCGTGGGGCAGGTTGCCGGTGGCGGGAATCACCGGCAGGCCAGTCTCCTGAGCAATTTTCCGAGCGATGACCTTGTTTCCAAGGGCGCGGATCACCTCCGGAGGCGGACCGATGAACACCAGGCCGGCGGCCAGGCAAGCCTCGGGAAAGTCAGGGTTCTCCGCCAAGAAGCCATAGCCCGGATGAATGGCCTGGGCGCCGGTCTGTTTGGCCGCCTCAATGATCTTGCCGATATCCAGATAATCTTTCCGGGGGCCGTCGCCGATACAGACCGCCTCATCGGCCCGCATGATGTGATAGGCGTTTTTGTCGGTCTCCTCAAAGATGGCCACCACCTTGAGGCCCAGTTCCTGGGCGGAGCGCATGAGGCGCACCGCAATCTCCCCCCGGTTGGCGATCAGGACCTTGTCAAATTTCAGTTTTGCCGACATTCGCGCCACTCCACGTGGCCCTTACTCATTGAGGTCAAAATTCCCCTAAGGATAAATTGAGATGGTTGGGAAAGTCTCTTGAAGGGAGGGCCGGGGCAGTGGCACTGGCGTCCCTGCCACTGGAGACCCTTGGCCCCCTCTCCCAAAGATTATCTGCAACAGTTTCAATTTATAGATGATTTTTATTCTCTTGTCATGAATATCATGAACCCCGGCCGGCGCCAGCGCCCCCGGCTCTATTGCTTCAGCTCGACCTTGAGGGAGAAGAAGGCCAGCAGGTCTTTCAGGGTCAAGATGCCCAGGAGCCGATCGCCCTCCGCTACCAGCAGGCGGCTCAAACCCGTCTCTTTCATCAGGGCCAGGGCCTTGACCGCATCGGTTTCCGGAGCGATGAAGAGTTCCGGTGGGCAGCGTTCGGCGATTTCCCCCACTCTCACGGCCCCCCACTTCTCCCGGGGAATCCCCTTGATATCCCTGGTGCTAACGCAACCGACAATCCGGCCATCTTCCAGGACCGGAAACATCTTGAAATGGTAATGCAGGACGTAGTTTTCCACCAATTCTGCCACCGTGAGGGCCGGAGGCACGGTCACGGGATTGCGAGTCATGAAGCGGCTGATAGGCTCCCCCTCCAGGACTCGGCGCACCACGAGCTGCTGATAGGACATCTGCGCGGCGCTTCGTAAGAACAAGCCAATCAGCACCGACCATATGCCGTAGATGTCTCCCCGCAGAACTTGAAAAATGCCCCAGGCTATCAGAAAAATGCCAAAGCCCGAACCGAGGCCGGCGGAGATGCGGGTGGCCCATTGAAGGTCCTGTTTGACGCCCCAGAGAATCGAGCGGAGGATGCGGCCGCCATCCAGGGGAAAAGCCGGCAGGAGATTGAACCCCGCCAGCAAGACGTTGATTAAGGAAAGATAGCCCACCACTCCGGTCAACGGCACTGGCCAGCCGCCATTGAGGCCAAGTTGGTAGAGCCAATAAAAGACCCCGCTGAGAAAAAAGCTGGAGACCGGCCCGGCCGCGGCCATGAGAAATTCGGCCCGGGCGGTGGGAGGTTCGGCCCCCATTTCCGCCACTCCCCCGAAGATAAACAGGGTGATGCCCTTCATGGACATGCCGAACTTCCGGGCCACCAGGGAATGACAAAATTCATGGAAGATGATGGACGCAAAAAGACCCAGGGCCCCGGCCAGGCCCATGGCCCAATAAACCTCTTTGCTGAGTTGGTGGTAAAGATGGGGGAACAAGCCGTCCGCCAGGGACCAGGTTACCAACACCGCGATGATGAGCCAACTCCAGTCGAGGCGCACTTCAAAACCCATGAGCCTAAACAGCCGCAATCGTCGACCAAAAAACATGACTGGCCTCCACAGGTAAAGACAGCTCAGGGGGCGCGGACCATCAGCCGCGGCACCTGCTGAAATATGGTTTGCGGATTTCAGTTTCCCGTTATGGTAGTTACCTGCCTGGCTTGAGTCAACCCTCAAGCACCGTGAGACTTGCAGGGGCGGCGAGCGCGCCGCCCCGCCGTCATTTTGGCCGCGGCCGCTGCTCCCAGCGCCGCAGAAGATAGCCCCCCAGGGCCAGGAGAAGACCCGCTGCCACGATCAGCCAGAGATATCTCTGGATCTTGGGGGTGATTTGGAGCCATTCCTCTTCCAGGACATAGCCCAGGGCCAAGAAGCTGGCCACCCAGAAAAAACCGCCGCTATAAGCGTAGGGCGAAAAATTCCGGAACTCCAGGCGGGAGGCGCCGGCGCCGAAGGCCGTCAGGTGGCGCAGGCCCGGAAAGAAATAACCGAAAAACAGGGCGAATTTGCCATACCTTTCAAACCAGCAATGGGCCTGGTTGATTTTCTCGTCGGTGAAGCGCAGGTAAAAGCCATATTTATGGAGCAAAGGCCAGCCGAGGTAGCGGCCCACCAGGTAGTTGAGGGTGATGCCGCAGATGCTCCCCAGATAGGCGGCCAGGAACGCCGGCGCCAGGCGCAGATAATTTTTATGGATAAGAAAGCCGGTGAAGGTCAGGATGGTTTCATCGGGCACCGGCAGGCCGAACATGCCCATCATTTGGGAGGCGAAGACCCCCACGTAGCCGTAGGCCTTGATGACATGCCTGATCCAGGAAAGAAAAATATCCATGCCAGAGGAGTTTTGAATTTTTGGTTTTTAGTTTTTATACGCAGCGTCTTAAGTAATTGAACACAAGCGCCTGACGGTTTCATTTCCCAGGCGCCATTGAGAGAATATTCTCTCCACGACTTCCACGATGTCTGTCAAAGTTTGGAAATATTGATTA
>Ga0326727_10008453_pt1 | contig 26097 bp, 19 predicted proteins | sample MB2enrmetagenome_FD_207643 | JGI IMG/M metagenome (GOLD analysis project Ga0326727, IMG submission 207643) | Lab enriched peat soil microbial communities from McLean, Ithaca, NY, United States - MB29MY | ecosystem: Environmental > Terrestrial > Soil > Wetlands > Peat | place: USA: New York...
GAACGAGGTCTGCGCGGGCGTCTCGGCTTTGTTCATGGGAACGAAGAAGCCGCTGGATCCGCGCACGACCCAGGGGCCGACCGGGTTGGTCCAGAATTCGTAGCGCGGCGTCAAGGCCATGATCCCGTTGGCAGTGCCAGGGCTTACGCATCACAATAGCGATGCTGGGTCGTATGGGAAGTTTCGTATCCTGTGCAAACCCAGACTTTTGCCCTACAGTTTTGCGACTTTTCGATAGTGTTGTGACCAATACAGCGCCTTGCTATTCACATAGAATTATATTAGTATAGTATATTTTCCACGAAAACCCCAGAAAACTCAGGGAAAAGTGGTGCGTAAGCCCTGTTGGCAGTGCCGGGCGCGCCGGTGGGCGTGCGGATGGCGAGGGCAAACACCTGAGAGGTGGCTGCGGTTTCCGAGAGCAAGAAGCGCGGGGTCACGGTGAAGTCGCCGAATTGCGACGTGTAGCCGCGGGTCGGGTCCTTCGTGCCGTTGGAGACTACGAACGGCACGTCGAAGAGCACCTCGAACCGCCGCGAGAAGGGCAGGAAGATCGAATAGGTGCCCATGTAGCGGTTCCCGCCAAATGAAGTGTTGATATTATTCATGTAGCCAAACGTGATGAGCCACAGCCGGTAGAAGACCCCGTCGAAGGAGGCGAGCCAGCCGTGGCGCGGAGTGAGGCCGTCTCGCCCGGCCGGGGCACCGGCCCAGGGCTCGAACCACCCCTCGGTGAAGAAGTTGCTCAATGAAAGCGGTCGCCAGCGCCTCTCGGCGTAGACGTCGCCAAAGAGCGAGTCGATGGCCGTGTCAAACAGCCCCATCTCGATCCGAGGCGCAATTGGCACGGGCCCTCCGCCGCCACCGAACGATGGAGCCGGGAGCAACGGCTCTGGCAACAGCGGCTCCGTGGTCGGTTCAGTCGCGTCCACGATCGATGCGAAATCGGCTGGCGGGGCCGGGCTCGGCAGTCCGGGACCCTGCGCTCGAGCCGTTGCGCCCAAGGCGAGGAACATGACGGCGAGCGATACGGCAAGTCCACCGGGTCGCGTACGATTTGCCTGGCTTCCTGCCATGTCGCCTCTCCTCAGCGGATCCCGATCCGCTCTTTCCCGGCACGCAAAGTGCGCACACACCACGCTGCACATCCATGAACGCACGCACCATGAGCGATGGCACAGCGCCAGCGCTGGCTTGCCACTAATATCGACAAGGGCGCAACGACTCTTAAACGGTTTTTCATGCAGCCCATTCCTGGTGGTTCCCGGGGCTCCTCCTCAACAACACCGATGGAAGGTCCGTCTTCGCACACCTCGATCCATCGCGGTCAGGCGCGGCCCTTGGTCGCCAGGCCGTAGATCAGCAGCACCACGAGCCCACCCCCGACCGCCAAGGCCATGCTTCGCAGATCGAACCCGGAGATGTTCCCGAACCCGAGCAGCGTGCCGAGATACCCGCCGACCACCGCCCCGACGATCCCGAGGATGATCGTGGCGAGGATCCCACCCGGGGCGTTCTCAGGCATCAGGTACTTGGCGATGGCCCCGGCGATGAGTCCGAACACCACCCACAACAGGATTCCCATTGTTCACCTCCTCAAGAGGATCGTTCACTCGCGACAGGTACTTCGACATCAGAGACCACGCGTGCTGGTGGTTCCGTCACTTCCGGCTCGGAGTTCCAGGGGTAGCAGCCCCATCTGTGCGATAACCTGCGGTAGCGTGTCGTGCGCAATGTTGAGGGTCTGGCTCACCGGAGTGGAGTCGTCATCCAGTTCACCCCCTCGATAGCCCCTGGACGCGGTATTGTGCGCAATGTTGACCCCCGGGATGGGACCCTGTTTCATTGCGCAAAATACGCCGGCTCGTTGGCGAACATTGCGCTCACTGCGACATGTGCGCCATAATTTTGCGCAATATCTCGGGGTGTTCCAACAACCCCGCCCTTCTTGTTGACGTAGTTGTCCCAGATTGACAGCCCTAGGGTTCCTTACCGTAGGATTCTGCACAGATGGGGCTGGGACCCCATAACGTGATGTGTCATGTTCCGCTCGCCGGTGCCGTCGCGGCAGCCGCCTTCTCGAACGACAGGCCGGTAACCGCCTTGGGCATACCTGGCGGCTTAAACGCGAATCGATTCCCCGCGGGGTCGACCGTGACCTTACCCACCAAGGGCGGACCCGTCTCCTGGGCGAGGGTCAGGATCTGGTCCTGATAACCTGCCCACCCCTGGATGGTCTGGCTCTTGCCGTCCTGGGTCACGGTCCAGGCGAACGTGCCATCCGGGTTGAGGGCCAACGCGATGGACGTCTTCTGGTTTGGTTTGGCCGACCACTGGCCTTGCAGGTTCTGCGGCGGTGCCGGCGGCAGGGGCACGTCCTCCGCTGCACGAGACTCTCCCTCCGGCCTGGCTTGGGAGGTGTCGCCGACTCCAGCCTGGGCGAGATCCATCGGCTTTGCCGCGCCGGTGTCGCCGGCTTGTGTGAGCTGCGCGGGGAGCTTGGGTGGCTGGGGGGCAGTGGCACCGAGGGCCGCCGCGAACCGTGCGGAGAGCTGATCCTTTGGCTCGAGTTTGACGACATTCTGGAATTCGTTCGCAGCCGCGTCTTTGTGTCCCTGGACCATGTAGTGGTACGCGAGCAGGAATCGGCCGGCCGCGTCGTTTGGGTTCTGCCGCACGTTGGCCTCGAGCTCGCGGAGCTGGTTGCTATAGGTCTCGACGTCGGGGTAGAGCCCGACCATCGTGGGCCAGTTCCAGCCTGGTCCGGCGGTGAGGACGGCGTAAGCCGTGGCTGCCGCCTCTTTGTAGCGCTTGAGCGCGAACAGGACAAGCGCTCGGAACTCATGCAGGATCGGGTCGTTCGGCGTCTGAACGAGGGCCTGGTCGGTGAGTGTCAGTGTCCGGGCATAATCGCCCGCCTTGAAGCTCTCCCGCGCCCCGGTGAGAGCCTCCTGTGCGGTATCGACGTCGTTAGGCTCTGGAGGAGGCTCCATTACACCGATCGGCTTGCTGTAGTCAAATGCCAACGTCGCAACGGGGGTCGCGACCGCCTCGGTCCCAGCCGGGACCGGCACGGGCTGCTGGACGATGGTCGTCTGCGTGACAGGGGTGTTATAGGGATTGGAGTAGCCGTCATAGAGCCAGGGGGTAGCGACGCTCTCCAGCCCCCATGACGAGTAGTCGTATGCACTCCAGGTCGGAAAGTAGCTGGACATGCCGTAGCTGTAGGCATAGAGGGGATTGTAGAGGGCATTGAGCCCCCAATTGGTGAGGGCACCGACACCCAGTCCAGCCCAGAAGCCACCCCAGCCACTGTGGTTCCAGCATCCGTTATACCAGTCGCCGTAATAGCCGCCGCCGTAGGCGGGAGGCCCGTAGTAGCCGCCGCCCCAGCCGCCGTAGCCGCCGCCCCAGCCGCCGTAGCCGCCGTAGTAGCCGCCACTCCCGAACCAACCGCCTCCACCGCCCCAGTAGTTGTTGCCGCTGCCAATGATGTTGCCGCTACCGATGTTGCCGCTACCGATGTTGCCGAGACCGTCTCCCCCTCCGAGGATCCCGTCGCCGGGCCGGTTGTCAATGCCTGGACGGTTGCCGATACCACCGATACCACCGGGCCGGTTGTCAATGCCTGGACGGTTGCCGATACCACCGATACCACCGGGCCGGTTGTCAATGCCTGGACGGTTGCCGATACCACCGATACCACCGGGCCGGTTGTCAATGCCTGGACGGTTGCCGATACCACCGATACCACCGGGCCGGTTGCCGAGGCCCGGCCGGTTGCCGAAACCGGGGTCAACAGGTCGATTGGCGAGGCCGAGCCGGTTGCCCCCGCCGAGACCCCCGCGATTCCCCTGACCCCAGGGCGGATTGACCCCGCCGATACCGGGCCGGTTGCCGCCCACGAGGCCCGCTCGGTTACCGCCACCGATACCAGGGCGGTTGCCGCCGATCCCGCCGGGAAGCGTGGTGGGCCGGAGGTTACCCTGACCCCAGGGCGGATTGCCGCCGCCGAGGCCGGGGTTGCCGCCACCGAGGCCCGGGCGGTTCCCCTGACCCCAGGGCGGATTGCCGCCGCCGAGGCCGGGCCGGTTGCCGCCACCAATGCCTGGTCGGTTGCCGCCGCCTCCGGGTCGGTTGACGCTGCCGAGGCCGGGCCGGTTGCCGCCGATCCCGCCGGGAAGCGTGGTGGGTCGATTGCCCCCGCCGAGGCCGGGTCGGTTGCCTGCTCCGCTCCCAGGTCGGTTGCCGCCAGGACGTGTCATGCCGGCAGGCCGCCCTTGAGGTCGAGCTTGAGGCCGTGCCCTGCCTCCACCACCGCCCGCGGGCCGCGTCATGCCGGATGGACGGCCTTGCGGCCGTGCTTGCGGTCGGGCCGCGCCTCCGCCACCGGGCCGCCCGGCGGGTCGTGACATGCCGCCCGGCCGCCCGCCGCCGCCCCGGCCACGTCCACCACCTCCGCGCCCGCGCTGGGCCATCGTGGTCTCGCCGAGGACACCAATAACACCCAGCAGTGCGAGAACGAGCCAGATCTTCTTGAACATCGCAGGAGACCTCGACGGAGGAAAACGTGCGCCGAATCAATGTGGCGATGCGGTCGGCGCGGCCGTCGCGGGCTTCGCCGGAGCGAGTGTCGTGCCGGGAGCCGACGGTTTGCGGACCATGATGATGTCCTCGATATCGCGAGCGATCTCGCCTCCGATGATGCGGTCGGTGGAGCTGGTCTTGACGGCATCCTTGTTGACCAGGCTGATGACCTGGGTCGCAGAGGTTGGCTGGCCGTCTCCCGTGCTGCCATGGGCCTTGACAACCCACTGGTTGTCTGTCGCGCGAGTCCAGGAACCTTCACCGCGACTGCCATCGGCGTTGAAGATCCAGGACTTGATCTGTTCCGTCTGTGGGTCCCAGGCGATGATCATGAGGCCGCTGGTTGCTGGTTCGCCTTTGATTTGCACGCTGTAATCGCGAACGAGATACCCCTTGCCTTGCCCCCACCGGACGGTCGAGCTGACCTGGGCATCCTCGCTCTCATCGACCCACTCGCCAACCAGCCATTCGAGCTCCTTGAGCCGCTCGTAGGGCGTGACGCTGGCGGCCGGCGCGGGGTAGTCGCGGATCTCGGCGATCTTCCAGGCATCGCCCTTCCGCGCGAGCAGGGCGACGAACCGGTTGGCGATCGTGGCCTCCTTGGGCGAGACCAGCCGGGAGACCCCCTCGGCCTGCGCCACGTCGGGCGTGATCAGGCGGATGCGCTCGGTCTTCCCGTCGAGCGTGTAGGTCGACGGCTCGGCGAAGGCGGCGGTGAACTCCTGGGCGATCGCCTCCCGACCGCGGGTGGCGACGTTGTCGGAATCGACGAGCGTGCCGTCCTGCGTGAAGAGCTCGATGATCCGGGCCGAATCCTTCTTGTTGTACGCCTCGACGTAGGCGACGAGCGTCTCCCGCACGGCCTTCTCGACGGCCGCCGTCGTGGCGGAGGCCGGGGCGGCCGCTACGGCCGGGGGCGACTGCACCTGAGCGGCTACAGCGAGCGGCCGTCCGGAGCTTTGCCCGAAGCTGGATAGAGTGAGCGCACCAATCAGCGCCATTCCGATCGCGAGAAGCTGCAAGGACCGAATCATGGTGACAAGTCCTGGCTGAGACCCGGGTGACATCGATAGTGAGGAGGTCGCGTCAATTCCAAATCTATACTTAGAGTCGATTTCTGGTCGATAGGGTAGCCATCGGGCTGGAGGAGCCGGAATCGCCCAGGTAGCGGGCGACCAGTACGTCGTCGATGGGGTTCCGGGTCGTCCCCGTCGGGGCGGTGCCGACCGCGACGATCTTCGCGTCGGGCCGGATCGCCACGTCCTCGAACTGGTCGGTCGCGCTCGAGAAGGCGAGCGACACGAGCCCGTCGCCGTTGAAGGTCGAGTCGCGCGTTCCGTCATCGAGCAACCGGGCCACGAAACTGTCAATACCGGCGGGGGGAGACGTCTCCCCCGCGACGACGATCCTGCCGTCGAGGTAGACCGCCATGTCCCACATGGATTCGCTCCCGCCCCCCTCGTGGACGACGAAGCCCGTCCCGCCCCCGAACGTCGGATCCAGGGCTCCGGCCGAGGTGTAGCGGGCTACTATCAGGTCAAAGGACGGAACGCTGTTCTGGACAACGCGTTGATCGCCTGACACGAGTAGTCGACCATCCGGTAGCACGACGAGCCCTGGTACTCGCTCACTTGCATCGTCAGTTCTCAGGCCACACCTCGTTGAGCACGACCACCAGCCGGATGCCACCCTGATAGGGTCGCCGCCGCACGACCGGCAGGTTCGCCTCCCGGTAGGGGTAGACCCAACAGTGACACTGGTGGCGAATTCGGCTCGGTCGTCGGAACCCGCGATTCCCCCTTGCCAGGGGGCTCCATTTTGTCCAGGCTCCGGCCCATCAGCCGTCGCAGGGAATTCGCCACCAGTGTCACCACTCGTGTCACCAGGGGCAAAGTGGCGAGCCGTTAATCGTGAAACTGGGTCGTCGCGGCGGGGTGTCACTGCCCATTCCGTCATTCAGGATTTCGCATTTCAATCTGGCGATACGAAATCGACACGATTCAAGACATTTGCTCGCTACTGACCGCTCGATTCAGAGCTCTTCTCTTCGCCTTTTGCCCAGAATGCGAATTCTTGGCCCTCCAGTTTGCCCTTGGTGACACGACTGTTGGGTCTGGGCCACTTACTGAGGACGCGATGGAAGAGACGACTGCAGATCAGCATGGATGACGTGGCCTGGACCAAGTCGCCCGTGTCGAGTGCCAGATGGAGGCTGCCACCGTGGGGATGATCGAGTGAGACGTCCCGGCGGCTCAGGGTGAGAGAGAAATCGTTTCCCTTGCAGCCGGGACGTATCGTATCGGCCAACGGCACTCAACGATCTTTGAGGGACTCGACCCGATCCTCGATGTAGCTCTTGACCTTCTCGAGCTGCTCTGGTGTCAGTACCGCGCCCAGGGCCTTGAGCTCCTGGCGGCGGAGATCCCGCCGTTGAGTCCTCTGGGCCTCATACTTCTCCATGAAGGTGGCGTGGGCCTCCCGGATCTTGTTGCGCTGCTCATCGGTCAAGCCCAGCCCATCGGCGACTGCTCGCAGCCGCTCTGCGATGGTCTCACGAAGCTGCGCGACGGCGTCGGGGTCGTTCGGATCGGTCTCGATGCCGACGACCACAACCCGATCCTCGCAGAAGTCTTGCACTCGGTCGCGCTGGTCGGAGGTGAGCTGTTCGCTGATCGCCTTGAGTTCGTCATGGAGCAAGGCGCGGCGCTCGCCCGCCAGGGCACGGTATTTGTCCACGAAGGCGGCGTGGGTCTCGCGGATCTTGCTGCGCTGCTCCTGGGTGAGACCAAGTTTGTCAGCCGCCAGCCTCAGCCGTTCGGCCACGGACTGCACCACGGGCGCGTGCACCGTCCGGCCTTCGATGTAATGCCTCGCCTTTTCACGCTGCTCCGGCGTCAGGTCCTCGGCGACGGCCTTGAGCTCCGCCTCGACCAGATTACGACGCTCGGCCCGGTTCGCCCGGTACTTCTCGGCGAAGGGGGCGTGCCTGTCGCGAATCTTCTGCCGCTGTTCGGCCGTCAGGGCGAGATTCTCGGCTGCTGCCTGGATTCGCTCCGACAGCGCATCACGGAGGGGAGAAACCTCCGGCCAATCTCGCTTGGCGCCCGCTTCCCTGGCCGCTTCTCTCAGATCCTCGACGAACCCGTTCACCTGATCGCGCTGCTCGGGCGTCAGTACATCACGGATGGCTTCGAGCTCCGACTGAAGCAACTCCCGGCGCTGAGTCCGAAGGGCCTGGAATTTGTCCGCGAAGGCGGCGTGGGCGTCTCGGATCTTCGTGCGCTGCTCGGGTGTCAGTCCGAGCTTGTCGGCCGCGGTTTGTAGCCGCTCTGACACGGTCTCGCGCAGCTGCTCGAGCGCGGGACTGAATGGCTTCTGTTCCTGGGCGAGGACCAAGCTGCCCGTGGCGAGGAACAGCGCCGCGAAGGTAAGTCCCGTCACGTGTTGCTTTCGCAGGTTCATGATGCGATCTCCAAAGGAGAGGTTCGGAAACACATCAGGTGGCAAGACACAGCCTCAGGCGGATGTCGAACAGCCTCTTCCGGCTGTCGGACGCTCCACTCGAGGGAGGCCCTGGCCGTTATCTCGATGGTCGCCGGGGCTCATCGACCTCAGGCGAGAGGACTGTCCTTTGCAGCCTGGATTGCCGCGGAACCCGGCTGCAACCGGACGCGAACAATACCCAACTCTTCCGGGCCCGGCTATTGGCCCTTCGTTCGGGTTCTGTCCGTTTCGAACCACAGCTCGATGCGATGGTTCTTCGCACGACTTTTGACCGCCCGACGACCCACTCGAGCAGACTTTGATGATCGGGTGGGCGACGGGCCAGATCTCCGGTCTTGTAGCCTACATTCTCTGAACCGAAAGGCAATGACCTTCTTCCAGCCAGTGTCAAGCCGCCTGGCTTCCCTTCACCCACTTCCGTGGATCGCGCGGAAGCGGATGCGACCGGACTTCTTGTGCGCCTGCCTTAATGAACACCGATTGAAGGTCCGGCTTCGCACATCTCAATCTATCTTGGTCAGGCCCGGCGCTACCTTGTCAGGCCGTAGATTAGCAGCACCACGAGCCCGCCTCCGACTGCCAAGGCCATGCTGCGCAGATCGAACCCGGAGATGTTCCCGAACCCGAGCAGCGTGCCAAGAAACCCGCCGACCACCGCCCCGACGAATTGCCATCGGACCAAATCGGGCCAGCGCGCATCGGTCTGATCGACCGCGGTGTGTCGGACCGAAGCAGTCCAATGTCGGTGAGCGATTGCTTGATTGGCCCGCCAGCGGGCTTTAGAGTCTCGCCAATCGGCCACGGCGATCCCCGCGATGGGTGAGCAGCCTACACGCCGCAAGTGCGGAATGGATCGCAGAGCCTGAGCCCGGAACGAGCCGAGTCCGGCAAGCTCGACGCGGCCACGGATGATTTGGTCCCCAGGGACGCACGAGGGATTCCTTCAATGCGCGATCGGCCAATCGGGCTGCTTTCTGTGCTCTTGATGCTCGTGGCGGCCCCGCCGCTGACTGCCCAATCGCTCCCAGGCCAAGCTGTCAAGCGTCTGGAGGCTTCCATCAACCAGACGATGCGGGACCAGAAGATTCCGGGGTTTGCCATCGGCATCGTCAAAGACGGCCGTTTGGTCTATTCGGGCGGATTCGGTGTCATGCGCGTGGGCAATCCCGATCGGCCTGTCACCGCCGAGACTCTTTTCCACATGGCCTCGATCACCAAGCCCTTCGTCGCAACAGCCATCATGCAGCTGGTCGAAGAGGGAAAGGTCAATTTGGATGACCCGGTGATAAAGCACCTGCCCTATTTTCTCCTGAAGGACTCGCGTTACAAGGAAATCACCGTTCGGCAGATGGTAACGCACACCTCGGGCATGCCGGACGTCACCAATTACAACTGGGATAAACCCGAGTACGACGACGGTGCCTTGGAGCGATACGTGCGCAGTTTGGACGACAAAACCCTGCGGTGGACGCCCGGCAAGGAGTTCAGGTACAGCAACATGGCCTTTGAAGTGCTCGGGGACCTGGTGGCAAAGGTATCGGGTAAGAGTTTCGAGGATTACGTGGAAGAGAACATTCTGAAACCGGTCCGGATAAAGTCAAGCACGTTGCTCTACAAGAAAGCAGCTCGGGCTAAGTTGGCAACCGGGTACACCTTGACCAAGGGCGCCGTGGTGCCCGTAACTCATTACCCCTATAACCGGGCGCACACTCCAAGCTCAAACCTGCATTCCAACGTGGAGGATATGGCGCGGTGGATCTTGGTGAATCTCAATCGGGGCGAGTTGGATGGCCGCCGCATCCTCAAGAGCTCTACGTATGAAGTGCTTTGGAAGCACGCCGCCCCGGTTCCCGGTCGGAATTGGCATGTAGGGATCAGCTGGTTTCTCGCCGATAGCAGCGGGGAAGAGATCGTCATGCACAGCGGCGGGGATGACAGGTTCACGACCCACCTTGCCTTCGCGCCCGCGCTAAAGGCCGGCGTGGTTATGATGGCCAATTGCGACCACATGTCGTCGATCAAGTCGATCTGGGAAGCCGCGATGGGAAGACCGGCGCCGTTTGCGAAGTAACGCCGGCCGTCATTGCGCCACGCCCAATAACGGAAGCTGGGGACCGGGACACCCGCCACAAGAAACGGTGACCCGGGAGAACCGGCAGAGCATGCGGAACATCGATCACGCCCCCAGAGTTGCGTGCGCCGGTCACATCGACAGTCACATCGACCGAAGCACCGTAAGCATCACGACGGGCACTTGAAGAATCCGGCTCTTGAGTCCACACGGCAGCGTCTGATAAGAGAAATTTATGTTTCATAGTCACGAATGTGACATCGGGTCGATGTAAGATCCGTTACAACCCGACCACTGAGATCACGCCGCGACAAGCAACCCCTCACGGTCGATCTTCCCCCAGAACTGCGCCCTCCGTTCCGTCGTGTACGTCAGGCACTGTGCGAAGGACGCCTAGGCTCTCGGTGCGCTTTCATATCGGAGGACGGATCGGCTTGGTCATGACCTGGGTCAGAGTACTCGAGGCCGGGTCCAGAAGTCAGCACCCAGTTTGGTCCGGTCTTCAAACCGCGATCTTTAACCGGAAATGGTCCTTGTCCGCACCACGGTAGGGGTCCCAGCCCCATCCGTGCGAAAACCTACGGTAAGGAATCCCGGCCTCGTTGTTCCCAGAAACCGGCTAACCCTTCAGCGCCACCGCCGAGCTCGACGCGTCTATTGTGGAAGAACTCCAGGCCGCGTGTCGTTCGTGCGGGGCTTCCGCATGGAATGGTCGCCTGCCGGGTTGTAATATGATCCGGACGGGGGCTCACTTCATTTGTGGCTGGAGCGGGACATCCTCATCCGCAGTGATGCTGCCCGCCGGTTGCGCGAGCAGCTCGGGGAGTCCGTGGAGCTCACTCGACCCGCAGATCGCGCATCACGGCCTGGGTGTCAAGATGCCCTCGCCTATCGTCGCAGAGGAACAACTCGATGGCCACCTCGACCGATGGAACCGGGACCGCCCCTGAGGCAGCATCACCCGCGGGATCGGTGCGCCCCGCCACGAACGATACGCTGCACCCTGCCGTCGCCCTGCTTTCCAATGGCCGGTATGGAGTGATGGTCACCGCTGCCGGCGCTGGTTATAGCACATGGCGGGGCCTTGATGTGACCCGCTGGCGCGAGGATGCGACCCGCGATTGCTGGGGCCAGTTCTGTTACGTCCGTGACCTGACCGACGACAGGATCTGGTCCGTTGGTCTTCAACCGCTGTGTCGGGCCGGTGGGGAACACCGATACGAGTTTCATGCCGACAGGGCCGAGTTCCGTCGCCGGGACGGCGATTTCGAGACCCGCTGGGCCGTTTGTGTGGCGCCTGACGCAGATGCCGAGATGCGCGCGGTGACGCTCGTCAATCACGGCAGCCGGCTCCGCGAAGTCGAGCTGACGAGCTTTGCGGAGGTATGTCTGAATCACCGCCGCGCCGATCAGGCTCACCCCGCCTTTGCAAAGCTATTCCTGGAGACGGAATTCGATCCGGGCAGCGGCTCACTCCTGGCGCGCCGCCGACCACGCAGCGCGAACGAGAATCCGGTCTGGGCGATTCACCGCTCGGCGACAGACGCCTCGGCGACTGAACGCATCGAGTACGAGACGGATCGAGTGCGATTTCTCGGGCGCGGCCGTACCTCGGCCAATCCTGCCGCCCTGGACCGCGGCGTGCGCCTGTCGCAGACGACCGGCCCGGTGCTGGATCCGGTTTTCAGCTTGCGGCGCCGAGTTCGCCTCGAGCCGGCAGCGCCGGTGCGCATCGTGTTCGTGACCGGAGCGGCCGACACCCGGGAGGCGGCGCTGGGAATCGCCGGACAGTTCCGCGACCTTGAAGCCATCGATCGGGCATTCACCACTGCCAGGACCCGCTGTCACGACGAGCTGCGGGAAATGTCGCTGACACCGGGCGACGTCGCTCTCTTCGATCGCCTGGCGGCGGCCGTCGTTTTCACAAGCCCTGGACTCCGGCAGCCTGAGGCCGTGGCCGCGAACCGTCTGGGGCAACCGGGACTGTGGCCCCATGCCATCTCGGGTGACCTGCCCATCGTGCTGGTCCGGGTCGCGGCGGCTGGAGATGAGTCCCTCGTTCGCCAGCTTGTTCAGTGGCGTGCTCATGCCCGCCGTCGGGGCCTGGAGCTGGATCTGGTGATTCTGGACGAGCGTGACGGCGAGGCCGCCCAGCGGCTTCGAACCGAACTGCAGACCGGAGCCGCCAGCAAGTCGCTCGGCAAGCCGGGGGGCATCTTCCTGCTGGCCGCGGATCGGCTCTCGGCCGATGATGCGGTGCTGCTGACGGCCGCCGCGCGGGCTGTGCTCGGCGGTGGACGCGGGTCGCTGGCCGATCAGCTCGATCATCGTCCTGCCCCGGCGCCCCCGCTGCCGCCGCTATTGACTTCATGCTCGATCGCAACCGAGGCTGCCGCAGAGCCCACCAAGGAGCCCGAAGGATTGCTCTTCTGGAACGGCTTCGGAGGATTCACCGGCGATGGTCGCGAGTACGTGATCGTCATCGACGGCACCCCCCCTGGTGGACCGGCCTTGCCGCCGGCCCCCTGGACCAATGTGCTGGCCAACCCGGGATTCGGATGCCTGGTGACAGAGGCTGGCCTGGGCTACACCTGGGCGGGCAACAGTCAGATGAACCGCCTCACTCCGTGGTCGAATGACCCGGTTTCGGACCCGCCGAGCGAGGTGATCTACCTGCGAGACGAGGAAACGGGTGAGGTCTGGACGCCCACGCCCTTGCCGTGTGGACCACGCGCAGCCATGACCGTCCGCCATGGCCAGGGCTTCACTCGCTACACCCACGTCAGTCGCAAGCTGGATCAGGATGTGCTGGTGCTCGTCCCGCCCGACGCCCCGGTCAAGCTGGTGTGCCTCACCATGCGAAACAACGGCGACAGGTCGCGCCGCCTGTCGGCGACTTTTTATGCCGAATGGGTGCTCGGCACCGTTCGCGAAAACGCTCCGCTGCAAGTGGTCTGCCAGCGCGATCCGGAAACCGGTGCCGTCCTGGCCCGGAACGCCTGGGCTGGCAGCTTCGCCGGGCAGATCGCATTCCTGGCCACCGGCCCGTCGGCACAGGTAGTGACCGCGGATCGCACTGAATTCCTCGGCCGCAATGGTTCAGTGTCCGCACCCGCCGCGCTGGGGCGAGTCGGTCTCTCGGGCCGCGTTAGCCCGGCGCTCGACCCAGCCGCGGCGGTGATGACGAACACCGTGCTGGCTCCCGGCGAGGCGACGGAACTCGTCTTCGTCCTGGGCCAGGCGGAAAGCCTGGAACAGATCCGCCGTCTCATCGCCGCCTACACCGCCGCCGGTCGAGCCAGGGAGGTACTAGCCGAGGTGCAACAGCGATGGGACCACCTCTTGAACGCTGTGCAGGTGAAAACGCCTGATTCCGGCATGGACCTGATGCTCAACCGCTGGCTGCTCTACCAGGTGCTGGCTTGCCGGGTGTGGGCCCGCTCGGCGTTCTACCAATCGGGGGGAGCGTACGGCTTTCGGGACCAGCTCCAGGATGTCATGGCCCTGCCCTACAGTGCCCCGGAAGAGGCACGTGCGCAGATCCTGCGGTCGGCAGCCAGGCAATTCGAGGAGGGTGATGTTCAGCACTGGTGGCATCCGCCGACCGGGATCGGCGTCCGCACCCGGATCAGCGACGATCTCTACTTCCTGCCCCTGGTCGTCCACCACCACGTCACCACGACCGCTGACACGCAGTTGCTCGACGAGGTTGTGCCGTTCATCAAGTCGCCGATGCTCCGCGCAGACCAGGAGGAAGACTTCAACCGGCCGGAGCTCAGCGAGCAGTCCGGGACGGTGTACGAGCATTGCATGCGCGCGCTGGAACAGGGCTATCGGCTCGGGCCGCACGGATTGCCCCTCATGGGCACAGGCGACTGGAACGACGGCATGAACCGGGTGGGCGTCCAGGGCAAGGGCGAGAGCGTCTGGAACGGGTGGTTCTTCGTCACGGTGCTGAACTCGTTTGCAACGCTGGCCGAGCAGCGGGGCCAGGCGGTCCATGCGAGCTGGTGCCGGGAACGAGCCGAGGCGCTGCGGGTGGCACTCGAGGCGAATGCCTGGGACGGCGCCTGGTACCGCCGGGCGTATTTCGACGACGGCACGCCCCTTGGATCCGCCCAGAACGATGAATGCCAGATCGACGCGATCCCTCAGGCCTGGGCGGTGATCTCCGGCGTTGCGGACCAGGCGCGGGCTCGATCGGCGATGGACGCGGTTCAAGAGCGTCTGGTGCGCGGCGACGACAAGCTGATCCAGCTCTTTGACCCGCCGTTCGACAAGGGCGCCCTGCAGCCAGGCTACATCAAGGGATATGTGCCGGGCATCCGCGAAAACGGCGGTCAGTACACCCATGCGGCCACCTGGGTCGTGCTGGCAACGGCGCTGCAAGGTCACGGGGACCGCGCTCTGGAACTCTGGAACCTGATCAACCCGGTCCGCCACACCGCGACACCTGCAGCAGTGAAGCACTACAAGGTAGAGCCGTACGTGGTCTGCGCCGACGTGTATGGTGCCCCGCCACACACCGGCCGTGGCGGCTGGACGTGGTACACCGGCTCGGCGGGCTGGCTGTACCGCGTCGCGCTGGAAGCCATCCTCGGTTTCCACCTGGAAGGCAGCACCCTTCGCCTCGATCCGTGCATCCCGCGAGGCTGGGCGGGATTCGAGATCAACTACTGCCATCGGTCCACGACATACCGGGTCCGGGTGGACAACTCGGCCGGCACCGGCCGCGGCGTCCAGTTGGTCGTGCTCGACGGCCGGCAATTGCCCGGGGGCGCGGTGCCCCTGAGCGACGACCGGAAGCACCACGAGGTCCGCGTGGAACTGGGCTGACGGCTGACGGAGATCACCTGGCCATGGCTGATACCCCCTCGAGCGATGACGACGACCTGTACCGGCTGCCTTTCGACAAGGTGTTGAGTCTGCTCCAGCTCAGCACGGTGCTGTACTACCTGCACGAGACCAACCCGGACAACGGGCTGGTCCGCGACAAGACCGACCCGAAGGCCCCGGTCAGCATCGCCGCCGTCGGCATGGCCCTGGCGACGATCCCGGTCGTCGTCGAACGCGGGGTCATCATCCGGGAATTCGCGGCCAAGATCACCTGCAAGCGGCTGCGATACCTGCTCGAATGCCCCCAGGGTCCCGAGCCGGCCGCCACTGGCTACAAGGGCTTCTTCTACCACTTCCTGGACATCGAAACCGGCCGCCGCGTCTGGCAGTGTGAGCTCTCGACCATTGACTCGGCGTTTCTGTTCGCGGGCGCGGTGACGGTCGCCACCTATTTTGACCGCGACACGGCCGATGAGGCCGAGATCCGCAGCCTTGCCGATGCGCTCTACCGCCGGGCCGATTGGAACTGGGCCTGCGACGGTGGACCGACGCTGACCCACGGCTGGCGCCCGGAGATCGGGTTCATCCGGCACCGCTGGCAGGGCTACGACGAGGGATTGCTGCTCTACATCCTCGGCCTCGGCTCACCAACGCATCCCTTACCGCCGGAGAGCTATCGCGCCTACTGCGCCACCTATCAGTGGAAAACCATTTACGATCGAGAGCTCCTCTACTCGGGCCCGCTCTTTACGCACCAGCTTTCACACATGTGGATTGACTTTCGCGGCATCCGTGACGACTTCATGCAGGCGCGCGGCAGCGACTATTTCGAAAACAGCCGGCAGGCGACCTTCGTTCAGCAGGAGTACGCGGTCCGCAATCCGATGAACTTCGTGGGATACGGCAAGCACTGCTGGGGATTCACGGCCTGCGACGGCCCTGGCTGGTGCAAGCGCGTGGTCAACGGCGTCGAACTCGAGTTCTTCGACTACATCGCGCGCGGCGCCCCGTTCGGACCCGACGACGGCACCGTCGCCCCGTGGGTCGTTCTCGCCTCGCTCCCCTTTGCGCCGGAGATCGTCATCCCGACGGTGCGCCATTTTGCCCGGATGGACCTGGGGATGACGGCCAAGTACGGGTTCAAGCCCTCGTTCAATCAATCGTTCGCGGTGGACGACAGCCCGATCGGCTGGTGGGTCTCTCCGTATCACTTCGGAATCGATCAAGGACCAGTGGTGCTGATGATCGAGAACTACCGTACGGGCTTGCTCTGGGACATCATGCGTCGGTGCGTGCCGGTGTTGACCGGCTTGCGCCGCGCCGGCTTTACTGGAGGTTGGCTATGACCTTGGCCGCCGTGGCGCCGCCCAGGGATCCGTATGAGCGCTCAACCCGCGACGCTCGATCTCCAGACCCTTCGCCGGTTTATCCGCGCCGTAACAGACCTGCTCACTTCCGAGGTACGCCGCAAGGCCATCGGCCTGCTGTTTTTCCTCCTGGCGTTCGCACTGTCGGTCAATGGCCTGAACGTCGTCAGCAGCTACGTCAGCCGCGACTTCATGACGGCGATCGCGCATCACGACATGGCGGAGTTCGTCAGGCTGGCCATTCTCTACATCGGCCTCTTAGCGGCGATGACGGTGGTCGCTGTCTTCTACCGGTTCACCGAGGAGCGGCTGGGCCTGTTATGGCGCGGCTGGTTGACCAGGCGCGTGACCGAGCGCTACCTCGATGCGCGGACCTATCTCCGGCTCAAGGAGTCGGCCGAGATCGACAATCCCGATCAGCGAATCGCTGACGACACCCGGGCGTTCACGACCACCACGCTGTCGTTTACCCTCATCTTCTTGAACTCGACCCTGGCGGCCATCTCGTTTTCGGGCGTGCTCTGGACAATCAGCCCGCTGCTCTTCGGCGTCGCCCTCGGCTACGCGGCGCTGGGCACGCTCATGACGGTACTGCTGGGCCGGCCGCTCGTCGGGTTGAACTACCGGCAGTCTGACCGGGAGGCTGATTTCCGAGCGACTCTGATCCATGTCCGCGAGAACGCCGAATCAGTCGCGCTGCTGCGTCACGAAGGCCGGCTGAGGGCGCGGCTGCTGAACCGGATCGACGAACTGGTGGGAAACCTCCGACGGATCACGTCGGTGAATCGAAACCTGGGCTTTTTCACAACGGGTTACAATTATCTGATTCAGATCATACCCGCCTTGATCGTCGCGCCGCGGTTCATTCGCGGGGAGGTCGAGTTCGGCGTGATCACGCAGTCGGCGATGGCCTTCACGCAGCTTCTCGGGGCATTTTCACTCATCATCAATCAGTTCGGGTCGATCTCCTCGTTCGCTGCCGTCGTCGCGCGGCTGAGCGCGCTTGCGGGGGCCGTCGAGAGAAAGGACGTTGATCGGCCGGGAATCGAAACGGTCGAGAATCGTGACCAGGTCGCCTACGAGCGGCTCACGCTTCGGCCGTTGCGGGACGACGGCCCGCTCCTAGCCGACGTTTCGGTGTCGATTCCGCGCGGGACGCGCGTGCTGGTCACGGGAGCAAACGAGGCCGCACGCGTTGCCCTGTTCCGGGCGACGGCCGGAATCTGGTCTCACGGAGAAGGGCGTATCATCCGTCCGCCCCTGGACGCGATTCTCTTCCTGCCCCAGCAGCCGTACCTGACCCTGGGCACGCTCCGACAGCTGCTGGTTCGCACCGGGCAGGAGCAGGATACTCCCGACGAGCGAATCCTGGCGGCCATCCACGACGGCGGCCTCGATTCCGTCGTGCAGCGAGCTGGCGGGCTCGACACCGAGCACGACTGGCCGACGATCCTGTCCCTCGGAGAGCAGCAACAGCTCGTGGTCATCCGCCTCATTCTCGCCAGGCCGTCGTTCGCGTTACTGGATCGGGTGAGCACCGCTCTGGGGCCGGCTATGCTCCAGCAGTCCCTCCAGCGACTCACCGCCAGCTCCATCACCTACATCAATTTCGACCAGGTTGCCGAGTCCGAGCCTGTCGAGCTCTACGACGCGGTGCTGCAGATTAACGCCAACGGCGCTTGGAGCTGGAACCAGCTCGGGCCGGTCGATCAGGTCCAGCTTCCCGCTAGTGGGCCGTCAATCTCCGATTGATAGGTGGTTCGCGACCTGTTATTCGAGGATCACGCAACGATCTGGACCCCCGAGTAACGGAGTAGGGGTATTGACCACATTCGTCGGAAAACCTCCGTTAAGAGGCTTGCCATAGTTGGTGACTGGATCCAACGGCAAGGCGAACCCTCCCCGCTACCCGGCTATCGCAAGGCCAGAAAGTGATCCGGTGCACCGAGACCGGATCTGGTCAGGGAGAGGGCGGAGAATTACGCTCGGTGAACTGTCCAGACGAGGCTGTGGCGGTACAGACTTGCGCAGGATCAAACTGCGTAGAATCCCCTTGCCGCGAAATCTTCCTGACTCGCTCCCTGATTCGGACCCAGCCATGCCGGGAAAGAGGGCCGCAAACCAGCCCGAAGTGCGCGGTCATCTGGCAATCGCGCAGTCTCATCCTGACCTCGCTGAGGTGGTCATCCAGACCGTCCGCCTGTGGCGCAAAGCCCACCTGGACTACGACCAGACCAAATACGTGGTGGAACAGGTGCGCCGCCGTCTCCGCCTCGACCCGCCCCGCACGCGCCGCCGCAGTGTCGAGCGCCTCGACCATGCCGAGGTCGAGAGGCTGATCAGCAGCGGCTATCAGCAGCATAGCAAGTATGGCCTGATGATCAAAACACTCTTCTATTCCGGCGCACGCGTGGATGAGTTCGTTCATCTCCGGGTCGAGGATGTCCACTTCGAGAGCGAGCCGCCGCAGGTCCATCTCACGCACGCCAAAGGACAGGTCAGTCGCTACGTCCCGATCCTGCCGAGCCTTGCGCAGGAACTGCGGACGCATCTCCAGGGGCGGCGGCAGGGTTATTTGTTCGAGAGTAACCGGCACACGCGCTACTCAATCCGAATGGTGCAGGCCGTCATCGCCGCAAGCGCCCGCGCGGCCGGCATCAGGAAGCGGGTCTATCCGCACCTGCTCCGCCACTCGATCGCCACCATCCTGCTCGATTCGGGACAGGTGCCGATCGATCAGGTGCAGAAGTTCCTGGGGCACCTGCAACTCTCGACCACGCAGATTTACGCCGAAACCAGCGTGCTCGCCCTGGGCGAGAACTATCTCCGCGCCCTGGGCAACACGAAAACTTGAACACGACCTGAAAGCCAGCCCGTGACGCTGTCAGCATCGGAACCGCAGGATCGGCTGCCACCCGAGATTGCGGAAGACATCCTGCGAAAATACTTCCTGCTGACGGATGCCGACCTGAGTGAGGTCGAGCAGTGCCGCGGCAGCGTGAACCGTCTCGGCTTCGCCGTCCAGCTCTGCACCCTGCGATGGCGTGGTTACTTTCTGCCGGACACCTCCGACTTGCCGCTGCCGGTGCTGGAGACGCTCGCGTCCCAGCTCGGTGTGCTGGCGATGCCCATCCCGGAATATCCCCAGAATGAGAAGACGCGATGGGAACACCTGGAACGGATTCGCCGTCATCTCGGTTTCAGCAAATGCGACGAAGCTCAGCGCGAACGGTTGCTCGCGCATCTGCGCTCCCAGGCGGCGGCGATGCCGCGCAGTCAGCCCCTGCACGCGGAGGCCTGCCGCTGGCTGCTGGAGCAACAGATCGTGCGCCCCGGCCAGACGACGCTGCGCGAGATGGTGAGTACCGCGAAGGAAGCCGCACTCCAGCAGGTCTATACACAGCTCGGCGACGCCTTGAATGACAAGCAGCAACAAGTCCTCGACGAACTGCTGCGCGTCCCACCGGTGGCTGACGTTCCGACTGGTCCGATGACCACACCCCGCTCCCGGCTGGAACAGTTCAAATTACTCCCGCGGCGCGAATCTCCGGCAGCGGTGGCGGCTCTCACCACGCGTCTGGCGCAGATTCAGGCTGCGGGCCTTGGCGACCTGCCAATCCCGCAACAGGTCCATCCGGCCACCCGCGCCCTGCTGGCTTCGTGGGGGCGGCGTTACGATGTCTGGTCGTTGCGCCGTTTCGCCGCGGCCAAACGCTACAGCATCGTCCTCTGCTTTCTTCAGGCGGCGGTGGCCGAGACGCTGGATTCCATCGTCGAGATGCAGGACAAGCTCATCACCAGGGTCCACAACAAGGCCCGCAAGCGTCGTGAGGAAGTCTTGCAGGATTCTGACCGGACGCGCGAGCGCGCCGTGATTGTGCTCGAAGAGATCGGCTCGCTGGTCGTGGACGACGCCATCCCGGATCATGAACTACGTGCGCGCATCTTCGCCCAGCACTCCTGCGCCGACCTCGCCGCCGTCGTCACGGAATGTCGCCAGCTTCGCGACCGTGATGATGGTTCGCACCTCGGCTTTCTGATCTCCTGGTACGGATACACGCGCAAGTATTCGCCGCCCCTGCTGGCGGTCACACCCTTCGATTTCTCACGCTGCCCCGAGCTGCAGCAGGCCATCGCGTACCTGAACGAGGTCAACAAGGAAAACGGTCGTAGGTTCGACGAGGATGCGCCGACCGAATTCCTGGCCGGACGCTGGGAGAAGTACGTGCTCAACCAAGCTGCCGAAGGTCACCCGCGGATTTCGCGCCCGCACTACGAACTGGCCCTGTTGACCACGCTCAACGAGCGGCTCAAGTCCGGCGATGTGTCCGTCACTGCCTTATACGGCGCTCGGTCTACCCGTCGCGGCCGACGAATTCATCGAGCGGCTGGGTGGGCATCTGGCGTCGGTCACCACCGCAGTGGACGCGCGAATGCCGGGTAACCAGGCTCTGACCATTGACCGCGATCGCGGCGAATTCACGCTGGCTCGCCTGGCTGGACGCGAGGAATCGGAATCGGTGGAACAGCTCAAACAATTGATTGAAAGCAGGCTGCTTCGCACCGACCTGGTGGACATCCTGATCGAACTCGACAACGAAACCGACTTCCTGCGGCACTTCGCCAGTCAGGGCACCTACGAGACGCGTCTTGCGCCGGCGTTGCACCGACGCAATGTGCTGGCCGCACTGATCGCCATCGGCTGCAACATTGGCCCGCAACGGATGGCCGCTGCCTCACCGGGGCTGAGCTACCGGGACATCAGCCGGGTCGCCGACTGGAGCTTCAGTGAAGAGACGCTCAGGGCAGCCGTCATCGATCTGGTCAACTATGCTGCCGGCCTCCCGCTCAGCCGGATCTATGGCAGCGGCGAGACCTGTTCCGCCGATGGGATGCGCTTCTACGTGCCCGTCCATGTGCTGGCGTCCGATTACAGCCCGTTGCTGCAAGGCCGTGGAGTGACCCTCCTGGCGCACACCTCGGATCACTACCTGCGCTTCTACCAGCAGGCCATCCCGTGCAAACTGCGCGAAGCCACCTTCACTCTTGATGCCCTGATCGAACACGACACCGAACTCGATCCCAAGACCTGCTTCACCGACACTCACGGCTACACGGAAGTGGTGATGGCGACAGCGGCACTCCTCAGCTTCGAACTAGCACCACGCATCCGTGATATCAAAGACCAGACCCTCTACAAGATGGATCGGCACCAGCATTACCCCCACCTCGATCCGATCCTGACCGGAACGATTCGCCCCCACCTGATCCGGCAGGCGTGGGATGAAGTCGTCCGCGTGATCGCTTCGATGCGGACGCGAGTGGCCTCACCATCATTGATCCTGCATCGGCTGGGTTCCTATGCGCGGCAGAATAGCATCTACCAAGCGCTGGCCGAAATCGGCCGCGTCTACAAGACCGTCTGGATCCTGCGCTATCTCGACGACGAAACCTTGCGCCGCCGCACCGGTCGCGAACTCAACAAGGGCGAGGCGTCCCACGACCTGTTGCGCTTCCTCTGTTTCGGCAAGGAAGGCCGGCTGTACGGGCGTGAATTCGAGAATCAGCTTCACACCTTCAGTTGCCTGGCCGTGCTGCACAACGCGGTCGTGGCCTGGAACATCAAGCAGATTGCCCTGCTGGTCGAGAGGTTGCGCGCGGAAGGTCATGTCATCTCTGACGCTGATCTGGCACTGACCTCACCGCTGGTCCGCCGTCATATCAACCCGTACGGACGCTATCATTTCGACCTGACGCGGCTCGAACGAGCGCGTCCGCCCGAAGGGTCTGCCGGGGCTTAACGGAGGTTTTCCGACGAATGTGGTTAATACCCCCTCTACGCCTACGTGCGTGGGGAGTCGCCATCGTCAAAGCCTTGAAGGTCGCTCCTGCCATGCTGCCTGAACGCGGTCGCCATCTAGAACCGACCTGCTTGGGCCGGTATCTTCGAGTATCCATGAAGTCAGTTTGAGGCCCCCTGGAGTCTCGGGCCAACTGCGCGTCGAGGTCCGGTTCCGGGCGTGCCGGCACGGTCACGCGGAAACTGCCGGTGGAGGCGTGGGAGCACATCGAGTGGGACGCGTAGCGGAGGGAGTATCATGAGCGACGAGCGATGGAAGGCGCTGGTGGTCGATCAACACAACGGCGCGGTCGAGGCCGCCGTGCGGGAGCTGAGCGACGACGCCCTGCCCGCGGGGGATGTCGTGGTACGGGTCGCCTATTCCAGCCTGAACTACAAGGACGGCCTGGCGATGCTGGGCCGGAACAAGATCGTCCGAAACTACCCGATGGTCCCCGGCGTCGACCTGGCGGGTACGGTGGAGCAGTCCGCATCTCCCGCCTATCGCCCCGGCGATCAGGTCGTGCTGACCGGCTGGGGCGTCGGGGAGCGACATTGGGGCGGCTATGCCCAGAAGGCCCGTGTGCGAGCCGACTGGCTCGTCCCGTTGCCGGAAGGCCTGACGGCGCGGCAGGCGATGGCAATCGGGACCGCCGGTTTCACAGCCATGATGAGCGTGATGGCGTTGGAGGAACATCGGGTCACTCCCGGCGGCAGGCCGGTGGTCGTGACCGGGGCTGCCGGGGGCGTCGGCAGCACCGCCGTGGCACTGTTGGCCTCCCGGGGTTACCCGGTGACCGCCTCGACGGGCCGGGCCGAACTGCACGACTACCTGCGCAGCCTCGGCGCCTCGCAGGTCGTGGGCCGGGAGGACATCTCCGGGCCGACCGACAGGCCGCTCCTGTCCGAGCGGTGGGCGGGTGCGGTGGACACCGTAGGCGGGGATACGCTGGCGGGACTGCTCCGCTCGATGGCCTACGGCTCCAGCGTGGCGGTCTGCGGCCTGGCCGGGGGCAGCGCGCTCTCCACCACCGTCATGCCGTTCATCCTCCGGGGTGTGAACCTTCTGGGGATCGAGTCGGTGATGTGCCCGAGGGAGCGTCGGCTTCAGGTGTGGGACCGTCTGGTCCGTGAACTCCGGCCCGATCGACTGGACGAGATGACGCAGATGATCCCGCTCGGCGAGGTCGAGGCGTGGGCCCGTCAAATCCTGCAGGGCAGGGTCCGAGGCCGGGTCGTCGTGGACGTGAACGCCTGAAATCCCAGGCCGCCCCGCTCGTGTCTACGGGGCTTCGCGAGTGATTCGGGGATGATTCATCCTGTGCCTGGGGGGTCGATTCGTCACAGGCTGGGAGCCGGTGCCACCTGAGGTCTGATGAAGGAGGTGGGCGGAGCCCAACCGACGAGAGCTGGATCGGCGGAATTCGGTCCCACCCAGAACGTGACCTCGTGCAGGAACGATCCCGGCCGGGTACGATGTGTTCGGCGCGGGAGGTCCAAGGCGCCCTCCTCATGGTCCCGGCTCGGGGAACCCGACAACCATGCAAAGGCCCGAGATCCGATCCTACGCGCACGGGGTCCACGCGATCGACCTCAGCTACATCCGGCCCGGGCTGGCCGCGAGCCACCTGATCGTGCGCGACGGCCGCGCTGCCTTCGTGGACTCCGGGCCGAACGGCTCGGTGCCCCGGCTGCTCGCCGCCCTCGATGCGGTGGGGGTCGCGCGCGAGGCGGTCGATTACGCTCTCCTGACGCACGTCCATCTCGATCATGCGGGCGGGGCCGGGGAGCTGTTGCGGGCCTTGCCCAACGCGGCGGCCGTGCTCCATCCCCGCGGGGCGGCGAACCTGATCGACCCCACCCGCCTCGAGGCCGGCGCCCGCGCCGTGTATGGCGATCCGGCCTATGACGCGCTCTTCGGCCGGCTGGTCCCGATCCCGGAGTCGCGGATCATCGCCGCGGCGGACGACCAGGTCGTGACGCTGGGGCGCTCGCGCCTCCGCCTCCTGGCGACGCCGGGCCACGCGCTGCACCACCTCGCGATCCACGACGAGACGGCGGGCGCGGTCTTCTCCGGGGACGTCTTCGGTCTCTCCTACCGGGTCTTCGACAATCCCGAGGGCGAGCCCTTCATCTTCCCGACCACGTCGCCGACGCAGTTCGACCCCGACCAGGCGCACGCCTCGATCGAGCGCATTCGCGCGCTCGCGCCGGGGGCCGTCTACCTGGCCCACTTCAGCCGGGTGACGGGGATCGACCGGCTCGCCGCCGACCTCCACCGCGACCTCGACCGCTTCGTCGAGCTGGCCGGGGGCTTCGATGACGGGCCCGATCCCGAGGCGTCCCTATACCGCGCGCTCCTCGACCACCTCTCCGGGCGACTCGACGCCCATGGCTCCCCCACCGATCTCGAGACTCGAGAGACCTGGCTCGCGATGGACGTGCGCCTGAACGCGGCGGGGCTCCTTGAGTGGAAGAGGCGCGTCGCCCGCACGCGGACGGGATGACCGCGGACGCCGCTCGGGGCGCATGGCCGTCACCTCCGGCCTCCCCACGCTCCTCATCCTGAGAGGTCCTCCGCTAGTCCTCAAACAAGCGTAATGAATCGGCTCCCTGGGACATCACCCCTTTGATTTCAGGCTTTCGTAGAAGGCGTGTCCGAGGTGCCTGTCATTTTCGAGTGAGCGCCACTCTGAATTCCATCGTTTCGCTTTCTTTCGCAGCAATCTGGGCGGTACCCTAAGCGTAACCAAACTCAAGCCGCCGAGCCCGGGGGACCGTTCCCGTCCTTCAGGGCTCTTTGTGCTGGCAGCGAGTCCTCAGAATCGTGATAACTAGGAGCATGCTTGATGTTATGGGCGCTAGACGCTTGTTTGGTGAAACTGCCTAGATTTTAGGGGTTGGGCACGTTAGGTTAGCGCGTACGGGACCTACGCGACGCCTCGTTACACAGGGAGGCTGTGGCTTCCTCGCGAGCGCACGTGGTCCCGCGGGAGAGCACATCATGACACGCGGCTTGAAGGGAAGTCTGTTGATCGCCTCGATGCTGGTCGTCCTGTGGACGACGTCCTCGCAGGCGTGCCACCGGCGCCGGGCTTGCCAGCCCAACCCGTGCTACTACCAATCGGGGTACTCGTACGGGAGCCCCACGGGCTACTACTCTTCCGCCCAGGGCGGCTACGTCACGACTGACGGCGGTTACTATGGTGGCGGGTATCCCGGCGGAACGGCCGGCTATTCCGGTGGGTACGGGTACGGGCAGCCCGGCTACAACCCGGGCGGCATCGGCGGGCCGGCGTCCGGGCTGGGGGTGCGGCCCGGCCTGGGATTCGGCGGCTTTGGCCCCGGGCGCTGACCGTCCACAGGTTCTCCGATCACCCCGCGGGGGCGCGCCGGCCTGGACCTACGGGCTCACTCGGGGCGGTGTCGGCGGCGGCCAGTTGATGGGCGCCGCGGCCGGTTACCGCGCAGCCGGCGGTAGGTGAGGAGATTCGAGCGTCGACGGATGCGGCCGGGCGTCACTCCAGTGGCGACCCGGCCATTCGATCGAATGGCGTAGGCTGGATCTGGTCTGCACTCAGCCTACCTATGGAAAGGCTGAAGTAGAGTTGGCGAGGGCAATTGAGCTTGATGGGGGGCGAGTCCGACCTACCTCTTCCGTCGACGAAGCCAGGGCCCGGCACCCCAAGTCCAGGGGTGCCGGGCCTCGTCATTTCCTTGGAACCCCGTCAGTCTTCCAGCTTGGGCGTCTGACACGGACGGAAGCAGTCTCCCCCCAACGGGCGCTTGGGAAGTTGTTAAGTGGCGAGCCGGCGACGTGGCGGCAGTGGCGAGGGAACTCAGACGAGCCACTCGGGCCGCACCAGCATCACCACCCCGATCACCAGGATCAC
>Ga0326727_10008455_pt1 | contig 26094 bp, 19 predicted proteins | sample MB2enrmetagenome_FD_207643 | JGI IMG/M metagenome (GOLD analysis project Ga0326727, IMG submission 207643) | Lab enriched peat soil microbial communities from McLean, Ithaca, NY, United States - MB29MY | ecosystem: Environmental > Terrestrial > Soil > Wetlands > Peat | place: USA: New York...
AGCCACGATCGTCGAGTTCATCCGAGGACTGCATGGAACTCTGTCGCTGACTTTCGAAGAAGGAACGGCAGCGGCCTGGTTACACGATCTGCTGAAGCCACACGTCAGCCGGCTGGTAGTCTGCGATCCGCGCCAAGCGGCTCTGTTGAAAGAAGGCAACAAGAGTGACCGGATTGATGCGCGCAAGCTGGCCGAGATGTTACGCACCAACCAACTCCACTCGGTCTACCACGGCGAGCATGGGCTGCGCACGTTGAAGGAACTGGGGCGCAGTTATCTGACCGTGACCCAAGATGTGACCCGGGTGATGAATCGGATCAAAGCGCTGTATCGCAGTTGGGGCATTCCCTGCAGCGGTACGACGGTCTACGCTTCGCGTCATCGCGCCGAGTGGCTGGCCAAGCTCTTGGAACCAGGAGTTCGGGTTCGAGCCGAGCATTTATATCAGCAACTCGATACTCTGCAACCGTTGCGGCTGGAAGCACGACGCGAACTCCTGCAGGAGAGCCAGAAGCATGCGGCGGTGAAGCGACTCCACCAGATTCCTTCGATCGGCCCGATTCGGGCCGCTCTGCTGGTGGCCTTGCTGCAGACACCGCATCGATTCCGCACTAAACGCCAACTCTGGGCCTACAGCGGTTTCGCCGTGGAGACGCACGACAGCGGCGAGTACCGCTATGTGCGCGGCAAACCGCAACGCAACCGCGAGCGCATCACGGTGCGCGGTCTGAACGACAACTACAACAAGGATTTGAAGAATCTGTTCAAAGGGGCCGCCATCTCCGCCAGCATACGTCCTGGTCCTCTGCACGACTTCTATATGGCTCGGGTGGAGAAGGGGATGCGGCCGACGATGGCCCGTCTCACGGTGGCACGTAAGATTGCCGCTGTTAGTTTGACTATCTGGAAGAAAGGAGTGAGCTTCGACCCGAAACGATTGCAGCAGCAAGCAGTTTGAGCATCGCTGAGGAAGAGGCCTTTCCATCCCTGGGATTTTTTCCCTGGTGGTGGTCGGTCGGGTTCTGAAGATGCTCGGTTCGAGGGGAGTATCCGTCAATGAGATCGGCCCTGTGTGCTTCGGCACCGAGTCACCCATTACACGTTATGCCCCCTCGGATAACCAGAAATAGCCATAGGCCACGAGCCTCGGATAGAACCATGGTTGACGCATCAAAACACTGGTCGCTTGCCGCTCTTTCCAACTCGATTGCGCCGCCACGATCACAGGAGAAACTCCTCAGAATGGACAACAAGCCAAACCTCTGCAGAGAAGTGAAACTACAGTGGGCTGGATCTCGAGAAAGAATCTCGACGCGCCGGTCGAGGCGGAGCTTTTTTCTTGACATCCCTTTTTATAGAACTCATTGAGAATTGCCGCCCCTCCCCGCTCCACTAGCACGCGCCCACGACCCTTTACCCGCCTGAGTCGGGAGGGGAGTGAACTTTCCAGTTCCCGTAGCTAACCCCGTCCTGCTGTTGTCAGGTGCGAAGAGCACCCCTACAATCGTGAGAATGTCGGTCACTGCCTCCCTGCCTGAAGTTCGCCAGCGCAATCCTGCGCTCCGGATCCTGTACTACGCCGTTTGCTTGCTGCTGGCGGCGCTGATCGTCGGCGTCTGGTGGCTCTACTGGATCGCGCGTCGTCCTCTGCCGCAACTGGAGGGCAGGGTTGCGGTGTCTGGGATTTCGTCCAAAGTGCGCGTGGTGCGCGATGGGCATGGAGTTCCGACGATTGAGGCGGCTACGCTCGAAGACTTATTTTTTGCCCAAGGGTATGTGACCGCGCAGGACCGGCTGTGGCAGATGGATATTCTGCGGCGCGCCGCGGCCGGAGAACTTTCGGAAGTAATCGGCGAAGAGACGCTGAAGATGGACCGCGAGCAGCGGATTCTGGGGCTGCGTGTCGCCGCCGAAGCGGCGGAGAAGAATATTTCCGCCCGCGACCGGGTTTATTTTGACGCTTACGCCCGCGGCGTGAATGCGTTTCTGGAATCGCATCGCGACCGGCTTTCGCTGGAATTCCGCCTGCTGAAGTACACGCCACGACCCTGGACGGTGACCGATTCCGTGCTGGTGGGGGCGCGCATGGTGCAGGATTTGAATCATTACAGCTACCGGCGTGCGCTCACGCGAGAAACAATTCTGGCAAAGCTGGGACCGGAACTGACGGCGGACCTGTATGTGAATTTCTCCTGGCGCGGCCGTCCGCCGGGCGAGGTACGGCGACTGGAAGACCAGCCCGCGGGCAAGGGCAACGATGAAGATGAGGACGACGAAGAAGAGGTCGATCCGGCGGGCGGAAACAGCAGGCTGATTTCGGGGCTGGCCTCGGGGGACTCGGTCGTCCCTCCGGGACTTGAATCATTTCTTCCCATCGTCCCAGCGCTAAAGCGCTGGGCTAATCTAGGTCGCCCCTCCGGGGCTGAATACTCCGATGAATCGTTGCGGCGGGGGTCGAACAACTGGGTGGTCTCGGGGCAGCATACGGTTTCGGGGAAGCCACTGCTCTCGAACGATATGCACCTCGACCACCAGATGCCGAACCTGTGGTTTGGGGCGCATTTGAGAACGACTAGCGGCACCTTTGACGTCGCGGGGGTTACGCTGCCGGGAGTTCCGTTCGTCATTGTCGGCCACAATCAGCGCATCGGATGGGGGTTTACCAATGTCGGCCCAACCGTGGAAGATGATTTCATCGAGGAGTTCAATGCCGAGGGGCAGTACAAAACTCCCGCGGGATGGGCGGAGCCACAGCATCGGCAAGAAACGATCCACGTCAAAGGCAAGCCGGATGTGACGCTCGATGTGGTGACGACGCGGCATGGGCCGATCATCACCGACCTGATTCCGGGCGAGACGCGCAAGATCGCTTTGCGCTGGACATTGCAGGACGGCGTGGGACAGGTTTTTTTCGATGTGAACTCGGCGCAGAACTGGGATGAGTTTCGCAAAGCCTTCTCGAATTTTGGCGCGCCGGGACAGAACGTAATGTACGCCGATGTGGATGGTCACATCGGTTATCAGGCGACCGGGCGAGTGCCGATCCGGGCGGCGGGAGATGGCAGCCTGCCGGTAAACGGCAGCGATGACGCGCACGAGTGGAAGAGCTGGATTCCTTTCGACGAGATGCCGCATGTTTATGATCCGCCATCGGGAATTCTGGCGACGGCCAACGGGCGCATTACGCCGAACGGCTACAAGTATTCGATCAGCACAGATTGGGACGCGCCATGGCGAACGGATCGCATTTATCGCGTGCTCGAATCGGGAAAGAAATTTGCGCCCGCGGATATGCTGGCGCTGCAGATGGATGTGTCTTCGACCTACGACCGGTTCTGCGCCGACAAGTTTGTGTATGCGGTCGATCACGCCGCGAATGCCTCCGACCAGGCGAAGCGGGCGGCAGACATTCTGCGGGACTGGGATGGACGCATGTCAGTGGACGCGGCGGCGCCAACCATTGAGACGAAGGCTCGCCAGGAATTGGCGCGATTGTTGCTGGAGCCGAAGCTGGGTGCGGCGCCGGATCGTCCGAGTGCAGGCACAGCTTCCGGCGCGCTCAGTTGGAAGAGCTATCGCTGGGGTATGTCTTCGGTCTGGCTGGAAAACGTGCTCACCAAGCAGCCGGCGCGCTGGCTGCCGCCCGGATATTCAGATTACGGAAGCTTGCTGACGGCTGCGGTTGAGAACGCACTGAAGCAGACGGCGGTTCCTGCGGACCTCAGTCAATGGAAGTGGGGAAAGAACAATCCTGTTGAAATCAAACATCCCGTGTTCAGCCAGCTTCCGTTAGTCGGACGCTTCACAGGGCCGGGTTCGCATCCGTCAAGCGGAAGCGCGTACACGGTGAAAGCGGCGCAGGGAGAGCTGGGGCCCTCCGAACGGCTGACGTGGAACTTTGCGAACTTTGACGAAAGCACGCTGAACCTGGTGACGGGAGAGAGCGGAGTATTCCTGAGTCCGTACTATATGGACCAGTGGGCGGCTTGGTATGGCGGGTCGACCTTCGCGTTTCCGTTCTCACCGGCTGCGGTCGAGCGACACCGGGCACATGAGATGACTCTGGAGCCGCGGTAGGCTGTTCGCCGTTCATCGTTCATCGTTCGCGGGACAGCGCGCTCTAGAAGTCGACCGTCTTGACGTCGATGAACTGGCCGATCATGTTATTGATCTGACCGGGGTTATTCGGATCGTTCGGGTTGTACTCCAAGGCATCGATGGTGGCGTCGTAGACGTTGAGTGAAAAGTTCTGGACTACGTAGACTACCGTGCGCTTGGCAATGGGCTGGATGCCGGTCACGTCTCCATTCGCAGGAGGAATTAGAACGCCACCGGGGGGAACGCTTCCGACAGTCGTGGCCGGCAGGGTGTTGTAGATGGAAAGGCAGCCTCGGGTTTCGGTGGCAGTCGAGATCTCGGTGCAGGTGCGCGCGCCGATGAAGAGCTGTCCGTTGGCTCCTAGCGCGATTCGATTGTGGTATCCGTCGGTGATGACGATCCCGGAGTTCGTTGCCGTCATAGTTGACAGATCAACGATGCTGAGCAGTCCGCACGTGGTTGCTGCAGTCGTCTGGCCCGTACAGGGCTGCGACGGCGCTCCTCCAGAATACGGCGTGCCCGCTACATACATGGTCGAACCATTTACCAGAGCTACACTGCCGGCACACTGCGGGTTTGCATCAGAAGTGCAGACCGCGACTTTGGAGCCGAGCGTATTATCGGCCAGATTGAGTTGCTGAACGCTGGCCTGTTTTCCGCCGCACTCGGCACCACAGTTCAGTACATAGGCAGTGCTGTCGTCGCTGCTGAAGAAAGCCCAAACCGGCCGGTCGAAGCCGCCTACGAGAGTGACCGCATTGCCAATCCCGATTTGCGACGGCGTGATCACGGCCACCGAATCGGAGTTATCACTGAACCCAAGAATCCGGTTGCCACTATTATCGATCGAGAGATAGTGGACCGAAGGAATCTCGACCTCTCCCGTGACACTACCGCTATTAAGCGCGACGACGTCCATGATTCCCGGAGACTGACCCACCACAGGCGCAGTTGGGACGGCAGCATAGACGCTGGAGCTGTCCGGAGAAACCACGAAGCTCTCGGTCATGCCGGGCAAGGTCAGCTTATTGGCAACCGATTCAGTGGCGTTGTTGACGAGGCTGAGCTGGTTGTCGGAAAACTGCGTGCCATTCCCGCTGAAAACCACGGTCTGGGCGCGGTTGGGCGTGACCACCATCATTCCGGGAGTATTGCCGACGGAAATCGGGGAGATGACGGGGCGCACATCGTTGATCGCATCGACGATGAAGATGCCGGCGGATCCGCTTCCCGAGCTTACGTTATTGGTAAGGAAGGCGCGGTACTTGAGGCCGCTGGTTTGCGTACTGCTCGAGGGAGCGCTGCTTCCGCAACTCAGCCACATCAGACTCGCGGGGAGCAGGAATATCAGAAGAATCAGGGCTCTTTTCAAACCTGGGACTCCAACCTCATGCCGGATAATCACTTGGATGCAAGAACAAGGATTATAGCAAAGGAAGAAATGCCAAGTTTCAGGGTTTCAAGGTTTCAGAGTTTCAAAGTTCATGCGCACAAGTTCTACTTTGAAACCTTGCAACTCTGAAACCTTGAAACCTTCGCCCCGGATGCGGAGAGCTCCTCACTTCTTGTATTCTCAAAGAAATGGCGCAGAACCTTATCGAACGCCTGAAGCAGTCGCCTGTGCTCTGCGATGGAGCCATGGGGACGCTTCTCTATGCCAAGGGCATCTTCATCAACCGCTGCTATGACGAGCTGAACTTGTCGCAGCCGGAGTTGATCCGCGGCGTGCACCACGATTATCTGCAGGCCGGCGCGGAGATTATCGAAACCAACACTTTCGGCGCCAATAGCTTTCGCCTGGCGCGGCACAGCCTGGCGGATCGGGTGCGCGACATCAATGTGGCGGGCGCTCACGTGGCTCGGGAAGCGGCCAAAAGTTTCGACGTTTGGGTGGCGGGATCGGTTGGTCCACTGGGGGTTCGCATTGAACCGCTGGGCAAGACTTCGTTTGAAGAGGCCCGGACGGCGTTTCGCGAACAGATTGCAGCCCTCGTCGATGGCGGCGTGGATTTGCTGATGCTGGAAACCTTCGGCTACGTCGAAGAATTGCACCAGGCCGTGCTGGCGTGCCGGGATGTGAATGCGAAGGTTCCCATCGTCGCCCAGGTCACGATTGACGAAGACGGGAACTGCCTTGATGGCTCCGACCCTGAGGCTTTCGCCGCCCGGTTGACGGAATGGAACGTAGACGTACTCGGCATCAACTGCAGCGTGGGGCCGGTCGCGATGCTGGATGCGATCGAGCGCGTACGAGCGGCGACTTCCCTGCCGCTGGCCGCGCAGCCCAACGCCGGCATGCCGCGTTCGGTCGAAGGACGGAATATCTATCTGTGCTCGCCGGAATACATGGCGAGCTACACGCGAAAATTCGTGGCCGCCGGGGTGCAACTGATTGGCGGATGCTGCGGAACCACGCCTGATCATATTCGCGCCATGAAATCGGCTTTGCGGGTGCGCGAGGCGCGTGGCAAGACTGCGGTCACAGAAGCGATTCATTCCGGCGCGGCGCCTTCGGCTCCGGCGACCGTTCCCCTAGCCGAGCGCTCCAAACTGGGCGCGAAGATTGCGGCCGGGGAATTTGTCACCATGGTCGAGATCGTGCCGCCCAAAGGAATCGACATTCGAAAAGAAGTTGAGGGCGCGAAGTTCGTCAAATCGGTGGGCGTGGACGCGATCAACATCCCGGACAGCCCACGGGCCTCGGCGCGCATGAGCAATCAGGCGCTGTCGTTGCTGATGCAGCAGGCGGTGGGCATTGAAGCCATCCTGCACTACACTTGTCGCGATCGAAACGTACTCGGCATTCAGTCCGACCTGTTGGGGGCGGCGGCTACCGGAATTCGCAACCTTATCTGCATCACGGGAGATCCCCCGAAGATGGGGAACTATCCCGATGCCACGGCGGTGTTTGACGTGGATGCAATCGGACTGGTGAATATCGTCCACAACCTGAACCGGGGACTCGACCTGGGCGGCAACCCGATCGGAGCCGGAACCAGCTTCGTCATTGGAGTGGGTGCAAACCCGGGCCTGCCCAACCTGGACGAGGAGATCAAGCGCTTCGAATACAAGGTGCAAGCGGGTGCGGAATACGTGGTGACCCAGCCGGTATTCGACCTCAGCCTGCTCGATAATTTCCTGAAGCGGATCGAACACTGCCGCATTCCGGTGGTGGCCGGAATCTGGCCGCTGGTAAGCGTGCGCAACGCCGAGTTCATGAAGAACGAGCTGCGAGTCTCGGTGCCGGATGAAATCCTGAACCGGATGAGCAGGGCCGCAAGTCCGGAGGCAGCTCGCGCGGAAGGCGTAGCGATAGCTCGCGAAATGCTGACGGCGGTGCGCGAGCGGGTGCAGGGTGCTCAGATCAGCGCTCCCCAGGGCCGATATAGCTCGGCGGTCGATGTTCTGGAGGCACTCGGATCGAAGCGGCCGGCTTCTGTTTAGTTTCGAAATGTTCACTTTTGAAATACTTCCCAAGAAATTTACAAGATTCAGAACATTTTGCTGGACATTTCCCACCGAAAGCGGCATTACAATAGAGTGTAGGAGCAATTGGATTGGTGAAGTTTGAGGAATGCCTCGAGCGTCTGGAGAAGATTGTTCAGGAACTGGAAAAAGGGGAGGTTCCTCTGGAGAAGTCCCTGACGCTATTTGAAGAAGGCATGCAACTTTCCGCAAGCTGCAGGAAGCAGTTGGAAGAAGCGGAAGGTAAAGTTGAGATTCTGTTAAAACAGAACGGGAAGCTGCAAACTGAACCGTTCGAGCCCCCGGCCGAGAAAGCGTTGCGCAAGTAACGCTGTCGCGACTCGGAAACTGATAACGCCTGTGCTAGCAAGTTGCTGTCGCAGCCAAGGCCGCCGCGAAATCGCGGTGACGTCAGGGGGTAGTATGGAACCACTCTGTGTAGTCCTTTATCAGGATGACCCCAGAACTGCACAAAGTCTGGCGGTCAGTCTATCCCAGCATTTTGATTCGGTTCATTTGGCACGTACGTACCAGGAAGTCCGTCCCGCGGTTGCCCGGCATCAGGCCGAGGCGGTGGTGCTGGATCTGGAAACTTCGGGCCCGTGCGAAGTCGAGCGTTTGCATCGGGAATTTCCCAGCCTTTGCATCGTGGGAACCCACCGGCTGGCGGATGACAAACTGTGGACCGAGGCACTGAATCTGGGCGCGTCCGATATCTGTGAACCGCGCCACCAGGACGTGGTGAGTTCGTTGATGCGCGGGCTGACGCACCACGTGGCCGCCTGATCGAGCAGGTGTCAGGTGTCAGGTCTTGGGTGTCGGGGTCAGGAAACGTTTTGTGGATTTTGTTTTTCCTGAGACTTGACACCTGAGACCTGGGACCTTCAGATCGCTGCTTGTTATACTGCGATGTCATGCTGAAATCAGTTCTGGAGCAGGGGCGCAAAATCGCCGACGTCGCCCTCGAGCAACTCTTGCCCCCGGCCACGCAATATCCATCCTCTATTCACCAGGCGATGCGCCACAGCGTGTTTGCCGGCGGGAAGCGCCTTCGTCCGATCCTGTGCATGGAAGCGGGGCGCATGATCGCGGCGTCGGGCGCTGGTTCGCGGAACGGCGGTTCGCGAAACGCTGGCGCCGCAACTGGATTGCCCGCGGGCATCGAGCAGGTGGGCGCGGCGCTTGAGATGCTCCACACGTATTCCCTGATCCATGACGATCTGCCTGCGCTCGATAACGACGACCTGAGGCGCGGGCGCCCCACTTGCCACAAGGCTTTCGGCGAGGCGATCGCCATCCTTGCCGGAGACGCCCTGCAGACACAGGCCTATGAAGTATTGGCCCAGCTCATCTGTCCGATCGAGGCTCGCATTGCGATCATCCGGGAAATCGCTCATGCCACGGGTACCATAGACGGCATGATCGGCGGCCAGGTGGTTGACCTCGAAGCCGAACACAAGAAGCCCGATCTTGCCACTCTCGAATACATTCACCGTTCGAAGACTGCTGCGCTTATCACCGCCAGCGTGGTCAGTGGAGGAACCTACGCTGCGGCAACCGTCGCCGACGTGGCCCGCCTTCGGACCTATGGGCAGTCGATCGGTCTCGCCTTCCAGATCGTGGATGATGTGCTCGACCTGACCCAGACCTCCGAGCAACTGGGAAAGACCGCGGGCAAGGACGCGGCGGCAGAGAAGACGACCTATCCCGCGCTATTCGGAATCAAGGAATCGAGCCGCAAGGCCGATGCGCTGGTCGATCAGGGATGCGCGGAACTGGACGGATATGGCAAGGCTGCGTCGACATTAAAGAACCTCGCTCGCTACCTGGTCGAGCGCAAGAAATAAACCTCGCTCCGGCACTCTCGGCCCTTGAATCTCCTCCGGTCCGGCGGTAGAGTGAAGACGCTCTCGCCTTCTTCCGCTTTCCTCATTCCTCACCAGCGACTTGCGCGAAATAGCTGCAGTGTGTGTGCAACTAAAGGCGGTGTGTGGATAGGGCCCACTATATGTGGTGTTTTATTACTTGACCCGTCCCGTATTCGCCGTTAGAGTTGGTCAAAAGCAGGGATAGCGCTCCTGGTTCATGGGGGGACGGCATCCTATGATGCGACGGCGAGGAACCTGGGTAGTCAATAGCCGGTTCCCCGCGATTTGCAGCGCACACCAGCCAGCGCGAACCGAGTCCGCGGACCACCGTGTCCGCCTACGAAGGGAGTCAATTTGCTCAAACTCAAAAAGCTGCAAATCCTGGGATTCAAGTCGTTCTGCGATCGCACCGAACTGAAGTTCCATGGCGAAGGCATTGCCGCTATCATCGGGCCGAACGGCTGCGGCAAGTCGAACATCGCCGACGCGATCTCCTGGGTGCTCGGTGAGCAGTCGGCCAAGACATTGCGCGGTTCGCGCATGGAAGATGTGATCTTTTCCGGCACGCGCGACCGCAACCCCACCGGGATGGCCGAAGTATCCCTGACTTTGATCGATCCTGAAATTTACGCTGGGCCGGACACGAACGCGCCCACCGAGATCGAAATTCAAGACGACCTTCCCGAAGAAAATTGGGATGAAGCGGAAACCCGCGCCCAGGCCGCCGCCGAAACAGAACGGGCCGTGGAGGAAGCTCAGCCGGGAAAGACAGAAGAGGTGGAAGGCGAGGCCGCAGCCCAGGCTCCGGCTGCCGAAGCGTCGGCGAGCGAAGCTTCTGCTAATGCCGCAGTGGCTGTGGCAGGACCGGTGGTAGTTCTGAAAATCCGCCGACGCAAATTCAATCAGCAGCAGCACCATGCCGGAGAAATTTCGGTGACGCGCCGCTTGTTCCGCAGCGGCGACAGCGAATACCTGCTGAACGGAAAACTATGCCGTTTGCGCGACATCCAGGAATTGTTCATGGGCACGGGCCTGGGGCCGGAGTCATACGCGCTCATCGAGCAGGGACGCATCGGTCAGATACTGAGCAGCCGTCCGACGGACCGGCGCGCCATTATTGAAGAGGCGGCGGGGATTACGAAATTCAAGACCAGGAAGCGTCTCGCGGAGGCGCGGCTGGAAGACGCCAAGACGAATCTGAACCGCTTGAACGACATTTTCGAAGAAGTCACGCGGCAGATGAACTCGCTCAAGCGCCAGGCCAACAAGGCCGAGCGCTACGCCAGGCTGCGCGATGAGATGCGCGCCAAGCTGCGGGTGGTGCTGGCCAGCAAGTTCACCCAGATGGATCAGGAAAGCGTGACTCTCGATGCCCAAATCCATCAGCTGGGCGAGGAAATTCGCCAGCAATCCGAGAGCGTGCAGCAATCGGAAGCCGAGCATTCCGAGCGCACACAACGCGGATATGCGATCGAGACCGAGACGCGGCAAAACCGCGACCGGCTCAACCAGATCGCGATTGAAGGCGATCGCGGGAAGGCGCGCATCCGGACCAACGAAGAGCGTTGCGCGGAACTGATGGTGCGCACAGCGTCCGCGGAAGTGGAACTGGCGCAAGCCCAGAACCGGCTCACCGCGCTGGAGGTAGAACGCGATGGTCACCGGCAGGTGCTGGACTCAGCGGCGGCCGATCTGGCAGCGGCCCAGCAGGAGCTTACGCTCAGCCAGCAGGAAGCTTCCGGCGCCGCCGCCAATCTTGCGATGCTGGAAGAGGAGCAGGAATCGCATCGCTTGGCTATTCTTGAGGCCGTCGGCGGAGCTTCCGATCTCCGCAATCAGCTCACGCAATCCGAGGAGCGGCTAGCGGGCATCGGGCGTGAGGAGCATCGTCTGCGCTCCGAGATCGCAACTGCTTCATCGCAAGCGGAATCCTTCGGTGGACAACGCGGCCAGATTGCTCTGGAATTCGAAAGCGTTTCCGAGCGCGCCAGCGGGCTGGCTGCTGAGATCTCAAACCTGCGTGAGGCGCTCGATACCAAACGTTCCGCCGAGAGCGACACCAAGAAGCACCTCGATTCCATTCGCTCCGAATATGCCACCGCGCTGGGCAAGAAGGGATCGCTCGAAGCGGTGATCGCCGAGCACGGTTATTCCACCGAATCGGTGCGGCGCTTGTTTCAATCGGGCGCAATGCAGGGAGGGAACACTCCCGCGGGAGTGCTCGCCGATTTCCTCGAAGTCGAACCCCGCTATGAGCGCGTGGTCGAAGACTTTCTGCGCGACGAATTGAACTTTGTGGTGGTCAAGTCGTGGGACGCGGCCGATGAAGGCCTGCGCCTGCTGAGCTCCGACGTCAACGGCCGCGCGACGTTCCTGGTGCATCCGGAGGACTCGCAAGCGAAGTTCTCGTTTGTCGCCGATGAAAGCCATCACTACGCTCCGCTCAACGACACGGTCCTCCCGCTGAAGAACTCGATTCGAGTGCTGAACGGATTCGGCAAGTCGCTCGAAGTGATTCTGCCGAAACTGGGCAATGGATATATCGTGCCCGATCCCGCGGCGGCGCGCGAACTTGCACTCTCCAGTCCCGACGCGTTTTTTCTCTCTCAGACAGGGGAATGCTTCCATAACGTGACCGTCACGGGCGGCAGGCAGCGCAGCGAGGGACCGCTTTCGATGAAGCGTGAACTGCGCGATGTGCTGCGCCTGCTGGAAGAGCTGGAGCGAGCTTTGCGCGAGAAGGAAATCCTCGCGCTTACCTTGGGGCGCGAAATCAAGGAATACACTTCCCTTCTCGATCGCCTGGAAAATGAAAAGCGCGAAGCCGAGAAACAGGCGATGACTTCCGGACACCTGCTCAAACAGTTGGACGCGGAGATGTCGCGAGTGCGCGAACGGATGACGATCAGCGAACGCGAACTGCAACGGCTGGCGGCGGAACGGCAGGAGCAGGAAAGCTTGATCGGCTCGCGACAGGCGGAGCTGGCCGCGATTGAGGATGCGCGCGCTCAATTCGAAATGCAGCTTGCCGCCGGGCAAGACCGTCTCGCCGCTCTCCGTAGCCAGCGCGACGCTGCCGCTGAAGCTACATCGCAGCGGGCCGCTCGCGTGGCCACGCTTGAAGAGCGCCACCGTTCGGCTACGACGCTGCTGCAGCGCATCGAAACGCTGGTTACCGAGATGCGGGAGCGGGCTGGCGCGCTGCAAACGCAAATGGAATCGGCGAGCGCCGAAATCGCGCAACGGCAAAACGAGAACGTGCAACTGGCCCAGCAAATCGTGCAGTTCGAAGCCGAGCGCAATGCCGGAGAAGCTCGCGAAGGCTTGCTGCAACTGGAGTCCGAGCAAGTGCGGGCGCGCCTAACGGAGATTGACGAACTTCTGCGCAGCACGCGTCAGCAACTCGATGTTGCTCGCGACCGCCGCGGTGAACTATCGGCGACGGCTGCCAAGCTGCAATCCGACCTGCAACACCTGGCAGACACTTGCCTAAACGAACTGGGGATGGAGCGTTCGGTTCTGATGGCCGAGGCTGTGTCCGACAAGCCGATTCCGATGGTTATCGGCGAGGAGCTTGCCGCCGAAGATCAGGCTCATCGGGAAATGCGCGCCCGCCTCGACGCCATGGGGCCGGTCAACATGATGGCTCTCGAAGAGTATAAAGAAACGGCGGAGCGCCACCAATTCCTCGCAACGCAGAGAAAAGACCTAATCGAGGCGATCGAAAATACCGCGGCTACCATTCGCGAAATCGATCAAGTCTCGCGGCAGAAATTTGAAGAAGCGTTTGCCAAGATCAACGAAAACTTCCAGGGCACGTTCCGCAAGCTGTTCGGGGGCGGACACGGCTTCATGCGGCTCACCGACCTGGAAAACAGCGCGGAGAGCGGCATTGACGTAGTGGCATCGCCTCCGGGAAAGAAGCTGCAGAACGTGTTGTTGCTCTCCGGCGGCGAAAAGGCGCTCACCGCGCTGGCGCTGCTGGTCGGAATTTTCCAGTACACGCCAAGCCCATTCTGCATTCTCGACGAAGTCGATGCTCCGCTGGACGAAGCCAACATTGCCCGCTTCACCGATCTAGTGCGCGAGATGAGCGTGCAGACCCAGTTCATCCTGATCACGCACAGCAAGCGGACCATGAGCATTGCGCCCGTGCTCTACGGCGTGACCATGCAAGAGCCCGGCGTGTCGAAACTGGTGTCGGTGAGGTTTGGGGCCGCGTAACGGAGTTCGTTCTTGTGTGGTAACGGGGCTTTGCCCCGTTCCAGCGGGGCAAAGCCCCGCCAGCACACAACCCGCTTTCTGCTTTTGCAGTTGAAAAAATCGTTGTCTTTTTTCCAGAGCCTTCCTCAGCTTTTCCACATCGTTGTCAGTCGAAAACCAGCTATAGGAACGGTTTTTCGCTTACACTGGAAGTGTCAACAATTTTCGTCGTGATGCTCGACGGCGCAACCTGCCGTGTGTGATTGAAATCGTTGACAAATCCTCCACGACAGTTAGAATACGCAAAGTTTTCTTCCCGGTGAATTTACAGAATGAGCCCCGAAATCTTAGATAGCGTTCTTCTGCGAACTGACTACCCCGAATTGGAGTTGTACGCCAGCGGCAAGGTCCGTGACGTCTATAGCCTCGACAGTGACCACCTCCTCTTCGTGGCCACCGACCGTATCTCAGCCTTCGACTACGTGCTGGCGACCGGCATTCCGCACAAGGGGCGGGTCCTGACCCAGATCTCGCTGTTCTGGTTCGACTTCCTCAAGGAGATTGTCCCCAACCATGTCGTCACGGCCGACGTGAACCGTTACCCGGCGGCGATTCGCCGGCACGCCGACCAACTGCGTGGCCGCTCCATGATGGTGGTGCGCGCCGAGATGTTTCCGGTCGAGTGTGTGGTGCGCGGCTACCTTTCCGGCTCGGGATGGAAAGAGTACAAAGCGACGGGCTCGGTCTGCGGCGTCAAGCTTCCTCCCGGTTTGAAGGAATCCGACCAACTGCCGGAACCCCTGTTCACACCGGCCACCAAGGCCACCACCGGACACGACATCAACATTTCGTTTGAAGAAATGTGCAAGCTGGTCGATCCCGAATTGAGCCGCCAACTCCGGGAGCTCACATTGCGTATCTACAGGAAAGCCGCGGATTATGCGCGGCAGCGCGGCATCATCATCGCTGACACCAAGTTTGAATTTGGACAAACCGCGCAGGGCATCACCCTGGCGGATGAAGTGCTCACACCGGATTCCTCGCGCTTCTGGCCGGCCGACACCTATCAACCGGGCAAGGCGCAGGACTCCTACGACAAGCAGTATGTAAGGGATTACCTCGAAGAAATTCGCTGGAACAAACAACCGCCTGCCCCCGCCCTCCCCCAAGAAGTTGCGCTGCGGACAAGCGAAAAGTATCTCGAGGCGTATCGTCAGTTAACGGGACGCGAGTTGGAGGTTTAGCCGGCATGCGCTCGGATCATTGAACTTCCGATCCTTGAAGGACGATCATTGAACCATGGGCATTGCAGACTGGATCATCCTGGGATTTCTGGTGTCTTCCGTGATCGGGGCAGCCAGCGAAGGCTTCTTCCATGAGGCCTTCGGCTTAGCGGGCCTGGTTGTGGGATACCTGCTGGCCGCCTGGCAGTATCATCGCCTGGCGGACGGGTTCGCGCCTCATTTGAAATCGCTGTGGCTAGGCGAGATCGCTGGTTTTCTTATTATTTTTCTTGCGGTCCTGATGGTGGCAAGCTTTGCCGGACGGACTACACGCTGGGCAATGAAGAAAGCCGGTCTGAGTGCAATCGACCGGGTTCTGGGAGCGGTATTGGGTTTGTTGAAAGGCGTCCTGGTGGTAGCGGTTGTGCTCACTGCCATGGCCGCTTTTGCGCCGGCTGCAAAGTGGCTGGTGGGATCTCAGTTGGCTCCATATTTTCTGGTAGGCGGTAGGGCAGCGGTCTGGCTCGCACCGTCAGAACTGCGTCACCGTTTCTACCAGGGCTTGGATTACATGCGGCAAGGGCGTTCGCCAACCGACCACCTTCAGCCGCAATCGTCCGGGCCGTCGAAATAGCGGTTGGAAGTGGCCTGAAGGCTTGATGCCGAGAAGGTTCGGGCCCAGCTTTGGAATTGCAAGGTGCGGAAACGAGGCAAGATGAAAGATCAATTGGAAGCACTCATTCTCCAAATGTACAAAAGCAACATCCTATATTCGGAAGCAGTCCGTGAATTCAAGAAGCGCTTCATCATAACCGTGCTGGAAGAAAACCGCGGCAATCAGTGCAAGGCCGCCCGGCAATTGGGCATGCACCGGAATACGCTGAGCCGGACGATGCAGGAGCTCAAGATTGATGTGCGTCCGTTGCGGGCTGGCGCCAAGCGTCCGCCCCGCAGTGCGCGTCCGATTACGCTGGAGAGGAAACAGGCACGGTAGTTCAGGTCTTAGGTCTTAGGTCTTAGGAAAAACCTGATCAGGAAAATCTAAGGAAAGAATAAAAGGACGGTCCGTTGGGGACCGCCCTTTTGCTGGCATGAACCGTGCACGAGTCTTAGGGTCTTCCTAAGACCTAAGACCTGACACCTGAGACCTTACTTTCAGTGTGCGGCTGGCTTCTTGTGAACGGGTGGCTTTGGCGCCGATTTCACCAGCAAAGCCCCTTCGTTCATGGTCATCATAAACGGCTTGGCCACGTAGGAAACCGGTGTTCCTTCGAACTGGAAGTCGGTATCCTCTTTCGGCATCTGCTTCGCCGGAATCGCAGCCGACATGGTCAAATCGATATCCGCCGTCTTGGCGTCAATATCGTCCGAACTGCCAGCCAGTTTCAGTTTGGTTGGGGATTTGGCTGTGGCTTCGATGCTGATGATGTGAGCCACCATCTGCAGCGGCTTGCCTTTCAGTACACTCCACACCGTGTCGGCGTCCGCGGGCGTGCCTTCGGAGAGACACAGCTGCCACTCCGCAAAGCTCATTTCCTGCGGTTTCTTCGTCTTCAATAGATCGGCACACTGCTCGGCGGGAGTCGGTGGCACGTACTTCGTGATGGTGAAATTGGCGGGAGGGAGAGGAGTGGTCTTGGTGAGTGTCAACAACTCGCTCCATCCCTCTTCGCTGCCGTGGTACTTGTTGTACTTGCTCTTGCCGAACTTCGCGATCTGAGCCTGGCCCGCACCCTGCGCCAGATTGGAAGCGCGCGCGATGAAGAACAGTCCATCGACGTCTTTTTCCGTCGGTCCGGCCGTGAGGTAAGCGAGCGCCAGCGGATAAACGTCGCGCAAGTTGGCCGGCTCCGCATCTACTGAAGCCCGCAGGAACTGCTGGGCCTTGGCATAGTCCTTGGCCTGATACGCACCCATGCCGGCCGCGCCATTGAAGATTATGGCGGTCTGCGATTTCAGCTTGTCCCAGTCCGCCGCCGGCGTGCCATCCGGCTTGGGTGCCGTCTGCAGACACGCCAAGCCCTTTTCCCCGGCCTGGCCAGCTTCGGCGAGGTTCTGTGGTCCCTGGCCCGCTTCCGCCATCGCTCGCTTGGTGTAGGCCAGCAGCGCCAGCGCCCGAATATTGCATGGGTTCGCCAGCAGGACCTTCTGCGCCGTGTCCAGCGTCTTGGCCTGATTGCCGGTCTGCTGGTAGGCACCCATCAAAAGTTCCAGCGCGTCTTCTTTCATCACGCTGTTGGGGTACTGCGTCAAAAACGCTTCCAGGCCGCTAACTTTGGCCGCGGCGTCCGTTTGCTGCACGGCGCCCACGTAGGCGTTATATTCGGCGGGGTCTTTGATCTCTTTTTTCTGGGGCGCTGCCGGAGCTGGCGTGGGATTCTGCTGCGGCGTGGGTTGGGCTGGCGCGGGTGTGGTTTGAGCGATGGCGGTAACCGCGGTTACCAGCAGCATCGCGAGAACAATCTTCTTCATTCCTGTGGCTCCTTAGTTCTTTGGGGAAGATGGAGTTTGTCATCTTGCCCGATTGCACTCAAGCCTGGTGCCGGGCTTACACCATGAACCAATCCTGCACTATCACTCACATTGACTGGTCCCGAAAATCATGGGCCGCATCTGGACCTACCGCAGCTTAACATTATTCCGGTGAGCGGATTATAAAGTTGCAACCCCGCTAAGGCAAGCGTCTTGCTCGCTTCCACGCTGCAGCCCGCTTAGGGCGCCCATCAGTACCAACCAGTAAACAGCCGATAGAACCAAAGCCAGCCTTCATGACAATCCCGCTCTCACTGAGAACTGACTCTAATCCTTGAAGAGATTGTCAAACGCGGCACGCGCGTCATTCGGACGCGGACTGCCTTTGCTGGAGGTTTCCTTCTCGACCATGACGCGGATGGAATAGAGCGAGCAGTCGTTGCGTTTGTCTTTGGGAGAGATTCTGGCGGGAATCGGCTGGTTGCATTCGAAGCGGCTCGATGGGTCGAAGTGTTCGCACTGTTTGCAAGCGTGCAGGTCGAACCCGCACTTGGGGCATTGTCCGACTGCATCCGAGAGATTCTGCAGCAGTGCGCCGCACTCGGCACAGCGGGAGACGGTGCGGGTTCCCGGCATGTTGATCGGGCGCGGCCCAAATGTGTTCTCTTTCTTCGGAGCCGATGGACGCTCGAACCCTTTCTTCGGGCCACTACCCGCACCGGAATCCTGATATCCGTGTTGCCGATACTTGCGGTCGGACAAAAGACGCCCCCCTGGAAAACGTTTCATTCTCCGCCTTTGGCGCGCCCGGCACAAGGGTTTCTTTGCTGCCAGCAAAAGCGCGATGAATTGTGTTTCACATATCAGGGTGCTACCATCCGTTACATAAAGAAGTTGAGGAGGCAGTTATGGCGGATCGTGATGGCAACGGCTTCTTGTGGTTCCTGGCGGGTCTCGGTGTCGGAGCTGTAGTCGGCGTTTTGTACGCGCCACGCTCCGGCGATGAAACCCGCGAAGTCATTCGCAGCAAGGCGCAGGAAGGCAGCGAGCGGGCACGTGCGCAGGCTCGCCGGGCACGCGAACAGGCGAGTGACTGGATGGATCGCGGACGCGAAATACTCAATCAGCAGAAAGAGCAGTTCCGCTCCGCCTATGAGGCTGGCCGTCAGGCCTATAACGAGACGACCGCAGCCGGGGCCGAACCGCCCAAGAATCTTTAGCAGACTGCCGAAAAGCAGCAGGAGCAGCCATGGATGACAACCTCCTAAGATTTTTTATTGCGGTCACCACTTTCGCGGTCGTGGTCCAAGCGGGAATTCTGGTGGGCCTCTACCTCGCCGTCCGCAAGAGTATGGCGAAGATGGAAGCTCTCGCCACTGAAGTGACGAACAAAACCTTGCCCACGGTTGAGACGGTGCAGAATATTCTGGTGGAACTGCGCCCGAAGATCGATGTCATTAGCGTCAACGCCGCCGAGTCCAGCAACCTGGTGCGCAACCAACTCGCGCGTATCGATGCCACGCTCGCCGATGCCCTCGACCGCACGCGGCTGCAAGTCATCCGCGCCGACGAACTGCTGAATCGCACCATGGACCGGGTCGAAGAGACGAGCGATGCCGTCCACAAGACCGTGATCTCTCCGCTGCGCCAGGTCAACGGGCTGGTGAGTGCGATCAGCACCGGAGTCGAGGTCTTCCTCGGCCATAAACGCCGTCATCCGAAAAACGGCGCGGGCGTCCCGCAAGACGAGATGTTTATTTGATGATGGAGCGCCGGGCGTCCCCGCCCGGCTGGACCCTTCGACTGCGCTCAGGGCAGGCACGCGAGACGCCCGTCCCTCCACCACATAACGATTACTATTCTTCGCCGCCGCCTGCCACCCGCTCGCTTCTCACATCGGGCACGTAGATGGAGTGGACGTTTTGTTCCGCCGCCAGCTTCTGGAAGGTCACGATATCTGAATTCCGCACCTGCTCCCAGGCCGCCAGTAATTCATCGGTCTGCTTTTTCAGCTTGTCGAATTCCTGGTACTGGGCCTCGGTCGGAGCGGAATCGGCGAATCCCGCCACTCCCATGGAAAGAAACGCCAGTTTCGCGTCGATCCCCGGGGCGTAGGCGAGGGAATCCTCGCTGGCGCTGATTCTAAAGTTAATCAACGGGTCGCGAACTGCAATCAGCCTGGCGTCCAGCGCACTGGCGCCATCGAACAAGGCTTTCATGGAATCGCCCGGCGGCAGCCGCTTCTTAAGCCCGTCCAACTGCTCACGGACGTCCTGTATCTGGTTCACCGCGTAATAGACGCGATTCAACTGCTCGCGCACGTCCATCTGCAGCTTGAACTGCTTCTCCAGATCAGTCTGCGAAGTGGTGACTCGCGGATCAATCTTCACTTCAAACGGAGCCGTCGAACTCTTGCCATTGGCGGTCAGCCGTACCTGATAGTTGCCGGGCAGCGCCAGCGGCCCTTTCGCGCCGTCATTGTATTCCCACAAAAAATAGCCGGGAACGCGGTTTGCCCCGTCATAATGCAGATCCCATACGAAACGATTCAGACCATCTTCCAGCTTGATCTGCTTCTCGGGTTTCTTATCCTCGGGATCGAGCGGTTCCTCGAGCGGCTCAGCTTTGTTGCTGGAATACTGGCGGATTACACTTCCCGCCGCGTCCAGGATTTCAATTTTCACTTCCTGTTTCGGCGCCTTTTTCAAGTAGAAATAAATCACCGCGCCGTTGGGCGGATTCTTCCCGGCAAAGGACAATCGCGAGGGAGCATCTCCGCTGTGCACGCGATACGCCGTCGCGGGCTGGTAGAGATGCACATCTTCGGAAGCAACCGAATCGGCGAACTGGCGCAGCGGAGAGACATCATCCAGGATCCAGAACGACCGCCCGTGCGTCGCCACTACCAGATCGTCATTCTTGATGACCAGGTCGTGGACGGGCGTGATCGGCAGGTTGATTTGCAGTGAGCGCCAGTGCGCACCGTCGTCGAAGGAGACAAAGACGCCGTGCTCCGTACCAGCATACAACAGACCCTTTTTCTTCGGGTCTTCTCGAACCGCGCGCACAAAGATTCCATCCGGAATTCCGGTGGTGATCCGGCTCCAGGTCGCTCCGTAATTGCTGGTCTTGTATATGTAGGGCGCCAGATCATCATTCTGATGGCGGTCCACCGCGACGTAGGCGGTGCCGGCATCATGCGGGGAGGCTTCAATCAGACTGATGCGGCTCCATTCCGCAAGGTCCTTGGGCGTAACGTTCGTCCAACTCTTCCCTTCATCGCGCGTAATCTGGATCAAGCCATCGTCGGTGCCCACCCAGATGAGGCCTTTGGCCAAGGGCGAGGGAGCAATCGAAAACACGGTGTCGTAATACTCGGTACCGGTATCGTCAATCGTAATCGGGCCGCCGGAAGGCTGCTGTTTCGATTTGTCGTTGCGCGTCAGATCGCCACTGATCGCTTCCCAATGCATGCCACCGTCGGTGGTTTTGAAAACGCGCTCGCCTCCGTAGTAAATCGTGTTCGGATCCTGCGGAGAGATCACGATCGGAGCCGTCCACTGAAAACGGTGTTCGAGCGGAGCCGCGCCGCGCGCATCACTGAGTTCCGGCCACACGGCAATGCTCTTGACCTGGTTGGTGCGGCGGTCGAAACGCGTAATGTTGCCCTGATAGTCGCCGGCGTACACAATGTTCGGGTCGGTTGGGTTGGGGGCAATGTAGCCCGCTTCCCCGCCGCCGACCGGATACCAATTGTCGCGGCCAATGGCGCCGTCATCGCTGCGGCTGGCAATGGCCACGGTGGAATTATCCTGTTGCGAGCCGTACACGTAGTAAGGCGTCCGCGTGTCGGTGATGACGTGGTAAAACTGCGCCGTCGGCTGGTTGTCCTCGCGCGTCCACGATTTGCCTCCATCCAGGCTGACGGTAACGCCGCCGTCGTCGGAGGCGATCATGCGCTTCGTATTCTTGGGATCGATCCACAGACCGTGATTGTCGCCGTGCGGAACTTTGATTTTGTTGAAGTTGCGCCCACCGTCAGTGGACTTGAAGAACTCCACATCCAGCACGTAGAGGGTATTCGAATCCTGCGGATCGGCGATGATGTGCATGTAGTACCACGGCCGCTGCAATAGTCCGTGGCTGCCGTTGACGAGATCCCAAGTGTCGCCGCCGTCGTCGGAGCGGTAAAGGCCACCGTCTTTAGCTTCGATCAAGGCGTACACCCGCTCGGAGTTCGCCGCCACCGCCAGTCCGATGCGCCCGTAGGGACCCTTCGGAAGGCCGTGTTCCTGCAATTGCTTCCAGGTAGCGCCGCCATCGGTTGAGCGATACACGCCGCTGCCCGGCCCACCGCTGGAGAGCGTCCATGGAGTTCGCCGGGTTTCCCAGAGTGAGGCAAACAAAATGTTGGGATTTTGCGGATCGAAAACTACATCGATGGCTCCCGTGTTTTCGTCTTTGTAGAGAACCTTGTCCCAGGTCTTGCCGCCATCAGTGGTTCGGAAAACACCTCGTTCCGTGTTTGGACCAAAGGGATGGCCTAGCGCCGCCACAAAAACGATATCGGGATTGCGCGGATTTACGATCACTTTGCCGATCGCCCGCGAATCTTTCAGGCCAACGCTCTTCCACGATTTTCCCGCATCCACCGACTTCCAGACGCCGTCGCCTTGCGAGATGTTTCCCCGAATGCAAGCTTCGCCGGTTCCCACATAGACGACGTTCGGATCGGATATGGAGACGGCGATACTGCCGATCGAGGGTGCTCCATCCGTATCGAAGACCGGCAACCAGGTGTTAGCGCCGTCGGTGGATTTCCAGACGCCGCCGGTTGCACCGAAATAATAGGTCGTCGGGTCGCCGGGAATTCCCGTTGCTGTCAGCGAGCGGCCGCCACGAAAGGGACCGATCGAACGGTACCTCATTCCCCGGAACATCGGGTCGCCAAGCTTCTCCTCGTCTTTGTCTTTGTCGTCTTTCGCCGATGGCGCGGACGCGGCGGGTGCGCTCTTCTGCGCGGCATCCGGCTTGCGGTTCCGCTCTTTTTGCTGGGAGAAAGTCAGCGTAGTCAGGAACAGGACGAGCAAGGCAAGCATGGCGGCGCGCAGGCTTTGGATCGTGAATCGGATCATGAATTCATTGGCCCCGAGAAGGAATTTGTTGCCGTTCAATCTTAATGCCAGAGCGCAAAAGGCACAAACGACCAGCCTCAAGGTCGGTGTCCGAAGACTCTAGCCCTCCGCCCACGTACCCGCGTAGTCAACACGACAAAGCACGAAACACTACTTGAATTCTGCCTGCGCCGCCTAGAATGTTTCAAACATTTCTCCACATTGTTGTTTGAGACGAAACGTGTTCAGGATGCAACAGGAATTCACATCCAACGAAGTGATCGCCCTGACCGGAATCACAGCCCGCCAACTGCAGTGGTGGGATGAGCGGGGCATCGTGGCGCCCGGCCGCCAGGGTCACCGCCGCATCTATACCTGGGACGAACTGATCACCGTCGCAGTGATCTGCCAGCTTCGCCGGCGCGGCTTCTCGCTGCAGCGCATGCGCAAAGTGATCAGGTTCCTGCAACAGGAATTCGGCACCAGCCTGGCTGCGACTGTCAGCGCGTCTTCTGAGCATCACCTTCTTACCGACGGCACTCATCTTTATCTGCGCACCTCGGCGCGGCAGGTCGTGGACCTGCTGAAGAACGCTCGCCAGCCCATGTTCGACATCTGCCTGAGCGACGAAGTCCGGCGGGTTCGAGCAGAGATTCAGTTGCGCAAAAAGACTGTGGGGTCGGAACGGGGCGGGACTTTGCATAGGCGTAAAGCAATCGGCGTAAGACGAGCGTAAACGGAGACGGGGGAGGCACATGATGATCGGCGAATTGAGCATTATCAACGAGTGGATTCCCGAGCAGATGGAACCCGGTACCGTGTTCGTATTGGAGAACGCAGGCGAAGTGGGAGAGAAAGAAGACCCCTATTGGGCGGTGCTCTCCTGCCCGTCCTGCGGCACGCTGGGCTTAATTACGCGCAAGCAGATGGCTGGGTTGCTGCCGACAATCTGCGGCTCTTCTATATGCTCGGCGCAGTTTTTCATTAAGGATGAGGAAATCACGCCGCGCAAACCGTTTTAGGACGTGCTTCCTAAGTAATTCGTCGAAAGATCCCTTCTTAATCGATTCGAGTTATTGACGCGTCTTCCTGTACCGGTTAGAAAGACGGTCACAGCTCGTGTGGGTAATCGATCTGGGTTCCAACAAAAATAAAAAGTCGCGGGCTTAATTCTGGGGCTGGAGGCATTGTGATTTCCAGGAACCTGCAGGCGTTCGTGTGCGCAGTCATGATGATGATAGCGATGATGATGATCGGCGGCAGCGCGCCATGTGGTGCGCAGAGCGATGGATTCTTCGCAAGCTGGGAGGATCGCGTGCGCGATACGCTGGCGCAGCAGCCGTCCTGGCCCATTCCGTTGGTCACGGCATCGTCAGGTCTGTTGCAGGTGGCCCGGACCGATTTCGTCCGGCAGATCGCGCCCGCGGGCACCGACACCTGGAATTATGGGAACAGCAAAGGCGTTAATGTGGTGCCGTGGTACAGAGTCGAATTCGATACGCTGCCCCCGCCTTATATCCAGCACAACTCGGCGGCCAAGGATGGCGCGGGCGATTTCTCCATGCTGCTGAAGTATCGCCTGGCGGCCGGGAACGAAACCCACGGCAACTATTCGCTGAGTTTCTCCGTGACTGGTACCTTGCCGACGGGCAGCTACAAGAATGGAAGCCTTGCGGCCACGATTTCTCCCACACTTTGCGCGGGCAAAGGCTACCGAAAGCTCGACGTGCAATCGACGCTGGGCGCCGTCCTGCCCGCGGGCGAAACGGCGAAACTGGGCCGGGTCGTCGTGTGGAACGGCGTGGCGCAGTATCACCTGGGCAAGCTTTTTTGGCCGGAGACAGAGAACAACGCGACCTTTTATCACGGCGGATCGAACGACGGCCGTACCCAGAACTTTGTCACGCCGGGATTGATGGTCAGCAAGATCAAGTTGGAACGCGATCCTCGCAACCGGCTCGCTCTGGTTTTTGGCGGAGGAATGCAGATCGCGACCACGCATTTCCACACCTACAATCATGGACTCGTGCTCACGACGCGGATGTTGTTCTGAAAGAGCCGGCGGCCTCGACTGCTACAACTGGCCTTTGATATTGCGAGGCTTGCGGCGCTGAGACGCGGCAAGCCGCGTCTCTACGGGGAACTCCTGGGGACCGCGAACTTTACTGGGACCTGCTCGACAATCTCGATATCGAATCCTTCCAGCGCGGCTACTCTTCTTGGGTGATTGGTCAAGAGTCGAATGCGCTTCAAATTCAAGTCGAAAAGGATCTGCGCTCCCAGCCCGATTTCGCGATGAATCTTGCGCTCGCTTTCGGGGAGCGACGGCAAACGCCGTTCACGATGGAATGTAAGGAACGACTGGTCCCCGATTTTTTCCGCCGTGAAACCTTTGGAGGTCTGGTGCAGATAAATCAACGCGCCGCGATCCTCCTCGGCAATCATCTTCAGCGAAGCTTCCAGCGTCTGATGGCAATCGCAGCCGGTGGCGCCGAAAACGTCGCCCAGCAGGCAATGCGCGTGCATGCGGACCAGCACGGGCGCGGACGAATCGCTGATATCGCCACGAATCAGCGCCATGTGCGATCCACCACCGTCCACTTCGCTCTCGTAGGCGATCAGGCGGAATTCTCCATGCTTGGTTTCGATCATGGCCTCACCCACACGATGCACATAGCGCTCATGCTGCATCCGGTAGCGGATCAACTCCGCCACGGTGAGCATTTTCATTTCGTGCTTGCGGCAGAACTCGAGCAGGTCAGGCACACGCGCCATGGTGCCGTCGTCTTTCATGATTTCGCAGATGATCCCGGCGGGGACCATGCCGGCCAGCCTGGCCAGATCCACCGAGGCTTCGGTCTGGCCCGCGCGCACCAGGACTCCGCCCTTGCGCGCTCGCAGCGGGAACATATGGCCGGGCCGGGCCAGATCCGATGGGCGCGTCGCGGGATTGATCGCCACTTTGATAGTGTGGGCGCGATCGTGCGCCGAGATCCCCGTGGTCACTCCGTCGCGAGCGTCAATCGCCTCGCAGAAAGCAGTCCCGTATTGCGATGTGTTCTCGCTGGTCATCGGGCCGATGCGCAGGTGATCGAGACGTTCTTCGGTCATGGCCAGGCAGATGAGGCCACGTCCGTGCTTGGCCATGAAGTTAATGGCTTCAGGAGTAACCTTTTCCGCGGCAAGTGTGAGATCGCCTTCGTTCTCGCGATCTTCGTCGTCAACCACGACGATCATTCGCCCCGCGCGGATCTCTTCGATCGCGGTGGGGACGTCGGTAAAGGGTGAACGAGGAGTCATAGACCGCGGCTTCCCTCAGGGGCTAGAGCCTAATCAAAATGGAATGGCTACCGCAGCGCTGAAGCCCTTCCCCATCACACCAAAAGCGGGCTAACTGGGGACTCCGGCGCTGCGTCACCCAAAATCGAGTTTATGCAACGTTTAAATTGTACCGGTTCGACGACGGCTCCTTCTCCGCAGATTCGCTCGGCATGCCCGCCAGCATATCCGGTAACCTCGCCAATACCAAATCGGCATAGGGGGAGCGGTCGCCCGCCCTCCCCTGCCACACCACCGGACATGCGGGTCCGCATCCGGCGGTTCGGCGGATTAAGCTAAAAGCCGCACGACCATGGGCGGGAGTGCGAGCTC
>Ga0326727_10008459_pt1 | contig 26081 bp, 28 predicted proteins | sample MB2enrmetagenome_FD_207643 | JGI IMG/M metagenome (GOLD analysis project Ga0326727, IMG submission 207643) | Lab enriched peat soil microbial communities from McLean, Ithaca, NY, United States - MB29MY | ecosystem: Environmental > Terrestrial > Soil > Wetlands > Peat | place: USA: New York...
CCGCAAAATTCGGCCGCCCGGTGCTGTGTTTCATTGACACGCCCGGCGCGTATCCCGGCATTGACGCCGAGGAGCGCGGCCAGGGGGAGGCCATCGCGCACAATTTGCGGGAGATGGCGCGGTTGCCAATTCCCATCATCGTGACCGTCACCGGGGAAGGCGGCTCCGGCGGTGCGCTGGCTGTGGCTGTCGGCGATCGCGTGAACATCATGGAGAACGCCTTCTATTCCGTGATTTCGCCGGAGGGTTGCGCCTCCATCGTCTGGCGCGATTCCGCCAAGGCGGAAACCGCAGCCATCGCCATGAAGATCATGGCCAATGACCTGCACGAAATGGGCATCATTGACGAGATCATTCGCGAGCCCGAGGGCGGCGCGCACAGCGATCACGAAGCGGCCGCGAAACTCTTTGCCGAAGTGCTCGAGCAACAGCTTCTTGTGCTGACCAACCAAAGCGCGAAAGAACTGGTCCAGGCGCGCTATGAAAAGTACCGGCGCATGTGCCAGTTTTTCGATATTGTGCGCTGACATCGTATCGTTTTCCGCGCCGAGTCCAAGAACCGACCCCGCGAGGCGGGGCCGGCCACTGCACCCCCGTAGCACATTAGCCACGCGCCGAGCATCCCGCCGTTGTTCGCGTCCATTGTCCGCACTAACCTGATAAAGCATCGCGCGATTTACAGGCTCGGGGGAGTCCGCACGATGCCGCTACACGCAGTGCATAGGGAGCAGGGCACAATCATGTCGGAACCGTTCCGTCCGTACGAAAAATTGGTGGAAATCACCATCATGGGAAAGAAGTTTCAGGTGCCCGAGCGCAATTCGCTGCTGCGCTGCTTTCAGTTCATCAGCCCGGAGACGATTCCGTACGGGCGGTTCTGCTGGAATCAGGATTGTCAGTATTGCCGCGTGACCTGCCAATTGCCGGATGACGACGAGGCCCGCGAAATGCAGTCCTGCAAATTCATCGTGATGCCCGGCATGGAAATCACCGATATGAGCCAGGAACTGAAATGGTGCCTGCGCTCGAAGCTGCCTTCGTCCTCCGCTGCCGCCGTCTCCAAGTAAGATTTCCGCCAGATCTTTAAGAAATTAGGTCTCGTTCCTCTGAAGAGAACCGCTGCACCGCTATTCGCCCGTGTCCTATCGTCTATTTGCGCCTCCCTCCTACTTCGGCTACGCTCTTTAACGGGTTTCCGCATGAAACATGAAATGAGTTGTCATCCCGAGCAGAGCGAGGAATCCGCTTTTCACAGGAGGCAAGGAAAAAGCAGATTCCTCGCCCCGTTCAAAGAGCGAACGGGTCTCGGAATGACATTTGTTGGGATTATTGAGCAACCTGCCAATGACCATGACGAGCCCAATTTCGCTCCGGTGTGACGGCTGCGGCCAAACCGCTTCTCCGGCGCACCTGGCGCGACGGCTGCAGCGGCTGGAATGGACCACACGGTACCGACCGGTGCACATCCAGGCGCTGCTCCTCGGCGGCATTGCCCCCGAAGCCGACGCCGCGTTTCTTTATTTCCCGGAAGGGAACTACGAGGGCGAAGCGGCCAACCTACTGGATGCATTGCAAATCTCCAGGGAGGGGAAGTCCGCCGATGCCGTGCTAACGGAACTCCAGAAGCGCGGCCTGTTCCTCACGCATGTTTTGGAGTGCCCTTTGGAGCCCGGCGTGTCGACCGCCGACGCCCAGCAACTCCTCGAAAAGCAGCTACCCGCCGCGATCGCGCGTATTCGCAGGTCCCTCAAGCCTAGGCGGGTGGTGCTGTTTTCCAAGGAATTGGCCGCCCTGGCGGGGAAGTTCACGGAAGAAGATTTAGGATCTCCCGTGTTCACAGGCCCTTACGGGCCCTGGGCGCTTGATGGCAGCGCCAGTCAGAGCGAAACCGCGGCATTACGTCGCGCCTTGGCCGCAGGGTGAGCGCCTTGTGACAGAAGTCACTGCGGATAGTGATGGCCTAACTGAAGCAGTGAGTGAGCCGCACATACTGTTGATTATGGTAAGATTACAGTCTGGCGGGCTATAGAAGGAGTGATTTGTGCAGAATCGGGCTAAATTTGGCGTAGGTATCGGCGTAATCCTTGTTTCGCTGGGTTTTCTGGCCTGGATGGGCTACGGCGAGAGCAAGACCTACTACCACACCATCGCCGAATACCAACAACTTCAGGGCTCCGCACGGAACCACCGCATGCGGGTCTCGGGCACAGTGGTGCCCGGCAGCATCCATCACTCCACTGGACGTACCGATTTCGTGCTCGAAGAGGAGGGCAAGGCCATTTCCGTCAGCTATATCGGTAGCGATCCGCTTCCCGATACGTTTGTGGACAAGTCTCAGGCACTGGTAGAAGGCCGCCCGGGTTCCAACGGCCAGTTCATCGCGGAACATGTTCAGGCCAAATGCGCCTCCAAGTACGAAGCGGCACCCGGGGGAGACAAGCCCGCAACTTCCAGTACGACCCAACAGAGCAGCATGTAGCGCGCCCAGCAGAAAAAACTTCGGGGGAGAGGCGGAAGGCTTATGGATGTATTCGGTTCGTTTACACTTCTGCTCGCGTTTGTCTGCGCCGTGTATGCGTTCGTGGGGGGCATTGCCGCGATCATCACGCGGCATCCGCTGCTGGTTAAGAGCACACGCCAGGCGGGCATCGCCACTTGCGTGCTGATCTTCATCGGCACGTTCAGCCTGGAATATCTGCTCTTCAGCGACAACTTCTCGCAGGCTTACGTGGTTTCCCACAGCAATCGCGATCTCTCCGCGTTCTATAAAATTGCCGCTCTATGGTCCGGCCAGGAGGGTTCTCTGCTGTTTTGGAGCTTCCTCCTCGCTGTTTATGTCATTTCGGTTCTTATCGCCTATCGCCATAAGAACGGCGAATTGATGCCTTACGTCGGCGTGATTCTTGCCGGCGTGCAGATTTTCTTTCTCACGCTAAACAATTTCGTGGAAAGCCCCTTCAAAACCCTCGCCAACGTGAGTGCCAGCGGCGTATTGGAACCGTTCGTCCGCATGGATGGAAACGGCCTCAATCCGCTCTTGCAGTACCCGGAGATGGTCATCCATCCGCCGAATCTGTATTCCGGCTACACCGGCTTCACGATTCCGTTTGCCTTTGCACTCGCGGCGTTGCTGGCGCGTTATCCTGGCGAAAAGTGGATTCACCTCACTCGTAAATGGACCATGATCGCCTGGTGTTTCCAGTCCATCGGCATTCTTCTTGGCGCGCATTGGGCTTACGCCGTGCTCGGTTGGGGAGGCTACTGGGGTTGGGATCCGGTCGAGAACGCTTCGCTTCTCCCGTGGCTAACGGGCACCGCGTTTCTGCACTCGGTGATGATGCAGGAAAAGCGCGGCATGATGAAGGTCTGGAATGTTTGGCTGGTTTTCTGCACGTTCCTGCTGTGCATCCTGGGGACGTTCCTCACGCGCAGCGGCGTCGTCAGTTCCGTGCACGCCTTCGCCAACTCGCAGATCGGGCCGTGGTTTGTCAGCTTCATGCTATTGACGCTGGTGGTATGCTTCGTCGCTTACGTGAAGAATCACGACTATTTGAAGAGCGAGAATCAGCTCGACTCCCTGATCTCCCGCGAGTCCAGCTTCCTGTTTAACAATTTGCTGTTCCTGGTGGCCTGCATCGCCGTTCTTTCCGGCACGCTTTTCCCCGTTTTTACGGAGTGGTTCACGCCCTCGCGCATCAGCGTGGGCGCGCCCTTCTTCAACAAGATCATGATTCCCATCGGGCTGGCGATTTTGTTCCTGACGGGTGTTGGCCCGCTTCTCGCCTGGCGCAAGACCTCTACGGACAGCCTCAAGCGTAACTTCACGTGGCCGATTGTCGTTGGCGCACTTTCCGCCGTTCTTGCCTACATTCTTGAATATCGCAATGCGTACTCGCTGATATGCCTTTTCCTTTGCGGCTTCGTTCTCTGGACCATCGTGATGGAGTTCTACCGCGGGGCAAAAGTGATTGCCGCGCGCTCCGGGATGAGCCTGATGATGTCCGCGCACGAGCTCTCCATGCGCAACACGCGCCGCTACGGCGGCTACGTCGTGCACTTCGGCATGGTGCTGATCTTCATCGGTTTGGCGGGCGCCGCGTTCAATACGGACGTCCAGAAGACCATGAATATTGGCGAATCCATGAAGCTCGGTCCCTACACGCTGGTGCTTCAGAGCGCCGACACGAAACCCGAGAAAAACTACACCGCCGAGCGCATGATCGTGGAGGTCCTGAAAGGCAACAAGCAACTCATGCTGCTGTACCCGGAAAAACGCGCATTCCAGGGCCGCGACCAGCAAAACGGCACGATGGTCGCCATTTATTCCACCTTGCGCGAGGATGTCTACGTGGTGTTCGCCGGGACGGACCCGGACACCAATCTCCCGGTGATTCACGCTTTCCTGAATCCGCTGGTGAAGTGGATTTGGCTGGGCGGCGTATGGGTGGTGATGGGCACGCTGCTGGCGTTGATGCCCAATCGCCGCGCGGCGCTTGTGATTGCCGGTGCGACGCAGCCGGCGGCCTCGCCCGTGGCTCCCGCGCTGACGCCTTCAGTGACTTTGAGGGATGGCCATGATTAATGCCGATCCAACTAAATGGGCCAAACGTGCGATCCGCCTTCTCGTGCGAGATGGCGGTCGGCCTGCAAGATCAACCGGGGTCCAAACAAGTTGGAACGGCATTAAGCGCCGCAGCCTCTTTGCGCTGGCCCTGGTGGTTGTCCTGGGCGTGCTACCGCTGGTGGCCCAGCAACAACAGGCGGACCGCGTCAGAGCCATCGGCGGCAAGTTCCAGTGCATGTGCGGATGCGGGCAGATCCTTACGCAGTGCAACCACGTCGGATGCACCGTGTCCGCGGGCATGCTGAGGGAATTGGGCCAGTGGGTGAATCGTGGCGATTCCGAAGCCACCATCACACAAGCGTTCGTCCAGGAATTCGGCACCACGGTTTACGCGGAGCCGCCCAAATCCGGCTTCAGCCTGATCGCGTGGGCCATGCCGGTGATATATTTCGTTGTCGGCGCAGCGCTGGTGCTCTTCGTGATTTTCAGGTGGCGCAAGAGGCCGAAGGCCGTGGGCGTGGACGCGGCTGCCCCCGTCACTCCAGCGGGTGTTAAGATTTCCCAGGAAGCCATGGAACGCGGGCGGGCCCAAGCGGACCGGGAGACCGAGGACTAACGTGATTCTTGCAGGAATGTTTCTGGCACTGGCGATAAACGCGCAGGACCTGGCCGTGGGCGGCGCCTGCCTTGGCTTGGCTGTGGCCACCTTTCTTTTTGTGTTCTACATTCATCCGGACGCTTCCGATCTGGCACCGCACCGCACCAAGCTCGACCAATTGCTGGAGCGCCGCGATGCCATCTACGACAACCTGCGCGACCTGAAATTCGAATACCGCGCCGGGAAATATTCCGAAGGCGATTACGAAACGATGAAAACCACGTTGGAAAACGAGGCCGCTGTCGTGCTTACCGAAATCGAGCAGGCCACTGAATTCCAGGTGCGGCGCCCGCGCGGCGTCAAGGCCGTCACGACGGAGCGGGGCGTTCGATGAATCGGTTCTGTCCGCGAATCCTTCTTGCCATTGTCGCTGGTTTTCTCGCTGCGTCTGCCGCTTATGCCGGCACCGTTCATGGCACGGTGATTAATCGCACCACGGGAAAGCCCGCGCCGGATATTCCGCTCACGCTGCTGAATCCCACCGCGGGCATGGTGGAAGTTGGCTCCAGCAAAAGCGATGCGCAGGGACAGTTCACCGTCACCAGCGATGCCATCGGCATGGGACCCATCCTGATCCGCGCCACGTTTCACGACGTTTCGTTCAACACGTTTCTTCCGCCGGGGCGCCCGGAAGTGGATGTGGACATCTACGAAACCTCCAAGGATGCCAAATCCATCACGCCTGATTCCCACATCATCATTTTTCAGCCCAACGGCGATAAACTGATCGGCGCCGAAGAGTATCACGTGCAGAATAACTCGAATCCTCCGGTCGCCTACTTTCGCACGGAAGGCAATTTCGATTTCACGATTCCGGATAAGGCCACACTGCAGCAAGTGACCACGATCAGTTCTCTGGGCATGGCCGTGCCGCAGGCGTCCATTGATAAGGGCAGGGGCCGCTATGCCATCGCATATCCGTTCCGGCCCGGCGAAACGAGCATCCGCCTCTCCTACGAACTCGCTTATCCTGGAAACGCCGCCACGGTGAAATTGGCGGCCGCTTATGGCGGCTTAAAAATGCTCGTCGTTGCGCCGCCGGGGGTGAACGTTACCGGCGACGGCTTGAAACCTGCCGGGCAAGAGCAGGGCATGATGGTGTACACGCACGAACCGCTGGCCGCGAAGACGAGCTTGCTCGTGCAGCTCTCTGGGGTTGGCAATGCGCAAGCCGCCGACGCCGCTGGCGCGCAAGAACAACAGGGCGGGCAAGAAGGGAACTCGCGCACGGAGAGCGAAAACATTCAAGCGGTCCCCGGACGGCTCGATGATCTGAAATGGCCGCTGATGATCGGCCTTGCGGCGCTGTTTGCCCTCGGCGCGGTTATACTCTCGCGAAAGCAAGTGGTTGTGGCTGCGGGCTCTGCTGGGGAACTTGAAGATGCTCCTGTCGCGCCGCGCAAGCCATTCGCAAAGGCCGGCAAGCCAGCGACTGCCGCGTCACCAAGCAGTGCCGCCGAGGTGAACGCCCAAGTGAGTGCGAACCTCGATTCGCTGAAGGAGGCCATCTTTCGCTTGGAACTCCGCAAACAAGCCGGTACGATTTCCGAGGAAGAGTACGCCCGGGAGCGCGCCCAGTTTGAAAAGCTTCTGCGCGATCTTGTCCATTGCTGAGAAACCGTGCCCGTTCACGGGCTGGCCAGCTTCAGAAGTGGGGACACGCTGGAGAATTGGGAGGGCATGGCCTCACAATTTGCTGAGCGACTCAAATACATGTCATTCCGAGGGCGGCGTTTGCCCGAGGAATCTGCTTTTTCTTGGATTGTTGCGGGAAGCAGATTCCTCGCTCCGCTCGGAATGACACGTAACGCCAATTTTTCAGCGGCCTGTTCAGTCTTGCCGCCATTTCCACTTGAGTTTGGGCTTTCGCCCCCGAGGGATCTTCTTTTGTGCTTGCAGAGAGAGTGGATACTACGCTGAAATGTCTTCTGTGAATGCGCTGCGCATACCTCCAACGGGACTTCACTTTGAGAACATTGACAAACGCTATGGCGGACTTTTCGCCCTACGCCGCGTCTCTTTTGAAATTGCACCTGGCGAATGCGTGGTCCTTGCGGGGCGCAACGGCTCCGGCAAAACTACGCTGCTGCGCATCGCCGCGCAAATCGTGAAGCCCACGGCAGGGAAGCTGAGTTTTTCCGGGGCAGGTTCGCCGTCCTCCGCCAACGGCCGTCCCGGTTATGTCGCCCACGCCACCATGGTTTACGACGAGCTGACTGCCGAGGAGAATCTGCTGCTGTTCGCCAAACTTCAGGATGTCGAAAATCCCGCGGCCCGCGCCGAAGAACTGCTCCGCGAAGTGGGCCTGATGGAACGCCGCGATTCTCTGGTGCGCACTTTTTCCCGCGGCATGCGCCAGCGCATTGCCATTGCACGCGCCTTGATTCATCGCCCCTCGGTGCTGCTCTTCGATGAGCCTGCCACGGGCCTCGATCCGCCCGGCATCACCTGGCTGGCGAATTCCTTGCGCGAACTGAATCGCGCGGGTTGCACCGTGCTCATGAGCCTTCACGGCGAATCGGAAATGTCGGCGCTGGCCACGCGCGCCGTGCAGCTCGATGCAGGCAGCATCGTGGCGGACACCAAATCCGGCGCGTCGCTTCATTCGATCCTCACCTTTGGGTGCACCTAAGAGACGCCATGAGCCTCTTCTCCAACACGGCGATCCTCCTGGGCAAAGAGTTGCGCACGGAATTTCGTTCGCGCGAACTGCTGACCACCACCGCCGTCTTCATCCTGATCGTTCTGGTGCTGTTCAGTTTTGCGATCAATCCGGGCACCGAGGAGGCGCGGGAATTCGCACCCGGGCTGCTGTGGCTGGCGATTCTGTTCGCCTCCTCGCTGATGTTTCAATCCTGCTTTCTGCGCGAGCAGACCAACGATACGCTAAGCTCGCTGCGCCTGGCCGTCAGCGACCCCTTCGCGATTTTCCTAGCCAAGCTCATCGCCAATGCGCTCTTTCTCCTTTTGACCGAACTGCTGATGCTGCCGTTCTTCGCCATCTTCTACAACATTCCGCTGTGGTCCAAACTGCCCGTCCTGATCCTGGTGTTGTTTGTCGGGAGCCTGGGCATCTCCATTGTTGGAACCGCCATCTCCGCCATCTCCGCGCAGGCCCGCATGAGGGAATTGCTGTTGCCACTGCTTCTGCTGCCGCTGCTCACGCCGGTGCTGGTGGTCAGTTCGCTGGTGACAGCGAGCCTTCTCGATCGCGAGCCGATTGTGCAGTGGAAGGGCATCGGATTCCTGGCCGTGTTTGACCTTATCTTTTTGACGGCGCTATGGCTTTTCGGCGAATATCTTCTGGAGGAGTAATCCGCAATGGGCAAACGCATCATCCTCGGCGCGGTCGCCATATTGTTGGTCATCGCGGCGGCCTACGCATCGTTATACGTGGCGCCGGAAGAACGCACCATGGGCCCGATCCAGCGCATCTTCTACTTTCATGTGGGCAGCGCCTGGGCCGGGCTGCTGACCTTTTTTGGGTGCTTCATCGGAAACCTGATGTACGTGTGGAAGCGCGAGCCGAAGTACGACTGGCTGGGAGTGGCCGGCGCGGAGGTGGGACTTGTATTTACGACCGTCGTGCTCATCACCGGGCCGATCTGGGCGCATCCCGTCTGGGGCATCTGGTGGACATGGGACGCCCGGCTGACCTCCACGTTTGTGCTGTGGCTGCTCTACGTATCGTATTTGCTGCTGCGAACTCTAGTCGAAGAGCCAGGCCGGCGCGCCTTGCTCAGCGCGCTCTTCGGCATTTTTGCTTTTATTGATGTGCCGCTGGTGTTCGGCGCGATTCGCTGGTGGCGCACGCAGCATCCTTCGCCGGTCATCATGGGCGGCCCGGGGTCTGGCTTGGATCCCACCATGCGGAAGGTGCTGTTCTTCTCCGGGCTGGCCATGTGCGTTCTTATGGCGTTTTTGATCGTCGAGCGTTACGCGCTGGAAAAAATGAGGTCGGAAGTGGATATCCTGAAGCGGGAAGTGGAGGCGCAATGAAAAATCTGGACAGCGTGTTTGCGGCATACCTCATTGGCTGGGGCGTGTTCTTTCTCTTCTATGTTTCCATCGCCAAGCGCACCTCCGATCTCCGCGCCGAAGTGGAGCGACTCAAGAACGCCTTGCCACGCAGCAAATAAGTGCAAAGTGGCAGCGTCTCGTGTTGAGGCTGAGCGCGCGGACCGACTCAGAGGGCGGTCCCCACAAAGGCAAATTAAAGGAAGCATCCGTGAGTAACAATTCCAAGAAACGAGTTGGCATTGTCCTCTTTCAACTGGGCGGTCCAGACTCGCTCGAAACCGTTGAGCCCTTTCTGCGCAATCTTTTTCTCGATCCGGACATCATTCCGCTGGGTCCGCTGAATTTCCTGCGCGGCCCGCTCGCCCGCTATATTGCCAAAAAACGCTGTGTGCCCGTCGCCCAGCGCTACGGCATGATCGGCCGCCGTTCGCCCATCGGGATTCTCACGGAGCGCCAGCGCCGCAAGCTCGTGGCCGCGTTGCAGCCGTACATCGAGCCCGTCGCCTTCACCGCCATGCGTTACTGGAAGCCACTCACCGAAGACGCCGTCTCCGCATTGAAGCAGGCCGGCCGCCTGGATGAACTCGTGCTCCTGCCGCTGTATCCCCACTATTCTTACGCCACCACGCTCAGCAGCCTGAAGGAGTGGCGGCGCGTCTATGGTGAGCCCGTTGATACTTTGCCCGAACGCACCATCGAGTACTTTTACGATCACCCGCTATACATCGAGGCGCTGGTGAAAAACATCGGGAAGGTCCTGCGCCAGTTTCCGGATAGCGCCCGCGCGCAGTTGATTTTCAGCGCGCATGGATTGCCCATGAGCCTGGTCGAAAAGGGCGACCCCTACCCCAAGCATGTCGAGCAGACCGTGAGGCTGGTCTGCGAGCAGGGCGCGCGGGAATATCCGAACTGGCCGCGCACGCATATTCTGTGCTTTCAGAGCAAGGTCGGCCCCGCGAAGTGGCTGGAGCCTTCTTTCGTGGAGACTCTCGAACGCCTGGGCCACGAAGGCATCAAAGAAGCGCTGGTGGTGCCCATTTCGTTTGTAACCGAGCACATCGAAACGCTGCACGAAATCAACATTGACGGACGCGCCGACGCCAAAAAATGGGGCATCGAGCGCTTCCGCATGATGCCCGCCGTCGGCGATAGCCCGCTGTTCATCGGAGCGCTCAAGGACCTGGTCCTCCGCGCCGTCGAAGTCCCCGCGGATGAGCCCCCGCGTTCCTCGGCTACCGCTTGACTTCGGAGTGTCGTGCGGCACATCCGTTTATCCTGAAACTCGAAGTGGAGGAGAGGTTTCTCCGCTCCGGGACGGCAAAAGGCGCCGTCCCTCCGGTCGAAACGACAGACTTTGGCCGGTTCAGGAGGCGTGGGGGGGACACGTTCTCGTTTTCGTTGCGCTATAATGCACATTTCGGGACTTGGGGCCCGAAATTCATGAAAGCCACCTATCATCCTGGCATACATCGCTACGCCCTGTTCGTGGTGTGCTGGACTGTCGCGCTGCTAACCGCGGGCGCCCTGGTCACTTCCGAGGATGCGGCGCTCGCCGTACCCGATTGGCCACTCTCTTACGGCACGCTCAATCCACCGATGGTTGGCGGCATCGCCTTCGAGCATTCGCATCGGCTGCTCGCCGCGGCCCTCGGCTTCCTGGTCATCGCGCTGGCGTTTATGCTATGGCGCAAAGATGAACGCCCCGGAGTTCGTTGGCTGGGCGCTTTTGCCGTGGCGGGCGTCTGCCTGCAAGGCGGCCTCGGCGGGCTCACGGTGTTGAAACTCCTCCATTACTGGCTTCCCGTGATGCATGCCTGCACGGCGGAACTCGTGTTCGCCTTGCTCGTGAGCATCGCCGTGGTTACCAGCCGCTGGTGGATGGAGAATCTGCCGCAGTACGAAGATCGCGGCAGTCCACCGATTCACTCCATCGTTACACTCAACGCCTTTGTCATTTTCGCGCAGATACTGGCTGGCGCGGGTTTCCGCCACAAATATCTTTCTCTGAAGCCGCACGTCTACGGCGCCCCGCTCGTGCTCCTCATGGTGGTCTGGACGGCTCTGGTGTTGCGCAGCCGCTTCCCGCAAGTGCGGGAGATGGTCCGCGTCCGTGTCCTTCTGCACACCATCGTTGGCATTCAAATCCTTCTTGGGCTTACGGCGCTGTGGGCGCGCATTCAGAGTGCTGATGACCCACAGCCCATGCCGTTCATGGTGTTCTCGACGGTCGTGCATACCGTGGTCGGCGCGATTCTTTTTGCCGTTTCCATCCTGACCGTGCTTTTGTGTTACCGGCTTGTTCCCCGAAATAGGGAAGTGCTCCTGGCGACGACGCGAGGTGAGGTGCCCGCGCAATGAGCACGGCCCGGACCACGGAACTCACGCAACCCGGCAAGCTGAGCGCGTACATCGCGCTCACCAAGCCGGACGTGTCCTTCCTGGTCCTGATGACCACGGCAGCGGGCTTTTATATGGGCGTGCGCGGTGCAGTGGATTGGCTGCACATGCTGCACGTGGTGTTTGGCACGATGATGATTGCCGCGGGCACGGCGGCATTGAATCACTACATCGAGCGGGATTCCGACGGCACCATGCGTCGCACGGCCTCGCGCCCGCTTCCCAGCGGACAACTTACCCCGGCGGAGGCGCTCCGGTTCGGCTTGCTCCTCTGCGTTGCGGGTGCCGTGGATCTCGCGATTACCGGCGGTTTTCTTCCCTGCCTGCTTGGCGTGTTCACTTGCCTCAGCTATTTGCTGGCGTATACGCCGCTGAAGAAGCACACCGTCTGGGCCACGTTCATAGGCGCGATTCCTGGCGCGATTCCGCCCATGATTGGCTGGACCGCGGCCACCGGCAAATTGGACGCGCCGGCGTGGCTGCTCTTCGCCATCCTCTTTTTCTGGCAATTCCCGCATTTCCACGCCATTGCCTGGATGTACCGCGAGGATTACGCGCGTGCGGGCATACGCATGCTGCCCGTGGTGGACAAGGACGGCACGCGCACTTTCCGCCAGATCGTTCTTTATGCTGCGTCGCTGGTGGCCGTGAGCCTGCTGCCCGCCATCATGGGTTTTGCTGGCGTGCTGTATTTCTTTGGCGCGCTGGTGAGTTGCACCGGCCTCGTCCAGGTGTGCCTGTGGGCCGCGAATTCCAAGTCTAACAGTCGCGCCAAGTGGCTCATGCACGCCACGGTGCTGCACATTCCGATCCTGTTGGGCTTGATGATGTACGACAAGTTGCCGCGCTGATTTGGCACGAGCCGGGAATGGCGATATTGGATAAGGGTTACCAGATATCAGCGATCAGGAAGCGAACCCCAGGAGTGCAGAGAGGAAGGCTCCGCCCTATGTTCTCCCACGCCGCACTCAACGCTACGCTCAATGGCACCAGCGCGATTCTCCTTGCTGCGGGGTACGCCGCCATCCGCTCCGGGAAGCGCGACCTGCACAAGAAACTGATGATCTCCGCCTTCGCGGTCTCCACGGTCTTCCTCGTTTCCTACCTCGTCTATCACTACCGCGTGGGCCACGTCGCGTTCCAGGGGCACGGCTGGATACGCCCCGTCTATTTCGCGCTGCTCGGTTCGCACACCATTCTGGCCATCGTGATCGTTCCGCTGATCCTGGTCACGCTGCGCCGCGCCTGGCTCGAACGCTTCGACAAGCATCGCCTCATTGCCCGGTGGACACTTCCGCTGTGGTTCTACGTCTGCGTCACCGGCGTCATCGTGTACCTCATGGTATATCAAATCTATGCACCGCGCATGTAGCGCAGGGCGAGTCCGCAAGTCCTGCGGCTATTCGCTGTGGTCTGCCCCTGTAGCTCGGGCCTTCAGGTGAGGTTTTTTCTTGGGTCTGCCCACGTGCCGGACTTCACCTCGTGTAGCATCAGATGATGGAGGGATTGAAGTTCCATGAAGATCCTCCTTTTCGGCGCGACGGGATCGGCGGGCGGTGGCGTGCTGGACGCTTGCCTCGCCGCATCCATCGTCGAGGAAGTGCGCGCCATCACGCGGCGCCCGCTAATGCACACGAGTTCCAAGTTGCGCACCTTCGTGCACAAGGATTTTGTGAATTACTCCACGGTTGAGGAAGCGTTCCGCGGCGTGGATGCGTGTCTCTTTTGTCTGGGCGTTTCGGCCACGCAGGTGTCCCGAGAGGAGTACCGCAAGATCACCTACTCCTACACGCTGGCGGCGGCCCAGATGTTCAAATCCAAAAGCCCCGGCGCGGCGTTTCACTACATCAGCGGGCAGGGAACTCGTCCGGACAGCCGCATGTTCTGGTCGCGCGTGAAGGCGCAAACCGAGCACGACCTCATAGAACTTGTGGACGCGGATTGCTGGCGCCCCGCATTCATTGACGCTCCACCTTCAGCTAGCATGCCGAAAATCTATAAGGCTTTCTTCCCGCTCTTGCGCGTGCTCAAGCCGTTCCCAAGCCTGTACGTTTCCGGCAGCGACCTGGGCCGCGCAATGCTCCAGGCCACGCGGGAAAATCTGCGCAAGCGCATCATTGAGAATAAGGAAATCCGGCAGATCGCCGCGCGGGCCGATTTCTAGCGTTTTGGAGTGCGGCTTGCCCTGAGCCACGAAGGGTGGCTCGCCGCCGCTTTTGAGCCAGCCACATTCAACCTGGGATCCGAGGCGGGAGAGGGATTAATCCTGAAATCCGAAGTTGCGAAGCGATTCCTCCACTCCGGGACGGCAAAAAACGCCGTCCCTCCGGTCGGAATGACAGGGTGGGGGCCCTGGAGAATAGCACAGGCGCGGGGCGCACACTATTCATGTCATCCTGAGCGCGCTTTCTGCGCGAAGGCCCTCAGCGTTCCATCTAACCGGGAATGTTGCCGCTCGCCGCAACCGCTACAGCCAGCCGCGCTCTTTGTAAGCCTGCGTGCCCAAGTTCAACGCCGTCTCGATATCGTCGCGCAGGCCATCGTCCAGCTTCTTCACGTGGAAGCACGACTTGCCCTGCAATAATTTCATCAGATTAGCCGATAGCTTGTTCTGCGCCTCTTTGTTCATGTAGATGCACATCAAATAAAGCCCAACGTACCCCTTCTGCAAGATCACAGCCGCCAGTGGCACGGGAACGGGCTTCCCGCCGTAAGAGCCGGGAACCACCACCGGTTTCGGGACCGTTATCTGCGCGCCTTTTTTGTTACGTACGCCCAAATCCTTGAACGAGAATGGCGGCGCATGGCGCTTCAAGATCGCCTCGATCTCGGAGTAGACGCTCTCCAGCGAGCTGCCATTCTGCGCCGGGGCGTTGGTTTGTGCTTTGGTTTTGGGTTTTGCTTTTGCTGGTTTAGCCATGGCGCGAAATCCTACTCTATTCCCGCAGGATTCTTCAAGCCGTTTCCGAGTATCGCGTGCTGGTTGAAAATGCTAGAAAGAGTTTCTTCAGGGGCGCTTCGCGCCCTGGGCTGAAGCCCAGGGTCTACCGAGCCCAATGGCGGCCGAGCAATTAATGTCGGCGCTAAAGCTCCGACCCCCAAAGCTGCGGGGTCTTACGCAGGGGCTGAAGCCCCTGCCTCCTAAAGAAACGACTTTTCGCCTTAGCTGCGTCCTTCGCGGCGCGCACCTCAGGGGTTAAAACTTCTGGTTTTGCGAGGCTTCCCGGCACGGCTGAAGCCGTGCCCTCCCGAGAACCACTTATATGATAGCTCTTAGGCGCTCGGCAGGGCCGCAATTACGGCATCGGTGAATTCCTGCGTGCCTGCCGTCCCGCCCACGTCCTTTGTGACGTGCTTGCTTTCTCTGTACACCTTTACCAGGGCTGCTTCGATGCGCTCCGCTGTCGGCCGCTCGCCCAGATGCTCGAGCATCAGAATCGAGCTCATCAAGAGCGCCGTGGGATTTGCCAGGCCTTTGCCCGCAATGTCCGGGGCCGTGCCGTGCACCGCCTCGAAAATCGCGCATTCATCGCCGATATTCCCGCTGGGCACCACGCCCAATCCGCCCACCAGCCCGGCTGCCAGGTCGCTCATGACGTCGCCATACAGGTTCGGCAGCAGCAAAATGTCAAACTGGTCCGGATTCATCACAATCTGCATGCAGGCATTGTCCACAATCAATTCCTTGTATTCGATATCCTTGTACCGCTCCGCCACGGCTCGCACCGACCGCAGAAACAGCCCGTCGCCCAGCTTCATGATGTTGGCTTTGTGAATCGCATGAATCTTCTTCCGGCCGTGCTTTCGCGCATATTCAAACGCAAACCGCGCAATCCGCGTCGAAGCCTTCTCCGTGATGATCTTCAGACTTTCCACCACGCCGGGGACTACTTCGTGCTCCAGCCCCGAATACAAATCCTCGGTGTTTTCCCGCACGATCACCACGTCCACGCCGTCAAAATGCGATTTCACGCCCGGTAGATTCTTCACCGGGCGCAGGTTGGCATAGAGGTCCAGGCTCTTCCGCAGCGCCACGTTGACGCTTCGCGCGCCCCCGGCAATCGCCGTGGCCATAGGCCCTTTTAGCGCCACGTGGTTGCGGCGCACAGATTCGATCGCTGCGGTGTTCAACACTTCCGCGCCTGTGGTAGCTTTGTCCGTGTTTTTGGCGCGGGCGGCCAGCTCTTCCCACTCGATTTGCACGCCGGAAGCGTCCAGAATGCGTCGCACCGCCGCGGAAACTTCCGGCCCAATGCCTTCTCCGGGTAACAACGTAACTTTGTGTTTCATAGGTGCATCTATTTTAAAGGAAGCCCGTTTCCTTGTCGAAAGCCTGTGTGAGGGTAGCGCACATGACTCGACCTCAAATCTGAAGTTGCAGAGGGATTCATCGCACAAAAAGCGTGCGATGGAAAACCGTACCTCCGTTCCGGGACGGCCAAAACCGCCGTCCCTCCGGTCGGAATGACAGGTTTAGGTGTTCGGCGATGTTGGAGAACATCGCTTTGGGTCAGAGTAGCCAAGAGGGAAGTGACGCGCAGGAACGGGCAGTTTGCGCGGATTCGGGCTGTGTTATACTAAGAAAGTAAAGTTCCTCGCGGAGGATTCCGCGAGCGGAGGCCTAGAGAGATTATGATCAACCTGACGCCCGTTGCCGCCAGCAAGGTCAAGGAAATCATGAGCATGCAGAACCCTGTGCCCACGGCCCTACGTGTAGCCGTGGTGGGTGGAGGCTGCTCGGGTTTCCAGTACCACATGGCATTTGAGAACCAGACCAATGAGACCGACGAGGTCCTGGACTTCGACGGCCTCAAGGTCGCCGTGGACCAGATGAGCTCCATGTACCTCGACGGCGTCGAGATCGACTACATCGAGACTCTCGAAGGCGCGGGCTTCAAGTTCAACAACCCCAACGTGAAGAGCACTTGCGGCTGCGGCAGCTCTTTCAGCGTCTAAATCGGCTCCGTTTTCCCCTTGTAGGGATGCCCCCCTCTGGCGGACGCCCCTATCCACACAAGCAAGAGAAATTGCATCTAACAGACGAGCACATCCCTGGGCGGCGAACAGCCCCGGAAGTAGGTCAGTTTCCGGTTGCGGGAACCTTTTTGGGGCGCGCAGGGAATTATCGTCCAGAAGGACAGTGCGTTGAATTGTGCCTAGTAACCCTTAACCAACGGTGCACAACCAGCAGAAGGGAAGCGCTAGTGCCGTTCCAACTTGTTCCAGCAAATCCCCCCGAGAATACTCTCACCGTGTTCGCGTCGGATGCTTGGACCGCCATTTGGCCCAAATAGTTGGAACGGCACTGGTCCATGGTCATGATGAGGCGGAGGTCTAAGAGAGTGTCTAAAATTCGATCCGTTAGCGCAAAGCAGAATCAACGGGGATGGCCCAAGCTAAGCCTTCTCTTCCTTGCCGTGCCTCTCCTCCTGATAGATTTACCGGTGCGCAGCCAGCAGAGCGCGCCCATCACCCTGGATGTCAACGCCGTCAACCTGCTTGCCACCGTGCGCGATAAGAAGGGAAACATCGTACGCGATTTGACCAAGGATGATTTCGCGCTGGAACAGGACGGCAAGCCCCAGACAATTACTTATTTTGCGAAGGAATCGGATCTCCCCCTGACTCTTGGATTGCTGGTGGACACTAGCATGAGCCAACGACGCGTCCTGGATCAGGAGCGCGCCGCCAGCCGCACATTTCTCGATCAAGTTTTGCGCGTGGACAAGGACAAAGCCTTTGTCATTCAATTCGACCGTGAAGTTACGCTGCTGCAGGACTTGACATCGTCCCGGCAAAAGCTGCAAGCGGCGATCGATCAAATTGATACGCCGCAATTCTCGCAGGGTAGCTCCGGCGGCTCGTCGGGCGGTAGCGGCGGTTCCTCGGGCGGCAGCGGCGGCGGGCGCGGTTCACACGGCTACGGCGGTGGCGGCACGTTGCTCTATGACGCGGTGTTCCTGGCGTCCGATGAGTTGATGAAAAAGCAGCGGGGCCGCAAGGCCGTCATCCTCCTCACCGATGGCGTGGACCACGGCAGCAAAGAGACTTTGGCGGAAGCCATCGCGACCGCGCAGCGCGCCGACACCCTCGTTTATTGCATCCTGTTTGCCGACAAAGAAGCCTATGGAAACGGGGGCGGATTCGGCGGGCCGCGCATGGGCGGCGGAATGGGCGGCAGACACGGCGGCTACCCGAGACCCACGGAAGAATCGCATCCCGACGGAAAGAAAGTTCTTAAACAGATGTCTGAAGCTACCGGCGGACGCTTCTTTGAAGTGACCAAGAAAGAGCCGATCGACAAGATTTACGACGCTATTGATGAAGAGCTGCGCTACCAGTACAGCCTGGGGTATACGCCGGTGAAAGCGGACACTCCCGTGGGCTATCACAAGCTGCATCTCACCGTGAAGCAAAAGGACGTGGTCGTGCAAACCAGGGATGGCTTTTACCTGGACCGCTAAGCCGCTCCGCGCTGCGTAGCCTTCGAACTGGTCTCTCGATCCATCCCGAGTGAAGAGTACTTGCCCGCGCGATCCACCGCGGCCTACCGCGTCAACTCTTCCACCGTCGAGATCAATGCTTTGATATTCTCCGTAGGCGCATGAGGAGGCATTCCTCCCCCACACGAAACGATCAGGCGTGAACGGTCCTCGAGAGCGCTGAGCATTTCGGTGACCGAGCGCTTCACGTCCGCTGGCGTTCCTTCGGCCAGCACGTCGCGTGGAGGAATGTTTCCCATCAGCGTAATCCGGTTGTTCGTCCACGTCTTCATGTCCGCCAGTTTGTGCTGAATGCCGAAATTGAGCAGATTGATTCCCGCGTCCGCGAGCAAAGGCGCGCTCGCCTTGCACGGCGCATCGTTGTGGAAGAACTTCACGGTCAAGTCCGCGCTGAATGCGCGCCGCAGGTATGGCAAGCCGAACGTTTCGAAATCGCGCCTGCTCACGAACCCAACGATATCATCCAGCAAGAAAATGCCGTCGATCGACGGGAATGCTTCGGACTGATACGCGATCCAGTCCACCAAGAAATCCGTGACGATCGCGAGCAAGCGATGCATCAGCTCCGGGTGCGTCTTGATCGCCTCCAGGAATTCCGTCGTGCCCATCAAGAAGGACGCAATATTGAGCGGGCCGCGCGCCACCGCGAAGCGGATTTTGTGGCCGGCCTTTTCGATCTCCGGCTGCAGGTGCTGGAGCCGCTTGATCACAAAGGGCAGCAAGCCATGTTTGCGCGGATTGGGCTTTTCGAGACGCTCGACTTCGGACGGCGAGTGCAACACTTTCTTGGCGAAGGGAAACTCGTCTTCGCCCCACATGGTGACGCAGCCGAAGGCGGAGGGTTCCGTGCACATTCCGTATTCGGACCAAAAACCAGGCAGGAAAATCGTTTCCGGGAATGTGCGAATGGCCTTGAGATTGTCGTCCAGAAAAATGCGTTCGTCGGTGAAGTAATCCAGAATCGTGTGGCCCGCCCAATTCGGGAGCCAGGGACTATCGATGATGAAGGCTGTCGGGAGAGGACGAAGCGCCTCTCCGCGAACTACAGAGACAAGCGTGTTCCATTGCTGGTCGTTCATTGCGTTCCTTCACCTCACGGCAACTTTCGCTTCTAAGTTCCCATTAAACGGCCAGCCAAATCAACCGGCGCCGCGGCGGCGGGATGAATCACAGCCAGCTCGAAATGCTAGCTGTAGGCCAAATCCGACTACAAATTGGAGTGCAACTGGATCAACAAAGCCAAAGCGGAAATCCATAAGTGCCTGACTAACGCCGTAGCCGGAAACTGACCGTGTCCCACAACTCCTGCCATTTGCATTCTGCGCAGGCCCCACTTATCCTAATCTGTAACGCGGATGAAAATAGCCCTCGCCCAATTCAATCCCACGGTCGGCGACTTCGAAGGCAATTCCTCACGCATTCTTACGCTTGCAGCGGAAGCCAAGCGGCGCGGCGCTGAACTCGCGGTCTTCTCGGAACTCTGTATCTGCGGCTATCTCCCGCTCGATCTTCTGGAACGCCCCGCCTTCATCCAGCGCAATCACGACACGCTGAAGGAAGTCGCCGCGCAATTGCCGCTGCCGGCCATCGTAGGCTACGCGGGCCGCGTGGACCACGCCAGGGCAGGGAAGTCCATTGCCAACAAAGCCGCGCTCATCTGCGAAGGCCGCGTCGTCTTCGAGCAAAGCAAAATGCTTTTGCCTACCTACGACGTCTTTGACGAGTCCCGCTACTTCCAGCCCGGCGAAAAGCAATACGTCTACGGCATGGGCCGCGAGAAGCTCGGCATCACCGTCTGCGAAGACGTCTGGAACGACAAAACCTTCTGGAGCAAACCGCTGTACGCACGCGATCCTGTCACCGAACTCATCTCCCAGGGCGCCAGCGTTCTCATCAATCTCTCCGCTTCGCCTTACACCATTGACAAGCGTTTCCTTCGCGTGGACATGCTCCGCTCGATCGCCATCCATCACCAGCGCCCGGTGATTTATGTCAACCAGGTTGGCGGCGATGATTCGCTGGTCTTCGATGGCGGCAGCATGGCCTTGACCGCCAGCGGGGAAGTGGCCGCCCAGGCCAAAGCCCTCGAGGAAGACATCGTCCTCTTCGATACCGTCAGCGGCAAGGGCGACCTCCACGAACAGCCCGCCACGGAGATTGCCTACGCACATCAGGCGCTGGTGACCGGCACCCGCGACTACGTTCGCAAATGCCGATTCAAGAAAACCATTGTTGGTCTGAGTGGCGGCGTGGATTCCGCCGTGGTCGCCTGCCTCGCCGTCGAAGCCTTGGGGAGCTCAAACGTGCTTGGCGTCTCCATGCCCGGGCCATTCTCCTCCGAGGGCAGCAAGACCGACGCGAAGGCCCTGGCGCAAAATCTGGGCATCCAATTCCTAACCATTCCCATCGCCAGCGTTTTTGACGCTTACAATCACGTCCTGGCCCCCGCGTTTGGCAACCGCCCGCCGGATGCCAGCGAAGAAAACATTCAGGCGCGCATCCGCGGCAATTACCTGATGGCCCTTTCCAATAAGTTTGGTTCGATGGTTCTCAGCACCGGCAATAAATCGGAGATCGCCGTTGGTTACTGCACACTCTATGGCGACATGGCCGGCGGGCTGGCCGTGATTTCCGATGTGCCGAAGATGATGGTCTATGCGCTGGCCCAGCATATCAATCGCGAAAGGGAAGTGATCCCCCGCTCGACCCTGGAGAAGCCGCCCTCGGCCGAGTTGCGCCCCAATCAGAAGGACACGGATTCCCTGCCACCCTACGACGTGCTGGACACTATCCTGAAGGCTTATATTGAAGAAGTGAAAACGCCGGAGGAGATTGCGGCCGAATTTGGCTATGATTTGAAGCTCGTCCGCGACATCGCGCTGCGTGTTGATCGCAACGAGTACAAAAGGAAGCAGGCCGCTCCGGGATTGAAGATCACCTCGCGCGCATTCGGTTTTGGACGGCCGTTTCCCATAGCGCAGCGCTTCATCCCATGAACACGAACGGAAATATAAAGAGGACTCCCGTGAAAAACAGATTCAAGCTCGCCCTGTTTGCACTTTTCTTACTCGCCGCGACCGGCGTCATGGCGCAACAACCCACGGCAGCCACCGCTGCGTCGCAAGCACAGAAGGTTGAAGCCTTTCTTCGCTATTATTTCGCCCTGGGCGCGGAAGTGCAAATCACCGTGAGCACACCCACGGAGCTTGGCACCTCGGGACTCCTCGAGGTGCCCATCGAGGTGAAGTCCACGGAAGGCTCGGACAAGATCAAGATGTATTTGACGAAGGATGGGCGCTACCTTTTGCGGGGCGAACTATCGGACCTCACCACCGACCCCCTGGCAGAAAACATATCCAAGATGCAGCTTGCCAATGCCCCCGTCCTGGGCGATCCCAAAGCCCCGATCACCCTCGTTGAGTACTCTGACTTCGAGTGCCCGGTGTGCCGCAACCTGCACGACGCCCTGCGCGGCTTGCTGCCCAAGTACCCCCAGGTGAAGGTCATCTTCAAGGATTTTCCCATCGACGCTATCCACCCCTGGGCACGTACTGCCGCCTTGGCCGGGCGTTGCGCCTACCAGCAGAACCCCAAGGCCTTCTGGAAGATCTATGACCTGATTTACGACAACCAGGACCTTATTTCTGCAGCCACCGCATGGGACAAGATGCAGGAACTCGCCGGGCGCGCCGGCCTGAACACGGACACGTTCAAGTCCTGCATGGTCAGCCCGCAAGCTGCGGCCGAAGTCGACGCCAGCCTCGCCAATGGACAGTTGCTCGAAGTGCGCGCCACGCCGACAGTGTTTGTCAACGGACGCAGAGTTGCCGGCGCCGATCCGCACACGATACAGCAATACATTGATTACGAGGTGGCGCAAATCAAGGCGGGGAAGACTGCACCGAAGAAGTAGCCATAGGGGAGAAGAACTAAGGGCAGGAAAGGCCTTAGTTAGAGGGTGGTAGAAAGAGCAAAAAAGAGTCTCCCTTCCTAGTTAACATAATATCTGTTATAGGACGCACTGTCAAGCCCTTTCTTTCATTATTTCCATCTTTTCTGTGGATATCCAGGCTCATTACCAGGCACTTCCCCGGCTGGCGCGGGGGGTGCGCCAGCCGGGCCTACCGCTGGGGCGGAGGGATTCACTGAGGCTATGGGGTGAGCTCGTTAATGATCCTGACAGACTGCCTTGCTGTCGCGGCTCGCACGCGCCGGGTCCGAACAACCATGCGCCAGCTAGGTCTTGGGGTTAGTTAGACGGGCGCGAGCGCAGTACGGAGTTTCGTTCCAACCAGGCTCCAAACTCGTCGAGGCTGAGGTCTCCTGTGCCTAGAGCTCTGATCGAATCCCGTTGTTCGTTCGCCGAGGCTGCTAGTTGAATGTCGAATAGCCCCAGAATTATGTGTGTGGCAGCGAGGGCGGAGCGGTGGTTTCCGTCGTTGAAAGGATGGTTTCGGACAATGCCGTCGGCGAGAGCCGCGGCCTTCTGAAAAGGCGTTCGATAGAGAGGCTCCCCAAAAACGGTCATCCAAGGACGTTCGATAGAAAGACGGAGAAGCCCCTCGTCCCGGAATCCTGCCAAACCGCCGTGCCGCTGAATTGTGTACTCGTGGAATCCGCTAATCACGCGGAAGAGATCCGCCAGGAAGTCTGGCGCGGCCAACGGAAGACCTAGCGAGCGAGTTCGCCGAGGAGATCATCGTTCCACTCAGCGAATTCCTTCGTGAGTCGGTCCATGACCATGAGGGACGAACGGCCGCGCTCGTCCTCAGCGGGACCCACGATGTCCAGCCTCACATTGACCTGTGGATCGAGTCTCACAGAGAAGGCTGCCCCTATGGATGCACCCCAATTCGTGCTGGGGAATCCGATCCACGGCGGGTCCGCCGACAGATTCACTGGAGGACGGGCATTATTTTGGGACTCATTTTGGTTGGCCATGATGCCCCCTATCAACATTAATTGTACTGCTTCCAACCGGCGCGGACGACCACCGCCTGGGGCACCTGTGTCGGCCCAGCAGGGGTCATTATCTGGTTCATAGATAATAGCATTACCCTTTCAAACTGGTCCCGGGCAATAGTACTTTCCACAATGACAATTATCTGCTCATCGGGTACAGGGAGCTTCTGCCCTGCGGCGGTCGCGGCATGCAGCGCCATCCCTACGTCGAAGATCTGGCCGAGTTTCATATCACTCTTGAAGTCGTTGTGCAACTCCCAGAGCAGGGCCTCCAAAGCGGGATCATCCGGCGCTACCTGCTTCCCAAGCAATTCGCGAGCTTCTCGACGCGAAATTAGGTAATCATGGGAACCCAGGCCGCCAGTTAGCTTCTCAACGATTGACTGGATGTTTCGGTCGTCCCTGCGGTGACAGTTCAGGAGCGTCCGAGCCAGCCTCCCTATTTGCTGTCGGCTACGGTACACGTCGCCCAGCACGAGCGGATTGATTTTTTCCGCAAGAACTCTGAATGCAAAACCCAGTGCTTGACCCTTCAGCCCCCATTCTTCCTTCAAAAGGTTTCGATAGCCCGCAACGCTCTCTACGCTCACGGGCACTGATTGGCGCTGACCGGGGCCCATCTCTACTACTGGGCCAAGGGGACTATTAACGCTCGGGTCGATCGGCGTGAGCGTAGCAGCTTTTCCCATAACGATTTCGTCGGCTCCCAATGCAAATAGAGTCCCTGCGCTGTGACATTTCTCTGGAATGAGGACGCCAACTCTTTCGGCAAACTCTCGTATCACGCGGCTCAGGCCAAAAGCTGCCAGCGTGTCGCCACCAGGGGTCAACATCAAAACGTCAATCTTCTTACATTCCTGGAACGTACTAAGATGGTTGAAGAAAACCGGAATGAAGTCTTTCGCGAGTATCCCAGCGGCGTTTGGTCGATCTGAAGTAAGGCAACAGATTAAGCGCGACCCTCGATGCGCCTCGATCTTGCGGATGAGTTCAATTCTCTCTTTACGGGCCATACGCGGAGTTAGTCTAAGTCCGCCCACACTTTGAGTCAAGGTTTCCCCAGGGCCCTTTCTTTGACTATTTCCATCTTTGGGGTGAGCTGGGGTAAACGCGCTGACAAAAAGGCGCGCCGTGAGAGACTGCCCGGAGCCATTCGCCGCGGGGTCAGGAATACGCGCGCGCGCCAGTTCGGAACTTACGGCTGCGTCACGGTGATAGTCCATGTGTCGGTCGTGACGAACGCGGAGTAGACGCTGGGTTCATTTACGGCGGCTTGCATTGCTGACAGCGTGGCGTCCAGCTTTGAGCCTGCGGCGATGCCGGAGTTCGCTACGCTGTGTGAGTGCGCGTCCGCGATGGTCACCGTGTAGGTGTTAGTCGGTATGGACATGGGGTCCTCCTTTCTTTAAGGGTGGGTCTGAATCCTGGTTCAAGGTCTTGGCTCCGCCTTCCTCGCGGAGCTCCATCGCCGCCAGCGTACGAACGCGCCCCTATCGCGCCAATTTCGCCGCCACCGCGCCGGCTGCTGCACCAATCACAAACCATTTCGCCGCACGCACAACACGCCGCAGCACCGAGCCGCCGCGCGCTGCCTGCAGCGCGGTGTCGCGTTCCCTGCTGACAGCCTGCGTCTTCGTCTGTTCATCCTTGAGGTTTGCCTGAGCCGCGGCCAGTTGCGCCTGGCACTCCTGGCAGTTCACGGCAAAGTCATAGAGGGGCTTCAGGTCTTCGGCCGGCAACTGCAGATTGGGGTTCGGGGTATCGGTCGGCTGCTTGGACCCTTCCGGGGTGGCCGGAAGGCCAGCGTTGGCTGTTTGGGCTGGTAGGGTAAGAGGTGCGGGTAGCGGCAGGACGTCCGGCAGGGCCTTCACAATCTGTGCCGGGTTCTGGACCGTGGCTTTCTTCTCGTTGAGCTGGGTCAGGAGCTGCGCGAGTTCCGCATTGCGCGATTGCTGTCGCGCAGCGGCATCCGCCAGCGCCTTCTGTGTGGCCTGCAACTCCGCTTTGAGTTGCGCCTGCTCATGTTGCGTCCCGCGCCAAGCGTAATACACGCTTACAGCCGCCGCCAAGGCAATCAGCACGGCCGCGATTTTGAACCAGAATCCTAATTTCATGACATTCTCTTCTGCTAGCTAGTGTTGTGTCCCGAAAATTTCGTGCAAAAGTTTAGAGTCTTCAGGGGCTAAAGCCCAATTTAGTCTACGGGCTTTACGCCGGGGCTGAAGCCCCGGCCTCCTAAAGAAAAATGCAATGAAGTTCCGGGACGGCACACTAGCGCCTCTACCGGTAGCGTGCCATTCGCGCCAGCACTTCCTCCGCGTAATCTGGATTCCCTCCGCCGTTCCAGGCGAGCAGCGCCCGCGTCGTGTCGCCACCCGCCGCGTCCAATTTCTGACGCAGAATCTTGCAACCCACCGCCAACCCCACCGCCGGATCGCATAGCGTGGAAAGAAAAAGAGAAGCCACGCCCTTCTCGCGCGCCAGTTGCCCCATCACCTGCATCAATCCCCACGAAATGCCGCGCGCATAGGCTTCCGTGGCGCCTATCTTATTGTTGGTGTAGAGCGGCGCAACGTATTTGGCGAAAAAGAGCGGCTCGTAGCGCATCGCCCAGGGGTTCCAGTTGGACTCTTGCTCCACCACCGCGCACACCAGTGCGGGATCAAGCCCTTCGGCCTGGGCGGCATGCCGCGCCAGTTCGATAAGCTTGGCATCGAGAGGCATCAGTGCCGCCGGCCACCATTCTGCAGGTCCACATAGTTCACGATAGGCAACTCTTCCAGCTCAATGCCCTGCCGTTCCGCAATGGTGTAAAGTGCGCGGTAGATGCGTGGGAGGTGGCATAAAGCCAGGTCGCGCAGGAACACACGATTGATTTCGTCGTCGCGCATTCGCCGGTGAATCCAGCGCAGGAATACCACAAATTGCGCGCCGATCGAGACCACTGCCAGAAGAATTGCGGAGGAGATGGAGAACA
>Ga0326727_10008460_pt1 | contig 26078 bp, 27 predicted proteins | sample MB2enrmetagenome_FD_207643 | JGI IMG/M metagenome (GOLD analysis project Ga0326727, IMG submission 207643) | Lab enriched peat soil microbial communities from McLean, Ithaca, NY, United States - MB29MY | ecosystem: Environmental > Terrestrial > Soil > Wetlands > Peat | place: USA: New York...
GGCACTGTCGGCCGACGCCGTGAGGGCCTCTGTGCCGTCGCTCTCGCCTGTCGTCGCGCCGCCGCCGGGTTGCGTGCTCCACCCGACGCCGGTGTCGCTCCCAGTGGAGGTGACCGGAACGCCCGCGGCCGCCGGCGCGTGCCAGGGATCGGCGAGCTTGTCGTGGGCAAGGCCCCGGTCCCGCCACAGCAACCAGCCCGCAAGAGCCACGCCGACGGCCACGAAGGCCACAGATGCGGCGATGACGGCTATGTCGCCGGCTGTGGTGTGGGGCAGCAGGACGTACTCGTCGTTGAACCGGAATGCGCCGTAGAGCGTGACCGCGGTCGTCGCCACGATGCCGATGGGCCCCCCTCTGCGGGCGATCCTCCGCTCGACGAAGAGCGTGACGAGGTAGACCAAGGAGTCCTCGAGGGCTTGGATGATCGGCACCGGCACTCGTTTCCCGACCTGGCCTGCGTAGGCCATGCCGTACCAGGCGTGCGTCAGGTTGCCTCCGCCCTGGTACATGAGCTGCGGTCCGAGCAGCCGGCCCATCGCCCACGCGATGACCAGGACCGGGGCGACGAGGTCCAAAGCGACGCTCAATCGCAGCTGGGGGCACCAGCGTCGGGCGCAGACGAGTCCCGTGGGCACGCCGCCGAGAAGGCCCCCGAAGCTCGACAGGCCTCCGTGCCAGATGGCGAAGATGTCGCCGGGGTTCTGCAGGTAACCCTGCGCGCCCTCCAGGTTCGCGACCACGTGCACCGCTCGGGCTCCGACGACCGAGGCGATGACGATCCAGACGAAGGCGCGCCCCAGCCAGGCATCGGGGTAGCCGTGGTCTCGGAGCCGCTTGGCGAAGTAGCGGTATCCGAACCAGAACGTGAGCGCGAGGCCGATCCCGTAGGTGTGGACCTGGAGCGGCCCGAGATGGAAGACGACGGGTATTGGCTTCACGACTCTCCCATGCCGGGATCAACGGTAGTGCCGTCGCAAGCCTCTCAGGCACCGGGCAGCGCGGCAGTGCCGGCGCCGGCAGCCGACCGGGCGCGTGAAGACCCCAGACGCGGAGGGACCCCGGGTAGCCGGTCAGCTTGCGCCTCCGTACTTCCCGGGGTCATCCCCTGGGCAGCTCGCCCTCCTGTCAGACAACCGGGAACCTTGCGGCCCTGCCGGTCACCAGAACCTTAGGGCTCGCCCCGAAGGGCTTACACTAAGGCGGAGGTCCGTCCACCACACCTTGGCAACTCGACTTTCCACCAACTGCTCCGGACACCCCTGCGGGCTTCCCTCGCTTTTGGTATTGGCCGAACCGCTTTCGGTTGATTGAGAGCTTGCTCCCCCGGCCGCAAAGCGTCAAGCGCTTTACGCGAAATCCACCGGAAGTTCACAGGACTTCTTATTTTTCCCCCTGCCATCCCCAGATCGGTCCCAGGCTCATCCACAGTCGGGGATTATTGGGAGCCTGAAGGAGGTCGCGCTCGGCACCCAGGAGCCCCCGAATCGCGAGGTTTCGAGGAGCGGCAGCACTCGGCGCGGAGTGTCCCCAGGGGCCAATGGGTCCAAAGAGGTCAATGTTTCCAAAGGGATTCTTAAGGGCGACCGAGCCCGGATCTTCGCGGGAACCTGGGCCGAGCCGAAGGCGCCGTGCAGCACCGCTGCGACCCGCTTTGCGGGACAGGGCCGCCTTGGTAGGGTCCTCTACTCAATTCCGCTAGTCGCCTACAGGTCAATGGCCTGTGCCGCACCGAGGAGGTATGACCAAAATGTTGGACGCCGTCATGGTCGAAGGACCAGGGCCGCGCGTGCTCGCCGACCTGGTGTCGGGAACGCTCGCGCGTGACGCGTTGGTCGTGATCGGTGCGGCCGGCTTCGTCGGGGCGTTGGCGCAGATCTCGTTCCACCTCTCCTTCACGCCTGTTCCGATCACCGGTCAGACCCTCGGCGTGCTTGTTGCGGGCACGGCGCTCGGCTGGAGACGGGCGACCGCGGCGATGGCCCTGTACGCACTGGCGGGAGTCGCCGGGGTTCCGTGGTTCGCCGGTCACGCCAGCGGGTACGTGGGGGCTACCTTCGGGTACATCGTGGGCTTCGTGCTGTGCGCCGGGCTGTGCGGTTGGCTTGCCGAGCGGGGAGCCGACCGGACCCTCTTGAAGTCCGTCCCGGTAATGGTGGCCGGCGAGATCGTGCTTTACGGCGTCGGGGTGACCTGGCTTGCTGTGAGCCTCCACGTCGGGGCTCACAAGGCGATCGCTCTCGGGCTGACGCCCTTCGTCGTCGGCGACGCCGTCAAGGCGGCAATCGCCGCGGCGCTCGTGCCGGGCGCCTGGAAGCTGGTCGGGAGGCACTGAGGTCCGCCCTCGAGCGCCGCGCCCCGCCGGCCAGCCGAGTCGAGACGGCCGCTTGGCGGACGAACGCCGTGGGCGCCCGGCGAGCCCGATCGGCCCGGGCGCGGTGGTAGGGTCCGCGAGGCGCTCCGGCCTGGAGGGACTCGCGATGACGACTGAATGGGATGGGCAGGGCCTTCCCCCGGCTGCAATGGCCAGGATGGAGCGGGGACGCTCCGGGACCGTCCGGAGCAGCCTGCTCTCGGTGCCGGGTCACATAGGCGTGGAGGCGTGCGGCTTCTCGGTCGTCGGCGAGGTGATGGGCTGCATCGTCGAGACGATCGGGTTCACCGGCTGGGCAGGTTGCGGCTACGGCGGATACGGGATGGTCAACACCGGCGCGGGGCTTTTCGGCACCTTCGGGGGGCCGAGCAGGACAGTGACCAGCGGGCAGGCGGGCGGGTTCGTGGGCTACGCCCCTTACGTCGACGCCCTTTACCACGGCTTCGACACCGCTTTGTACCGCATGTTGCTCGAGTGCCAGTCGCTCGGTGGTGACGGCGTCGTGGGTGTGCGCCTGGAGCAGCGTCATCTCGGCCAGGGCAACCGCGAGTTCGTGGCGCTCGGCACCGCCATCCGCGCCGCCGGAGAGCAACGCCCGGCGCGGCTGTTCTCGACGACGTTGACGGGCCAGGACTTCGTCAAGCTGGTGCTCGGCGGTTGGATGCCCGCCGCGGTCGTGGTCGGGATATCGGTCGCGATCCGTCACGACGACTGGGCGACCAGGAGCCAGGCGAGTGCCTGGGCCTACAACACCGAGGTCTCCGGGTACACCGAGCTCGTGAACCATGTCCGAGCCGACGCGAGGACCCAGCTCGCCCGCAGGATCCACGCCATGGGCGCCCACGGGGGGATCACCAGCTCCATGCAGCTCAACATCCACGCCCAGGAAGTGGGCGAGAACCACACCGACCACGTCGCCGAGTCCCGGCTCATAGGCGACGCCGTCGTCCAGTTCCGTAAAGAGGGCTCCACCCCGCCGAAGACTCTCACGATCTTGCCGCTCTTGAACCCAAAAGGGAGTAAACGATGACCATCGAAGCCAACGAGCTGGGTATCCCCGAAGATGCGATGCGTCGCCTGGCCGAGATGCGGCCGGGCGAGCCGGGAGCGCTGTTCACCTCCGACTTGAGCGTGAACGAGTTCCTCCTGGTGAGGGAGGCAGGTTTCCGCCCCCTCGGACTCGTGCTCGGCTCGAGCATCTATCACGTCGGCCTCCAGATCGGCCGCTGGAGCCAGAACATGGAGCTCGACACGCTGTCGCAGGCCATGTACCACGCCCGCGAATTGGCCATGACCCGCATGGAGGCGGAGGCCGACGCGCTCGGCGCGGACGGCATCGTGGGGGTTCGCCTCGAGATCGAGTTCAAGGAGTTCGGCAACGACCTCGCCGAGTTCATCGCGGTCGGCACCGCAGTCAAGTCCGACGACAAGGGCAACTGGCGCAACGACCAGAACAAGCCCTTCACCTCGGACCTGTCAGGGCAGGACTTCTGGACGCTCGTACAGGCGGGTTACGCGCCGCTCGGTATGGTGATGGGCAGCTGCGTGTACCACATCGCCCACCAGGGAGCCTTGAAGGCCATGGGCAACGTCGGGCGGAACGTCGAGATACCCAAGTTCACCGAGGCGCTCTACGACGCCCGCGAGCTGGCGATGAGCCGGATGCAGGCCGAGGCCGAGCAGCTGAAGGCCGAAGGGATCGTCGGCGTCCAGCTGTTGTCGCTGGCGCACAAATGGGGCGGCCACACGACCGAGTTCTTCGCCATCGGCACCGCCGTTCGGCCGCTTCGCGCTGACCACACGATCGCCAAGCCCCAGATGGTCCTCCCGCTGACCGACCGTTGAGCCCCGAGATCGTCCCGGGCGCCGAAGGCGCCGAAGGCACCGAAGCGGGTGGCCGGCAAGTCGGAGGCGAGCTTCCGGCCGAGCCTTCCGGTGAGGTGAGCGTCGTCGATCTCGTCGCCGCGGCGATCCGCGCGGATACCTCCGACCTGGACGCTTACCACCGGGTGCTGTCGGTGACGGTCACCGATCTCCTGCCGGTCGGAATGGTGGAGGTGGACCGCGAGCGGTCGATGAAGGACCGGATGGCCGGGCGAGAAGGACGCGCGACCTCGATCCGGATCCGCCTGGGGGATCGGACCCTGGAGCTCGGCAGCAGCCGTGGGGGCCTCGTGGCCACCGTGGCGCGCGAGGTGCGGGGCGTGGTGATAAGCCGCCAGGAGATCAGCGTCGCCGAATGGACCCAGTTGCTGGCCCAGTACCTCGCCCGGCTGGCAGCCGAGAACGCGGACGCCCGGTTGGCGCTCTCGAAGCTTCTCGGCGAGTCCTGAACCTCTCCGCTCCAGATTGGCCCCGTTCCGGCCTGCACTATGGTCGGTCGCGGACAACGCCGGGAAGAAACGAGGAGTGGTTCGAGATGAAGGCTCTCGTCAAATCCAAACCGGAGCCGGGCCTCAGCTACGAGGACGTCCCCCAGCCGGCCATCGGCCGCAGCGACGTGCTCATCAAGGTTCTGCGTACAGGCATCTGCGGGACCGACCTGCACATCTGGTCATGGGACCCCTGGGCACAGGCGAACGTGCCCGTACCGCTCATCATCGGCCACGAGTTCGTCGGCAAGATCGTCGAGCTCGGAGTCGACGTCGAGGACCTCGACATCGGCGACCTCGTGAGCGGTGAAGGCCACCTGGTCTGCGGGCGGTGCCGCAACTGCATCGCAGGCCGGAGAGTGCAATGCGCCCACACGAAAGGGATCGGGGTCAACTACCCGGGAGCGTTCGCGGAGTACATCGCGCTTCCCGCCTCGAACGTCTGGCGTCACATGCCCGACATCGACCTCGACGTCGCGGCGATCTTCGACCCGTTCGGCAACGCCGTGCACACTGCGCTCACCTTCCCGGTTCTCGGAGAGGACGTGCTCATCACCGGGGCCGGCCCGATCGGGATCATGGCGGCCCTCGTCGCCCGCCACGCAGGAGCGCGTTATGTCGTCATCACCGACGTTTCCGAGTACCGCCTCGAGCTGGCGCGCTCTGTCGGCGTGACGCTCGCGATCGACGTGGCGCGCACGAGCATCACCGATGCGATGGCCCGGCTCGGCATGCGTGAGGGATTCGACGTCGGCTTCGAGATGTCCGGCCGCGCCTCGGCGTTGCAAGACATGCTCGCCAGCATGGCCCACGGCGGCAAGATCGCCATGCTGGGTCTGCCGAACGAGTCCTTCGGGATCGACTGGTCGCACCTCGTCCAGAACATGATCACGATCAAGGGCATCTACGGCAGGCAGATATTCGAGACGTGGTACTGGATGTCGGTCCTGGTCCACTCGGGGCTGGACATCTCCCCGGTGATCACGCACCGATTCGCGGCGAGCGACTACCCGGAGGCCTTCGAGGCCATGCGGGTCGGGCTCTGCGGCAAGGTCGTGCTCACCTGGTCGCAAGGCTGACAGGAGGCACAGATGTTCCAAGATGTCCGTGACGAGATAACCGCCGAGCTCGAGGAGATCCGCTCCCAGGGCCTCTTCAAGCCCGAGCGTGTCATCGTCACGCCGCAGAAGGCGACCGTCAAGGTGTCCGACGGCAGCGAGGTGCTCAACCTTTGCGCCAACAACTACCTCGGCCTCGCCGACGACCCTCGCGTCGTCGCCGCCGCGAAAAAGGCGCTCGACCGCTGGGGCTACGGGATGGCGAGCGTCCGTTTCATATGCGGTACCCAGGAGGTCCACAAGCAGCTCGAGCGGCGGCTCGCCGGCTTCCTCAAGACCGACGACGCCATCTTGTACTCGTCGTGCTTCGACGCGAACGGCGGTCTGTTCGAGACGCTGTTGGGCAAGGACGACGCCGTGCTGAGCGACGAGCTCAACCACGCCTCCATCATCGACGGCATCCGGCTGTGCTCCGCCAAGCGCTACCGCTACCGCAACCGGGACATGGCGCACCTCGAACAGCTCCTGCAGGAGGCCCATGACGCAAGGCGCCGGCTGATAGCGACCGACGGCGTGTTCTCGATGGACGGCTACGTGACGCCCTTGGCGGACATCTGCGAGCTGGCAGAGCGCTACGACGCCATGGTGATGGTCGACGACTCGCACGCCGTCGGCTTCGTCGGCGAGCACGGGCGGGGGACTCCCGAGCTGCATGGCGTCGCGGACCGGGTCGACATCGTCACCGGCACGCTCGGCAAGGCGCTCGGGGGCGCGAGCGGAGGCTATGTCGCCGGCCGTCAGGAGATCGTCGACATCTTGAGGCAGCGCTCCCGGCCCTACCTGTTCTCCAACTCGGTCGCGCCGGCGATCGCGGCCACCTCCCTGGTCGTGCTCGACCTGTTGGACGGGAGCGACGACCTGCGGGCAAAGCTCCGGGAGAACACCGCCTTTTTCAGGGAGAGGATGACCGGGCTCGGCTTCGACGTGCTTCCGGGCGATCACCCGATAGTGCCCGTGATGCTCGGAGACGCCGCGCTGGCGGCACGCATGGCCGACAAGCTCCTGCAACGGGGCGTCTACGTCATCGGCTTCAGCTACCCGGTGGTCCCCATCGGCAAGGCGCGCATACGCGTGCAGATGTCGGCGGCGCACACCCGCGACGAGTTGGAGCGGGCGGCCGTGGCCTTCGACCAGGTCCGAGCCGAGCTCGGCTGAGAGCCTGAAGACCCGCATGTACGGCCCGAGCGAGGCCACCACGCCGTCGAGGCACGCGGAGAGGGCGAGCTACGACGCCGCGAGCGTGCACGAGATCCTCGACGAGGCACTCGTCTGCCATGTCGGCTTCGTCGCCCACGACCGCCCGCAGGTGCTGCCGATGCTGTTCGTCCGCGTCGGTACCAGCGTGTACCTGCATTCCTCGACGGGCGCGCACATGGCGAGGATCGCGGCCCGCCAGGGCGGGGTCGACGTCGCCGTGGAGGTCAGCATCGTCGACGCCCTCGTCCTCGCCCGTTCCGCCTTCAACCACTCGATGAACTACCGCTCCGTGGTCGCGCACGGGAGAGCCGCCCTGGTAGGAGCCGACGCGGACAAGGAGAGGATCCTCGCGGCGCTGATGGACAAGCTGGCACCGGGTCGCAACCCGAGCGTGCGCGCGCCGACCGAGGCCGAGCTGCGCCAGACAGCGGTCTTGGCACTGCCGCTCGTCGAGGTCTCGGCGAAGATCCGGACCGGGCCTCCGCAGGACGAGCCCGAGGACCTCTCGCACGAGGTCTGGGCCGGTCTCTGGCCCGTCCGCGAGGTTCGCGGCACGCCGGTGCCGGCACCTGACATGACACATCACATCGCGCTGCCGGCTTACCTGCGGCACGAGGCCGAGCCCGAGGGTGGGGCCTAGAGTGCGCGCCGTGGTGCAACGCGCGGCGTGGGCCCGCGTCAGCGTTGCCGGTGTCGTCGTCGCTTCGCTCGACGGACCGGGCTTTCTCGTGCTCTTGGGCGTGAACAACGAAGACGGCGAGCGCGAGGCCGAGATGATGGCGTCCAAGCTCTGGAACCTGCGGATAATGCGCGACGAGGACGGGAAGATGAACCGTTCCCTGGCCGACGTCGGAGGCGGCCTGCTCGTCGTCAGCCAGTTCACCCTCTACGGCGACGCCTCCAAGGGACGGCGTCCCTCCTTTGTGGAAGCGGCGCCGGGAGCGGTCGCGGAGCCGCTCGTCGAACGCGTCGTCGAGCGTCTCCGCGGCTTCGGGGCCGAGGTCGCCACGGGCTGTTTCGGCGCGGAGATGCTCGTCGAGCTCGGCAACGACGGGCCCGTCACGCTCGTGGTGGACACGGCGCGCTGAGCATGCGATCTGGCAAGCTCGGACCATGCGTTATGTGATCCTCGGTGCCGGCGCCATCGGCGGTGCCATCGGCGGGCGCCTCTTCGAGCACGGCCACGATGTCGTCCTCGTGGCACGGGGTGCCCACCAGGCGGCACTGGCCGAACGGGGTCTCGAGCTCCGCGACCCCGACCGCAGCGCAACGCTGCGGATCGCCTCGGCTCAGAGCGTGGCCGAAGCCGGCCTCAAGGACGGCGACGTCGCCGTTCTCGCCTGCAAGACCCAGCAGAGCGAGGCGCTGCTCGTCCAGCTCTCCGCGTGCGCACCGCCGGACACACCGGTGATCTGCGCCCAGAACGGGGTGGAGAACGAACGCCTCGCGCTGCGGCGTTTCTCGAACGTCCAGGCGATGTGCGTGTACCTGCCCGCCACCCATCTCGAGCCGGGCGTCGTCGAGGTCCAGTTCTCCCCGCTCACAGGCCTCCTCGATCTCGGGCGCTATCCCGAAGGCGTCGACGAGGTGACCGAGCACGTGGCTGCGGACCTCAACGAGAGCAGTTTCGACTCGGTCGCCCACGCGAACGTGATGCCCCGCAAGTACTTGAAGTTGCTCTCCAATCTCGGCAACGCCGTCGAGGCCGTTTGTGGCACGCGTTCGGAAGACCCGGCGGCCATGGAACTGTGGCGGCTTGCTCAGGAAGAAGCCTCCCTGTGCTTCAAAGCGGCCGGGATCGAGGTTGCCGACCCAAGCCTTGACGCCGAGCGCCGTGCCGCCATCGGTGCACTGCGGCGGGTCGACGGACACGACCGGTCCGGGGGCTCCTCGTGGCAGAGCCTCGCTCGCCGCACGGGCAACATCGAGGTCGACTGGCTCAACGGTGAGATCGTCCTGCTCGGCCGCCTGCACGAGGTCACGACGCCGGTGAACGAGCTGCTGCGGGAGACGGCGAACCGCATGGCCGCCCAGGGGATCGCCCCGGGCTCGATCCCGGCGGAAAAGCTGCTCGCTCAGCTCTGAGCTGCCGCGACCAGCTCCAAGAGCTCCGAGGCTCGCTCGGCCGGAGTCACGCGCTCGACGACGATATTGTCGCTGCCGACCCAGCCGGCGGCGCGGACCAGTGCGGCGCTCGCATGGACGGCGGCATCCTTGGTGTCCAAAGAGACGTGCCTGGCGATGAACGTCCTGCCACGCCGGGCGGGGTCCACGAGGCCGACGAGCCGGTCGCCGCCGAGGATGGGCATGGAGAAGTACCCGTGCACGCGCTTGTGGCGGGGGACGTAGGCCTCGAGGCGATGACGGAAGCCGAAGAGCCGTTCGGTCCGCTCCCGGTACCAGGTGAGCGAGTCGAAGGGGGAAACGAGCACGGAGCGCCCGCGCCAGTGGCGCTCCAGTACGTCGAGCGCGCCCTCAAAGGCGTAAGCGGGCTGGTCCCATCCCTCGACGCTGGCGTGCAGAAGGCCGGTGTCGGCGGCCACCTGCTCGACCTCTTGGCGGGCGAGCCCGTGATAGGCGGCGAGATCGGCCGCCGTCGCCACTCCCATGGCGGCGCCCGCCGAGGCGACGAGGCCGAGATGGCACGCCTCGTCGGAGAGGTCGGCCCCGAGCAGCTCCGCGGGGATCGCCCGCTCGGCAAGGTCGTAGACGCGCTGGAAGCCCTTGCGCCGGCGGCAGACGAGCGCGCCGGTGTCCAGGAGCCATTCGGCCGCGATCTTGGTCTCGGTCCAGTCCCACCAGGGGCCGCCTTTCTTGGCGCCGCCGAGCTCTCGGGCCGAGAGCGGTCCCTCGGCCCGGAGGCGTTCGCGGACATACGAGCAGCTCTTGTCCACGTCCTCGAGATGGTGCCAGCGGCGGCCCTTCGCGATAGCGGCCCGGCGCTTGAAGCCGTACGCGGGCCAGTCTTCCAGCGGGAGCACGCAGGCGGCGTGCGACCAGTACTCGAAGGTCCGACTCGACGGTCCCCAATAGGCCTCTTCGATCCGGGATCGCCCGACGGGCCCGAGGCGGGCAAAGACGACCAGCTCGTGGGAGCGGGCGAGGACCGAGATCGTGTCGAGCTGTACGGCCCGCAGCCTGGTGAGCACCGCCGTGGGCCCACCGGCGATTCGTGGCCCGGCCAGTCCCTGCGCGCCGAGCGCGACCCTGCGTGCCTCACGCGCGCTGAGAGAGATCTCACCGTTGGGCATGCCACCTTCTTAGTCGCTCGGTCGGCGCGGCCGCCGAGCCGCGTCGCTCATTGGCTCTAGAGTGCGGCAATGGCAGGAGCTCCGCCTGGGTGGTACCGGGACCCCGGCGGTACGGGAGACCTGCGATGGTGGAACGGCTGGCAGTGGACCGAGCATCTCATGCCCTGGTCGGCCGTGGCAGGGGCCTACTGGGCGCGCTCCGCGCACCTGGCCGAGGACGCCGAGAAGCGGTTGAGTGCGTGGGCGGCGCGTGTGGTGTGGCTGTATGCCGCCTTTTTCATCTTCTCCATCACGGCGATGGTCGCGTCGCTCCCCTCCTTGGTCCATTACTTCCGGCTCGTTTTCGACCATCCCGGTACGCCCGTGACGGTACAGCCTGTGGCGTACCAGGTCATCGGCGATATCGGGCTGCCCATCGAGGTTGTCGTAGCCGTGGTGTTCCTCGTGTGGCAGTACCGGGCCGCCACCACGGCTCGCGTCCTCGGCTATCCGGCCCGCCGTTCTCCGGGTCTCGGGGTCGGGTCCTGGTTCATCCCGGTGGTGAACCTCTGGTTCCCCTACCAGGCGCTGCGCGACCTTTTGCCCCTGGGACATCCGCTGCGGCCTCTGGCGCTTCGCACGTGGCTGTCCTATCTGCTCATGGGGATCCTCGCGGGCGCCTCGGAGCTGATCGCTTTTACCTCGATTCCCGCCGGCGTCGCCATAGGCATGGTCGCGATCATCGGGTGGATATTCATCGGCACGTGGGCGTACCGGCTCGTGAATGCCGTCTCCGCGAACCACGCCGAGGCCGTTTCCCGCTTCTGATGGACCAGGCACCGTACGAGATCCCGAGGATCCCGGCTTCGGCCGGCGCGCTCGTCTTCGACGGCGCAGGCCGGCTGCTCATCTTGAAGCCCACCTACAAGCGGGGCTGGACCATCCCGGGCGGGCAGCTGGAAGCCGACGGAGAGACGCCGTGGGAGGCCTGCCGGCGTGAGGCGCGCGAGGAGAGCGGGGTCGAGGTCGATGCCGGGCGGCTCGTGTGCGTCGACTTTCTCCGGCCCCGGGAAGGCGACCCGGGCGGTGTGCGCTTCCTGTTCGACTGCGGTGCGCTCGATGACGCCCAACTGCGGCGCGTCAAGATACAGCCCGAGGAGATCGCCGAATACCGTTTCGTGCCGGTGCCAGAGGCGCTCGAGCTGTTGAGCGGACCGCTCAGGCGCCGGGTCCGTGCCGGCGTAGGTGCCCGCAAGTGCCGGTACCTGGAGGACGGAAGACCGGTCCGCGGTGTGCGCCGTTGAGCCAGGAGCCCGGCTCCGGTGAAGTGCTGGCCGCCTTCGAGGCGGCGATCGAGCGCGAGCTGGGCGATCCGCGCCTGCACCGGCGCGACCTGCGTACGCCGGCTTGCGAGCTGTCGCAACGCTACCGGTCGGCGCAGGCGAGCCGTGACTGCGGCCCCCACGGGAAAGGCGAGCTGGAGGCCTACCTGGCAACTCGGGTCCCGGCCACGTTCGCGGCCACCACGAGGGTGCTGGCCGAGCTCGCCTTGTCGCGGCCGGGCTGGGCACCCGAGAGCATCCTCGATCTTGGAGCCGGGCCCGGGACCGCAACCTGGGCGGCCACGGGCGTGTTCGCGTCGCTGGAACGTGCCGTCCTCGTCGAGCGCGATCCGGAGATGGCCGCGCTCGGAGCCCGGCTCGCGCACGGCCCGAACGGACCGAACGGACCGAACGGACCGAACGGACCGAGTGGCCTCGGCGGCCGGAGCGGCCTCTTGGCCCACGCCGAGTGGAGCGTCGCAGACGCCGCCCAGCTGAGCGCCCCACGGAGCGATCTCGTCGTCGCCGCCTACCTCCTCGGCGAGCTCGGCCACGACCGCGACCGCGAGCGCTCGGCGCTCGAGCGATGGTGGGCGGCCACCCTTGGGGAGCTGGTCCTCGTCGAGCCGGGGACCCCGGCGGGCTTCGAGCGCCTGCGAGCCGCCAGGAGCGCGTTGATCTCCTGGGGAGCCCATGTCAGCGCGCCCTGCCCGCATGACGAGCGCTGCCCCATGACAGGTTCCGACTGGTGCCACTTCGCCGTCCGCCTGGAGCGATCGGGCTTGCACCGGGACCTCAAGGGAGGTCGGCTCGGCTACGAGGACGAGAAGTACTCGTACCTCGCCGTGTCCTCGAGCGCGCCTGGGGGGAGGGCTCCGCGACTTGTGCGCTCGCCGCGCCAGCACAAGGGCCACGTACGGCTCCAGCTCTGCGAGGTGGGGGGCCTCAACGAGCGTGTCGTCAGCCGGCGTGACGGCGAGGTCTACAAGCGTGCCCGCGCAGCCCGCTGGGGTGACCGACTCGCGATATAATGCTTGCTAGCAAGCAAGTAGATGGGGCGGTGCGACGTTGGCCAGGGAGGATCGGTCCAGTCCGGGGGAGGGGCCCGAGCTGAGCGCGGCACGCCTGCGCGTGGCCGTGGCGCGGCTGTCCCGGCGGCTCCGGCCCACCGTGGCTGCCGGCCTGCTCACTGCGAGCGAAGTGGACGTCCTGTTGGCCGCAGAGCTGCGGGGACCGATCCGCCTGTCGGATCTCGCCTCATTCGCCGGGCTCAACCCGACGATGCTGTCGCGCCTCATACCCAGGCTCGAGCAGGCCGGGTTGGTCCGCCGGCTTGTCGACGAGACGGACCGGCGCGTGTGCCGTGTCGAGGCGACGGCCAAGGGACACCGCCTGCTCGAACGGATCCGCTCCGAGCGCAACGACGCGCTGTCCAGGCGGCTCGACGAGCTTGATCCCGCCGAACGCGAAGCGTTGCTCGTGGCACTGCCGGTCCTGGAGGAGCTGGCCGAGCGGCTCTCGGTGCCCGAGCCGAGGCCGCCGGGCAGGAGCAGCCGGTGAGCCGGGTCCTCGATATCGGCCGGCGCACGTTCTCGGCGTTGTCCGTCCCCAACTTCCGGCGTTTCTTCCTGGGTCAGTCGACCTCGCTCGTCGGCACCTGGATGCAGACGGTGGCCCAGTCGTGGCTCGTGTACACGCTCACGCATTCGGCCACGGCGCTCGGTTTCGTGGTCGCGTTGCAGACATTGCCCGTGCTCATCCTCGGGCCCTACGGAGGTGTCATCGCCGATAGGACCGACAAGCGCAGGCTGATGATCCTCCTGCAATCGCTCATGGGCCTGCAGGCCCTCGTCCTCGGGCTGCTCGCGGTCACCCACGTGGTGCGCTTTTGGGAGGTGTGCGTTCTCGCCACCGTGCTCGGTCTCAACAACACCTTCGAGAACCCGGCTCGCCAGTCCTTCGTGCTCGAGATGGTGGGTGCCGGGGAGCTTCGCAACGCCGTGAGCCTCAACTCCACGATGGTGAACGTGGCCCGCGCCGTGGGGCCGGCCATTGCGGGGCTGCTGATCGCCAGCGTCGGCGAAGGCGCCTGCTTCCTGATCAACGCCGTGAGCTTTGGCGCCGTCGTGTACTCGCTTTCCTCCATGGACAAGAGCGCGCTCAGCCCCGCCGAGCCGACGGGGCGCGGCAAGGGCCAGCTGCGCGAGGGCTTCCGCTACGTGAGAAAGGAGCCGAGCCTCGGGGTCCCCTTGCTCATGATGGCAATCGTCGGGATGCTCGCCTACGAGTTCCAGGTGACCCTGCCGGTCGTAGCGAGGCAGACCTTCCACGGGGGCTCGGCCACCTACGGCTTCCTCACGGCGGCCATGGGCGTCGGCGCCGTGTGCGGTGGTCTCGTCACGGCGGCTCGTGGCCGCACGGGGATTCGGCGCTTCAGCTTGGCCTGCGCGATCTTCGGGGTCGCGATCGGCATGGCCGCTCTGTCGCCCTTGCTGGCGGTCGAATTCGTCGCGCTGGCGGCCGTCGGATGGACGAGCGTGACATTCATCGCGACCGGTAACACCACCCTGCAGCTTCACTCGGAGCCCACGATGCGAGGTCGCGTGATGTCGCTGTGGGCCGTCGCGTTCCAGGGAACCACACCCATAGGTGGTCCGCTGATCGGCTGGATCGTCGCCATGGCGGGGGCCCGCGTCGGTCTCGGCGTAGGCGCGATCTCCTGCCTGACGGCCTCGGGCATCGGGCTTGTCGCCATGGCAAGGCTCCGCGGTCGAGCCGCGGGCGGCGGCGATGGCGACGACCGCGGGGGACCCGTGGTCGGGGCCCCTCTGGGAGTGGTCACAGAAGCGGAGTGAGACCCCTGGCAGGAGCCAGGACGCGCCAATCGCTTCCAGGTAGGTGCAGTATTGGGCCATGGCTGAGATCGACATTTACGACAAAGCCCTCATCCGGCTCCAGGCGCAGTTGGTGAGCATGCAGCAGTGGGTCCGCGATGAGGGCAAGCGGGTGGTCATCGTCATCGAGGGCCGTGATGCAGCGGGGAAGGGGGGAGTGATCAAGAGGATCACCGAACACCTCAACCCTCGCTGGTGCCGGGTCGCGGCCCTGCCCGTCCCGAGCGACAGGGAGAAGACCGAGTGGTACTTCCAGCGCTACATCGCCCACCTGCCCGCCGCCGGGGAGATCGTCCTGTTCGACCGGAGCTGGTACAACAGGGCGGGCGTCGAGCGGGTCATGGGGTTTTGCACCAACGAGCAGTACCAGCGTTTCTTCCGCCAGTGCCCGGCGTTCGAGAGAATGCTCATCGACGACGGCATCATCGTGCTCAAGTACTGGTTCTCGGTCAGCGACGAGGAGCAGGAGCGCAGGTTCAAGGACCGCCTCAACGATCCCTTGAAGCGCTGGAAGCTGAGCGACATGGACCTCGAAGGCCGCAGGCGCTGGGTCGAGTACTCCAAGGCGAAAGACGAGATGTTCGCCCATTGCGACCTGCCCGACTCGCCCTGGTACGAGGTCGAGGCAGATGACAAGAAACGGGCCCGGCTCAACTGCATCGCCCATCTCCTGTCGGTCATCCCCTACGAGGAGCACAAGCTGCCCAAGCCCAAGCTGACCCCACGAGCGCCCGTGGGCAACTACAAGCGACCGCCCCGGGACAGGTACCGCTACGTCCCCGACTACGCGGCAACTCTCACCTGAGCTTTGGCCCGCAGTTCGGCCCGCTACCTATATTCCACTCATGTTGCGTCCTGAAAACTGGACCAGACCAGCGGGTGCAAGTCCCGCCCGGGTAATCGCCGGAGCGCCCGGTAGCAGGCCCCGGTTCGGCGCCGAGAGGCGGCGGGCTGAGCGGGGTGTCAAAGGCCTCTTCGGAGGGAGCAAGCGTGCGGGCCGTAGTGCCACCGGGCACGAGTCCTGCAGCCTCGTCACAATCACAACGGGGGAGCCGAGCCGTTCATGTCACGGCGAAGGCAGCATCAGGTGGACTGGCGTTCCGGACATGCCCCCCACCTGGTCCCTCCGGGGTAGGGGGAGCGGCACGCACGCAAGGCCTGGTTCGGGACAGGAGAGGCCCGTCTTGCCAGCCTCGTCAGCAAAGACCGCTCGTATAAGCCAATGGTGAAAGCGAGCGGAGGCAAGCGGGAGTCCGACGGGGTCGTAGTGTGCGCCGGGCGGCGCATGTTCCTAGCTGGTGAAAGTCCAGTCGGACCGTCTCCAAGCGGGATCCGTAGCCAAAGGCGGGGGTAATTCCTCGCCGGGCACGGCGGGATCGGAGTGGATGAGAGGAGGTGTGACCGAGGATGTCCCATGGAGACAGGACTGAGCGCCGGGTGAAGGAAACGACCGGGATAAGCACCTGCCCCCTACCGGAGGTCGGACGGTCCGCCCTCGCTGGTCCAGGCGTCTCCGACGACCGTCGTGCAGGACAGGGCGCCCACCGTGAGGTGGGGTCTGAAGGGTTTGAGGCAAAGCACCGGGCCGCAGCCGAACGAGGCGAACCGGTCGGCCAAAGTCCAGGCGAGACCGAGCCGGCACTACGGCGGCGAAGGAAGTACTTGGAGTGCCTGGGCGCATCAAGGTGTGTGCGGGCGGCACGGTGCGAAAGGGACATGGGTTACCCCGGGAGGTCTCGTAGTCTCCCGCTCCCGCCGGGGACGGGTACCTGGGCGTATAAGCGATCATGCGAAGTCGCCGGGGACGGGCTGCGAGAAGTCGGAGTGGCCAGCGGTACTCATGAACCGGGGAAGAACAAAAGCCTCGGGACCGTGTCCGTGGTGGCACGGCGGGCGGTGACCCAAAAGGCACCGACCAGGGGGAAGGGGTCACGCCGGGAGGTGGCGAACTGGATAGGAGAGCGGGCGAGTAGGCGTTCTGGCGGACTGATGGTTGCTGCGGCAATGACCGAGCTGCCGATGCCGAGGAGACCCGCGAACCACAGACGGGGAGCCAGGTAGGTGCAAGACGTGCAAGCGCGCAAGGCGCACTCGCTGATCAGCCAGGTCTACGACCCATGGAATCTCGCGAGGGCATGGGAGCGCGTCAAGGAGAACAGAGGCGCTGGTGGTGTCGACGGTGTGACCGTCGCCCGCTTCGACGAGGAGTGGGATCACTACCTCGGTCTTCTGCATGAGCGACTGCGAGATGGCAGCTACCGGCCACGACCCGTGCGACGGGTCGAGATCGAAAAGCCAGGATCGACCGCCAAGCGCCCGCTCGGCATACCGACTGTCATGGATCGGGTCTGCCAGCAGGCATTGGTCAACGTCTTGGAACCGATCTTCGAGCCGATCTTTCGTGAGGAAAGCTTGCGGCTTTCGCCCGGGACGGTCGACGCAAATGGCCATGCGGCGCATCTGGCGTCAGCTGAAAGCAGGGAACCGCTGGGTGGTGGATGCCGACATCGCTGACTTCTTCGGGACTCTCTCCCACTCCACCCTCGTCGATCTCGTGGCGAATAAAGTGGCCGACGGCAAGGTGTTGAGGCTGGTTCGCCAGTTCCTCGAAGCGGGCGTGCTCCGGGACGGGACGGTCGAGCCGACGCTCGCCGGCGTTCCTCAAGGGGGCGTGATCAGCCCTCTGCTTTCCAACATCTATCTCCACGTCTTCGACGTGAAGATGGCGGAAGCGGGCTATGCGCTCACCAGGTACGCCGACGACTGGCTCATCGTCTGCTCGTCTCGGCGGGAGGCAGAACGGGCGTTGACGGACGCCAAATCAGTGCTTGAGGGAGAGCTTGGGCTTCGAGTTCATCCTGAGAAGACGCGCATCGTCCACGTCGTCCAGGGTTTTGAATTCCTGGGCTACAAGATCAAGCGTGGCCAGGGGGCGATGAAGTATAAGGCGGGAGGTCCTGACCTCTACGCCTACCCCAGGGACCGCTCGGTCGAGCGCTTCAAGGCGAGGGTGCGCCAGATCACCAACCGGCGTAACCCTAAGACCCTCGAGGGGCTGTTGGACGAGCTCAATCCCGTCATCCGAGGCTGGGGCAATTACTACCGTCGGGCAAACGTCCGAGGGTTGTTCCATCGCCTCGACGGCTGGATCGTGCGTCGCATCTGGAGCTGGCGCTACAAAAAGTGGCGCACTGCGGGGTGGAAACAGCTGCCCCGCGAGAAGCTCTATGGGGAACTCGGTCTGGTCAACCTCTTGCAGCTGGTCCCGAGCATGGAGGGCTACTACAGCCAGAAGGGCCTCTCCCGGTGAGAGCCGCTTGCGGGAAAACTGCACGAGCGGTTCGGAAGGGCGGGCGGAGGCAGCGGCCCTTGGGGTCCGCCACCTCCCCCGACCCGACACCGCTGATAGCCGTGAGCAACGCGGCAGGAGGGAAGGGCCCCGACTTCGGTCACACCGGCAATGGAGGTAAGCGCGAGGGCATGACCGGGACCGCCCGGTCCAACTACCCCGAGGGGAGACATCTTCCCCCCGCCAAAGTGCGACAACTCCAGAACCGGCTATGGGCTGCGGCCAAGCAGTCACCGGGTCGGCGTTTCCACGCCCTTTATGACCGCATCTACAGGAGCGACGTCCTGTCAGAGGCGTGGGAGCGGGTCCGAGCCAATCGTGGAGCCGCCGGGGTCGATGGGCTGACCCTTGCGGCAGTGGAGGACTACGGCATCGGGCGCATGCTCGACGAGCTGTCCGCAGACCTCCGTGCAGGCATCTACCGCCCGGCACCAGTTCGCCGGGTGGAGATCCCAAAGCCAGACGGCCGGCTGCGGCCGCTCGGCATCCCCACCGTTCGCGATCGTGTGTGCCAGCAGGCGGCCAAGATCGTCCTCGAACCGATCTTCGAGGCCGACTTTCTACCCTGCAGCTTCGGGTTCCGCCCGAAGCGCTCGGCCACCGATGCCCTAGAAGCCGTCCGGGTGGCGTTCCCCCAGGGACGACAGTTCGTCTTCGAGGCCGACATTCGCAACTTCTTCGGCGAGATCGACCATGAGCGCCTGCTCGGAATGGTCGAAGGTCGCGTGTCGGACCGTCGGGTGCTGAAGCTGCTCCGCCAATGGCTGCGTGCAGGTGTGCTGGAGGACGGGGTCCTCTCCGAGACGGTCACGGGGACTCCCCAGGGCGGGGTCATATCCCCGCTTCTTGCCAACATTTACCTGCACGCCTTCGACCGGGCCTGGGTTGAGCACGGCGTGGGAGAAGTCGTCCGCTACGCGGACGACTTCTCCGTGCTGTGCTCGTCTCGGCAACAGGCCGAAGAGGCTCAGAGGCGGGCGACCGCCATCTTGGGTGATCTCGGTCTGGCCCTGCACCCGGACAAGACCGGTGTGGTCGACCTTCGCCAAGGTAAGCAGGGCTTCGACTTCCTCGGGTGCCACCTTCACGCCCGAATGTCGGGCAAGTTGTGGGAGCGGCGGCACATCATCCGCTACTACCTGCACCGTTGGCCGTCTCAGCGGTCGATGAAGCGTGCCCGGGCAAGGGTCAAGGCCCTGACCGATCGAAGCCAGGTCGGACAGCAGTTGAAAGACGTCATCGGACGCCTCAACCTGTTCCTTCGGGGATGGGGCAACTACTTTCGCACCGGGAATGCGGCGGACAAGTTCGTCTGGCTGGACCGCTACGTTGCCTGGCGGCTGAAGCGCTTGCTCATAAAGAAGCGCGGCCGCAACCTCCGTACCGGCCAGGCGGCGCGTTGGACCCGCACCTGGTTCCACGACCAGGGCCTGCACAAGCTCATAGGCACCATCCGTTACCCGAAGGCAGCGTAACCATGTCCAGAAGACCGTCGGAAAGCCGTGTGCGGGAAAACCGCACGCACGGATTGAAAGGGGGATGGGGAACCGGGTCCGCTTTGCGGGCACCGCGCCCCTGACTACCAATGCCACTAGAAGGAGAGTACGAGCCGAGCCCGTCCGAGTGGGTAAGGAACCAGGTCGCCGAGTACGAGAGCTCCAAAGGCGAGCGGGCGAACACCTTGCTGGACACCGGATGGCCGATCATCATCGTCACCCACCGGGGCAACAAGACCGGGAAGATCCGCAAGACCGCGCTCATGCGGGTCGAGCACGACGGGCGCTACGCCCTGGTCGCCTCCAAGGGAGGCGCCCCCAGCAACCCGGTCTGGTACTACAACCTGATCGCGGACCCGACGGCCGTCATGATCCAGGACGGGCCGGAACCCTTCGATGTCGTCGTCCGCGAGGTGAGCGGCGAGGAAAGGGCGATCTGGTGGGAACGCGCGGTGGCGGCTTACCCGCCGTATGCGGAGTACCAGACGCACACCGCGCGCTTGATCCCAGTCCTGGTGGCTACCCGGGTGGGCAGCTAGGAGCGAGTCGCCTTAGTGCTTGCCGCCGGGGCGGGGGTTGTGGCCGGGGCCGCCGTGGCCGCCGGGGTCGGGTGTCATGAACGGCGAGCCGATCGAGATCCCGGTCGCCGTCAGCGTCCCCGACGAGAAGCTCCCGGTCACCCTGAGCTGGCTACCGACGCAGACGTCGCCGAACCCCGGCGACGAGACGGCGTGGTCCTTGTAGGTCGTCGTCGAGCTGACGGCGACGTCTGTGATCGCCAAGGGCGTACCGCCGACCAGCGTGAAGCTCTCCGAGTCCGATGTCAGGCACGCGGGCGCCGTGGAGCTGCCGTCCACCGAGGCGACGATCCCATCGGCCTGCACCGAGGGCGTGGGCAGGATCGTGACCGAAGCCGCCGTCAGGGTCCCCGACGACAGGGTTCCGTCGGCCTCGACGTATCCGGCTACGCAGATGTAGCCGTAACCCGGCGTCGTGACGGCTGCGTCGGTGTAAGTGGTCGTAGAGGTGAGGTCAACGGTCGTGATGGACAAGCTCCGTTCGCCCACCATGGTGAAGGGCACCGTGCCCGAGCTCAGGCACCCCGCTGTGGAGCTGCCGCCGACCGAGGCGACGATCCCGCGGATCTTGACCTGGGGCGGGGGCACGATCGTGACCGAGCTCGCCGTCAGCGTGCCGGCCGAGAAGGTGCCGAAGGCCCGTACGACGCTGCCGACGCAGACGTTGGCGTACGTGGGCATCGTGACGGCGGAGTCCGTGTAGGTGGTCGCCTCGGTGACGTCCACGGCCGTGGTGGCCCGGCCCCAGGAGACGGTCAGCGTGAAGGTCCCTGTGTCAGATGCCAGGCAGCCAGGCGTGGTGACGCCGCCGATCGAGGCGACGACCCCTCCGATCCCGTTGGGCTGGCGCGGAGCGACCCGGCCGGTAGCCGCGCCGGCGGCCACAGCGTAGCCGACGAGAACGACGACGACGATCGCCGGGACGATCTTTCCTAGATGAAACCTCTTCGGACTCCTCGACATGTGCTCCTCCTCGCTCGAGACCGTCCGTGACAGTTTATTCGCTTTATTCGGTCATTGGGCTCGCAGCGTCGCGGCAAGCCTTGCGAATGTCCTCCGCATTGTCATTGTCGGCGCGCGGGCCGTGAAATTGAGTGAAATTGCCGACTCAGAATTCTCCCAGCTTTTGTTCAATTACCGGCGAATGTCATAAGGTCAGACAGGCCCGCCTTCGCCGGAACACGCAGGTTCGCTGGCGAACTAAGGTCACCATGGCCGCTTCGCGCGGAACACGATCGATGAAGCTCGATGGAGGCCGGCCACGACATGCCGACAATCCAAGCCCGGGGGTTGACCAAGCGATTCGGGGCGGACGTTCTCGCCGTAGACCACCTCGATTTTGATGCAATCCCAGGGGGGGTCACGGGGTTCCTGGGCCCCAACGGTGCCGGCAAGACGACCACGCTGCGGATGCTCCTGGGGCTCGTGACCCCGACGTCGGGTTCCGTGCGCATCGACGGTCAGCGTTATCGCGACCTGCCCAATCCCACGATGCTGGTGGGCGCCGTGCTCGAGGCGTCGGGCTTTCACCCGGCCCGCTCTGCGCGCAACCACTTGAAGGTGATCGCAGAGATGGCTCATATCCCCTTCAAGAGAGTCGACGAGTGCCTCGAGCTCGTCGGCCTGTCCGGGGTCGCAAAACGAGCGGCCGGCGGTTACTCCTTGGGCATGCGCCAGCGCCTCGACCTCGCCCGTGCGCTGCTGGGCAAGCCCGACATCCTCGTTCTCGACGAGCCGGCCAACGGTCTCGATCCTCAGGGCATCGCATGGCTTCGCGACTTCCTCAGGTTCTACGCCTCCGAGGGAACGACCGCGGGTCGTGACGGACGCATCGTGATCGTGTCCTCGCACCTGCTGTCGGAGGCGCAGCTGATCGTGGACGACGTCATCGTCCTGCACGGCGGCCGCCTCGCGGCACAAGGCAGGCTGGCGGATCTGCTCGCCGGTACCAAGAGCTCCGTCAGGGTGCGCACGCCCGACGCCGAGCGACTGGTCCAGGCGCTGCACGCGGCGCAGCTCCCGGCGGTGATGCAGGACGGCTATGTCGTGTGCGAGGGCGGTACACCTGAGGTGTTGGGCCCGATCATGGTCAACAACCGCATCGAGGTGCACGAGATGGTCTCGTCGACCCAGTCGCTCGAGTCGCTCTTCTTCTCTCTCACGGGCGGCGAGACCATGCAGGAGGGAAACGTGGTCGGGCCGATAGCCGCCTACCGCCGCTTCAGCGACGGCGGGTCGCCGCCGGATGAGCCTCCGGTCGTCGCGTCCCCGGCCTCAGCGGCGCCCCCGTCTTCGGTGGCGCCCCCGCCTCCGGAACCCCCGCCTCCGGAGACCCCGTCTTCGGCGCCGACGTCATCTGCCGGGCCGGTCCGGGGCCAGCAATGATCGGTTTGCTCAAGGCCGAGATCCGCAAGCTCTGGACGGTCTGGTCGACCTACGTGCTCTTCGCGATCGTGGTGGTGATCGACCTCTTGTTCGGCTTTGCCCTCGCCTTCGCCCCTGGTGGCAGGCACGGCGGTACCGCCGGCGTCGTCCCGCACGGCTCTACCACGTGGTTCATCAACGTGTTCTCCGTGCTCGACAACTCGCGGCTGTTGGCCCTGGTCCTCGGCGCGATCATCATCACGGGCGAGTACCGGCACAAGACCGTGACCCCGACGTTCCTCGCGGAGCCGCGTCGCGGCCGCGTCGTGACGGCGAAGCTTGGCATCGGGTTCCTGGCCGGTCTGCTGCTGGGCGTGCTCACCATGTTGACCGGGCTCGTTATCGGCTTCATCCTCGTCGCGGTGAGGGTGCACTCGTGCGCTGGGTTACTCGGCGTGAGCCAGGGAATGTCGCAGGCGGTGTGTGCCACCCAGCATGGTGTGTACTACGTCGCCAATACCCACGACATGTGGCACGACTGGTCCCGGATCGCGCCCGGAGTCATTCTCGGGACCGGCCTGTTCGCCGTCTACGGCGTCGGTCTCGGCGCATTGCTGAAGAACCAGATTGTCGCCATCGTGGTGGGGCTCCTGTTCACCTTGGTCGTCGAGACGATCGTCGGGGCCATTTGGCCCACGATCGGCAAGTACCTTCCCGGCCAGGCCGCCACGGCGCTCGAGGACGCCGCCAGGACTAGCTTTCGGGGCACGACGCCACTTCTGTCGTGGTGGGAGGGGGCGATCATGCTCTGTGTATACGGCATTGCCCTCTCGGTCATCGGCACGCTCACGACCCTGCGCGAGGACATAACCTGACGAACCGGGCCGCCCTCGGCGGCGGGCCCATGTACCGACGGTTGTAGGCACCCGAGCAAGGACTGGCGCCGATGATCACCAAGGTCCGTGAAGGCATGATCGAAGTCCCGGGCGGCCGGGTCTGGTACCGCAGCGTCGGCGAGGGCGGCGTGCCGCTCTTGTGCCTGCACGGGGGTCCCGGGATGGCGCACGACTACCTCGACCCGCTCGAGGACCTGGGCGACCGCCGCCAGGTGATCTTCTACGACCAGCTGGGCTGCGGGCGCGCCGACAGGCCCGACGACACCTCGCTTTGGACCGTCGAGCGCTTTGTCGCCGAGGTGGAGGCGGTGCGGAGCGCTCTCGAGCTGGACCGCTTCCACCTGTTCGGGAGCTCCTGGGGCGGCATGCTGTCGATGCAGTACATCCTCGATTACAGGCCGTACTCGGTGGCCAGCCTGCTCATGGCGGGCAGCCCGGCGAGCATGCCGCGCTGGGTGGAGGGCTGCAAGCAGCTTCTGGCGGAGCTGCCCTCGGCGGTGCGCGAGGTGATCGAGCGCCACGAGGCGGAGGGATTCACCTCGTGCCCGGAGTACGTCGCCGCCGTCAGCGTCTTCTACCAGCGGCACGTGTGCCGCCTGCAGCCGTGGCCGGCGGGTGTCGAGCGCACGTTCGCCGCGATGAGCCCCGTGGTCTACGGGACCATGAACGGGCCGAGCGAGTTCACCGTCACGGGCCTGCTGCGCGACTGGGACATCTTCGACCGGCTGGGCGAGATATCCGTGCCCACGCTCGTGATGGGCGGCCGCTACGACGAGATCCGCGTCGATCATCTCACCGACATCCACAGGGCCATCGCCGGCTCGCAGCTCGTGATCTTCGAGCAAAGCGGGCACACGCCCTTCCACGACGAGCGCGAGCTGTTCATGCGCACGGTGAACGACTTTCTCGAGCGCGCCGATCACCTGACGCGCTGAGGTCGCGGCGGCGGCCCGAGGGCTACTCGTCGTGGAGCACGAGCGCGGTCGGCGTGCGTGCCGCGCTCTGGCCCGGGAAGGCGGCGACGACGTTGGCGAGGACGAGCGCGGCCAGAGCGGCGACGACCACCCACCACACGGGCACGCTCGGCGCGGACACGGCGCCGATCTCCCGTGCGAACAGAGTCCACAGCCAGCGCCCGAGAGCGATGCCGAGAGGGATGCCGACCACGGTCCCCACCACGGCGATGGACGCCTGCCAGGCGACTGCCGCCGCCAGTTGTCGTTGCGTGAACCCGAGGGTCTTCAGCATGGCGAGGTCGCGCCGGCGCCGGCGCACAGACGCGGTGAGCGCGAGAGCCAGGGCGACCACCGCACCCAGGGCGAGCCCGGAAGCCAGCAGGACCGGCGTGGTCCCCATGGTGCGGTAGTTCACGATCTGCGCCGGACGTTGCACCGATAGCACCGACGCCTGGTTGCCCCCGCAGCTCGAGCTCAGGGGTTCCTTCGTCAAGATGGCGTTCGCGGCGCTGGCGAGCCTTTGTCCCGCGGCGAACCCGGCGGGGGACCCGACTCCGCCGCGAACCCGCAGGAAGACCATGTTCGGCCCGTTGCAGCCCGGATAGGCCTCCGGGCCTAATTTCTTCGTCAGGATCCCGTTGTCGGCAGGCACGATGGCACCGGTTGCCGTCGAGGTCTGCAGCCCCTCGGCGATCCCGATGGCGGGCATCGTGGCCACGCCGATTCGACGTGTAGCTCATCTCGACGGTGTCGCCGATGCGCTTGTGCAGCTGAGCGAGCGTTGCCGCGCCGAGGACGACCTGGTTCGATGCCGTCAACCCGTGTCCCTGGATGATGGGCGGGCTGACAGGGGCGCCGAGGTTGGCCAAGAGCAGGGGGACCTCGACGCCGTCGAGCTGAAGGGTGGCGAACCAGACCCCCGACGAGGCGATGACGGTCCGGTCGCTCGCGAGCGTAGCGGTGGCCCGATCGGGCACCGGACCGTAGCCGTCCGAGCTCTGCACCGCGTAGTCCCAGTTCCAGCCGAACAGCCGCGGTTGGGACACCAGGGCCTGCAGGCTGCTGCCGAAGGTCAAGGTGGCGGCGACGACGGTCATGGCGATGACTCCGCCCAAAAGGGCCCAGGGGGTCGTCGCCGCCGCAGTCCGGCCACGCCCGCGCTCGAGGGCGAACTGCGCTCCGGCGACCGCCGAGACCGGCAGTTGTGACTTAGCCAGCAGCTGTACCGTCGCCGAGCGCCGCTCGGTGGCCCCGCGGCGTCTTTCGGCGCGGTGAGGCGCTTCGAGGTAGGAGATCAACCCGGCGGAGGTCGTGAGCACGCCGACCAGCACCGCAAAGCCGACGCCGAGCACCAGCCAGTCTGCGCTCACACCGGGATCTGGGTATACGGGACGGACCGGCCCGATGGGCGCGAGAGGGGAGAGGGCGACGGCGACTGCGACGGCGAGGAGCGACCCGGCGACGACCGACCCGGCGAGGCCGATGAGGCTGTCGAGGCCCGTCGTCGCCGGGTCGGCCCCGATCGCCCGCAGCACGAGCAGGTCCTCGTCACGAGCGCTCAGCTGGCGGGCGATGGCCTGGATCGCGAGGAGAAGCGCTGCCAGGCCGGCGATGCCGCCGAAGACACCGAGAGCGAGCGCCTCGGGTTTGATCGACTGCGCTGCTTCGGCTTCCAGCTGGGAAGCGACGAGAAAGTCTGTGAAGTAGTGCTCGGTCGCGGTGAACTCGCGCTCCACCGCCGGGACGAAACGGGCCCCTCCCTGCACCTCGACCCCGTAGTAGGAGATCGCGACGTCCCCGAGCACCAAGCGCGTTAGCGCGGGCGTGGCGACGATGTAGGTGGGAAACCGGGCGATCTGGTCCTGGACCACCTCGCGGTTCAAGAGGCCGATGCCGACGATGCGCAGTCGCAGCCGGCGCTCCGGCCCGGAACC
>Ga0326727_10008461_pt1 | contig 26077 bp, 11 predicted proteins | sample MB2enrmetagenome_FD_207643 | JGI IMG/M metagenome (GOLD analysis project Ga0326727, IMG submission 207643) | Lab enriched peat soil microbial communities from McLean, Ithaca, NY, United States - MB29MY | ecosystem: Environmental > Terrestrial > Soil > Wetlands > Peat | place: USA: New York...
TGTGAAGCTGGAACCAGCGACACCCTAGGGGGCTGGTTCCAGCTTCACAACTGGACGGGCTAGAAGGTACCGGTAACGGTGCAGTAACGGTGAGGATAGGGTGTGGCCGCGGTAAGAGCCTGGACGGTGCTGCTGACAGCAGTTTACACCGGTCGCCGACGGCTAAGATGCCTCATCGTATAGCCCCAGTAAGCTCCTCCTGAGCGTCCGGCCGCACACGAGCCAGGCGCACGCACGTGTCTGGCCAAGGAATTGTGGCCGTTCAGCTTTACGGCCAGCCGAAGATCCAGGCCGGGAGGTCGGCAATCACACTACTTCCAGCGGGCACTTGGGGAGAGCGGCGATGAAGGCCTGGCCGTACTGCTTGGTGAGAATGCGGTTGTCGAGAGCGACGATAATGCCCTGGTCGGTTTTGGTGCGGATGAGGCGGCCCACGCCCTGCCGGAACTTGAGAATGGCCTCCGGGAGCGAGAACTCACCGAAGGAATTGCCGCCGCGCGCCTCGATGGCCTCGATGCGCGCCTCGATGAGGGGATGATCGGGCACGGCGAAGGGCAGGCGGGTGATGATCACGTTGGACAGGGCTTCGCCAGGCACATCCACGCCCTGCCAGAAGCTGTCAGTGCCGAACAGCACGGAGTCAATGTCGTCCTTGAACTTCTCCAGCATCACGGAGCGCGGCGTGCCGGTGCCCTGGACGAAGCAGGCGATGCGGAGCTTATCGAAAAACGGCTGCATCAGCTCAGCCACCTCCTGCATGAGCTTGAAGTTGGTGAACAGGACGAAGGCCTTTCCGTGCGTGAGCTTGACGAAATGCTCGATCCAATGAATGAGCGCATCGCGGTAGCCTTCGCCGCGCGGGTCGGGCATCTTGCCAACGACATAGAGCTTCATCTGCCGCTCGTAATCGAAGGGCGTGCCGACCTGGAGCAGCCGGGCGGCCTCGGCGCCGACGCGATGGGCGAAGTAGTTCAGGCCTGCATCCCTTACTGGCAAGGCGCCCTTTGGCGTGGAGCGTGGAGCGCGGAGCGCAGCAGGTTCGCCCGCGGAACCCGCCTCACGCGGCACGCCCGACACTGAGAGCGTGGCACTGGTCATGATCACGGAGGTGCCGGAGCCGAAGAGGCGGTGGCGCAGGTACTCGGCCACGTCAATCGGCGCGGCATTGAGAGCCAAGGTCTTCTGCGCCCGCCCGGTCCGCTCGACCCAATAGACGTGGTCTTCGGCGCTCTGGTTGAGGAAGATAGCGATTCCTTCCCGCAGCTCCGCCAGGCGACGGTTGCATTCCACCAGTTCCTGCCCGATCTCTTTGTCCTCGCTCAACTTGATCAACTCACTGACAGCCTCGCGCAGACGCTGGATGGAAAGGGTGACGTTGTCCTGGACCAGCTCAGGCCGGCGGATGCGCAGCTCGCTCCACTCGCGTCGCCGCGCGCCAGCCGTGCCGCCGCCGAAGCTCCGGCTCTTGGCCGCCTTCTGGAGGTCCTCGCACGCCGCCTCGACGCCGGCAAAGAAGCCGTCCGCCTCCTTCAGCAGTTCGGCGACCAGCTTGACGGGCGCGCCCTTGCGCAGGGTAGCGAGCAGGCCCTTCTCGGTGCGGGGATTCCAGAGGCGATGCGCGGCGTAACGCACCTGCCCGCTGGAAACGCTCAGACCGATATGCTTGGAAGCGACGTGCTCCATCTGGTGCGCCTCGTCGAAGATCACGAAGTCGTTGCGGAACAGGATGCCGCCCTCGACTTCCTCCTCCAGCCCGCCCAGCAGCAGGAAGAAAAGGGTGTGGTTCAACACGACTACATCGGAGGAGAGGATGCGATTGCGCGCGCGCTGAAAGAAGCAAACGCCGTGATCTTTGGCGAAGTCAGAGGGATAACCGCACAGCTTGGGGGAGCAGAGCCCGCGCTCGGAGCACACCTGGTCCCACACCTTTGGGTCCGGTTCTACGTCAAAGTCCGACAAGCTGCCGTCGGTGGTAGTCTTCGACCACTCGTGAATCCGCTGCAACTCCTCCGTCTCGGTGGACGTGAATAGGTTAGGCGCCTGCTGAATGGCCTTCTGCAGACGCCGGGTGCAGACGTAGTTGCCCCGGCCCTTGAGCATAGTGAAGGTGAACGGCACCGGCATGATCTGCTCGAGCATGGGCAGGTCTTTCTGGGTGAGCTGCTCTTGCAGGTTGATCGTGTGCGTGCAAACGACGGCCTTCTTCTTGTTCGCTACCGCATAGAGGATGGCCGGCACCAGGTAGGCCAGACTCTTGCCGACTCCGGTACCTGCCTCAACGGCAAGATGCTCGCCGTCTGCCAACGCCTGTGCCACGGCCACGGCCATCTCCTGCTGCTGGGGCCGGAACTCGAAGTTCGGCGACCGGGATAGAACGCCCTTGGCGGAGAAGATGTCCGCAGTCTGCTGGATGAGCGCGGAGCTTGCGCCGGCGGGCTGGGATTCGATAACGCTGATCATGGGCCGTCAGGACCTGGGAAGACGCTTGTCCTACGCTGGCCGACGCTCCACGATTTCCTGCGTCGCCTGGTTCTTCACGATCCGGTTGGAGGGGAGGATGCCGCGCCAGTTTGTATTGGGATAGATGACTGAGCCGCGCCCGATGATGCTGCCGGGGTTCAGCACGGCATTGCAGCCTATATCGGTATCGTCGCCAAGCAGCGCGCCGAACTTGCGCAGGCCGGTGTCGAAGGGCTTGCCGTCAATGAGCACGGTAACGTTATTGGGAACCAGCTTCACGTTGGAAATTTTCACACCGGCCCCCAAATGCGCCTGGAAGCCGAGGATTGAGTCGCCGATATAGTTGAAATGGGGCGCGACGGCCCCGTTGAAAAGGACAGAGTTCTTCAGCTCGCACGCATTGCCGACGGTGCAGTTGTCCCCAATGATCACTTGCTCGCGGATATAGGCATTGTGGCGAATCTGGCAGTTGCGTCCGATGATGGCTGGGCCCTTGATCATGGCTCCGTCTTCGACCACCGTCCCCTCGCCGATGAACACGCATTCGCCTATGAACGCGACGCCTTCGCAACGGTTGTGCAGGCCCGGGCGCAGGTTTGCGTTCAGGTAACGCTGGATGTGCTTGAGCGCGTCCCATGCGTACTCGCACCCGTCAAAGAGGGCCGCGTGAGCGCTCTGGGTGAGATCGAACAGGTCTGCTGGCTTGAACACAGCGGCAACTTAAGCGAAATGGAAGTGTGGGAAAACCCCTTTTTCGACATGCATTGGCAGCCCCGGGGCGCCTGCGGTAGTCTTTGGCGACCGGAACACCCGACCCGGCACAATGCAAACGGTCTATTTCGATTACAACGCGACTACGCCCCTTGACTCGAAAGTGCGTGAGGCGATGCTCCCCTACCTAGGGGGGGTCTGGGGCAACCCGTCCAGCGTACACCACGTGGGACGGCAAGCGCGCGCGGCGCTGGACGAGGCTCACGAGCGTGCTGCGCGGGTGCTGGGCTGCAAACCCAGCGAGGTCGTCTTCACGAGCGGAGGAACCGAGAGCGCCAATTTGGCAATCCTCGGAGCGGCGCGCAGCTTGAAAGCCAAGGGCTGCCACATTATTACCTCATCCGTCGAGCACCCGGCGGTGCTTCAATGTTGCGAGTACCTGGCTCAACAAGAAGGCTTCGAACTGACCTGCCTGCCGGTGAACCAGGAAGGCCTGGTATCGTCCGACTCTCTTTCAGCAGCGATCCGTCCCGACACCGTCCTCGTTTCGGTTATGGCGGCCAATAACGAGATTGGCACCATCCAGCCGGTGGCGGAATTGGGGGCGATTTGCCGTCAGCGGAGCGTCGTCTTCCACACAGACGCCGTCCAGTGGTTCGGCAAAGAGCCTTTTGAGGGTGTCCGCCAGTTCAATGCAGACCTGGTCTCAGTCTGCGGGCATAAAATCCACGGCCCTAAGGGCGCTGGAGCGCTATTTATCAAGTCCCCGTTGCAGCCGGTTTCGTTGCTCCTGGGTGGCAGCCACGAGAACGAGCGGCGCGCCGGCACGGAGAACGTGGCTGGTATTGTCGGCCTCGTGGATGCCATGGAACGCTTCATCCGACCACCAGTCTTCGCCAGCGAAGGCTTGGCGCATCTCACGGACCGGCTAATGCGGCTAATTGATGGCTTGCCTGGAGCCCGATTCGTTGGCTCACGCAAGCGGCGGTTAGCGAACACCGTATCCTTTGTCGTGCCGGCCTCAGATAGCATCACCTTGCTCGCAGGGCTGGATTTGGAAGGCATTTGCGCCTCAAGCGGCTCTGCCTGCTCGGCGGGGTCCTTGGAGCCGTCACACGTCGTCAGGGCGCTTGGCCTGGGGCAGGCGGCAGCGAATGCGCTGGTCCGCTTTTCGCTAGGCCGCCATTCGACGCTCGCGGAAGTGGAGCACGTCGAGCGAGTATTGCCAGATGTCATTCGCCGGGCGAGCAGTTAGCTTTGCGAACAACCCTATGAACAAGGGTCCATTTCCTTGTGAATGGCTCGTGGATAAAGTGAATAACTATGGCTTGCGGCGCTTTTGCACTCCCTCTATTTTCCCAGCTAACGTTTTGTGCGGTCCTAAGTGGTTGAAGCAACATTGACAACGAAGGTTGTTTGGCTTATTCACAGCCCTTAATACGGATAGGGTTTTAAAAACTAAGATAATAATATTAAGCACGTAATGAACCTGACCATCTCGAAGGAGCAAATCATTAATGGCTTGCAGGCGGTGCAGAATGTGGTGAGCACGCGCACAACGCTGCCGATATTGTCCAATGTGCTGCTGCGCGCCGAAGGGGAACGGCTGGAGTTTACCGCCACCGACCTCGACGTGACCATCGCCTGCGGTGTGGAAGCAAAGGTTAAGCAGCCGGGCGGCTCGACGGTGCCGGTCAAGAAGCTCTTCGGCATCGTGCGGGAGTTGACCAACCTGGAGATTGATCTCGAGGTGGATGAGAAGAACATGTGCATCATCCGGTCGGGCGCTTCCTTCTACAAGATCAATGGCTTGAGCGCCGACGAATTCCCCCCCTTGCCTAAATTCAAGGAAGATAAGAAGGTTGTTCTGCCCCAGGAAACCCTTAAAGCCATGATGCGCAAGACCTCTTTTGCCATCTCCACCGATGAATCGCGTTACGTGTTGAATGGTATCTTCCTAAGCTTGAAAGACCACAAGATGACCATGGTCGCTACGGACGGACGGCGGCTGGCGCTGGTGGACGAAGAAATGGATGTGTCGGAGGCGAGTCAGGGGGAGTTCATTGTCCCCGCGAAGGCCGTCAACGAGCTGAACCGCCTCCTGCAGGACAAGGGCGAGGTCGAAATCCGCTACGCCGAGAACCAAGCTTCCTTTACGCTCAAAGACGATAAGGGCTCGTCCATCCTGATCGTGACCAAGCTGATTGAGGGCAATTACCCGAATTATCGGCAGGTCATCCCTGCCGAGACCAAGGAACGCGTGCAGCTTATGCGGGAGGAATTCCTCCATGCCTTGCGCCGCGCGGAGATCATGACCAGTGAGAAGTCCAACTCGGTCAAGCTGAGCTTTGGGAAGAATAAGCTGGAAATCACCGCCAACTCACCCGAAGTCGGCGAGGCGAAGGAAACCTTGGCCATCAACTACAAGGGCCCGGACATGGCGATTGCGTTCAACCCGAAATACATGATTGACCCTCTGAACGCCCTGCCCAACGACGAGATCTTCCTGGAGCTGATTGACGAGCTTAGCCCGGGCGTGGTCAAGATCAACGGCCCCTTCCTGTACGTGGTGATGCCGATGCGGCTGAGCTGAGTATGCTGCTTACAGAGGTCGTCAACGAAGGGAGTTCGCCCGCGTCGGCCGGTTCGTGGGATTTGCCATGGCTGTTCCGGTCCACTCAAGCCAAGGCTGAAAGAAGTTACCCTATCGCTCAAGCAGTGTGACCTCAGGCATCGTGGAGGACAGGGCCGAACTACCAAGCCTGCTCACATCTGCTCCAGCGTCTCGATGCCCAGCACGCCCAGGCCCTGCTGCAATACACGGGCCGTCAGGTCGCAGAGCGTCAGGCGGCTGGCGCGCTGTTCGGCTTCGGCTTTGAGAACGGGACAGTTCTCATAGAAAGCGGTGAAGCGCCCAGCCAGTTCGTAGAGGAAATTGCAGAGAAGGTTGGGGCGATAGTCGTCGGCGACGGCTTCGAGCACGAGGCCGAAGTTGAGCAATTGCCGGGCGAGCGCTAACTCCTCAGGCGTGGCGAGTTGCAACTTCGGCGTCACATGCGAAACACCCTGTTCTACGTTGCCCTTGCGGAAGATGCTTCGGATGCGCGCATAGGCGTATTGGAGGTACGGAGCGGTGTTGCCGTTGAGCGCAAGCATCTTGTCCCAACTGAACACGTAATCGCCCTGGCGGTTGGGCAACAAGTCGGCGTACTTGATGGCCGAGGTGCCCACCACCCGCGCGATCTCGCGTCGCTGCGCCTCAGGGAGATCGGGGCTCTTCTCGCTGACGAGCTGGAAGGCACGTTCCTCCGCTTCGTCCAGCAGTTCCGACAACCGCACGGTCTCCCCGTAGCGAGTCTTAAAAGGCTTGCCGTCTTCGCCGAGGATGGAGCCGAACCACACGTGCGCCAGCCGGGCCTTGGATTCCGGGTGCCGGCGGCGGAAGGCCGCGAATAACTGGCGAAAGTGCTGTTGCTGTCGGCCGTCGGTGACGTAGATGACCTCGTCGGCGTGCCAGGTTTCCATCCGATGCGCCAGGGTAGCGAGGTCGGTCGTGGCGTAGTTGAACCCGCCGTCGCTCTTCTGGATGATGAATGGGTTGGCAATCCACTCGCCTTCCTTGTGAATGAGGAAGGGGTCTTCCTTTGGCGGCAGCGAACCGTCCGACAGGATTGCTTTCGCACCGCGACTCTCGGCGGCAATTCCTCGCTGCATCAGCTCGTCCACCAGGGCCTGTAGGCGCGGCTGATAGAAACTCTCGCCGAGAGTGTGGTCGAACTTCACGCCCAGCCGGCCGTAGATGGTTTCAAACTGCGCCTGCGAATGGGCAATCATCTCGCGCCAGATCGCAAGGTTCTCCGCGTCCCCGGCTTGCAGCTTTACCAGTTCCGACCGGGCCCGGTCCAGGGTGGTCTGGTTGAAACCAGGCTTCTCGGGGTCGCACTGAGCACTAATGGCTTTGTAGATGCGCTCCATCTCAGCCAGCGGATCTCTCTGGAGGCTCGCGCGGTCCAGCAGGGTCTTCCAGCCGGTGAGCAGCATGCCGAACTGTGTTCCCCAATCGCCGAGGTGATTGTCGGTAATGACCCGATGGCCCAGCAGCCGCAGAATGCGCGCCAGCGCGTCACCGAGGATCGTCGAGCGGATGTGGCCCACGTGCATCGGCTTGGCCACGTTCGGGGAGCTGAAGTCCACGACGACCGTGCGCGAGGGGGTGTGCTTTTCGAAGAACAGATGTTCTCCGCGCGCGGCCGATTCGAGAGCCGCTTCCAGTGAGGAAGGTTTCAGGCGGAAGTTCAGGAAGCCGGCGCCCGCCACTTCCACCTTGTCGCAGCAATCCGCGACGTCGAGCTTGGCGAGCACGTCGGCGGCCAGTTGGCGCGGGTTGATCCTCCGGGCCTTGGCCAGCGACATCAGCGCATTGGTCTGGTAGTCACCGAACTTGGGATCGGGACAGGGACGGACCAGAACCGATGCGACATCCGCATCGGGCAGGATAGCGTGCACGGCCGCTTGGAGGCGCTGTTCGAGCAGATTGTGGGGTAGCATGGGGCGGGGTGGATACGTTAAAGCGACGAAGCGATGAAGCGGAAAGGACAGGATTTCAGGGATCGGAGGGCAGAAGGAGACTCAGGGCGCTTCCCCGCGCGATTCAGCCCTTTTGCGCCATTTAACCCTTCAACGCATAACGGGGTCACTGTTGCCCTGCGCTGCGGATGATCTTGAGCATGGCGTCTGCATCCGGAGCTTGCTCCAGGGCTTGGCGGAAGTCGGCCTTATGCAGGAGCTTGGCGATGTTCGCCAGCGTGTGCAGGTGCTTCTGGAACTGGCCCTGCGGCACCAGGAAAAGCATGACGAGGTTGACTGGCTGGTTATCCAGGGCATCGAAGTTCACGCCCTTCAGGGAGCGGCCCAGAGCCCCAACCACTTCATTGACCAAGTCCGTCGAAGCGTGCGGGATGCCGATGCCGAACCCGATGCCGGTGCTCATGGAAGTCTCGCGCTTCTTGACGACAGCGGTGATCGCCTCACGGTGCTGGGCGGATATCTTGCCAGTTCCCACCAGGTTCTCGATCAACTCATCAATCGCTTCCCAGCGATTGGTCGCCCGCAAATCGGTGAGGATTTGCTCTCTGCTCAGAATGTCGCCTAGATCCATAGCCTCGAAATCAGCGCGTTTCGTCATTTGGCCTGAAGCGCGCGGAGATTTCAAGAGAGAATTCGCACGAATAGGAGGGCCGTGAGCATCCCACTTTTTGCACAGTAGCTACCCCATCGCCCAATTCCCCAGTCCCCAACACCTATCTATTGCCAGCAGCGTGCCAAATTGGCCCACACCCCGCGCCAGGCATCATAAGCGCTCATGATTGCAGGAGGCACAGCCACCCACAGGCTCGTACCTGGCTAGTACCTGTCTCGTACGTGTCTCGTACCTGTCTGGTACGAGGGGGGTCCCCATTGCGGCGGAAAACGGCCAGTTTCGAGCATTCTCAGCCTCCTGGACTCCTTTGGCCATTCGGATTGGTTATACTCGCGGGTTTCCCGGCTGTGCCATTTTGGCCCGCTTGCCGGAGCGGTGGATGCTCAGGGCCGGCCGATACCGGCCGCACCTTCAGTGCGGCACCGCGCGGTGATAAATACGCCACTCGAAGCCCTTTAGGTGGACCTGTGGAAAGTCGTTACGCGGCACAGTGGGCAGCCCGGCAATCTGCAAGGCCTTGAACTCGCCAGCTTGCTGGGCCTCAACCTTCGCGCTGAGGGGGCGATTGGAGAAGTTGATCACCACGACGAATTCGTCGTTGCCGTCCGCGCGCATGAAGGTGACCAGGTCGGCTTCCTCCGAGTTGTGCAGCCAGACGACGCGATCATTGCAAAAGGCCGGATATTGTTCGCGCAGGCTGATGAGGTTCTTGTAGATCGTGCGGAACGGGGGGCGGTCCTTGGAGTGCCAGAATACCGGCATCTTCTCGAACAGGGCAGGGTCGCCCGATTCGGTGGCGTCACCGGTCTCCATGCCGTTGTAGAGGAGCGGGACGCCGTCGAGAGTAAACATGAGGGCGGAGGCGGCGAGGGCGCCGTTGAAGCCGAAGCGGGCCACGGCCCGGGCTTCATCGTGGTTATCGGAGAAACGCATGTGAAGGCAGCCTGGCGGGAATTGCTTGCGGCTCTCTTCCCAGGAGCGTTTGAACTCAGAGGCAGGCGCGCCCCGGAGCAGCACATCGTTTAGTGTGGAGTGCAGGGGCCAGGAGTAATCCATGTCGAAGGCATTGGTCAACAACTCGGGCTTGCTGGCTTCGGCAAGCATGATGATGTCGGGCTTGACCTTAGTGAGTTCGGCGCGGGCCTCCTCCCAGAAGGTGGTGGGGACCTCGTAGGCGACGTCACAGCGGAAACCGTCCACGTTAAAGGTGGCTGGGTCAATCCAGTGCTTGAGCATGGCGATCATGTACTCGCGCAGCGCGGCGTTCTTGTAGTTTAAACCGGCAACGTCCGTCCACTCCTTGACCGGCGGGATGATCTTGCCGCTGGCGTCCTGCTTATAGAACTCCGGGTGCTCAATGAGGACACTGTCCCAGGCGGTGTGGTTGGCAACGATGTCAATGATGACCTTGAGGCCGCGCTTGTGGGCTTCGGTAACGAGGTGCTTCAAGTCGGCCTCGGTGCCGTAATCGGGGTTGATGGCGTAGTAGTCACGGATGGCGTAAGGGCTGCCGAGGGTCCCTTTCCGCATCTTCTGGCCCAAAGGCTGAATCGGCATCAGCCAAAGGATGTTGACCCCGAGGTCCTTCAGTTCGTCCAGGTGGGCGGTGATCGCGTTGAAGTTGCCCTCCGGGGAGAAGTTCCGGGGGAAGATTTCATAGACCACGCCTTGTCGCAGCCACTGCGGAGAACACAAGGTGGTATTGGCTGGCTCGGCCGCAAAGCTGGCGAGCGCGATTGCCAACAGGGCAATAGCCGCAGTCAGTCTGGATGATCGGTGGTTAGTGAACAGATTTTTCATAATTCAGTAGTGGCCCGTGGCGCCCGCATGCTGGATCTAAGGCAATAGCTTCACGCGGTAATAGCGTTGACTAGCAGCGGCCGGGGGAACATCGGTGCAAGAGAGCCAAAGCTGAAGCGGGCCGGCGGTAGTCAGTCCGCCGGGCAAGTTGCTCCACGTAAGGCCGGGTGCGTTTGCGCAAACGACCTGGTAGCTGTGGCCTGGCATGGCGGCCCAATTGATTGCGTAGCCCCCCGCGCCGGCCTGCACGCTCTCCAGTATGAATCCTAGCGCCGGGTCGAGGCGGTCAAACATGCCGTCGCCGTTATTGTCGAGCAGGGCGGCAGTTGGGATGACGAAGAATCCGGCTGGGGTAATGTCGGGTCCAGGGCTCGGGGGACATGCGCTGGCGAGCACGCTGCCGTCGGCTGTTTGGTAGGCGGCAGCGCAGAGATAGATGTTGGCAGGCATGTAACCGAACGCGGCCACGAGGTCTATCGTGCCGGCCATAGCGCCGGAGTTGGTGGCGGCCTTGAACGCCTGCGCGGAAGTAGGGGCGTTATACCAGGCTATATAGGTGTTGAGACTCTCCGCGGCGAGGTAGGGTTTGCTGGAGGCGACGGCGACATTGCCCGTCTTCGCCCAGGGAGCGGGGGCCGACGCGCTCGCCAGCAGTTGGTCGCTGACGAAGATGAAGTGGTCGTTGGGCCCGTTGGTGCCCGGGGACCAAGTGGCCACGTAGAGCGTAGTGCCTCGCACGGCCCCATAGAGCACCATGCCGCTGGAGGCCAGCAGGTAGCCCGGGTAATTGAAAGTGCCGTCGAGCACGAAGGGCGGGTAGCTGGCAGGCGGAGCGGCCAGAGTGTTGGTGCAGACGGTGGCGCTGGGCGTTGAGAACCCGAGGCTATTCGAGGCTACGATGGAGTAGCAATAGGAGCTGTTGGCGGTGAGGCCGGTGTCCGAGTAGGTGGTCCCTGCGGTCATCGCCAGAGGCGAGCCCGCACAGTTGATGATATAGGCGGCGGCGCCTGCGGAGGAGGACCAACTCAGGGCGATCTGATTGGTCGCGCGTGGGGTGAGGGCGAGATTCTGCGGCTGGGGCGGCGGCTGCGGCGTGGTAACGGCAGCGACGGCGAAGCGGTAATCAATTCCGGCGCCGCCGTTGTTGTCCCAGGTGTTGGAACTGTTGTGGAAGTCGCAGTCCATCTCGGTGGCAGTGGCGGGGGCATTGGTGGTGAATTCCCAGCGGTTGGACGCCGAGTTGTAGGTCATGACCGGGTCTGGGGAGACGACTGTGGCCCAGTTGTTCCACCCGAGGTGAAGATAGACGGGGCTGGCGGTGGCAATCGGTCCGCCCGCAGGAGAGTAGAGCACGGTGACCGAACTGGACTGCGTGACCGGGATCGGCTGGGCACAGGCGCGCCCGACGCAGCCGTTCGTGTTGGAGCTGCCGCCGCCCGACTCGGCGAGCCCCGAGCCAACCCATACGTGCTGAATGGGAGACTTGTAAATGTTGCCGAGGTTGTCGGTAGCGGTGACGTAGTAGTCCACGTAGCTGTTCGTGATGCCGCTCACCTTCGCATAATAGTAGTCGGCGATGTATTGCGGCGTGACCCCTATGCTCGGCGTGACCACGCGCTGGGTCATGTTGGAGGTGAGCCACGGGCCGGTAAGGGGTCCGCCGGCGTAAATCTTGAACTGGTCGGAGGTGGGCGGATTGGTACCGTTCACACGCAACAGGAGGGTGACATTCGAGATGCCGGAGACATCGTAGGCGTAGGTCCAGACCCAGAAATCGGAGTTGGTGGCCACGGTCAGGCTGTAGCCATATTGGACGCCGAAGTTGGTGCCGCCCGGATTCCAGGGATGCCGCTGCGGCGGGAAAATGGTGGGTGGCGTGGTGTCCGCGGAAGGATTGCCAGCCAGAATGCCATTGACGTTGCGCACGGCGTTGGACTGGGCGACGACGGCGCGCTGACATTCATCGCCAGTGCAGCCGTAATAGACGAACCCGCTGTCCAGGCTCGCCAGGTAGTAATGCCAGCCCAACTCGACGGCGTTAGGGGTCGTGCTGAAGCTGCCAGGGTCACGCACCTGGTCAATGTTCGGGGTCACGCCGGCGATCTGCTGCGCGGTCTTGACCCGGTTCTCGGTAGCGATGATGACGCGCCAGTTGTCGGCTTTGTCGCTGGTGCCGAGGCTGGGGTCCACGACGTTGCTGCCGTTGGTAGAGTAGCTGGGAGGCCAATGCCAGTTGATGAAGATGGGCGAGCCGAAGTCGCTGTCGGCAAAGACCCAACCGCCGTCTTCGACATGCACCACGTCGTTTGTATCCGCCGGGTTCTCCAGGAGGAACTGCTCGACGGTGCTCAGGTCATAGCCGAGGCCGGCAGCTTGGCTGGCAAACTGCGGCACCCATTCCATGTAATAAGAGTAGCCGCCGCTCCAGGCATTGTCACCGTCGTGGGCCAGCACTACCAGGGCGGGCTTGGCGGGGTTGTTCCGCGTGGCCAGGGCGCTCGTCAAACCCAAGTCCCAAGTGCTGTAGCTGTCGCGCCAACTGAGGGCCTGGTCGCTGGGGATGATGATGATGCTCGAATTCGTGCCCGTGCTCGGGTCCACGTAGCGGGCGTAGTGGGCTTGAAAGGCGAAGGGCATCGCGGCAGTGGGGGAACAGCCCCGCTCGATGGAAATGCGCTCGTAGTTGGAGGCCCCTTGGGCCGGATTCAACTGGTCGGCGAGGTTGGGAATGTCGCAGTTCTCGCCGCCCGAGCCGAGCACCAGGGGAAAGTCCGAGCAGGAGCGCGTGAGGTGGTTGTTGGCCACTACGGTCCAGGCGATGCCGACCTTGTTCAGGATGGGGATCATGTGCTCGGAGAAGCAGGTCTCCGCCGGAAAGAAGCCGCGCGAGTCGGCGGGGTTGGTCCCCCAGAAAAGCTCCATCTGGCGACGATGAATGAGCAGTTCCATTTCCAGGGTTTCATCACTGACCAGCGGCGCCAGGGCGTGATGATAGGTAAAGTTGACCATGTCAAGGCGCGGTTGGCCGCCGCTGGTGGTCCAGGTGCGCGCCTGTTGGTTGTAAGAGTTCCAGTTGCCGGCATAGCCCAGTTGGCCGTTAACGCCCAGGCTCTGGACGTTTTCCATCAGGGCACCGGAGCAGTTCATTTGGGCACCGGCGTTGGGGAAGCCCAGAACGCTGCTCAGCGCGTCGTGGGGCCGGTTCTGGTAGTCGGCCTGGTGGTCGTCCAGTCCAAAGATGGACGACAGCACCTCCGGCGAGGGATGGGGACGCCCGGCATTCTGCTGCTGAATAGTGTCCCAGGCGGCCTCGTAATGATCCGTGCCCCAATCACGGCGGTCCGGCCAGTAAATGGGCTGGTGCAGATGCCACATCCAGGTGGTGTGCAGGTTGGTGCTGGCGAAAGTCGCTAACGGCGACCATAAGCAGAAGGCGGAAGCGCAGGCAAACAGCAGGCGCAGCGGAACAAGAGGATACTTGTGCCAAGAAGCTGGGCTTTGGCCACGGGAGGGTGAAGGAGCGGCCAGGCTTCGAGGTTCCTGCGGTTCTGAGCATGCTACGGACATTAGCTCTACCTAAGCAGAACGGGGGGTTAATTCAAGAGGGATGCTGCCGCATGTTTGTGCGGTAGAGCAGGCGCTTGGTTCTGTGCTAGAGTAAGGTTGAATAAAAGCCGGATGTTGCGTCAATTCGCGGCTTGCCTGCCGAACGCATAGGGCGCGGGCAAAAGGTCACGTGCGGCGGGCGCTAAGGCGCGGAATTGGCTCAGGATGCCGGGCAGACATTATAAGATAGAATAGAAGCCACGTGGTGCATACGCGATCAAACTGCTCGAGAGAGCGGCGGGCTTCGGCGTGTTCTATCCCAAATGAGGAGCCTTTCAGCTGGTAAGTATATGAGGACGAGGTTTGTTTATCCCATGTGGTATTGGAGCATCGGGCTGGCTTTGTCGCTAGCGGCAATGCCCGGCGCCCGAGGCGAGGCCATGCTCGAATTGTTCCAAATGAGCTGGAACGACCTAAGCCAGAAGATGCCGGAACTGGCGGAGGCCGGCTATACAAGCCTCTGGCTGCCGCAGCCCGCCAAGGCCAGCAGCGCGGTGTCGGTCGGGTACGACATCTTTGATCCGTTTGATTTGGGGGACAAGAATCAGAACGGCACCATCGCCACGAAATACGGCACCAAGGCCGATCTGTTGCAGATGGTCGTGACGGCCCACCGCTTCGGCATCCGGGTCTATTTCGACAACGTGATGAACCATCGTGAGGGCGTGGTGCCCGGCTATGATGTTTACACGCCCACCAACTTTTTCCCCGGGCTCTGGCCACAGGATTTCCACCTCCAAACAACCAGTAGCGGAAATCAGAACTGGCCCGGCGTCCAGGACTGGAACAACCAATGGGACGTGCAGAATGAGCCGATTAATGGCCTCTGCGACCTGGCCACCGAGCCGGGTCCCATCAACTTCAACTTCGGCTCCACACTGGGCAGCACCACCAACAAACCCTTTTTCGTCCGCCAGCCCGCCAACCCTGAGTATTACATGGATACCAACACCGTGCTGCTGGGCAGTTGGCCAGCCGGGGGCGTTTCGGCGGACGGCTGGAATTATAGCTGGACGAACGAGAGCTGGCACGCGTTCAACGGCACCAACGGCCAGCCGGTCCCCGAGCGGGTGGAGGATTTTCTCACCCGCGCCGCGATGTGGACGCTCTACACCACTAAGTGCGACGGATTCCGGTTGGACGCGGTCAAGCACGTGCCTTCGCCCTTCTTTGGTGATTACACGTCCACTTGGCGGGGTTACACGGGAGGCATCCAGGCGATGTTCGACTGGGTCCACGGCTACGGCACCAACGTTCTGGGCAACGGCTACTTCGAGGGCGATGACATGCGCAACAGTTGTTTTGATACGGAAGCGCCGCGCAACGACGCCATGCTCTTTGGCGAACATTTGGGTCCGCCGCCTTCCTACGGCGAGTATATCAGCACCGGCATGAGGCTGCTCAATACGCCACTCAGGACGCTGTTCAATGGCGCCTTGCAGGGTGGCGGTTCGCTGCCGAGCGGAATGGACCAGCGCGATTTCATCCCTTCCGGCGGCGCTTTCAGCGCGGCGCAAGGCGTTCAGTTGGCCGAAGACCAGGATAGCATCCTCTGCTGCCCGACCCACCGGGAGATGCAGGACGCCTATTACTTCATGCACGAGGGGTTGCCGATGATTTACTCGGATGGCTTCAACTGGGCAGGCAACCCGAGCGACTCCAGCACGTTTCCCGAGGTCCCGATGACCGATTTCCTGGGCCAATACGGCGACAATACGATGCCGGAGACCTGTTACATCCACGCCCAAATGGCCCGCGGTGGCACGCGTCCCCGCTGGAGTGACAGCAACATCGCCGCCTTCGAGCGCTACGACTACCGCGACGTGCAGACCTCCGACCCCTATGATGATCCGGATGCCACGGTGGTGCTGTTCGCCATGAACGCCACATATAACAACCCCCAAGGGGACGTGCTCTTCGATGATGGGATCGTGCGCCCCTCTGACGGGTATTATGCCTGTTGGGAAAGTAACACGCCCTCGAAGGGCTATGGCTTGTGTGTCGGCTTTCCCCCTGGGTCGGTCTTGGCCCAAATGGCTACCACGTCGCCGGGTGGCGGCAATCTGCGCACGTGCCCCAAGCTGCTGGTCCACGCCGCCACCACAAACTATTCCGACGCGGTCAACAGCGCCAACGCCAGCGACCCGACGCAGCGGCTGATCTACGTGAACTCAAGCCCGCCGGCGGGCGGCGGGGCGATTGAGCTGGTGGTTCCCGCCGGCGGCTGGGTGATGTACGGTTACCAGTGGCCGGAAGCGAGCCGTGCCAACGCGCTCACCAACGCCATCCTGCTCCGTCAGGGTGGCGCACTTGCGACCCCGTTGCTGGTGTATCGGCACGACGGCGCCAACGGCGACCCGAACTTCAGTCCCATATATCCGTTCCAGCGTCGCGGCAGCGTTGATCCGAACGGCAACGTCATCCTGTCTCCGGGTGAAGGCCACGTCTCAAGCGTGACCAATTCCTCGGGCGTGCAAACCCTGAGCAACAGCTACGCCATACTCATTCCCGTCGTGACTAATGCGCCGTTCGACATTCTGGTCCGCAGTGATGCATCGGCCGACAACATCCTGGTTAAGATGGGTGGCGGGCTGGACTTGAACAGCCAAATGGGCCTTGGCCCCACAACCGGCTTTGACCGGCGCGACAACCAGCCGGGCTACGTCAGCGATGTGTGGCTCGGCTACGAACAGGCGACAAACCAGCTCCGCTATGGGCCGGAGAAATTCGGGGCGCGCGATGTCTCCCGCGATAACATCGTCTCGCTGGGCGCCGAGACTTACTACTACACCGTGGGCATCACGAACACCCTGGTGGTCAATGGCTCGGGTAACGGCACGAACATTGATACGGACACCGCCACATGGGTCTATCATGACCCGGCAGCCACAAATACGGTCATTGGGTTTAGCACCGCCACCCAGCGCGTCCCTTACAACCCCAATGCCGGGCAGTCAGCCGATATCTGGATCAAGTCGGGCTACCAGTTCCAGATTGATACCTGCTACATTTATTACACCACCGACGGCAGCAACCCCGAAGGCGCGTTCGGTGTCGGCGAAGGCACAACCCAGGTGGTCGAGGCCTTTTGGGTTGCCCACGACATCTCCGACGGCACGATTGATTGGTGGAAAGGCACCATTCCGGGCGTCGCGGCCAACACGCAGGTCCGCTACAAAGTCGCCCTGTTCCTGGGGGGATATAGCTATAATACCATCGACCCCATTTCGGACGCGGACAATTCCAAGCTTTACGGGCTGACGCAGTTTGCCATCACGAATTTCAACCCAGCCACCGCCACGGTCTGGCTCCACAATGACCTCAATACCAACAACACCACGACCGGTCTGGCTACTGGCTTCCATATCGTGCGCGCGCGGGCCTTCCTGCCCCGGAGCGGGCAGTCCGGGGTCTATAACACCTTCCTCCAAACCTTCTACTACGCGGGGCCGTTGCCCGGCGGGGTAATTGCTTATCCAACCACCGACGGCAGCGCGATTACCGGTAGCAGCTACACGGTCGTCGTGCGCGCCGACTCCTCTGTCACGGAAGTGGATTACTGTATTACCGACACCAACGGCCAGACCTGCGGCGTGGCATCGCCGGTGTCACCGGACCCGACGCTGAGCCAGCAATACACTAACTATCCGCAGGAGTATCGGTTCACCTACAACCCTGTTGCCAGCAGCGGGACGGCCACGATCAACGTATATCTGAAGGACCTGGCGTCGAGCGTGTACACCAACCGCTACGCCACCTTGACCCGCACTGTCCAGGCGGCCGCTCCGGTGACGGTGGTCGAGATTGGCAGCCCGTCGCCCGACGGCACCGTCCTCATCCTCAACTCGAATGCTACCTACACCATCCAGACCTGCTTCACCCCCACCCTGTCCTACTCTTCGACCAATTGGAGCCTGTACATCAATGGGGTGTTGCAGCCGCCGGCGAGCTACATCTTCCGCCCGGTCGGGTCCGTTGCCGGGTGCCCCGGCATGCGCTCGTTCCTATACTTCTGGGTCACTCCAATTTCCGGCTCCAACGTCATCCAGGTCGTTTACACCAACGGCATCACCTTGAGCGATACGCGCACAGTGGCGGTGGCCCGGATTGGGGACCCGACGGATTCGGACGGCGATGGCGTGCCGAACTGGATGGAGATCTTGGCTGGCACCAACCCGTATGATCCCAATTCTTATCTGCGCATTACCGGCTTGGTGGCCGGCAACCCGGTCGAACTGACTTGGTCCAGCGTGCCCAACAAGACTTACCAGGTGCTCGCGACCACCAATTTCAGCTATCCGATGACGCCGATCCCCGCCGCCTTGATTACGGCCGATCCCAGCAACACATTTACCCGCTGGTTCGACGTGGCGGCCGACGCGACCAACAGGTTCTATCGCATCCAGGTCCTGCCGTAAGCCGCGCCAGACCTGGCCGCCACCCGATTGACCCGAACCGAATTACTATGAGAACCCATCTTCGCCTGATCCTGGTCGTCTGTGCGGCCCCGTGCCTGAGCAACAGCCATCAATGTTTCGGCGGGCTCGCCAACGCCTGGCACATTCCCGACAACACGAATGACCTCGGGGGCAACATGCGCAGCCCGGAGTTCGAGATCGGCACCAACACGACCGTGACCGTCTATAGCGGCATCCAGAAGTACAACAACTCCTACGGCACCGCCAACCAGACCGGCGGCACGCTCTACTTCAAGGGCCAGACGCAAGGCGCCTGGAGCAGCACGGCGCTGAGTTTTTACACCAACGGCGGTCCCAGCCCGAACAACCAGTATTGGCAGGCTTCCTTTAACTCCGCCAGCTTCGGGCCCGACGAGGTCATTGAGTATTACCTTTACCTCACCTTCGACGGCGCGAATGGGGTCCTGAATACCTACCTCTACGGTGGCGACGGCGGCAGCACCACCACCGCTACCCAATCCACCGCCGCCGCCAGCCCCTTCACCATCCGCAACCGGCCCGCGTGGTTGTTCCATGACGGCAACCGGGTCGTCACGGCCAACGCCAACGGAACTAATTCGACCGTCAGTTTCTGGACCCAAATTGGCTACCAATCCAAGGACGCCAGCGTGCGCTGGGCGAGTAACGGCTGCATCTATTACACCACCGACGGCTCAACGCCGGCCGGTTCGCTCGGCGTTGGCAGCGGCACCGCGCAAGTCATGCCGTTGAACTACGACCACGAGCAGGATAATTCCAGCATTGCCGGCAACGCCATGTGGTGGGTGGGCACGGTGACGAACATTCCGAATTACACCGCCATCAACTATAAAATCGGCGTCTGGAACAGCGCCAACAACGAGGAAAAGGTTGCGGATTACAACGCCGGCACGCCCGACGCCAGCTTCAATTTTTCTATCGGCGCTACCACCGGCACCAACGGCGTCCCGGTGCTCACCGTGGACGGCATGAACGCCGAATACACCACCGAACATCTGTTTGTGAACGAAGTGACGGGCGACTCGATACCCGTCACCGTGGTGTTTTCGCCCAACACCAACAACGTCGTCGAGGCGGATGTGTATTCCGACTTGAATCGCCGCAGTTTTGTCACGACCCCCACGGTGGACGCCAACGGCAACCCGACCGAGGAAGGCATCTGCCCCCCGAACGGGAACACCATCGCCACGGGCGACAACACCCATTATTACAAAGCTTACCCAATGGCCTACATTGGCGGCGGCCAGTATTCGCTGACGCTCAGCGCGACGAACTGCGGCGCGTATCGCGTGACCGCGCGCTACCGGGTTTTGGGCAACACCAACTGGTTTTGGTATGGGCTGCGGGATCATTGCATCGTCGTGACACCGGCCCGGGCGCGCAACATGACAATGTATGAGTTGAACGCGATGAACATGGATTCGCAGGGCACGAGCCAAAGCGACCGCAGCACGTTCACGGATTTATACAACGGCCCCGGCTCGCGGCCTTACGACCCGGTGACCAACCGGTTCAATTTGCAATACGTCCAAAACCTCGGCGTGAACTGGCTCTGGCTCCAGCCGATTCATCCGATTGGCATCGAAAACCGGCAGATCAATCCGAACACCGGCGAGCCTTACGCCGTCGGCAGTCCGTATTCGATCAAAAACTTCTTCCAGATCAATCCGCTGTTGAGCAAAGCCAACACGCGCGCCGCGGGGATGCAGGAGTTCACCAACTTCGTCGCCGCCGCCAACGCCGCCGGCATCAACGTGATGCTGGACGAACCGCTTAGCGACTCCGCCTGGGATTGCGAGTTGGACAGCCTCGGCACCAATCTGTTCGCGCCCACCGGCCAGCCGTCCGACCTCATTGTCAACGACCAGCCGCTGTTTTATTCCCGCACCAACGAATACGACCAGCGCGCCACCAGCGCGGCGTTGCAGACAGTGGCGCCGGACCGTTACGACTTCGGCAAATGGACGGACGTGTCCCACATTTATTCCGGCCGTTACGCCGCGCTGGTGGCCAACGCCTCGCAGTCCGGCAATTATTTGAGCGAGGCCGACTGGTTCGATTATTCCATCGGCAGCGAAAGCGGCACCGGCACTGGCAACGGCCATTTCGACCCGGTCACGCAAAACGTCTGGCGCTATTTCTCCGACTGTCTGCTTTATTGGCTGGACCAGACCGGCTGTCCGAGCAACACCCCGCCGAACCTGACGGCCAGCCTGGGCATTGGCGGGCTGCGCGCGGATTTCGGGCAAGGGCTGGCCCCGCAATGCTGGGAATACATCATCAACAAGGTCCGCTGCCGGAAATGGGATTTTGTGTTCATGACCGAGTCGCTGGACGGCGGCAATGTGACCTACCGTTCCAATCGCCACTTCGACGTGCTCAACGAAAATCTCATCTTCGACTTGCAGAACGCCGCCACCGCGAGCGATTATCGCAATGCCTTCGACGCGCGACGCACGGCTTACGGCCAGTCGGTGATTCTGCTTAACAATGTTTCGCACGACGAGCAAAGCTACGCCGACCCCTTCGAGGCGCTCATCCGCTACACGGCTTGCAGCGCGATTGACGGCGCGCCGATGGTTTTCTACGGCGAGGAATTGGGCATCTCCACCTACTTTGGCTTCGATAGCTACCAGTTGAACTTCGGCAAGACCATTCCCCTGTTCATGGACTACAACTCCCTCCAGCCCATCTTCTCCCCCGCCAACCGCACCTTCGGCCTCGACCAACTCTGGCCCGTCTATGCCGCTCTCAACCAGGCCCGCTCTTTCAGCGCCGCCCTCCGCAACTCCAACCGCTATTACCTCAACCAGATCGGCAGCGAAATTCCCCAGCCCAGCATCTTCTCCGTCGCGAAATACGTCGAGCCCAACGGCTCCCCCAACTTCTACGACGTCGTCTTCGCCTTCGCCAACCTGGACCGTAATGACACTCAGATCGGCAGTTTCGACGTCAATATCACGCAAAACGGGAGCAACCTCTTTGGCATCCAGCCGGGCCGCACCTACAACGTCAAAAACATCGCCGCCTATACCGCCATTGATCCCAACCGCCGTAACTATTGGCTCTGGGCCGGTGGGGGCATCGCCGGCAGCAACGTCCTCGCCAACGGCGTCTATGTTTCACTCAACCCCGCGCCTACCGCCGACAGCGGTTGGACCAATGCCCCCTTCGAGGCGCAGTATCTCAAGCTATACGATGTCACGCCTCCTGCGGCCCCGGCCGCAGCCACGACGCCCAAAGCTTACGCCATTGGCCCCAGCGTCACCTTCAGTTGGCCGGCCCTGGTGGATGCCGACGGCGGCGTCTCAGGCTACCATGTCCTGATCGGCACTTCCCCGGGCGGCTCGAATGTCTTCAACGCAGTTGTCAGCGGCACGAGCGTGACGGTTACCAACAGCCTCGGCGCCACGCTCTATGCGCAGGTCAGTGCCATCAATAACGCGGGGATCGAAGGCGCCTTCAGCTCCGCCAGTGCCGGCACGATCCTGCTCGATCCCAATGGCGACTACGACCACGACGGCATGAGCAATGCCAATGAAGACTTCGCCGGCACTAACCCGCTCGATTCTAACTCCGTGTTTCGCGTCCTCAGCCTGACGGGTGGCAACCTCCTGACCTGGTCCAGTGTGTCCGGGAAGACGTATCAGGTCTGGGCTACGACTAACCTGGCCACGAATTTCGTCCCCATCAGCACAGTCGTTACCGGCAGCGGGCCCACCGCGAGCTATCTCGACTCCTCAGCCACGAATTTGGACAGGTTCTATCGCGTTAACGTGCTGCCATAACGCGGCAGGGGCGCCGCTGCCTTGCCGCGACGGCGCCCTGCGGGCCAAGCGCTGGCCCCTAAACACCAACTGGCATCTCCATCGTTTTGAGCCCTGCTAGCGCCATCTGAGCATCGTGTACAGGGGATGTACACCGGATGTACACCGGAGGCACAAGGGATGACCACGCTATACAAAGGTGTTCATCTTGTGTGCATCCGGTGTGCATCCGGTGTACATCCATTGTACACAACTCGAAGAGGAGGCTTACACCCCCTGAACCCCCTGACCCGCCGTGCAGATTCTGCGGTTGTGGGGGATCTTCCGGATACCAGCACAGGTATTTACTGAGGAAAATGGGTGTTTTCGGTGACGCTGAGGGCTGCGGTGGCAGCAGGAAGGCTCACGTCCATGCCTCCAGGTCAGGAGGGGTGAGAATGGTTCGCTATCCGTGAGCGTTACGGGGACGGCCGGGGGGCTGGCCACCGAGCCGACCTGGCCGGTGACCATGAGTCGGGGTGGAGCGAAGAAGAAACCCGCCAATTGGCGGATGGTCAAGCGCTAGGGCAGCAAAGCAACTCGGTAGAAGCGTCGCGAAGGGCCGGGAGCAATCGAATCACCAGCGGCCATCGTACTGTTTGTTGCCGTGACGGGGATGCCCAAGTTAGTCCAATTACCTTGCCCCAGGTCGCCCTCGTATTGCACCTGATACATTTGCCCCGTCAGCGCGCCCCAAGTGAAAGCGATTCCGCCAGCGACCTGCGCGACGGTTTCGATCCTCGGTGGCCCAACCACAAAATTGGCCTCAATGAACTTGCTGGTGTTAAGTAAAAGCACGAGGGGATTGGTCATGCTCGACGCGTCGCCGCTCCAGTTGCTGAAGGCATATTTGGCCGCAGGCACCGCCGTTAAGGTCACGCTGTCGCCGTTCGTGTAAACGTTCCTGGCTGGATTGATCGTGACGGTGCCGTTGCCGTTCGGCAACACCGTCAGCGAAACCTGATTGGGCTTCAGCGCCCCGAACAGGGCCGTAATCTCTGGGGTCGCGTTGGTCACGGTGAACAGCAACGGATTGGCAAACCCGCTGGCAGCGTTGGCCCACCCGAATAAGTATTGGTTGGTCGCAGGCCAGGCTGTCAGTTGTACGACCGAGCCAAACGCGTAGAGCCCGGTCGGCGGATTCAGCACCACGCCGCCGATCCCATTGGTAAACAGGCTTATGGAAGTGCCAAACACGGCCTGGACCTTGAGGGGCTGATTCATGACCACCGTCACGACGTTGGTGGAGGCGGCAATATCGCCCGTCCAGCCAATAAACGTCCAGCCATTGGAAGCAGTTGCGGTGAGCGTGACCGGCGTGTTGCTGAGGTAAAGATTGCCCCCGCTGTAAGCTGCCGGGGAAACACTGACGCCGCCACCGCCCGGTGCGCTGGCAGAGAGCGGATACAGCGGCCAGAACACGGCCTGCACCGCCCGGGGCTGATCCATTGTGACTGTCGTATCGTTATTGGTGTTAGTGCTGTCCCCCGTCCAGCCGACAAAGACCCAGCCGTTGGAAGCGGTGGCTGTCAACGTGACGACCGTGTTGCTGGTGTAGAGAGTGCTCCCGCTGCCGGCAGGCGGCGAGGCACTGATGCTCCCATTGCCCGAGGTCGAAATCGAGAGGGGATATGTCGGCCAAAATACTGCCTGCACTGCGCGGGGCTGATTCATCAGGAGCGTCGTGACGTTCGTGGTGGCCGTGCTGTCGCCTGTCCAGCCAACAAAGGCCCAGCCATTGGAAGGCGTCGCTGTCAGCGTGACAAGGGTGTTGCTGACGTAAAGATTGCTGCCGCCGTAAGCAGGCGGGGAGACACTGACACCGCCGCCGCCCGAGGTGCTGACCGAGAGCGGATAGGGCGGCACAATTTGGACGTCAATTGCCGCCGCTTCGGCGGAATTCGTATAGGCGGAATCATAAGCAATGGCGCGAACGGTCGCGCTATCGGACAGTGTGAACGCGCTGGAGTATTGAATGGCAGTGTAATCCGGCTCGGTGCCGTCGAGCGTATAGTAGATTTCTCCGCCCGGGCCGAAAGTGCTGCTCATGGAGACCCCGGGAAAGTCGCCCCGAGTGACCGTGCCGCCGCCTACATCAATGCCATCTACCAGAATCACCGGACTGTTGGTGAGGCGGACCACGCTTGCGGCTGTCGCAAAGGAGTATTGGTTCGTCACACTAACCGAATAAACACCAGCTTGCGTCAGGTCGAAGTTACCGATGGCAAGGTTGGTTAGGGTTTCCCCGTCCATAGGCTGGCCATTGAACGACCACTGGCACCCAAACGGGCTTCCAGACCACACCGCGACGCTCAAGTTGGTGCCCGCTCCCGAAGCGAGGGAGATCGCCGGTGGCGAGTGCGACCAAATCAGCGGCGCCACAGTAACCGCCAGGTTGTGATAGTAGCCCGCGGCGATGGCCACCACGTTGCTCAGCCCCGGCGGAACATTGGTCTGGTCATAAGTGTTATCGCCCCAAGCCACCACCACACCGTTGCTCTGCACCGCCAGGCTGTCCGAATCCCCCGCGGCGATGGCCACGACATTGCTCAACCCCGGTGGCACATTGGTCTGGCCGTCGCTGTCATAACCCCAGGCCACCACGGTGCCGTTGCTCCGAAGCGCCAGGCTGTGCGCGCCGCCCGCGGCGATGGCCATCACGTTGCTCAGCCCCGCAGGCACGCTCACAGGGACTTCCGCCGACCCATTATAGTACTTCCCCCACGCTGCGAGCAGGCCGTCGCTTTGGAGCGCCAAACTGTCCGAATCTCCCGCGGCGATGGCCACCGCGTTGCTCAGCTCCGGCGGAACATTGGTCTGGCTATCGCCGTTGTAACCCCAGGCCACCACGGTGCCGTTGCTCCGAAGCGCCAGGCTGTGCGCGCCGCCCGCGGCAATGGCCACCACATTGCCCAACCCCCGAGGAACATTGGTCTGGCCGTAGGTATTTCCGCCCCAGGCTACCACCGTGCCTTTGCTCAGGAGCGCCAGGCTGTGAAGGCCGCCGGCGGCGACGGCCACCACGTTGCTCAGCCCCCGCGGAATATTGGTCTGCCCATAGCTGTTGTCACCCCAAGCCGCCACCATACCGTTGCTTTGAAGCGCCAGGCTGTGATAACCACCCCCGGCAACGGCCACCACATTGGTCATCCCTGGCGGGATATTGGTCTGGCCGTAGGCGTTCCAACCCCAAGCAACCACCACTCCTGGCTGGGAGCCCGCTTCCGCCAAACAGGCGGCGAACAGACAGACGGCAAACACCATTCCTCGCGCCCATGGTCGAATCAGATTCACGGTTGCTGATATTCAGCCGGCACGGCTGAATATCAAGCATAAAGGGCAAAGCACCGAAGTTGAAACTGTCCCGCCTGCCGAAGATGCAGTGCGGCATGGCGGCCCCTTTTCGTATTCCCCTTAGCTGCGGCCCGGCTGCTCCGGGCTCGCTATGGCTTCACCGGCTGGAAGGGGATCGGCTCTTCCCGGCCAACCTGCTTCAGCCGCTTGGCCTCCTCACTTCGGATTTCCTTCTCCGTGGCCAGTACTCCGGGCATCTTGTTCTTCTCCGCCCGGGCCGTCAGCGCCGCAACCTCCGGCGTCGGCAGCACCGTCGGCCGTATCAGCACGATCAGTTCGTCCCGGGTCTCGTCCACGTGGCTGCTGCGGAACAGGTAACCCAGCATCGGAATGTCCATCAGGAACGGCACCCCCGACTTGTTCTGGTTCTTGTCGGTCTCAACCAACCCCCCAAGGATGATCGTGTCGTGGTCCCGCACCGATACCTTGGCCTGGGCCTCCTTCTCGCTGGTGATCGGCACATCCCCGACGTTCTCGATGGTCACGTTGCCTTCGAAGCTGTCTATCTTCTGGTGGATGTCCATTACCACCAGGCCATCCGGGTTGATCAGCGGCGTCACATCCAGGCTGACGCCGATCTCCAGTTGCTGGATGGAGGAATAGCCGCCGTAAGCGCCGCCGCCATAATAGCTGGAGGTGGGGTAGGGCCGCGATTCACCCACGAAGATGCTGGCCGGCTCGTT
>Ga0326727_10008463_pt1 | contig 26076 bp, 17 predicted proteins | sample MB2enrmetagenome_FD_207643 | JGI IMG/M metagenome (GOLD analysis project Ga0326727, IMG submission 207643) | Lab enriched peat soil microbial communities from McLean, Ithaca, NY, United States - MB29MY | ecosystem: Environmental > Terrestrial > Soil > Wetlands > Peat | place: USA: New York...
GCTGAAAAACCACGGGCAGATCGATCACCACCCAGTCATAGGTGAGGCGCGCGAACTCGATGACCGTATGCAGACGGTCGGGCTCGACCAGATCCGCTCCCGGCATTTCCGGCGCCGGCAGAATATCGACCCCCCCGGAATTGATCACGAGGCCGCTCCAGACCACCGGATCGATATGATCGGCCGCCGCCATTGCGTCCACCAGCGACCTGGTATGGGTGAGCTTCAGATAGAAGCCGATGGTGCCGCCCATTACGTCGAAATCGGCCAGCAGCACCCGCTTTCCGGTGTTCTGCGCGAGCGCGAAGGCGGTTTGCGTGGCCAGCGTGGAGGCGCCCGACCCCGGCTTGGCGCTGGTGAAAACCAGCACGCTTCCGGAGGGAAGGGGATCGGCCATTTCCGGCTGGCGCAGGCGGCGCAGCCGCGCGATGGCCTCTTCCTGACTGGCCGGGTCGAAGGGGGCGTGCAGGAACTCGCTGGCGCCGGTGCGTAGCGAACGCAGCACCGCATCGGACTCGTTACTGTGGTGCAACCCGACAATCTGCACCGACTCGGAGAAGGACACGATCCAGCGAATCACTTCGCAGGCGGCATCCAGATCCGAAGCCACGTCCAGAAACACCACCTCCGGCCGCAACTGGCGAAGACGGATCTCCAGCGCCTGGCGGGTGGGCCAGGCCTTCAGATCGGCCATGATCTGAAACGCGCGGGTATGCGGCAGACTGGCGCTGAACTGACGCGCCAGCTCCCGGTCCGGCGCAATCAGCACAGCGACAAGTTCCTGCGGCTTGCCATGCATATCCCGCTCCATATCGGATCGCTCAGTTCCCCCCTCGGGCCATGGCGTTCTGGTCCGGCGAAGGCTTCCCGTTCTTCCCTGTGTCGGCGCCCGTTCTCCCCTGCTGGGGCGCAATGGGGCCGATAAACGGCTCGGGCATGAGCGGGAGCGGAAGTGGCTGGCCCGGCTCGATGGGGGTGGTGATTTCCGGAGTCACCAGCACGATGAGCTCGCTGCGCGACTTGGTCAGAATCCGGCTCTTGAACAGCGCTCCCAGCACGGGCAGGCTGGCCAGACCGGGGATCCTCGAGAACTGGTCGTTCACCTGGTCGTCGATCAGACCGGCGATCACGAAACTCTGACGTGGCCCCAGCTCGATGTTCGTCTCAATTCGCCGCGTGGCCAGAGCGGGAATGGAAAAACCGCTGATGGTCACCGAGTTCGCGGTATCGAGAGTGGAAACCTCCGGCTTGACGTGCATGCGGATGGTCTGGTTCTCGGTAATCTCCGGAGTGAAACTCAAACGGACGCCGTACTCGCGGAACTGCACCGTCACCGCGCCCGAGTTCGCGCCGCCCTGAATCACCGGGACCGGGAACTCGCCGCCCGCGAGGAAGCTGGCTTCCTTGCCGTTGGTGGTCACCAGGTTCGGTTCGGCGAGGATCTGCAGAACGCCCTTGGCCTGCAGCGCGCTGATCACCGCTCCCAGATTCAGGTCCGACCGGAAAGCGAAGATGTTGAGCGCATCGGACAGGCTGAACGTGCCATTGCTGGCCCCGCCGCCGGCGGCCGCCGGGGCGATCGCTCCCGGCGTCGGCGCCGACGCCTGGCCGGTGGTGGTCCGCGCGATGGTGTTCGCCGCCCCGGTGGAAACCAGATTCACGGCGAACTGACTGCTGACGTTCCGGTCGAGCGTGGCGAAGCGGACGCGCAACACGATCTGTTTCTCGATCGGCTGCCGGTCGAGCTGCAGATTGCCGACGATGGTCTTTCCGAACGGTGCGGCCAGCGCGATGGCCCGGTCCGCGACGTCTCTCGAAGGAACGTGGCCGGTGAGGGACAACGAATCCCGCGACGATTGCACGTGGATGTCGGCGTTCGGAAATGTCTCCGCCAGCAGGCGGCGCAGCGGATCGAGATTCTGCTCGATGGTGACGTTGTAGAAGTTGCGCTGGCCGGTCTTGCTCCAGACCACCAGCGTGGCGATGCCCGATGCCTTGCCCTGCAACAGGATCTCGCGCGAGGTCACCGGCGATGCGTCGACCACGTCGGGGTTGCTGGTGGAAATGCGGCTGATGTCCACCGGGTAGTCGATGACCACGCTCTTGCCGACGGTGAGACGAAGATCCTCGGCGGAACTGTCCGCCGCGAGGCGAGGCGCCGCGCCCACGATCGTCAGGATCGCCGCGGCGGCGGGAATGAGAATTCGCTGAAGGGCCATGACTATCTCCCCGATTCCGAATGGCCGGGCGCCACGACTTCCACGCTCTTCTGAGTGCCCCGGAACACCACAATCTGATCCGGCGGCGGAGGAGGCGGTGGAGGCGCCGGCGCCGGCGCTGCCGCCCGAGGCCGGGACGTTTCCGGCGCGGGCTTATGACGGACGCCATAAAGATCGTTGACTTCCTTGCCCGGGGTTTTCGCAATCAGCTGGTCGCTGCCGTTTCGCAGCACCAGCTGGATTCTGCCCTCGCCGTTGGCCAGGGTGAGAATCTCCGCCTGCTCGGGAGTCGCCAGCAGCGTGACCGTAGGCGCCGGCATCGCCTGGCCCTTGGCGTCGGACTGCATAGCCGTGCCCGCCGACAGCACCACCATGTTCTGCAGGCATGTCGCGGTGATCGTGCCGTCGGCCGACGGCGGCCGGCCCGTTACCAGTACATCCACGCGCATCCCCGGCAGAACGAAACCGGCCACGCCTGAAACATCGTTGACCCGCACCGATACCGCGCGCATGCCGACGGGAATAATCGGAGCCAGCCCCAGTCCGCTGCCGCGCGCCGCCAGACGTCCCTCGAGAACCGGCTCGTCCACCAGTATGTTGCTGATCACGGAGCGGTCCACGACTTCTTCCATGCGCGAGAAGGCGCCCTTCGGAAATGCCGCCGGAACCACTTTTTCGACCCGGAGATCGGCCGGCTTGATGGTCACGCCGACGGGCAGAGGCCGCACCGCCACGATGATGTCTCTGGTCTCCACCGGCGCCGGCGCATCCGTCTTCTTCGGGCCGCCCGCATGAGCGGTCATCTGGTAGAAGATGCTCGATATCACCAGCGCGAATACCAGGCTGACCCCCAGAACAGTCAAGAATCTACGGTCCATATGCCCTTCTCCTGTCGCCGCTCACGGAACAAGACTCAGCAGCGCCCCCATGGCGATTGCCGGCGCGTAGGGAATCGACTTCTCGCGCTCCGTCTCCGCCGGCCCGCCGGCTTTGCCGCCCGCCCGTCTCCAGCGTTTGCACGCGCGCGCAGCCAGTACTGCGCAGGCGATGATGCCGCCAATTCCGGCCGTCCAGAGCGCCGCCGGCAACAGCCGCTCGATCCCCACGATTGCGCCGAAACCGGCCATCAGTTTTACGTCGCCTCCACCCATGCCACCCAGCAAATAGAAAACAAGAAAAACGAGGAACCCGGCCACCAGACCCAGCGCGGCGCTGAGCGCCCCCTTCCATCCATTCGCGTAGAAGTGAATGCCCACTCCCGCAGCCGCCGCGGTCAGCGGAATCCAGTTGGAGACACGCCTCCTCGCCAGATCCTCCACCGATGCCGATAAGCCAACCGCGAGCGACACCCACGTCAATGCCGTCACCTTGCCACCTTATGCGCGCTGAATTCGTTTCCGACTCGCTCCGCCGTTCCCGTCCGCCGCGGGGCCGCGGCCAAACCAGCCCGACCGATAAACCAGCGGCGTGAGGAATCCCGCCTGCAAAGCGAATTCCGCCAGCGCCTTGCCCGAAGGCAGGCGCCAGGGGCCCCCTCCCAGCCACTCCACCGGCACGGATGGAATCCTCAGCTCCGATCCCTTGTCCAGGAAACGCGAACTGCCCGGATTCTCCTTGTGTCTCATCCGCAAACCTCTCCAGCAAATAATTCGACGGGTTGGGAGCTTTTCATTAGGGGCGGCTTCTTCGATTTCTTAGTACGGCTGCCCCGGAGCGTTCTCCCAAATCGACGGAGACAGCGGCTTCCCCCGCACCAGGCGCGGCATCGGCATTCTCCGCCGGCACGTCGCGAGCGGCTCGCGTGAATAACACCGCCTGCTTGTCCGCGACCCGTTGCCGCCAGCCTAAGTCCTGTCGAAGCAACGCGCAGAGAGGCCAGTCCGGGGGGATCAGTACGGTGTCGAAGCGGTACTGGTCCAGCAGCTCTCGCCAGCGTCCCTGGCCATGCCACAGGTCGATGTATTCGCCCCCCTGCCGCGGTCCGTAGAAATCCGTACGTCCGTCCACAAAGACCTTAGTACCCGGCCAGAACCTGAAGAGCAGATAGTCGGCCCACTGGTCCGTGGTCAGCACGCGGGCGCCTTCAATCTCCCGCGCATGCGTCCTCACCAGAGTCACCGGGAACATCTGCGCCGGGAAATCCAGCGGCCACGTGGCGATCCCCGGGATCGACGCGACGGCGACAATTACCAGGGGTGCGAACAGCGACCAGCGGCGGAAATTGGCGGACATCCCTTCCGCCACCGACCCGAGAATGCGTATCGTCGAACGAGGCCGGCTCTTCCCCACCAGCGCCTCCCACAACAACGTGGCTTCCATGGCGATCACCGGCGCCGCGACAATGGCGAACAGCGGAATATGGCGCGCGCTGGTCAGCGCCAGATGGGCGAAGACGATCACCAGCAGCGCGTCGGTAATCAGCCGGCGGCGCAGACAGACGCCCGCGGCAAGAAGTCCCGCGAGAAGCAGAACCTCGAACTGGAGCTGGTTTTCGGAGCGGAAAGTCGGCGCCTGGAACTCCTGCACGACGCCGCGAATCCAGTCCGACCGCAGATATTCCAGAAGGTGGCGATGCAGCCCGATGCCGTACGGGTTTACCAGCGTGGCGGAGGCGCAGCCCGCCGTCAGCGGAACATAGCGCAATGCTCGCCACCAGGCACGCTCGCACGCAGCTCCAGCGGCAAAAACACCCAGCACCACGAACAGCACCACGAAGCCGCCATGCAGATTCGTCCAGAGAAGCGTCAGCGGGGCGAGCAGCCAGACGGCACGGCCCGGACGTCTCCGATCGGCATCCAGCAGCCACACCGCGCAGGTGAGAAACAGCAGCGTGAACAGGTGCGGCCGCGCCAGAAAATGAATGCTGGACGCGCCCACTGCAACCAGCGCCACAAGAGCCGCGATTAAACCGCTGGCCCCCCGCCAGACCATGTAACGCACCAGTACCGCTCCGAAGGCGGCGATGAGAACGCCGGCGAACAGCACCACGCCCTTCAGTCCGGCAACGCCATACAGCAGGGCGAACACAATGTCCGACAGCCACTCCCAGGCGAACCACGGCTGACCGGCTCGCGAGAAGGAGAACGGATCGGCGTGCGGCACCGAGTGCGTCTGCATGATGTACTGGCCGGTGCGAATGTGCCAGCCGATATCGCCGTCCGCCAGCAGTGAGTTCCAGCCGTGGGGACCTGCCAGGAAGAGCCACACCAGCAGCGCCACGAAAAACCAGTCGGCATAAGAAGGAAGCAGAAGCCTCCTGAGCAGCGCCGGTAATCCGCGCCCGGGGACGTGTAACGCGCTGGCTGGAGCGGACGGTGCGGCAAGGACAGACATCGCTGGACCGGGACGAACTCCTGATGACCCCATCGGCTGGCCGGATATTGGCCTTTAGATTGTTCTGAGTCCTGCGAGCGGGCCGATTCCTTTACGGCGCCGGTCGCCAGCGCACTTTCTGGGTGAAAATCGGCACCCACTCTTAACGGTTTCCCTGGTTCCCTTTATGGCCGTTATGACGGAGTCTGGAGAAGCAGCGGCTTGTCCCTGTCAGGAGCATCCCGGATGAAACACACGCTGGCTCGAATCGTGTCCGTTCTCGCGATGATATGGGCGGCCACGGGCGCCTCGCGCGCCTTCGCGCAGGGAGCCGGCTCGTGGCATACCAACGGCAATCGGATTGTCGATGCCAATGGGCAGACCGTCCGCATCGCCGGCGTCAACTGGTACGGCTTCGAAACCGCCGACTATCTGGCGCATGGACTGTGGGCGCAGGATTACAAAACCGTCCTGAACACGATCAAAAGCCTGGGCTACAACGTCATACGCCTGCCTTTCTCCAACCAGATGGTAGAGAGCAATCCGGTTCCCGGCAACTACACCACGTACGCCAACGGCGCTCCCGCCAACGGCGCGCTGGCCGGGCAGACCGCGCTCGCCGATATGGATACGATCATCGCGTATGCCGGATCGATCGGCCTGCGCGTGATCCTCGATAATCACCGGTCGGAAGCGGGGAACAGCAACGAAGCCAGCGGCTTGTGGTACACCAGCGCCTATCCCCAGAGCGCCTGGATCAACGACTGGAAGACCCTTGCCACGCGCTACAGTGCCGGCAAATTCACCTTCAACGGCAACCCCACGGTGATCGGCATGGATCTTCGCAATGAGCCGCACCTGATTGGGAATGGCGGCTACACGGGCGCCTGCTGGACGGGAGACACGGAGACGAATGGCTCCTACACCGGTTGTCCCGCCGGCCTCACCGCGCAAAACTGGCCGGTGGCCGCGGAAGCCGCTGGTAATGCCATCCTGGCCATCAATCCCGGATTGCTGATCTTCGTCGAAGGCAATGACTGCTATGACGGCACGTGTGGATGGCAGGGCGGCAACCTGATGGGTGTAGCGAGTCATCCCATTGTGCTGAATGTTCCCGGCCAGGTGGTCTACTCGGCGCACGACTACGGTCCCAACCTGTACCAACAGAGCTGGTTTAACGGCAGCACCACGCCGGCCAGCCTCGCTGCCGTCTGGAACAGGTTCTGGGGCTACATCGGCGCAGCCGATACAGCTCCGGTGTGGGTGGGAGAATTCGGCACCGACAACAACGCGGGCGACATCGAGAATTCGGCCGCGGGCAGCCAGGGCCAATGGTTCCAGAGCCTTGTTTCATTCCTGCAGGCAAACCCGGAACTGAGCTGGACCTACTGGGCGCTGAACGGCGAGGACAACTACGGGCTGCTCGACAGCAACTATACTTCGACGCCACCGAGCGCGACCAAGCAGTCCCTGCTGGCGAGCATTCAATACCCGCTCAATGGCGCAGGAAAGACTTCCTGCACGGCCGTGCCCGCGGCTCCGGCGGGACTGACGGCAACGGCGGCATCATCCACTTCGGTCAATCTGAGCTGGAGCGCGGTGACGCCCCCGGCCAACTGCCTCATCGCCTCGTACGCGGTATTCCGGAGCACGGCCAGTGGCTTTACGCCGTCGTCGAGCAATCAGGCGGGAACCGCCAGCGGCGCGACTTTTGTGAGCACCGGTCTCTCCGCTTCGACCACTTACTACTACAAAGTTGAGGCGCTGGACGCAGATGGCTCGTCATCGGCATCGAATCAGGCCAGCGCGACCACTCCGGCGGCGCCCACGTGTTCAGCAGCGCCAGCCGCCCCCACAGGGCTGACCGCGGTGGCTGCGTCGTCCAGCGCGATTAACCTGAGCTGGAACGCGGTGACGCCTCCGGCCAACTGCACCAGTTCTTATGCTGTGTTCCGCGGGGCCAGCAGCGGCTTTACGCCGGCGGCAGGCAATCAGGTGGGCACCACCAGCGGCACCACATTCTCCAACAGTGGTTTGACGGCTTCCACGACTTACTATTACAAGGTCGAAGCGATCGACGCCGCCGGCCCCTCGCCGGCATCGGGTCAGGCCAGCGCCACGACCCTGGCGCCATCGGCGGGCGGTTTCGCCTGCCATGTCGGCTACTCCATCAGCACCCAGTGGCCGGGCGGATTTCAGGGCCTCCTCAGCATCAGTAACACCGGCACGAGCGCGATTAATGGCTGGACGCTGACGTGGGTGTTCGCGAACGGGCAGAAAGTGACCGAGCTCTGGAACGGAGCCGTGGCGCAGAATGGCGCGAACGTGACGGTGACGAACCTCAGCTACAACGGCACCATTCCCGCTGGTGGAAGCTACGGCGGCGTGGGGTTCAACGGAAGCTGGAACAACGCGACCGACGCCGTTCCCGCTGCGTTTGCGATCAACGGGACCACCTGCCACTGAGAGCTGGTTGAAAAACGGGTCTGGGTTAACGCTCCCTCTGGTCGCGCCTCGGTAACTACGCTGGCCGTTACGTATTCATCCGCGAGAAGAAGTACAGGCCGGCGAGCGCGAACAACGCATCCGGCGACCAGCCGGCCACGGCCGCGGGCAGCAGGTCCACGTTTCCGAGCTGCTCGAACAACGCGCTCACCGCGAGATACGCAAACCCGATCCCCAGGCTGACTCCGACCCCGGCCATGGCGCCGCGATTGCCGGTGAGAAAGGCAAAGGGGACGGAAATCATGGCCATGATCAGCGCGAAGAGAGGAACCGAGAATTTGCGGTAGAACTGCACCTGCAGGCTGATGGTGTCGAAGCCGCCCTGCTGCAATTCGGCGATATAGGCGGCAAGCTGCTGGAAGTTCATCTGTTTGGAGGGGACCACTTCCTTGAGGAAGTACTCGGGGCCCTCGGTAAGCTCGGCGAAGCTGGTCACGCGGCCCATGAAATCGTTCAGCGGATCGCTGCTCATGCCGGTATCGCGGCTCCAGCCGTTCTCAAAGACCCAGAGACCGAGTTCGGGTTCCCAGTGGGCCCGCTGCGCCGTAATATAGCGCATCAGACGAAACGACGCCGGGTCGATCTCATAAACGTTCACCCCGGCCATCAAGCGATGTTGCGGATCGAAATATTTGTAGTAGTAAATACGCGATCCTCCGCCGCCGAGAATCCATTTGCGGTCGGCCCGTTCGGAGGTCTGTGGCGGGCGCCCCTTGATCTCATTGCGAATGGCGTCCTGGCGCTTGTTGGCGCCCGGGACATAGTAGTGATCGAAGCCGAACAGAGCGACGCTCAGCGCGGTGCTGGCCATCAGAATCGGAATGGACATCCGGTACATGCTGACGCCGCAGGCCTTGAACGCGGTGACCTCGTTGTTCTTGGTGAGGATGCCGAAACAAATCAGAATGGCCACCAGCACGCTGACCGGTGTGAAATCGTAGATGAGCTTGGGCGCCAGAAAAAACAGGTACTCGGCCACGCGCGACATGGCGATGTGGTTCTTGATGATGTCGCTCAGCAATTCAAAGAAAGTGAACACCTCCACCATGGCCACGAAGCTGCCCAGCAGCATCACGAAATAAAACAGAAACCCGGACAGGATGTAGGTATCCACAAGTTGCGGCAGAAAGGGGATTCGCAACAGGAACCGCGCGGGCATGGCGGGTCCCGACTCCGGCAATACGCCGCGCAGGCTCTCGATCATGGACGAGAACCAGCCCCGCGCCATGGAGATCCAGTCGCGATCGCCGGGCTGATCGAGGCGAAAAAGCAGCAGAATGCCGATGATCGCCAGCGCCGCGTCGGGTGTCCACACCGCAATGCCCGCGGGAAGAGTTCTTTGCTTCGCGAGACCGATGAGCGAGATGAGTCCCATGTAGTAGAGGAATGCGAGCGAAACGGTAAGCACCAGGGCGGTCGATTTGCCCCCGCGGCGGGAATAGACACCCAGCGGAATGCCGAGGAAAGCCAGCAGAATACAAGCCGGCGGGAGGGCCAGCCGCTGGTGAAACTCGATGCGCGCCTCGATCCGCTGGAGCGGGTCTGCATCCTTTTCCTTGAAGGCCAGGCGGTACAGGGGTCCGGTATCGAGTTCGGCGACTCGCTTGACAATATGCACTTCGCCCGGTTTCTGCGCTTCGAGGAGATCCTCGCCGCGCCTGAAGTGCGTGGAATAGAAATCGGTGAGGGCTTTGCCGACATCGTACGTGTTGCCGCTTTCGAGCGAAAGCTGGATGCGGTTGTGAGGCACGTCGGGCACCGCGAGAGCCTGATTGGCTACGGTGATGCGAGGAAGATCGCCGCTCTCGTGCCCCTGCGCCTTGCGGCTGTCCGGCGGCGTCATGTCGGCCATGAAAATGTTGCGCCAGCGAAAGAACTTTCCTTCCGGGGTAACGTCGCCCACGAACAGAATGGTGTTCGGAAAGTCTTCGTTGAAAACGCGCGGCTCCACGTCCGCGGTGAGTTGCGCGGCGACCATCTGATGCAGGATGCGGTCGGTCTGCCACATGGACCAGGGGGTCAGCCACAGGGTTGCGAAGGCCGTTGCCAGCATTCCCAGGCCGGCCAGCGAGAGCACCGGCGGAATCACCACGCGGCTGGGAACGCCGGCGGCGCGCAATGCCGTGATTTCTCCATCGCCGGCCATCCGGCTGAGGGCCAGCAGAGTTCCCACCAGCACACCCAGGGGAATGCTGTAGGTGAGCGTGAAGGGCATGGCCAGCAGGAACAGGCGGCCGACGGTGGCGGGCGGCGCGGAACTGCGCACCATGGTGGCGAACAGCACGCTCAGGCGTTGCAGAAAAAGCACGAAGGTGAACAGCGCCGCGCCAATCGCCGCGCTGGACAGCACTTCGCGAAAAATGGATCGGGCAAGAATGCGCATTTATATTTCAATGTGGGGCAGGCACTCTGCCTGCGGCGGGCTCCCAGCCCGCCCTCGTCGCGCTTCGGTCAACAGGCGGTCTGAGAGACCGCCGCAGCCTCGACAACCAGCGAAGGAGCAGTGGTCACCTTATCCGGCGATTAGGCCGCCCATACAGTTTCGCCCGTGGTCAAGGCTGCCCCACAATTCTAGCCGCCGGTCAGCGGAGGCGCAGGCACCAGCGGGATCCGAGGCGGCTCTTCCTCCACCGGTTCCAGCTCCATTTCATCGAACAGAATTCCCGGCGAAACCACCGTGGAATCGCTGACGTATCCGCCCGCTCCCATCATCGCAAATGGCGCGTTGTTGTCGAGATAGTTCAGAACGGCCGTTTCACTGGAGGCCGCCAGGATGTCGCGAAACGAGCGGGTGGAGACGCCGCGAAAGCGCACGCCGCGGATCAGCTCTTCGCGGCCGTCGGGATAGACGCGATAGATGAGCAGAGGCAGCGGTACCGGACGAGTTCCTCCACCCGAGCGAGCCATGGCCGCCAGAAAACGTTGTACTTCGTCGGCAGGCGCGGAGGTTGGGAAATCGATGGACCGCACCAGAATGCCGTACGGCTTCTGCCGCTCCTCGCACAGCGCTATTAGTTTCTTCCTGAGGTCCGCCAGAGGCGCCGTGGTGGCGGCGTGCACGAACAGGTTGCCCAGGCCGGCGCCGGCTGCGCCGTACGGACCGGGCAGACGCGCCGCGCCGTTGGAGACATCGAGCCTGGCCCGTATGGGCGTGCGCGTTAGCAGGAAGTTCCTGAGCAAGCCTTTCTCGACAATCTGGATGGGCCGCGCAGTGACGCCCTCGTCGTCGATTTCGTAGTGCCCCATCAGGGCCGTACCGTGCCAGTCGGTTTGGGTTGGATCGTCCACCACGTCGATCCACTCGGGGAAAATGCGCGATCCCGCGCGTCCGTCCAGCTCACTCGGCGACCAGGGCGCTTGTTGTCCGGGCTGGGGCACCGGCTTGCGGGTGAGCCTGAGATTGCTCACCAGCACCTCCGCGAACAGTTGCGCGGCGGCGCGCGGTTCAAACAGCATGGGGCCGCTGAAGCTCTCTCCGCGCGGCGCGCCGGCCAGCGTGGTCACCGTGGAAGCCACGCCGGCCACTATTCGCCGCAAATCGGTTTCGGAGGGCATCAGGGAGGGTAGCGGCGCTTCGGCCATGTCTCCCGCGCGCACCACCATTCCATCCGCCGCCTGCCCCCAGGCGCGCACGCGCACGTACATCAGATGATCGGGCTGGCGCATCAGGCTTCCCTCGGAGTTCATCATGTACGAAGTGGAGCCGATGAGCTGGCATTCCACATCCGAGCCCATCACCTGCGGGTAATCGGCAAACATGGCGGACAGAGACACGGTGCGGTCGGTCCACAGCTTCGGGTCGAAAGGAATTTGTATGGGCGCCCTGACGACGTGCGCCGGCGGGACTTTCGTGTAGTCGGCCACGGAATCGGTGACGTTGAGATTCTGCAGTGCGGACCGCTTGTGTCCGATCGCTTCCAGCGCGGTTTTATAAGCCGCATCGGTGGCCAGCCAGATTTCCCGGCGGATGGCCTGGTAGTCGTCGTCCAGCGGCAACGTGCCCGTGTCGAAACGCGCGCCGGCCGGCAACTCCGAATAGAGGTAGTTGGTGTTGTCGAAAACGTAATCGCCAACGCGCGCACTGGCGCGGAAAACGCGCACTCGCGAGTTCGATGAAGCGAGCAGCCCGCCCAGCGACGCACTCGCCGAAAACATCTCCGCGTCGTCGATGTTGTACTGGAGCAGATAAAGCGGGTCCGATCCGCCGACTACGCGCAGCTCGGGAATCCGTTCCATCTCGTCGTGCATGGCCCGCAGCAGAATGTCGTTGTCCTGGGCGAGAGCAGGCAGGACAGCCAGCAGGCAAACACCAACGAACGGGCGTACCCGGAGCCTGATCCCAAAGGCAATACTGTTCACTTTGGACTTCCTCCGCTGTTGGGACACGCGGCGCCAGCCGCGTCGTTGGCCGGTACCGAAGGACGCGGCTGGCGCCGCGTGTCCCTCGCACGCAAAGTGAGCAGTATTGGGCCTAAGAGGCGCTCCGCCTGCGAGGCTACCCCACCTCCGGCTCACGGCTTCGCCTCCACCGGGCGCCCCAGAAACGGCGGACGGTCCAGCGAGTGCTCCTTTTTCTGCACCTCGATTTCGGAAACCAGCAGCGCCGGCGAGACCGCCGCCACCGGGACGTTGCCCGACTCCGCGCCGCAGATGCCGTTGAACACCGCGGCGCGATCGGAAGTTGCCAGGATCTTCCCAAAACTCGCCAGCGGCGTTCCCACGATGTCCACCCCACGCACCAGTTCATCGGGCCGGCCGTCCGGATACACGCGATATACAATCAACGGAACCACCGTGAACGCCTGCAGGCCGCGGCGCCGCGTAGTGGTGTAGCCGCTGGTGATGTCGTCGAAATAGAGTCCGTAGGGCTTGCCCTGCCGCTTGATCTCGGCGATCAGCATCTGGCGCAACTTCGCATCGCGTACCTGATTCTTCGATTCGACAATCAGATTAGACTGGCGCGCGACGATATCGTACCCCGGTTCCCGCCGCCCGTGTCCGTTGGAGTGATCGAATCCCCTGATGGGCATCCGGGACAGCAGAAAGGTCTTCAGAATTCCGTTCTCCACTACTGTTACAGGCCGCGCCTTTACGCCCTCGTCGTCGTAGCTGTAGGAGCCGCTGAGGTCGGTGCCCTCGAAGTCGCGCCGTGTTGGGTCGAACACCACGGAGAGGAAATCGGGCAGCACCGGTTTGCCGACGCTCTTTGTGAACGTCTGCCCCTCGCTCTCGTCGCGCTGCCGCTGTCCTTCGACGCGGTGGCCAAAGATCTCGTGGAAGAAGACGCCGGCGGCCCGGCCGGAGAGAATCGCCGGCCCGACAAACGGGTCCACCACTGGCGCATCGGTCAGCCTTTGCAGATCGGAAGCCACCTTCCCCGCCGCAGTCACCAGCTCCGCAAGCCCGGGGAGCCGTTCCGGATCGGAAGCCTCGAATGTGGCCATGGTGGCGAGATCCATGCCGTCTTCGGCTTTTCCGCGCGCGGTCAGGATCACCCGTGCGTAAACCCGTCCGTGCTCCACGCGCGTCCCGTCGCTGGTCACCAGCGTTCTGGTCTCCCGCTGCGTCAGTACCGCCGCCGTAGAGGACAGGACCGCGGTGCTTTTGGCGAGTTCCGCGGAAACCCGGCGCATCCGGTCCGTCCAGTCCTGCGCGGGGAAATGGTAATGCGGGGGAGCTTCGCTCGAAACCGACGGCGCCTCGGTGGAGAAATCGTCCGACTTGTCCTCCTCCGCCACGCTGGTCTGCGCCTCTGCCTTCGCGTTGGCGTACCTTTGCGCGGCCGCGCGCCACGCCGCATCGGTCTCCAGCCAGAGGGCTCGCCGAATGGAGTTGGGGACGTCTTCGAGCGCGACGGCCCGGCTGGCGCGAAACTGTCCGCGCTCGCCGCGGATCGGATGGTAGTTGTCGAACTGCGGGCTGCCCACGCGAATGGAGACATCGAGCGTCCGCGCATGAGCGTGGTTGTGGCTGTTGATGGCGCCGCCGGACGCTGTGATCGTCTCGCCCTCTTCCTCGATGACCGAATAGGCGAGATAGTACGGCGCCGGATTGGCTTTCTGGCGGAGGGTCGAGAAGTTGCGGTTGAGTTCTTCCTGGAGAATGCCGGTGAGCGAGAGATTGGCCGGAAAAGCTGCCGGGACCAGCAGCGCGAACAGCGCGAAGTGACGCACGAACTCTCAGGATAGCAGGGGAAAAACCGCGGGCCGCGTCCGCAGCCGGCCCGTGTTGTCGAAACAGACTACTTGTTACGGTTAGCGGCCTCGGCTGCAGCTTTGAGCTCGCGGTTGGCCTGATCCAGCAGCTCTTTGGCATGCTGGGCATGGCCGTTCATATCCCATTCGTTGGCTTTCTGGGCGGCAACAATCTTATCCCAGGCCTGCTGGGTGAGCCGCTGGGCAGCAGCGATGTTGGGATGGCGGCGGCCAGACACGTTTCGCTCCGGCGGCTGGGCCACCACAACGACTCCGATGATGAAGAGCAAGGCAATTACAACAGCGAGAATTCGGGTTTTGCGCATAGTATAGCAGGGTGCTGAAAAAGGCCCTCACAGGCTGGAAGCCTGTGCCACCATGTGCTGCCAGGTCACTGATAATTGGTGGCACAAACTTTAGTCTGTGGCCCGAATGGGAGGTGCCTGGGCCTTTTTTCAGCATCCTGAAAGGGAGGATTCTAACCTTGAACCGTGCCGGAGCGCAACAGAATTCCCGCGAAAAAGAATTTTCGCTGCCGGGCGCGACATCCTCTGAAACGTCGTGTTTACGAAAGGTTATTGCATTCGCGTGTCCGCCGTTGGACAATACTGCGATGCCCACAGCGCGCCCGCTCCTCCGCTCCGCCGTCGTTCTGCTCTTCTGCCTGGCCATCGGCCTCGCCCAGGCGCCAAAGTACGAACTCGTCGACGGCCACTTTCACTTCCTGAGCTTCGTACAGGAAACCGCCGGCATGGATGCTTTCCTGCGCGCGATGGACGACACTGGCGTGGCCGAATCGGTGGTCATCGGCATGCCGGTGGTGAAGAAGTGGGATGAGGGAGACGAGCGGCGACCCACTTACTATCTCGATAACGACTCGCGCGTGTACTGGTACAGCGCCACCGACTTCCTGGTTGCGCGCGCAGTGCTCGGTCTGCCGGCCGACAAGCAGCGCCGTCTGCACCCGTTCATCTGCGGCTTCAATAGCGCGGACCGCAACGCGGTAGACCACGTCGAACGGATGCTCGCGCTTTACCCGGACTTCTGGCAGGGCATCGGCGAGGTCTTTCTGCGCCACGACGATCTCACCGCGCTCACCTATGGCGACGTGCCGCGCGCCACGTCGAAAGCGTTTGGGGCGCTGCTGGATCTGGCGGCGAAACGCGATCTGCCCGTGTTGGTGCACAGCAACATCGGGCCGGCCTGGCTGGAGCAGCCGCTTTATCTGGATGAGATCGAGTCCGCGGTGAAGACGCACCCGAACACGCGCATCATCTGGGCGCACGCCGGCATCAGCCGCCGCATCGTGATTCCCAACCACACCGAGATCCTGCGCCGGCTGCTGGGGGCATATCCGAATCTCACCATCGATCTTTCCTGGGTTTTGTTCGATCAGGAAATCGCGCCCGGAGGAGTGCTGGATCGCCGCTGGGCGACGCTGATCGAAGAGTTTCCCACGCGCTTCGACATTGGTTCCGACGTGGTCGGTGTCTTCGATCAGTACAAGCCAACACTGCAGCGTTACTATCTCCTGCTGGACGCGCTGAAGCCGGAAACCGCGCGCAAAGTGGCGCACGACAACTTTCTGGCGCTGCTGCCCGCCCGGCGACAATGAAACGTGGGCTTCGGCTTGTGGATCGACCGCCGCGACCGGCTGGCATGGGCGAAGGGAACGCATGAGTATCGCCCGATGGGCGCGGCTGTGGTGGCCATCACCGATCAGTTCCGGCCGCGCGATTTCCAGAGCCTGCGCCGTGTGCCGCCTCACCTGCGCAACTGTTTCGCGGGCTTCTTCGGATCGCTGGAAGAGGTGAACGAGCACCTGCGTGCGCGCCGTAGCACGCGGCCGCCAGGGCTCGGGGCCACGCCGTCGCATGTGCGCTGATCGGCTTATTTCCGCAGCGTCGCGATGTTGTAAGAATATGAAACTAAAGCGTTTATTCTTGTATATTGCAAATCTTCCATGGCATGGATACAATACAAGGCAGCATGCTGTATCGCAGAAATATAATGGGTCTAAAGGCCGCCCTGGCGAGACAGGCTGCAGCCGCCCTCGTGGGCCCCCGGCAGGTCGGCAAGACGACGCTGGCGCTCCAACTGGCCGACGAAGTTCCGTCGGTTTACATCGACCTCGAAGCAAGCCAGGATCGTCTCAAGCTGCGAGAGGCCTCGCTCTTCCTGAACCAGTTCGAAGACCGTCTGGTGGTGATCGACGAGATTCACCGCATGCCCGAGTTGTTCACTACGCTGCGCGGATTGATCGACCGCGGGCGCCGGAAAGGGCACCGTACCGGCCGTTTTCTGCTGCTTGGCTCCGCGTCGCTGGATCTGCTTCGCCAATCCGGTGAAAGCCTCGCTGGACGCATCGCCCACGTGGAACTCGGTCCGTTCGACGTTCTGGAGGCCGCCAACTCGGACGCCGACGTAACCAACCTCTGGGTGCGCGGCGGATTCCCGGACAGTGCGCTGGCCGCAAGCGACCATCTCAGCTTCGCGTGGCGCCACGATTTCCTCCGCTCGTATCTCGAGCGCGACATACCCATGCTTGGTCCGCAGATCCCGTTCGAAACGCTGGAGCGCTTCTGGACCATGCTGGCGCACAGTCAGGGCGCTCTGCTCAACGCATCGCGTCTGGCTTCCGCGCTGATGGTGAGTGGACAGACCATCGGGAGGTACATCGACCTGCTGGTCGATCTGCTGTTGGTGCGGCGCCTGCAACCGTTCGGCGGCAATGCTGGAAAGCGCGTTGTCAAATCGCCGAAGGTGTACGTTCGCGACAGCGGAATCGTGCACGCCCTGCTGGGAATCGGCGATTTCAACGCGTTGTCCGGGCATCCCGTCGCGGGTATGAGCTGGGAAGGCTTCGTTATCGAGAATCTGGTGAACGTGGCGCCCGACCGTACTATCCCCAGCTTCTATCGAACCTCAGCCGGCGCGGAGATCGATCTGCTGCTGGAAATCCCGGCTCACGGCCTGTGGGCCATCGACATCAAGCGCGGACTGTCGTCGCGCCCCGAAAAGGGTTTCTACATTGCCTGCGACGATCTGAAGCCGGCGCGGCGGTTCGCGCTCAACGCCGGCGCGGAGCGCTTCCGCATGACGCACAACACGGAGGTGATCGGACTTCGCGAGCTCGCTCGGGAACTGGTGGCGCTGGAGCCTACGCGCCGGTCACCTTGAACGCAATCGCGTGGTCGAAGGGCTTTCGCTGGGGCATCAGAATCTTCAGGCCGCTCTCATCCTGGGTCCAGTCCAGTTTGCCGTCGAATCCGAGCAGTTCCACCTGGCGGATGTTCCCGACGCGCAGAGCCGTTTTCAGCGCGAGGGGGCGAATCACCGCCTGATACTCCGGCCAGCCCATCACAAACGCGTACAACATCTCGCCTTTCGTGGTGAAGCGGACGTCTTCCGCGGTGAGGTCCTTGCGCGCGTTCTCATTGAACATACCGCCCTGTGCCGAGGCTGCCGTTCCCGGACCGTCGCCGAAGATCTTCCACGGCCGCGTGCCGTGGATCGCTTCGGAATTCACCGCCATCCAGTCGGTAATGGCGCTCAGCACGTTCAGCTCTTCCTGATCCAGCGCGCCGCTTGCCGGCAACGGGAAATTCAGCATGAGATTGCCGTTCCGGCTGACAACGTCCACCAGCATGTCGATCACGCGTTTGGGCGTTTTGTACTGCTGACCGCGCTGGTAGTGCCAGTTGCCGATGCAGGTGTCGGTCTGCCACGGTTGCGGCCAGATCTTTTCCATCACGCCGCGTTCGCGATCCAGCGCGGCAATGCCCTGCTCGGCGTCCTCAATGCGTTTGCTGGTGTACACCACGTCCACGAGTCCGCCGTTTCGTTTCGCGCTGGCGTTGTAGAAGTGCGCCACCAGATTGAGCCCGTATTCCTCGAACGGGAGCGATCCATCGCTGTACAGAAGATCCGGCTCGTACTGATCCACCAGATCCCTGATACGCATGTACCAGTGGCGCTTCCACCACTGGGGAATGCCGTCCTCATTCCACGGCAGATCGCCGCGGAACACCTGATCGGAATCGACGTACAGATCCGCGAACTTCGGGTCGGTGCCATCGTAGGGAACGCTCGCCAGCGGGCCGGTCAGATCGGCACCGTGGCTGGTCGAGAACCAGTTATGGGTGATCCACAAATGCTCGCTGATCGCGAACCGCAGGCCTTCATCCCGCGCGGCTTTGCGCCATGCGCCCACGATGTCGATCTTCGGGCCTATGTTCACGGCGTTCCAGCGCTGGTGCTTCGAGTTCCACAGGTCGAAGTTGTCGTGATGGACACCCATGGTCATGAAGTATTTCGCGCCGGCCTTTTTATAGAGGCGCATCAGCGCGGCGGGGTCGAACTTCTCGGCCTTCCATGCCGGAATCGTGTCCTTGTATCCGAACTTCGAAGGATGTCCGTAATGTTCGACATGGTAGTTGTACTGCGGCTGGCCCTGCAGGTACATGTTGCGGGCATACCAGTCGCCGGCCTCGATGGCCGATTGAGGCCCCCAGTGCGCCCAGATGCCGAACTTCGCGTCGGCGAACCAGGCGGGAATGCGCCAGGCGCTCAGCGATTTTCGCGTGCCCTGAAACGGGCCGGTCCCGATCTCGATGCCGGGGGGCAGGTTTTGTCCGCCCTGTGGCGCCTCTTCAACGCCTCGCGCAAGCGCCGCTGCCGGAACAGCACCGGCAACCAGGCCAACTGCCTGTCGTCTGCTGAGTTTCATGGCTGCACCACCACCATCACAACACCGTGCGAAGGTACCATCGCCGAGAACTCGCCGATTTTCGCTCCCATATCCCGGTGCTCCCACAGGTCACGCACCGCCACACTCTTGCCCGCCGCGAGACCCAGATCGGACCATTTCACGGTCATGGTCTGATCGCGTCCACCGCGGTTCAGCAGCAGCACTGCCTGACGGCCACCGGTCAGCGGCTTCACCCAGATGTCCCAGCCGTCCGATGCGTGGTGGACACGCCGCCCTTCGATGCCCAGCGGGTCCTGATCCACCGCGATCGCTTCCTTGTTGGTGAGGATGTCGTGAATCGCCGGCGTCATGTGATCCAGATCGTTACCCGCCATCAATGGCGCGGCCAGCATCGCCCACAGGCTGAAGTGCGAGCGGTATTCGATGTCGGTCATGCCGCCGTTGCCGACCTCCAGCATGTCCGGGTCGTTCCAGTGGCCCGGTCCGGCATATTGCTCGATGCCCACCTGCATGTCCACAATGTCCATGACGCCGGCGCCGTACTTCTCCCCGCGGCCTTCCCAGCGGTCGAGGATGTCCGTCGTAGTGCGCCAGAGATTACCCGCGCCGGCGCCCCATAACCACGGCTTCGCATTGCCCCACTCGCAGATGCTGAAGATGATGGGCCGGCCCGAATCCGCCAGCGCGTCGCGCATGGTCGCGTAGGACGATGGGGCGTCCTGCGAGGACGTGTTGCACCAGTCGTACTTCAGATAATCGATGCCCCACCGCGCATACTGGCGCGCGTCCTGATACTCGTGTCCGCGACTGCCCGGCCGCCCGCCGCAGGTGGCCGAACCGGCGTCCGAATAGATGCCCATCTTCAGGCCCAGCGAGTGTACGTAGTCGGCCAGCGCCTTGATGCCCGAATGAAAGCGCACCGGGTCGGCCACGATGTTGCCGTCGCCGTCGCGCGACACCTGCCAGCAGTCGTCGATCACGATGTACTGATAGCCGGCGTCCTTCATGCCGGTCTTTACCATCTGCTCGGCGGCTTTGCGAACCAGCTCTTCGCTCACGTTGCAGCCGAACTTGTTCCAACTGTTCCAGCCCATGGGCGGGGTCTTTGCCAGGCCGTTATCCAGGGCCTGCGCGCCGCCGGCGGCGAAAGCCAGCAGCGCAGGCGCGAGCACCCATCGTCTATTCATGAACTCTGACCTCCGCGCCCGAGTACTCCACGCTCTTTCCTGGCCTCCCGCCGATGGCGACCCGAAACGTCCGCGTCTGCAGCATGCCCGGGAAGCTCCCCTGACGCGCGCCGATGGTCAGCGTGCGCTGCGCGTCGTCCCAGTGGAAGGGAATGGTGGCGTACACGCCTTTTTCGTAGTTGTAGTTATCGTTCTCGTCTTCATACAGGGTGAAATTGCCGTCCGCGCCCGGGAACACGCGCAGCTCGATGGGATCGGCGGGCTTCTCCGTGGACCACTCGATGTCCGGCCCCAGGGGAAGAATCGCGCCCGCGCGAACGTACAGCGGAATGCTGTCCAGCGGCGCGGCGGCTTCAATCGATTTGCCTCCGTCCTGCGCTTCGCCGGTCCAGTAGTCGTACCAGCGCGTGCCCGCTGGCAGATACAGGCGCCGCGATGTGGCGCCCTGCTCGGTCACCGGGTTCACCAGGATGGCCGGTCCGAACAGGAACTGGTCGCCGATGTTCAGCACGCGCGGGTCGGACGCGAAATCCATCACCAGCGGACGCATCGGCGTATAGCTGTCGTGCGTGACCATCCACGCGGTCGAGTAAATGTAAGGCATCAGCTTGTAGCGAAGTTTGTCGAACCTGACGAGAGCGGCCTGCGCCTCCGGGCCATACGACCACAACTCATTCGCGTCCGGATAGCGGGTTCCGTGAACCCGGAAGATCGGACAGAACGTCGCGAACTGGAACCAGCGTACGAAGAGCTCGCGAAACTCGGGATCGTTCGGGTGCCCCATGATGAAGCCGCCGACATCGGATGTCCAGTAAGGAACGCCCGATAGTTCGAAGTTCAGCGCCGCCGGAATCTGACGCTTATACGTTTCGAAATCGGAGAGCACGTCGCCCGACCAGGCGGTCACGCCGTTTCGCTGAATTCCCGCGAATGCGGAGCGCGAAAGAATGTACACGCGCTTCTGGTCCGATTCCGCGCGCTGGCCGTCATGAACCACCGTGGTGGTCATCAGCGGAAAGACGTTCGCGTAGCGGGCCCCGCTCATGCCGCCCACTTTGTCGTGCATCATGAAGCTCTCCTCGACGCCTTCGCTCTCCGGCTCGGTGGTGTCCATCCACCAGGCGTCCACGCCGATTTTGAAGAGCGAATCGTCCAGCAGCTTCCAGTAGTACTTCTGCGCCGCCGGATTGAAGGCGTCGTAGAGGGCCATGCCTTTCGGATGGAACGACTTCACCACGGCCTTATCGACGAAGTACCCCAGCTTGTCCATCTCGTCGTAAGTGGCCGAGCCGGGATAGAAATAGGGCCAGACGGACACCATCAGATGAACGTTGTTGCGGTGCAGATCGTCCACCATGCCTTTCGGGTCGGGATAGTTTTTGTTCCACTTGAACTCGCCGGTGTTGGTCCACCAGAACCAGTCCTGCACGATGTTGTCGAGGGGGATGTGCAGCTCGCGGTACTTGTGCGCGATGCCGAGCAGCTCTTCCTGGGTCTTGTATTTGTTCTTGCACTGCCAGAAGCCGTAGGCCCATTTGCCGAACATGGGGGCGGCCCCGGTGAGCTCGCGGTAATCCGCGACGATGCGGTCGAACTGCGGCCCGTAGAAGAAGTAGTAGTCGATGGTGTCGGCGACGCTGGAGGTGACGAACAGATAGTGGACGAAGCGATTGTTGAAGCGGCTGGCGGACTGGTTGTTCCAGAAGACGCCGTAGCCTTTGCTCGACAGCCACATGGGAATGGCGATGTTGGTGTTCTCCTGGGACAGCTCCACCGATTCGCCGCGGAAATTCCACACGCCGGCCTGATGCTGGCCCAGCCCGTAGAACGCTTCTTCCGAACCGTAGATCTTGAAAATATCTTCGGCGTGCCAGGTGTCTTCGCCATTTACTTTCGCCGGCGTCATCTGGCGCGGGCCGTCCGACAGCAGCTCGTGGCCCGATTTGTCCCGGAACGTGACCGTGCCGTCTTCCCGGTTAACCCTCACGACTATTCTCGCGGTAGTCAGCGTCAGCGAATCAGCGTGTGTTTGCAGGTCCCAATCCACCGGCTGCCAGTGGGTCCTGGTGACTACGAAGTTTCTGACATCGGGGATGGACATTGTGGGCGAGTACTGCACGTGAACGATGGAATCCGTGCACGGTTGAAGGCGAAGCACCCCGGTCTGCATGGTCAGGATCAGCGCGTCATCCCGGCGCTCGAACGAGTTCACCGGATTGAGCGGGAGCCATTGTGCGCGGGCGATCACAATGGTGGTGAGAAGGAAAATCAATTTCGGACGCATTGGGGTTCTTCGCCAAGCGTACGGCGGTCAGCCTTTGGCGGGAAGTTAAATCTCCGTATTATCTCCATCACATCTGCATGAAAACGCGGCTTAACAGCGGGCCGCCCCGGGTGGCCCTGAATTGTGATATGCTGCCTCCAGGTTTTTTCGAGCAGGGGTTGTACCTCCTGGGTTGCCGATGAAGGATGATCCACTCCGGCGGACCGGGAGCGCAGACAGACCGGTCACCGCGCGGTCGGGCCGGTGTTTGGGGAGACGTTCCGAGGTTAAGCGGGGGTTCGCACTATGTCGCTGCGACTGGAGACCGAGACAGAGGCGGGCGCGTGGGAGCGCGAGCTGAAACAGCAGGCGGATCGCATCGTCCGCAGCGCTTCATTCCGCGCCTCTGAGATTCTGCGTCACCTTCTGAGTTATCTTGCCGAGCGTGCCGTGGCCGGCGCCGCGGAGCCGGTAAGAGTCCGCGAGATCGCCACGGTGGTGTTTGGACGGTCCGAGGATTTCGATTCACAGACCGACTCAATCGTGCGCGTGCACACCGGGCGCCTGCGCTCAAAGCTCGCCGAGTATTATTTGTCCGAGGGCGCCGAAGACCCGCTGGTCATTTCCATACCCAAAGGGAGCTATGCGCTGTCGTGGCGCTCCCGCCAGCCCGCAAATGGAACAGCCGCGCTCGAAATCCCGCTTCCGCCGCCTTCCTCCAACGGCCACGCCGCCGCGGAGCCGCGCGTTCTGCGCTACCATCCGGCGCTGATCTGGGCTGGTCTGGCGCTCATCGCCATCACCGCCCTGCTCACCTGGCTTGCCGGCCGGGCCTTTCGCGCCGAGAGCGATGCCACAAACGTCCCGCAGGCCCTGCGAACTTTCTGGAGGCCCTTCGTCGGTGGAAACGATCTTCCTTTGGTGGTTTTTTCGAATCTTCGCCTGACCGGCACGCTCGACAGCGGTCTGCGCGAGTACGACCCAAAGGCGGACCAGCAGCAGCCGGTTCTGGACACGTACACCACCATCGGGGAGGTCACCGGGGTTTTTGAGATCGGCAGATTGCTGACCATGCTCCACCAGCCGCTTCGGGCGAAGCACGGGTCGCTGCTTACCTGGGACGAGGCGCGCGACCGGAATTTGATTTTTGTGGGCGGGCCGCTGGCCCAGACGCCTTTGCAGGACGTGCCGATCTTCACCGACTTCGAATTCCGCAACCGCCGGGCCGGAATCCCCGGTCCTTCGGGAGCCATTGTGAACCTCCATCCGCGCAAGGGCGAAGCGCCATTCTACTTCGGGCCACAGACGCGCCCATTTGAGTTCGATTACGCGGTGATCGCTCTCCGGAAATCGGCGAACCCGGGACATCAAACTCTGGCGCTGGCGGGAATAACGGAATATGGCACGGAGGCGGCTGCCGAATTCGTGACGCGCGACGAAACGACAAGAATTCTTCTCGCCAGACTGAATGTGAAGCCAAACGGCAATATTCCGATGTTCGAAGCGATCCTGCGCACGACGATTCGGGGCGGAGTGCCGATAGAATCGGAACTGCTCAGCGTCCATTTCCATTAGTCATAGGTTACAGCGCTGCGGCTGTGGGTTACCATAGGCCAGTGCTCGGAAATACCTGTGTAGACAGGATGTTGGCGGGTGATGTTTCCGTCGGCAGAAACAAGTTACTAAGGATAATACGCGATTTCACGCCTGATTTCACTTCCCTGAATGCACCTGCCAGGATAATATAAACCCACTAGGGGGCAGAACCGAATCCGGAGCGCAAGGCCGTCTTCTGTAATCACTCAGACGGCTTTTGCGTTGACTCCGGCTCCGATGGAACGGCTGGCCGTTTCCGCGGCGACTCGCTGAATGCCCCCGTCGAAGCGACTATGCTCGTCCATCAAGCGCCATGTACGCCGGACCTGAAACCAGTGGGGTCCGTCGCGCCCGGCGGAAGCAACTGCATCCCGCAGAAGCAACTGCATCGAAAGGGGTCAATCATGCAAGAATCAGTGTTCCCGAAAGCCTCATCGCTTGCGGGGAGACTCAGGTATTTCACTTTTTTGGCGGGGCTGCTTGTGGCAGTCCTGGTAGTTTGTCAACTGCCCGTAAGCGCTCAGAACGCCACGGGTTCGATTAGCGGCGTGGTCACCGACAGTTCCAACGCGGTGGTACCCGACGCGAAAATCGTCCTGAAGAACGAAGCCACGCAGACTGATCGCGATTCGGTTTCGAACGGCAGCGGGTTCTTTAGCTTCCAGGCGGTTCCGCCGGCCACGTACACGCTGACGGTTTCCGCGCCTGGGTTCACCACCTGGGAAGAGCGGGGCATTCCGTTCACCCAGGGCGCCAGCGTCAACGTTCCCAATATCGTTTTGCAGGTGGGTGGCACCAAGTCGGAAGTCGCCGTGGTGGCGGCCAACGACGTCATTGTGCCCACCGATACCGGCCAGACCAGCACCACGCTGAACACGCACATGATCACGCAGATCTCTCTGGCCGGCCGCGATGCCGCCGAGCTGATCAAGATCATGCCGGGCATGGGTTCCACCAACGGCCTGAGCAACAAGGCTCCGTTCGACCCGACCACGGGCACCGCGAACAACACCGGCCCGATCGGCGCGTACAGCGCCAACGGTCAGCAGCCCAACGGCAGCATGACCATGACATCGGACGGCGCGAACCTGCTGGACCCGGGCAACCAGGGAACGCAGACGGCCAACATCAACGCCGACCAGACGGCTGAAGTCACCATGCTGACCAACGCCTACGGCGCGGAGTTTGCGAAAGGCCCGGCGACTTTCCAGGCCATCGGCAAGAGCGGCGGCGCGCAGTTCCACGGGCAGGGGTATTTCTATGCCCGCAACAGCATCTTCAATTCCGAAGATTCCTATCTGAAGAGCCAGGGCGTCCAGAAGCCGGAAGATCACTACTACTATCCCGGCGGCGACTTCGGCGGCCCGGTTCTGCTGCCGTTCACGAAGTTCAACCACAACCGCGACAAGCTGTTCTTCTATGCCGCATACGAGAAGATGTGGCAGCAGCAGGCCGGCTATCTGAACAGCTACTTTATTCCGACCGCGCAGATGTTCGCGGGCAACTTCAGCCCGGCCTATCTGGCGAGCCTGGGACCGCACGTGGCCGCCAACTGGGGCGGATCGTACGAGGCGGCGCCGGGCGGTAACGCCGGGGCCTCCAACTTCCCGGGCGGCATGATTCCGGCAAGCATGATCGATCCCAACTCGACCATCCTGTACAAGACCATGCCGCAGCCAAACGTGGATCCCACCGCCAACTCCCAGGGCGCCAACTTCCAGTATCTGGTGAATCCTCCCCAGAATCGCTGGGAACTGCGTCTGCGCGGCGACTACAACATCAGCGACAACACCAAGCTGTTCTTCTCCTGGAACCGCCAGGATGAGGTGGACGACAACCTGATCAGCGTGTGGTGGAACATCGGCGGCGCGTTGCCCTATCCGAGCCAGATGCCGGCCAATCAGCAGTCGAACGTTTACAGCGCCAACCTGACGCACGTGTTCTCGCCGACCCTGACCAATGAGTTCGTGTTCGCGGAAGCGAAGTTCATGAACCCGATCAATCTCGCGGATCCCGCGGCGGTGGATCCCAGCAAACTCGGGTTCTCGCTGAAGGGCTTCTTCCCGACGGGCTCGGCGGCCGGCTACGC
>Ga0326727_10008465_pt1 | contig 26070 bp, 25 predicted proteins | sample MB2enrmetagenome_FD_207643 | JGI IMG/M metagenome (GOLD analysis project Ga0326727, IMG submission 207643) | Lab enriched peat soil microbial communities from McLean, Ithaca, NY, United States - MB29MY | ecosystem: Environmental > Terrestrial > Soil > Wetlands > Peat | place: USA: New York...
CGTCGCTGCGCCTGATCAAGGGCGGCGGCGGCGCTCTGCTGCGCGAGAAGATCGTCGCGGCGTCGTCGCGGCGCATGCTGGCGATCGCCGATTCGACGAAACTGGTCGCGCGCCTGGGCGCCTTCCCGCTGTCGATCGAAGTCGTTCCCTTCGGCGTCGTCTCGACGCGTCGGCGCGTCGAGCGCGCCAGCGCCGCGCTCGGCTTGGCCGGCGCGATCGAACTGCGCCGGCGCGAGGCTGAAAATTTCGTCACCGACGGCGGGCATTACATCCTGGACTGCGCCTTCGGCGCGATCCCCGACGCGGAGGCGCTCGACCGCGCGCTCGCGTTCATCCCCGGCGTCGTCGAGCACGGCCTGTTCATCGGCCTGGCGAGCGCCGCCATAGTGGCCGGGCCGAACGGCGTCGAGGTTTTCGGCGCGCCCGCCTGACCGCCGCAACCCAAAGGAGCATGACATCGTGTCTTCGTCGAAAATGACCATCAGAGCCTCGCTCGGCGCCGCGCTTGTGCTGGCGATCTCGGCCGTCGGCGCGAGCGCGGAGGAGCCGACGCCCGCCGCGCTGAACTACGCCAACCAGATCTTCGTCGACATCGGCATGAAGCCGTCGCTCGATCAGGTCGTGCCGGGGATGCTTGGGCAGTTCGAACGCACCGTCACGGCGACGCGCCCGGAGCTGAAGGACGCGCTGCACGAGACGTTGCAGGCCATCCAACCCGAGTTCGCCAAGACCGAGCAAGGCGTGCTGACGGACTCGGTGAAATTTCTGGCGAGCAAAATGACCGAGCAGGAACTCAAGGACACCATGACATTTTACGAGAGCCCGGCCGGAAGGAAATATGTCGCCGTCGAGCCCTCAGTGGTGCAGGAAGTCACCAATCTGGCGCACGCCTGGCGCGAAAAATTGTCGACGGACATTCTCACCCGCGCGCGCGAGGAAATGAAGAAAAAGGGCCTTGATTTCTGACAGCCCGCGTCAGCCCAATCGAAAGGGCGCCCGCCTCGGCGCGACGAGCGTAGGCGAAGAAGGGTTCGCGCCATGGCGTTCGACGTCGACCTGTTTGTCATTGGAGCCGGATCGGGCGGGGTTCGGGCGGCGCGAATCGCGGCCGGGCACGGCGCGAAAGTCGCCGTCGCGGAGGAATTCCGCGTCGGCGGAACCTGCGTCATCCGCGGCTGCGTGCCCAAGAAGCTGCTGGTCTACGCCAGCCGCTTCGCCGACGATTTTGCCGACGCCGCAGGGTTCGGCTGGAGCGTCGGCCCGACGCGGTTCGATTGGTCGACGCTGGTGGCGGCCAAGGAACGCGAGATCTCGCGCCTCTCCGCGATCTATCGCGCCAGCCTCGAGGACGTGGGCGTCGAACTGATCGAGGAGCGCGCCGAACTGGTCGACGCCCACCGGGTTCGGCTCGCCGGCGGGCGAACGACAAGCGCGCGGCACATTCTGGTCGCGACCGGCGCGAAGCCGGCGCCGCTGGGTTCCATCGCGGGCCTCGAACACGCCATTTCCTCCAACGAAATCTTCGACCTTGCCGCCTTTCCCCGCCGCTTGCTCATCGTTGGGGGCGGCTATATCGCGGTCGAGTTCGCTTCGCTGTTCGCCCGGCTCGGCGCCGAGGTCACCGAGGTCATGCGCGCCGGCAACGTGCTCAGGGGATTCGACGAAGACATGCGCGAAGGCCTGCGCGACGAACTGAAGCGCGCCGGCGTGAGGTTGCGGTTCGGCTGCCTGCCGACGCAGATCGAAAAGCGCGGCGCGAGCCTCGTCGTCGCGTTCTCCGACGGCGATCGAATCGAGGCCGATCAGGCGCTCGTCGCCACCGGGCGCAAGCCGAACACGAGGGGTCTCGGGCTCGAATCGGCGGGCGTCGCGCTCGACGCGGCCGGGGCGGTCGTCGTCGACCGCGATTCGACCTCCAGCGTCCCCTCGATCCACGCGGTCGGCGACGTGACCAACCGCGTGAACTTGACGCCGGCGGCGATTCGCGAGGGCCATGCGCTCGCCGATCGGCTGTTCGGCGGGGCCGACGGGGCGGTCGATCACGACAAGGTCGCCCACGCGGTGTTCGCCACCCCGGAGATCGGCGCGGTCGGCCTCACCGAGGCCGAGGCGGCCGAGCGCTTCGAAGTCGTCGACGTCTACAAGGCCAACTTCCGACCGATGAAGGCGACGCTTTCGGGCAGCGGGGAGCGCTCTCTGATGAAGCTCGTCGTCGACGCGGCGAGCGACCGGGTCGTGGGCGCGCACATCCTCGCCCACGAGGCGAGCGAGATGATCCAGGTCCTCGCCGTCGCGATCAAGATGGGCGCAAGGAAGGCCGATCTCGACGCGACGATGGCGGTCCATCCGACCGCCGCCGAGGAGCTGGTGACGATGCGCGCGCGCGCCGCCCGGATCGAGCGCGGGGCGCGAAAGATCGGATGAGGGCTCGTCAGAACCCGCGAGCTATTCGCTTGAGGAGCGGTCTCGCGGCGTCGGTCAATTCCCGTCCGCAGCGCCGCTGATCGCCGCTTGCGAGTTTATCTCCGCGCTGGTTTGAGATAGCGTGGCCGCGCGTTCCGACCGCGGGCTTCCGCTCGGGCGCGGCGGCGGCGGCGCGATTTGTCGGGGAGGGCGACATGCTCAAGGAATTCAGAGACTTCGCCATGCGGGGCAACGTCATCGACCTCGCGGTGGCGGTGGTCGTCGGCGCGGCGTTCAACAAGATCGTCGGTTCGCTGGTCGACGGAATCATCATGCCGATCATCGGCATTTTCGGCAAAGCCGATTTCTCGAACTATTTTTTTCCCCTTTCCAGCGCGGTGACCGCCACCAACCTCGCGGACGCGCGAAAGCAGGGCGGCGTGCTCGCCTATGGCGATTTCATCACCAACGTCATCCAGTTCCTCATCGTCGCTGCGGCGCTGTTCCTCGTCATCAAGGCGATCAATTCCATGAAGCGGCCGGCGCCGGCTGCGGCCGTCGCGCCCCCGCCGCCGAGCGACGAAGTCGTGCTGCTGACCCAGATCCGCGACGCCTTGGCCAAGCGCTGAGCTCGAACGGGCGCAGCCAAGGCCTCGCGGCGGCGAGGCCGCGCTCTGGGCCGACGAGGTTTTTTCTCTCCGCCCCTTGCGGCCGCACGCGACCGCGTTCATGAGGCGGAAATGGCCCTCTCGTTTTCGCAAGCCGCGCCGCCGACGCCCGACTGGCTCGACGAAATTCAGCCGAGCATGCGCGCGGCGCCGCAGAGCGGCATCGTCGAGGTCTTCAACTATGGGCGCGGCCGCCAGGGCCTGATCCCGCTGTGGGTCGGCGAAGGGGACTTGCCGACCCCGCCTTTCATCGCCGAGGCGGCCAAGGCGTCGCTCGACCGCGGCGAGACCTTCTACACCCACCAGCGCGGCGTCCCGGAACTGCGCGCCGCGATCGCGCGCTATATGACGCGCGTCTACGGCGCGGCGCCGGGCGGCGGCGATTTCTCGCCCGAAAGCTTCTTCGTCACCGTCGGCGGCATGCACGCGCTGCAAATCGCCGCGCGCCTGACGGTCGGGCCCGGCGAGGAGGCGCTGATTCCTTCGCCGGCGTGGCCGAATTTCGCCGGCGCCGTCGCGCTTGCCGGGGCGCGCGCGGCGTTCGTTCCGCTCGAGCGGGGCGAACGCTGGTGCCTCGATCCCGAGCGCCTGGCCGCCGCGGTCACGCCGGCGACCCGCGCCATTTTCGTCAATTCGCCCGCCAATCCCACCGGCTTCGTCGCTGCGCATGAGGAACTCGAAGCCATTCTGGCGCTGGCGCGCCAGCGCCGCCTATGGATCGTCGCCGACGAAATCTACGCACGGCTGACCTATCGAGGCGGCAGGACGCCGTCGTTTCACGACCTGATGGCGCCGAGCGACAAGATTCTGTTCGTGCAGACGCTGTCGAAGAATTGGGCGATGACGGGCTGGCGCATCGGTTGGCTGGAGGCGCCGCCGGCGCTCGGCGCGACGATCGAGAATCTGGTGCAGTTCACCACCTCGGGCGTTCCCGTGTTCGCGCAGCGGGCGGCGATCGCCGCGCTCGACGAGGGCGAGCCGTTCCTCGCCGGCCAGATCGCAAGGATGCGCGAAGCGCGCGACATCGTCGCCGGCGGCCTGGGCAGGACGGGACGGGCGCGCTTCGCGACGCCCGAGGCGACGTTCTATCTCTTCTGCGCGATCGACGGGGAGGCCGATTCGCGCGCGCTGGCGCTGCGCCTGGTCGACGAGGCGGGGGTCGGAGCGGCGCCGGGCGTCGCGTTCGGGCCCGGCGGCGAGGGCTATCTCAGGCTTTGCTTCGCCCGCGCGCCCGAAGAGATCGCCGAAGCGACGCGCCGGCTGGCGCGCTGGCTGGCGAAGCGACGCTGTCTTGAGGCGCCGGACCGCCGCTGAATCGGCGCGCATCACCTCGCGCGATTCGTCGCCATCAGCGTCGCCCCGCAGTTTCTGGCCGGTCGGTTCGATCGACCCCAAGCGCCCCGGCCTTAAGTCTTAGAGCGCGGAACGACGCGCGCCCTGGCGCGAGTGCGCCGCACCATCTAAGGTGGGACGATCGTCAGGAGATTGTCATGGTCGCTCGCCCGCGCCGCAGCGTGCTCTATATGCCCGGGTCCGACGCCAAGGCGCTCGCCAAAGCGCGCGGGCTGGTGGCCGATGCGGTCATCATCGACCTGGAAGACTCGGTCGCGCCGGACCTGAAGCCGGGCGCGCGGGCGCTGGCGGCCAAGACGGCGCGCGCGGGCGGGTTCGGCGGACGCGAGGTCGTGATTCGCGTCAACGGCCCCCATACGCCCTGGGGCCGCGACGATCTGGCCGCCGCGATCGCCGCGGCGCCCGATGCGATCCTGTTGCCCAAGGTCGACGGGCCGGGCACGGTCATGGTCGCCGCGCGCGCGTTGCGCGAGGCGGGCGCCCCGGAGAGGACGCGCCTGTGGGCGATGATGGAGACGCCGATGGCGATCCTCAGCGCCGGGTCGATCGCCGCGACCGCCGCCGATCCGGATTCGCGCCTCGAGGCGCTGGTGATGGGCCTGAACGATCTCGCCAAGGAGACGCGCGCCCGTCTGACGCCGGGCCGCCCGGCGATGACCGCCTGGATCGCGCTGTGCGTCGCCGCGGCGCGCGCCCACGGCTGCGACATCATCGACGGCGTCTACAACGATTTTCACGATCTTGCCGGCTTCAAGGCCCAGTGCGAGCAGGGCCGCGACATGGGCTTCGACGGCAAGACGCTGATCCATCCCGATCAGATCGAAATCTGCAACGCCATTTTCGCGCCGGCGCCGAGCGAAATCGAGGCCGCGCGCGCGATCATCGCCGCTTTCGCTCGGCCGGAGAACGCCGGCAAGGGCGCGATCCAGCTCGACGGCAAGATGGTCGAATTGCTGCACGCGCAGATGGCGCGCCGAACGCTGGCGGTCGCCGAAGGGATCGAAGCGCTCGCCGCCGCCGCGGACTGAAGCGGCGCCGCTTGCAGGTCTCCGAGCTCGGGCCGATTGACGTCTGCAGCCATCGACACAGCGCGCCATCGACCTCTTGGATAGCCTCTTTTTCCGACCGTCGGAGCCTGTCAAGGACTTTAGCCGCTACGCGGCGGCCAGTAGGGCCGTCCTTGACAGGCTCCGACGGTCGGAAATCGTGCTTCCAAGAGGTCGACGGCGGGGACCGTCGCATCGCCGACGCGGTCGCGTCAACGCGGAGTCGGAGCCGCGCGCGCCTTCGCAGCGCCGCTTGGAATGGCGCGCGCGAAGGGCTACATCCTCTTCCGTTCCTCTCAAAAATCCTCGGAGCAGCGCCGCATGAGCCAGGCCTATCACGCTCTCTTTCAACTCGGCGCCGACGCGACGTCCTACCGAAAACTGAGGTCCGAGGGCGTCGGCGTCAGCCACGCGCTCGGGCGCGAAATTCTGGTCGTCGACCGCGAGGCGTTGCGTAGGCTTAGCGAGCAGGCGATGATCGACATCAACCATCTGCTGCGACCGAGCCATCTCGAGCAACTCGCCAAGATCCTCGACGACCCGGAAGCCACGGCCAACGACAAGTTCGTCGCCTACGATCTGCTCAAGAACGCCAATATCGCCGCGGGCGGCGTCTTGCCGATGTGCCAGGACACCGGAACGGCGATCGTCGCAGCCAAGAAGGGCCGCCTGGTGTGGACGGACGGCGACGACGAGGCGGCGATCGCCGAGGGGATCCACGACGCTTACGTGAAGAAGAACCTGCGCTACAGCCAGCTCGCGCCGCTTTCGATGTTCGAGGAGACGAACACCGGCGACAACCTGCCAGCGCAGATCGAGATCGCCGCCGAGGGCGAGGATTCCTACAAGTTCCTATTCATCGCCAAGGGCGGCGGCTCCGCCAACAAGAGCTTCTTCTATCAGGGAACGCCGTCGATCCTGACCCACGATCGGATGATCGCGTTCCTCAAGGAAAAAATCCTCACCCTCGGCACCGCCGCCTGTCCGCCCTATCACCTCGCGATCGTCATCGGCGGGACGAGCGCCGAACAGACGATGAAGACGGTGAAGCTCGCCTCGACCCGCTATCTTGATCCATTGCCGCAGAGCGGCGCCGCGGACGGGCGCGCGTTCCGCGACCTCGCGATGGAGCAGGAGCTGCAAAAGCTGACCGAGCGGCTCGGCGTCGGCGCGCAGTTCGGCGGCAAGTATTTCTGCCACGACGTGCGCGTCATCCGTCTGCCGCGCCACGGCGCCTCGCTGCCGATCGGCCTCGGGGTCTCCTGCTCGGCCGACCGCCAGGCGCTCGCCAAGATCACCCGGGACGGCGTCTTCCTCGAGGAACTGGAGCGCGATCCCGCGCGCTTCCTCCCCTCGGTCGACGAAGCCGCGCTCGGCGGGCCGGTGGTGAAAATCGACCTCGATCGGCCGATGAGGGAGATTCTCGCCGAATTGTCGAAACACCCGATCCGCACCCGCCTTTCGCTGACCGGAACGATGATCGTCGCGCGCGACGCGGCGCACGCGAAAATCCGCGAGCGGCTGGAGCGCGGCGAGCCGATGCCCGACTATTTCAAGAACCATCCCATCTATTACGCCGGCCCGGCGAAGACGCCGGCGGGCTACGCCTCCGGCTCGTTCGGGCCGACGACCGCCGGGCGGATGGACTCCTTCGTCGACCAGTTCCAGGCGGCGGGCGGCTCGCTGGTGACGGTCGCCAAGGGCAACCGCTCGCGCGAAGTGCGCGAGGCCTGCGCGCGTCACGGCGGCTTCTATCTCGGCTCGGTCGGCGGCCCCGCCGCGCGCCTCGCCCAGGACTGCATCCGCAAGGTCGAAGCGCTCGAATATCCCGAACTCGGCATGGAGGCGATCTGGCGCATCGAGGTGGAGGACTTTCCCGCCTTCATCGTCATCGACGACAAGGGGAACGACTTCTTCAAGGAGTTGAATTTGGGGTGAGGTCCTTGGAGACGCGGCGATCGGCCGCGTCGATAGGCGCGCTCGGCGATCGCGCGCATCAGGCCGCTGAAGAAATCTCTGGCCGGCGGAATCGCGATGTGATTCCGTCGCCCGCCGCAATCGAATTCGCCTACCACGGCGGCAACGAAGCCGTCCTCAAGACGAGACGCGACACTTCTCCAATAGGCTGCTAGGCTAGCGATTGCTCTAGAATTTGTTACTAGAACGGCCATGGCACTGCCTTCGAGCAAGCTCCGCAAGGACAACACCAGTGGGCACCGTGGTGTCTGCTGGGAAAAGGGCACGCGCAAGTGGGCAGCCTACATTCGTCGCCAAGGAAAGAGACAGTTCCTCGGCCTCTTTGAGACGCTAGAAGCCGCGTCGGCCGCCTATCGCGAGGCTGACAAGCGGTTAAACGCTGAGATTCCTAACCGGCGTTCTGTTCTTTTGGCCGAAGCGCGTCGGCTCTATCAAGAGCACGGACTATCCGCTCTGGCGACTGACGATCTCAACAAGGCAGGTGTGAGCGAGGGAAAGCTTCGCAGGGTGGGCTTAAGTCCAGGGCTGTGCAGTTCTCTCTACTTGCGGCTCCCCGCGCCGGTTATCGCGGAACGCGGACGCCGTGTTTCGTAACTGAAAGATCAACTTTGGGCGCGACACTTGGCTGCGCGTTGTCAAGTTCGGGGCGCGCTGCGGCTGCCGCGCAGGGTGGAAACATGAGAACTGCACAGCCGTGGGCTTAAGTCGCGCCGGTCTTTTGGCTGATCTTGGTTTAACCGATGAATATACGCGATGGCGTAAAGGACTCTTCACTTACCGCGGAAAACAGAAACCGAGGTGGACTTGGGAACTGACAGTCGAAGTGGCGCGCGAACTCATTGCTCAGGAAGGCGATCTGCCGACAGTCCAAGAGTGTCGGAACCGTGGCTACAGTCAACTGACCAACGCCGTTCATCGCCACGGACGAGACTGGGAAGACTTGCGCGTGGCGGCCGGACTGCCACCGACTGTTATGAAATCGGGGCGCCCGCGATATTTTGATTCTAGGTCCGGCATACGTTGGCGCAGCCGCCCAGAGGCCTGTGTCTCGAATTTTCTCTATGCGCGCGGGATCGAACACAAGCGGGGAGAACGATATCCGGAGGACTACGCCAAGGAGTCTGGCCGGAAATATGGGCGGTACGATCTGCATTTCACCTCGCAAACCGGCAAGAAGATTGACGTTGAGGTTTGGGGAGACATTCCGGATACATTTTCATATGGCAGATACAGCGTTACCCGTGCAAAAAAAGAAGCCTACCACCAAGGACGGTCAAATTTCCTTCCTTTGCAATATTTGGACTGCCTGTCGGAAAGTCGGTTGACTGAGCAGCTTGCCCCATACATTGGGATAGTCGAGCCATTTAAATTTGGGAAACCGCAAGACCACCGAATCGAAAGCGCGCATTGGTCGGACGCGGATGATATGCTCGAAACATGCCGCCAGATCGCGGCGCTTCAGCCAAATGGCATTTTCCCGAATGAGCAATGGCTTCGAAAGCGGGGAAAATACGCAAACCGCCCGGGTGAAACATACAACACTCTAGCCATCTACGTTCAGACCAAGCTCGGCGGAACGCGGAATGTCCGCGAAATTCTCGGCCAAGCTGAGGCGAGCACCACGAAGTGGTCACCAGAGACCGTTATTGCAGCTTGGAAGAAATTCGAAGAGAAGCACGGCCTTACCCCTGCCCAATGCAAAGGCGTGTATCGGAGGGGCCAGACCGACATTGAGATTGCCCGAGAAGGCGCGCGCATTTATGAGACGGCCCGGCGGTTTAGGGTGGTCAACTTAGCCCGCGATCGTCAGACCGGGCGCAAACGAAAATGGACGCCTGAGAGTGTTGAGAAAGAATGGCGGGCCTTCTGCACAGACACGGGGCGGACGCCGACGCAGTGCATGAGCCGCCATCAGCGTGAGCGCCTACCTCGGCCGGTAACGGATCGAGCGACACGGCTCTATCAAGCCGCTACGCGACTTGGCATTTTGGAGCGGCTGAAATACTCCTCACGCTGCTAAAGGGCGGCGCGGCGTCCTGGCCTCCGCGGGCGCGGTGCCTTATCCTCTGGCGCGATCGAGAGCGGGAGGGGCGAAATGGCGATTATGGGCGGCTGTCTTTGCAAGAAGGTGCGCTACCAGATCGCCGCTGACAAGCCGCTCGCGGTGCGGCAGTGCTGGTGCCGCCTGTGCCAGTATTTGAGCGCCGGCGGCGGCACGGTGAACGCGATTTTTCCCAAGGACGCATTCACGACGACAGGGGAAACGACGGTCTACACGTCGGTCGCCGACAGCGGCGCGACGATGCGTCGCCGCTTCTGCCCCGCCTGCGGAACGCCGCTGTTCAGCGAGGCCGAGCCGCGCCCGCATGTGATCATCGTGCGCGCCGGCACGCTCGACGATCCCGAACTCGGCAGGCCCGAGGCGGTGATTTGGACGCGCTCGGCGCCGAGTTGGGCGTGCTTCGATCCGGCGCTGCCGCGAACCGAGGGTCAGTCGGCGCCGGCGAGGTAGCGATCGACGAAACGTGTTGACGTGAACGTTGAATTCGCCGGCCGTTATGTGCAAGTTGCGCGCCTTCGCGCGTCGCGAAGGCTCATGAGGAAGGCTCCGCCATGTCTCTTTCGCTCTATCAATCCAGCGTGCCGGTGTTCGAACGTTCGCTGAACGCGTTTTCGGCGATCCTCGACAAGGCGGCGGCGCACGCGGCGGCGTGCAAGTTCGATCCCGCCATCTATCTGACGATGCGGCTGCGCCCGGACATGTTCGCGTTCGCGCGTCAGACGCAGGTTTTTTGCGACCATGCCAAGAGGTGCTCCGCGCGGCTCGCCGGCGTGGAGCCGCCGCGGTTCGAAGACAACGAGGCTTCGCTGGAGGAACTCAAGGCGCGCATCAAGAAGACGCTCGACTTCCTCGCCGGCCTCGACGCGAAAGCGATCGACGCCGGGGCTGAGCGCGAAATCGTCTTTCCCTCCGGGTCGCGCACGGCGAAAATGATCGGCGCGAACTATCTCTTGCATTACGCGCTGCCGAATTTCTATTTTCACCTGACGACCGCCTACGACATCCTGCGTTACGCCGGCGCGCCCGTAGGCAAGCGCGATTTTCTCGGCGCCGTGCCCGGCTTCTCGCTCGTGTGACCTCTTCGATCTCTTCACCAAGGCGAAATTCATGAGCATCGAACGCATCGGCGTCGGCCCCCGCATGTCGCAGGCGGTCGTCCACGGCCACACGATCTATCTCGCCGGCCAAGTCGCCGACCAAGCGGCGGGCAAGAGCGTCGGCGAGCAGACCAAGGAAATTCTCGATTCGATCGATCGGCTGCTCGCCAAGGCCGGCTCGGACAAGACGCACATCCTCTCCGCGACGATCTATTTGACCGACATCGGGACTTTCGCGGAAATGAACGCGGTCTGGGACGGCTGGGTCGTCAAAGGGCATACGCCCGCGCGCGCCACGGTCGAGGCCAAGCTCGCGACGCCCGCCTATCGCGTCGAGATCGCCTGCATCGCAGCCAAACCCTCAAAGGAGTGAGATAGAAGGGTGAACAAACCTCCGCAGGGCGGCGTGACGGGACTGTTCGAGCGCGTTTCGACTCCCGCCGCGGCCGTCGATCGCCTCGCCGAACTCTACGCGCGCGCGGCGGGGTCGCTGCGCGCGGCGGTCGAGAGCTTCCTGATCGACGGCGTGCCTCCGAACGCGGAAACGCGGGCGCGCTTTCGCTATCCGCAACTGCGCGTGACCTATCAACCCGAGGGCGTGCCGCCTTCGAGCGCGCGCGCCTTCGCGAAATTCAGCGAGGCGGGCGTCTATTCGACCACCGTGACTCAGCCCGAGGATTTTCGCCCTTATCTGCTCGAACAGCTCGAACCGCTGGTCGCCGAGTTCGGCGCCGAGATCGAGGTCGGCGTCGGCGCGCAGGAAATCCCTTACCCCTACGTGTTCGAGAGCGGCGACGAACTGGGGCGCGGCGGGGCGAGCGCTTCTGAACTCGCGCGCTTCTTTCCCGTGCCCTCGCTTACCGTCCTCGGCGACGAAATCGCCGACGGCGCGTTCGACATCCGTCCCGGCCTCGAGCGCCCGATATCGCTGTTCGACGCCGCGCGCGTCGATTATTCCTTGCGCCGGCTGGTGCATTACACCGGTTCCGACTGGCGCGCGATGCAGCCCTGGGTGCTGCTGACCAACTATCACCGTTACGTCGATCAGTTCGTGCGCTGGGGCCTGGAGCAGTTGCGGGCCGGCGGCGTCGAGAAAATCGTGCTGCCCGGCAACGTGGCGATCGACGCCGGCCTGACGCCGGCGGAGGCCGAGGCGCAAGCGGCCGGCGTCCTCTGGCATCGCTTCCAGATGCCCGCCTATCACGTCGTGCGCGCCGACGGGCGCGGCGTCAGCCTGGTCAACATCGGCGTCGGACCCGCCAACGCCAAGACCATCACCGACCATATCGCGGTGCTGCGCCCGCATTGCTGGCTGATGGTCGGCCATTGCGCGGGCCTCAGGCAATCGCAGCTCATCGGCGACTACGTGCTCGCGCACGCCTATCTCAGGCAGGACGCCATCCTCGACAACGCGGTGCCGCCGGACGTGCCGATCCCGGCGCTCGCCGAAGTGCAGGTCGCGCTGCAGGAGGCGGTGGCGCGGGTCACCGGCGATCGCGGCGAGGCGCTGAAGCGGCGCCTGCGCACGGGCACCGTGGTCACCAACGACGACCGCAACTGGGAATTGCGCTGGACGCAGGAGCGCCGGCGCATCAACTTGTCGCGCGCCGTCGCGGTCGACATGGAATCGGCGACGATCGCGACGCAGGGCTTCCGCATGCGCGTGCCCTACGGCGCGTTGCTGTGCGTCTCCGACAAGCCGCTGCACGGCGAAATCAAACTGCCCGGCGCGGCCAACGCCTTCTATGAGCGCGCGATCGGCGAGCATCTGCAGATCGGCATCGCCGCGCTGGAGCTGCTGCAAACGCAGCGCGCGAGCCTGCATTCGCGCAAGTTGCGCAGCTTCGACGAACCGCCTTTCCGCTGAGGCGTCATCGAGCCGCCGCCTCACCGCTCCGGATCGGCGCCGCCGAACAATTCACGCGCGCCCTCGATCACGTGCGCGCAAAGCTCCGGGCGTCCGACCTTGCGGCGGGTCAGGAAACGCGCGCGCCGCGCCGCGATCGTCTTGCCGCGCCGCCGCGGGGCGGGGCCGCGCGCCACGACCTTGCCGAGCATCGGCCGGTCCGGTTCCTCGCGCCCCTCGACGCGCTCGACCAGCGTCGGCAGGCCGAAGGCCCGCGCCCACAGCCGCCATTCCGCATTGATGTCCCAGTCGTCGTCGGCTTCGGCGAGCGTGACGCAAAGGTCGGGGTCGGCGTGGACGAGGCGGACTTCGTAACTGAAGGCGTCGTCGCGCACTCCAGCCAGGCGCAGCACGACGCCGCGATAGGCGCTGGTCGGGACCGTGACGTTCATCGGCACGCCGGCGACGGCGCGCGCGATGATGACGTTGTCGGCGTCGAGCCGCACCAGCCGGCGATGTCCGTCGGCGCGCGCGTCCGGCGCGGCGAACTGCCGCGGCGCGAAGGCGCCGTGCTTCGGAGCCGGTTGCATCGTCAGGTCCCACCGTTGAGCGAGGATCGTGACGGAAGATTGCCGGCCGACGGCTCAGAGCGCCCTAACGCAAGTGGTTAAACCTCGATGAATCAGGGCCTTACGGGCAATTTTCGCGCGCCATGGCTGGCGCGCGGTTGCGCCAAAGCGTCAAATTTGACGCATTTGTCGGCGTAGGGGCCTCGCGCCGATCAGGGCGCTTCGTCCCGGCGCGGCGCGTCGGCCTCGCGCGCGCGGCGGCGGAAGGCCTCGCGCGCTCGCCCGCGCTGCTCCAGGGCGGCGAGCGCGATCGCCTTGAAGGGCGCGGCGAGGCGCTCGAGCCGCTCGAGGCCGGCGACCGCGCGTTCGCCGCGCGTCAGTTCGCGATCGAGTTCCGCCATGGTCTTGTCGAGCCCCGGCTCGGAATCGTCGAGCCAGACCGCGACGACGCGCGCCCAGGCGATCGCCAGGCCTTGCAGCTTGATCGCGCCGGCTGCGCCCTCGCTGGCGATGCCCGCCGCCTCCAGCATGAAGCGCATCGAATTGACCGCCGAGCGATTGATCGCCAGGGCCGCGACGGGGTCGCGCCGCAGCCAGGCGGCGATTTCGCGCAACGCCTCGCGATAGGGCGCCATCGCGTCGAGCCGGCGCATCAGCGCGTCGAACAGGCGCTCACGCGGCGCCTCGCGCGCGATCTCCTCGTCGTCTTCGGACAACGCCGCGCGGTCGATGCGCCTGGCGAAGCCGGCGAGAACCGCGCCTTTGGAGGGGAAGGCGTCGCGAAAATCGGCGAGCGAGACCTTGGCGGCGGCGCAAATATCGCGAATCGCGATCTCCTCGAAGCGGCGCTCGGCCGCCAGCGCCATCAGCGCGTCGACGATTCTTTCGCGCGCATCGCGCGAGGCGTGGGCGGCGGCGGATTTCGACTCTTGGGTCATCGCGACTTCCTTCTTGCCGACTTCGCCGCTCAATGTAGGGAGTGGCGCGCGTTGCGCCAACGCCCTCAGCCCGCGAGTTCCTCGGCGCGGCGCCTGGCGGCGGCGGCGGCGCGCGCCATCAGCGCCGCGAGCCCGCCGTCCGCGCGCAAAACCGCGAGCGCCGCGGCGGTGGTGCCGCCCGGCGAAGTGACGTTCTCGCGCAGTTTGGCGGCCGGGATTCCTGGTTCGCGATACAGCAGCTCGCCCGCGCCCTCGACGGTGGCCCGCGCCAGCTTCATCGCCAAGTCGGGGGAGAGGCCGATATTTTCGCCGGCCTCCGCCATCGCCTCGACCAGCGCGAAGACGTAGGCGGGGCCGGAGCCGGAAATCGCGGTGACCGCGTCGATCAGCGCCTCGTCGGCGAGCCAGTCGAAGACGCCGACGGCGCGCATCAGGTTTTGCGCCCATTGGCGCTGCTCGGCGCTCGTCGCCGGGCTGGCGAATCCCGCCGAGGCGCCGCGGCCGACCGCGGCGGGCGTGTTCGACATGACGCGCACGAGCGCGCGCGCATTCGGCAGCCGCGCTTTGAGATCGGCGATCCGCTTGCCCGCCAGGATCGACACCACCAGCGTATCCGCGCCGGCGAGCGGCGCAAGGTCGGGCGCCGCCGCCTCCAGGCTCTGCGGCTTGATGGCGAGAAAGAGCGCCTCGGGCGGGCGCAGCGCGCTCGGCGCGGGGTTGAGCGCGATAGCGAGCCGGGCCGCGAGTTCTCTTGTCGACGGCGAGGGCGCCGGCTCGCGGATGGCGATGCGCGGCGGCTCGAGGCCGGCAGCGAGCCATCCCCGCAGCATCGCTTCGCCCATCTTGCCCGCCCCGACGAGCGTCAAGGATTGCGGCCAATCGGACATCGAACCCTCTTTCCCGGCGAGCGCCGCCGCGCCGCCGTTGCCCTTCGCGTCGAACCCGCGCCCCGACGGCGAGCGGCGCAGCGAGGAAGCAATCCGGCGCGTCCGATGTCAAGGCTGTGGCGAAGGGTCGCAAAGGGGCGAATTCGCCTGCAATCCCGGACGCGCCGCCGCCGACCGCGTTCCAGCAGCCTCGAGGACGTCGCAGGACGAGGCGGTTCGCGCCGGTTCCGGGCGATCGCCGACAGAGTTGGCGGCGTTGGCCGCGAGGGACAGGCGCGGCTGATCGCCGGCGGACGCTAAAAGTCGAAAAACTCGTGGCGCAACGCGTCCTCGTATTCCTTCTTTGCGGCGATGACCGCCTGGCGAAGCTCGTCCTCGCGAAAATGCGCCCCCTCCCACTGGTCGACTTCGGCGACCGTGTGATTGACCGAGGCCAGCGCCTCCTCCTCCCGGATCGCCCTGACCCATCTCTCGACCGCCGCCTTGTAGGCGGCTTGCAGGCGATCGAGCTCCGCCGTCTGCTCCGTTTCGTCTTTCATGCGACGCCTCCCTTTTTCAACGACCTATCTCGGCGTTGTGACGGGCGGAAGACACTTCGCGGGGGCTCGCAAGCGGGGGTCCAGCCTTTGCCCCGCCGCGGCCCTTGGCGGGCGCTGGATTCCCGCCCGCGCGTTCGACGCCGTCGCGCCCCGAAAAGAACGCCATTGCCTGATAAAGCGCCTCCGTAGTAACAATTCCGTATGGTCACGCGGTTCGAGTGGGACCCCGTCAAGGCGGCCGCCAATCTGCGCAAGCACGGGGTTAGCTTCGACATCGCTGCGCGTGTTCGCGGACCCTTTCGCGCTTACGGAGCAAGATCGCATCGAGGGCGGCGAGCGGCGCTGGCGGACCCTCGGCATGGTGGAAGGGCGCGTCCTGCTGCTGGTCGCCCACACATTCCGGGACGAAGACGAGGACGGGGAGCCCGTCGAGGTCGTTCGCATCATTTCCGCCAGAGCGGCCGACCGGAGGGAAAGGGGACGCTATGAGCAAGAGACTCGTTAGGCGCGAAGTCGATCTCGCCGACCTGCCGCCGCTGATCGAGAAGCAGAAGGCCGAGCTGGCGGCGCTCGCCGCGCGGCCCGAGGGCGACATCGATTACAGCGAGATTCCGCCGCTGACGGCGAAATTCTGGACCGACGCGGCGCGCGGGAAGTTCTACAAGCCGATCAAGACCTCGACCACCGTGCGCATCGACGCCGACGTGCTGGCTTGGCTGCGCGCGCAGGGCAAAGGCTACCAATCCCGTATCAACGCCATCCTGCGGCGAGAGATGCTGGCCGCGACCGAAAAGGAGGTCGGCGGCGGCTTTGCTGAGGAAAGTCATAGCGACAAGAGCGGCGAGATCGGGCGCAAGCACAGCGCGGCGCTCGCTGGGGCTTCGCGCAAGCGCTAAGGCGCCGGCTTTGCGGCGGACTTCAAGTGCGCGGACACACTGGCGGACGTCTTGGCCGCGCTGGATGAGCCCTCGCTTACGAAGCTGATCAAGGACCACGAAGGTCGGAAACGGGGCAAGGTTCGCGGCGCTGCTTAGGCCGTTTTGCTTGCGGCGACAGCTCGTAAAATCGGCAAACCGAGTTCCAAGCTTGCAATGCGGGCGCTGATCAAACTGCCGAGGTAGCGCCGCGCGCGGCCAGCGGCGCAAGTTCGGCAGAGTGCGCCGTCGACCTCATGGAAGCTAAGAGTTGCGAAGCCGAAGACCTGTCAAGGGCGCGCTTTTCGCGCGCCGCCGCAGGCGGGCTTCGCCCCTTGGTGCGCCCGGCATGGGCATTGGATTGGAGGTGCAAGTCCTCTGTGGAGCGAGTTGGTGGCGACCACGAGCCGAAGGCAACCGCGTGCAGACCTGGGGTCGTGAGACGCCGCCTCTGGGGCCGCGAGGCCGTGTGGGGAAGAAGCTGGCTGGCGAACCGCAGCACCGAACGAAAGTGAAGCTCTGAGCATGCCGGGCGTGGGTAATTACCCTCCGCAAGGGGGGAAGGGGCGCGCGCTCTGATGGATTACGGGGACATGGGTTTACGCGGACATGATCCACATCGCCGAATATCAGCGCGCCCAATCCGTTCACGGCGCCGCCAATGACGCAATTCGCATCATATAAACATAGTGGATGTGTAGAGTATAGTGAATCCTCGCGCGGATCGGCCGGCGGACCCGCGCTGGTTCGCCGACGCAATCACGAACGCCCGGCGCGGACCAGAACCGGCTCGGCGCGATAGACGTCGGGGAACAGCCGCTTCAGATTCTCGATCTTCGGCAGGTCGTTGAACGCGATGTAGGGATAGGTGGGGTTCCGGGCGAGAAAGTCCTGATGATAGTCCTCGGCGGCATAGAACGTCCGCCCCGGCTCGATCGTCGTGACGATGGGCGCGTCGAACACATGCGCGCGGTCGAGCTGGGCGATGTAGGCCTTGGCGACGCCCGCCTGTTCCTCGTCGGCGGGAAAGATCGCGGAACGATATTGCGTCCCCTCGTCGGGACCCTGCCGATTGAGCTCGGTCGGATCGTGCGCGACCGAGAAATAGATTTGCAGGATGCGCCCGTAGGTGATCTCGCTCGGGTTGAACGTGACGCGCACGGATTCGGCGTGGCCGGTGTCGCCGCGGCTCGTCATTTCGTAATGCGCCGTCGCCTCGTCGCCGCCGTCGTAACCGGAAACGGCGCTCGAAACGCCTTTGACGTGCTGGAAGACGCCCTGCACGCCCCAGAAGCAACCGCCGGCGAGCACGGCGACCTCGCCCGCCGATTGCGCCGCTCGCTCGTCGACCGCGGGCGGAGGAATGACGCGCGCCCCTTCGGCCGCCTGGGCAGCCGCGCCGAGCCAGCAAGCCGAGAGGATCGCGGCGATATGCACTGCGCGAGGACGTCGCGCGACGAGAGGCTTGGACGACAGGGTCATGAGCGGCTTCCTTTCATGGCGATCGGCCCCTCCCACATGCTTATACGGGCGCCCAAGTCCACTCGTTTCAGGCGATGAAAATAAATATCGCTCCGATTGCTGGACGAGACACTTTGGATATCCCGCTTCGGCGCCGCTGAATCCCCATATCGCCATCGCCGCCGCGTTCCTGTATAGACGGCGCGCGCGAGGAGCGGCCGGCGCCGCTCCCGAAAGGGCGGAATTGTCAGTCGAGGCGTATGGTTATGGCGCAGAGCCGCTGGAGTCCCGAGAGCTGGAGGCAAAAGCCGATCGAGCAGGCGCCGGTCTATCCCGATGCGGCGGCGCTTCATGAGGTCGAGCGTCAGCTCGCCGGCTATCCCCCCCTGGTGTTCGCCGGCGAAGCGCGCAAGCTGAAGCGCGCGCTCGGCAAGGCGGCGGCGCGCGAGGCCTTCCTGCTGCAGGGCGGCGACTGCGCCGAGAGCTTCGGCGAGCATTCGGCCGACAACATCCGCGATTTCTTCCGCGTCTTCCTGCAGATGGCGGTGGTGATGACCTTCGCGGCGGCTTCGCCGATCATCAAGGTCGGGCGCGTCGCCGGGCAATTCGCCAAGCCGCGCTCGTCGGGTCAGGAGACCATCGGCGGCGTCACCCTGCCCTCCTACCGCGGCGACATCGTCAACGACATCGAATTCACCACAGCCGCGCGCACGCCCGATCCGCGCCGGCAAGTGGAGGCCTATCGCCAGTCGGCGGCGACGCTCAATCTGTTGCGCGCTTTCGCCACCGGCGGCTACGCCAACCTCGAAAACGCGCATCGCTGGATGCTCGGCTTCGTCAAGGACAGCCCGCAGTCGGAGCGCTATCAGGAAGTCGCCGACCGCATCACCGAGACGCTCGGCTTCATGCGCGCGATCGGGCTCGACGCCGAGGCCCAGCCGGAACTGCGCGCCACCGATTTCTACACCTCGCACGAGGCGCTGCTGCTCGGCTACGAACAGGCGATGACGCGGCTCGATTCGACCTCGGGCGATCATTACGCGACCTCGGGCCACATGCTGTGGATCGGCGACCGCACCCGCCAGCTCGGGGGCGCGCATGTCGAATATTGCCGCGGGATTCGCAATCCGATCGGCCTCAAATGCGGCCCCACGCTCCAACCCGACGAGCTCATTCGCCTGATCGACGCGCTCGACCCGGCGCGGGAGCCGGGGCGCCTGACGCTGATCTGCCGCTTCGGCGCCGACAAGGTCGAGGCCGCGCTGCCGCCGCTGATCCGCGCTGTCAAGCGCGACGAGCGCAAGATTCTGTGGGTCTGCGACCCCATGCACGGCAACACGATCAAGACCGCGACCGGCTACAAGACCCGTCCTACCGAGCGCATCGCCTCGGAGGTGCGTTCCTTCTTCGCGGTTCACCGCGCCGAAGGAACCTACGCCGGCGGCGTCCATCTGGAGATGACCGGCCAGAACGTCACCGAGTGCACCGGCGGCGCGCGCGCGATTTCCGAGGGCGACCTGCGCAACCGCTACCACACCTATTGCGACCCGCGCCTCAACGCCGAGCAGGCGATCGAGCTGGCGTTCCTGATCGCCGAACTGCTCAAGGCCGAACGCCGCGCCTCCCCCGCGCGCTCGGTTGAGGCGGCCGAATAGGCGAGCCGTCGCGTCCTGGTTCATGGCCAAGGCCGCCCGGCCGCCAAGGGCGGCCCGATCGCAAGCGCGAACCGACGCCTGGAACCGAGGAACGCCAATGACCGACCAAGTCTTCATCTGCGATTACGTCCGCACGCCAATCGGCCGCTACGGCGGCGCGCTGGCGAGGGTGCGCGCCGACGATCTCGCCGCGCTGCCGATCCGCGAACTCGCCCGCCGCCATCCCGGGTTGGCCGCCGCCGTCGAAGATGTCTTCTATGGCTCGGCCAATCAGGCCGGCGAGGACAACCGCAACGTCGCGCGCATGGCCGCGCTTCTGGCCGGTCTGCCGGACACGGTCCCCGGGGTGACGCTGAACCGCCTCTGCGCCTCCGGCATGGACGCGGTGGGCTCGGCGGCGCGGGCGATCAGGTGCGGAGAAATGAACCTGGCGATCGCCGGTGGCGTCGAATCGATGACCCGCGCGCCCTTCGTCATGGGAAAGGCCGAAAACGCCTTCCAACGATCGGCCGAGGCGTTCGACACCACGATCGGATGGCGGTTTGTCAACCCGGTGCTGAAAGAGCGGCACGGCGTCGATTCCATGGCGGAAACGGCCGAGAACGTCGCCGACGATTTCCGCGTCTCGCGCGCCGATCAGGACGCTTTCGCGCTGCGCTCGCAGCAGCGCGCCGCCGCCGCGCAAGCAAGGGGCGTCCTGGCGGCGGAGATCGTCCCCGTCGAGCTTTCCGACGCCAAGGGAAACAAGACGCTGTTCGCGCGCGACGAACACCCGCGCGCCGACGCTGCGCTCGAAGCGCTCAGCAAGCTGCGCCCGATCGTGCGGCCCGACGGCAGCGTCACTGCCGGCAACGCTTCCGGAATCAACGACGGCGCCGCCGCGTTGATCCTCGCCTCGGCCGAGGCCGCCGATCGGCATGGCCTCACGCCAATCGCGCGTGTGCTCGGCTACGCTGCGGCGGGCGTCGCCCCGCGCGTCATGGGCGTCGGCCCTGTGCCGGCGACTCGCTCGCTTTGCGCGCGGTTGGGACTGAAAGTTTCCGCGTTCGACGTGATCGAACTGAACGAGGCCTTCGCCTCACAGGCGTTGGCCTGTCTGCGCCAACTCGGCCTCCCGGACGACGCCGAGCACGTCAACCCGAACGGCGGCGCGATTGCGCTCGGCCATCCCTTGGGCATGTCGGGGGCCCGCATCGCCGGCGCGGCGGCGTTGGAACTGAAGCGACGCGGCGGCCGCTACGCGCTCGCCGCCATGTGCGTCGGCGTTGGACAGGGCGCCGCGATCGCCATGGAGCGAGCCTGACGCGGCCTTAGCGCCGCGTCACTCCTCAAGCCGCCGCGCCTCCTCCGGCAGCATGATCGGAATGCCGTCGCGGATCGGATAGGCGAGCTTGGCCGCGCGCGAGATCAGCTCCTGGCGTTCCCTGTCGTAGCTCAACGTCGCCCGCGTCAACGGGCAGACCAGGATTTCGAGCAGTCGCGGATCGACGCGGGTCGGCTCGGCGGGGCCCGGCGAAGCCGGGTTCTTATCGATCATGGCGCGCCATCCAACTTCCGCGGCGCGGGGCCGCGCCGCTGATATAGCAGTTCGGCCGAAATTTTCACCCGCCGAGGCCGTCTTCGGCCTAGGCCCCGCGGCCTATCGGACGCGCGGCCCGTTTTAGCCGGCCGCGCGCGCTTCTCAGAACCTCAGCGCCTTGGCCTGCTTCACGCCGGGAATCTGGGCGACCTTGGCGAGCACGCCTTCGGGCGCCGGGCCGTCGACCGAGACCAGCGCGATCGCCGAGCCGCCCATCCGGTCGCGCCCGAGGGCGAAGGTGGCGATATTGACGCCCGCCTCCCCGAGCAGGCTGGCGAAGCGCCCGATGAAGCCCGGCTTGTCCTCGTTGGTGACGTAGATCATCCACGGCGTGAATTCGGCGTCGACCTTGATGCCCTTGATCGACAGGATGCGCGGCTTGCCGTCGTGGAACACCGTGCCGCCGACCGAACGTTCCTGTTTGGCGGTGGTCACCGACAGCGTGATGAAGCTTTCATAGTCGCCGGCGGCGGCGCGGGTCGCCTCCTCGATCACGACGCCGCGATTGGCGGCGATCGAAGGCGCGGAAACGACGTTGACGTCTTCGAGCGAGGGCCTGAGCAGACCGGCGATCGCCGCCGAAGTCAGCGCCTTGATCTTCAGCGCGGCGACCGCGCCCTCGTAGGCGATCGTGACCTTGGCGATCGGGTCCTCGGTGAGCTGCCCGGCGAACGAGCCGAGCCCCTCAGCCAGCGCGATGTAGGGTTTGAGCGTCGGCGCCTCTTCGGCGGTGATCGAGGGGAAATTGACCGCGTTGGCGATCGCGCCGCGCGTGAGATAATCCGACATCTGCTCCGCCACCTGCAGCGCGACGTTCTCCTGCGCCTCGTTGGTCGAGGCGCCGAGGTGCGGCGTCGCCACCACGTTGGGGCAGCCGAACAGCGGGTTCTTGGTCGCCGGCTCCTCGACGAACACGTCGAAGGCGGCGCCGGCGACGTGGCCGGCGTCGAGCGCGGCGCGCAGCGCCGCCTCGTCGACCAGGCCGCCGCGCGCGCAATTGACAATGCGCACGCCCTTCTTGGTCTTGGCGATGGCCTCGGCGGAAAGGATGTTCTTCGTCTGCGCCGTCATCGGCGTGTGCAGGGTGATGACGTCGGCGCGCTTCAGCAGGTCGTCGAGTTCGACCTTTTCCACGCCGATTTCGGCGGCGCGCTCGGCGCTGAGGAACGGATCGTAGGCGATCACGCGCATCTTGAGGCCGAGGCCGCGCGAGGCGACGTTCGAGCCGATGTTGCCGCAGCCGATGATCCCCAGCGTCTTGCCGGTCAGCTCGACGCCCATGAAGCGGTTCTTCTCCCACTTGCCCGCCTGGGTCGAGGCGTCGGCGGCGGGGAGCTGGCGCGCCAGCGCGAACATCAGCGCGATCGCGTGCTCGGCGGTGGTGATCGAATTGCCGAACGGCGTGTTCATGACGATGACGCCGCGCGCGGTGGCGGCGGGAATGTCGACGTTGTCGACGCCGATGCCGGCGCGCCCGATCACTTTGAGCTTCTTGGCGTGTTCGAGCAGCTTGGCGGTCACCTTGGTCGCCGAACGGATCGCCAGGCCATCGTAGTCGCCGATGATCCTGGCCAGTTCCTCCTTGTCGAGGCCGGGCTTGACGTCGACGGCGACGCCGCGCTCCTTGAAGATGGCGACGGCGGCGGGAGAGAGTTTGTCGGAGATGAGAACGCGGGGAGCCATGATGGGATTCCTTTGCGAATAGGGATGTCGATGTTGAGGGCGCGCCCCTTCCCCCCTTGCGGGGGAAGGCACCGTCGCGAAGCGATGGCGGATGAGGGGTTGCGGGTGAAAAGGGCGCTGCGGGCTCCGCCGCCGATCGCCGGCTGAACCAACCCCTCATCCGTCGGCCTTCGGCCGACGCCTTCCCCCGCAAGGGGGGAAGGGAAGAGTGGCGGCTACGCCGCCTTGGCGAGCTTGGCCTTTTCCACCGCGAACGCGTAGTCGAGCCAGTGAGTGAGCGCTTCGACGTCGCCTCTCTCGACCGTCGCGCCGCACCAGATGCGCAGGCCCGGCGGCGCGTCGCGATAGGCGCCGATGTCGTAGGCGACCTTCTCCTTTTCCAGCAGGCTCGCGAGCGCCTTGGCGAAGGCCGCCTGCGCCTCGGCCGGCAGGGCCGCGACCGCCGGATCGACCACCTTCAGGCAGACGCTGGTGTTCGAGCGCGTCGCGGGGACTCGGGCGAGAAAGTCGATCCAGGGGGTGCGCTTAACCCAATCGGCGATCGCCTTGGCGTTGGCGTCGGCGCGCGCGAAAAGCGCCTCAACGCCGCCCAGCGACTTCGCCCATAGGAGGGCGTCGATATAATCCTCGACGCACAGCATCGACGGCGTGTTGATCGTTTCGCCCTCGAAAATGCCCTCGATCAGCTTGCCGCCCTTGGTCATGCGGAACAGTTTCGGCAGCGGCCAGTCGGGCTTGTAGGTCTCGAGCCGCGCGGCCGCGCGCGGGGCGAGCACGATCATGCCGTGCGCCGCCTCGCCGCCGAGCGCCTTCTGCCAGGAGAAGGTGGCCACGTCGAGCTTGGCCCAATCGAGCTTCTGCGCGAAGGCGGCCGAGGTCGCGTCGCAGATCGTCAGGCCCTTGCGATCGGCGGGAATCCAGTCGGCGTCGGGAACGCGCACGCCCGAGGTGGTGCCGTTCCAGGTGAACACCACGTCATGGTCGCAATTCACTTGCGTGAGATCGGGCAGCTCGCCGTAGGGCGCCTTCAGCACGCGCGCGTCGTCGAGCTTAAGCTGCTTGAGGACGTCGGTGACCCAGCCTTCGCCGAAACTCTCCCACGCCAGCACGTCGACCGGGCGCTCGCCGAGCAGCGACCACAGCGCCATCTCCACCGCGCCGGTGTCGGAGCCGGGGGTTATGCCGATGCGATAGTCGGCGGGAACCGCCAGAATTTCGCGCGTCAGCTCGATCGCCTGTTTCAGCTTGGCCTTGCCGAGCTTGGCGCGATGCGAGCGGCCGAGCGCCGCGTCCTTCAGAATTTCGGGGGTCCAGCCGGGCCGTTTGGCGCACGGGCCGGAAGAAAAACGCGCGTCGACAGGACGCGCGGCGGGCGTGATCGTCATGATGTGCCATCCTTTCAGATGGGCGCCTCTCGTTGGGGAGAGGTGTCCCGCCGCCGCTGCTACAGGACGACGTCGGGAATGGCAAGAAGAATTTCGAGAATTGTTTTTCGGCCTATCCGCGCCGCTTGCTTCCGCCTCCTCCGGCACCGCCGACGCCGCCCGACGGCGGCGCCCTGGAATCGCTCGCGCCCGACGGGTCGCCGGGACCGCTCGCGCGCTGATAGCGCACGCCGGTGAAGAAGAGGATTCGCGCGTCCTGGTCGCGCGACGCGCAGTTCTTTCGCTCCAGGCCCCCCGCGGGCCGAAATAGGAGAAGCTCGCCCATAGCCAGACCCCGACAGCGCTCGGCGCCGAGGCCGCGCGTCGCGCCACGGGACGCATTACGCTTAGGGAAGGTTAATACTAAGTCAACGACCGCGCCGTAATCTGACGGTGTCTCGTCTTCGTGAAAATGGAGCGCGTTTTTGGCTTCCGATCTCCCTGCGGCCGATCTGCCTATCCTCGCCATGCTGGCGCGCAGCCCGCGTCCCGCCGACCGCGGGCTGTGGTTGCGCGTGGCGACCGACTCTTTCCTCGCCGGCCCGTCGCCAAGGCGCGCGCACGGCGTCGGCTTCGCGGCCGAACTCGCCGAGCGCCTCAGCGACGCCGACGACGCGACGCGCTTGGCGATCGCGCGCAAACTCGCGCCCTGCGCCGAGGCCGCCGAGGCGTTGGCGACCCTCGAATCGCTCGGCGGCCAGGCCGCGCTGCATGTTCTGCAATGCGCGGCCGTCTTGCCGCGCGAACGGTTGCTCGCCGCCGCCGCCGGCGACAATGCGCGCGCGCGCGCGGTGGCGCGGCGCGAGGATCTCGACGCCGAACTCGTCGCCGTCCTCGCCGATCACGGCGAAATCGAAGTGCTCATCGCGCTGGCGCGCAACCGCCGCGCTCCGATCGACCCGCGGCTTTATGCCGCGCTCGCCCGCCGCGCCAAGCAGCGCATCGAGGGAACTCCGGATCGTCGGCTCGCCGAGGCGTTGCTCGAACGGGCGCCGACGCGCCTGGACGAGGCGGCGCTGTTCCTGGAAGCCGATTCGGGTCGGCGCGCCGAGATCATGGCCGCGGCCCAACGCGCCGCGCTCGCGGCGCCGCGACCCCCCATTCAGCGGCGCGACGCCTCGCAGGCGATCGCGCGATTGGAGCGATTCGCGCTCGAGGCCGAACCCGAACGCTTCGTCGGCGCCCTCGCCCAGGCGCTGGAGTGCTCGCTCGAACTCGCCGACCGGATCGCCCACGATTCCTCCGGCGAACCGCTCGCGGTCGCGCTCGCCGCGCTCGGCGCTCCGAGCGACGTCGCCGTGCGCATCCTGACTTCGCGCGATCTGCAGGACGGCGCCGATTACCGCCGCGTCGGCGCCCTGGCGCGTCTGAAAGACGCCCTCAACCCCGCGGCCGCGGGACTGGTCATGGCGGCGATGATCGGCGATTCGGCGCGCCCGCGCGCTCGTCAACAGCCCGTTCTCGACGCGAGCGCGTCGACGACGCCCAGCCGTCCGCGCGGCGCCGCCGCGAGCCAAGACCTGGCGCGCGCCGCGCCCCGGACCTGGATCAAGGAAATCCAGTTGACCCCCGCCGTGTTGCGCCGGCGGCGCGCCTTCGCTTTCGCCGCCGGGCGGCGACTGCTCGACGACTCCCCTTGAGGCGCCGAGCGCGGCCCGCTCAGCGCGCGCCGGTCGCCAGCGGCGCGCCCTCGATCATCAGTTCGCGATCGGCGGGCCACTTGAGACGATAGGCGAAGCGAATTTCTTTCGATTCGCCCGGCCTGAGATCGAGCGTCCAGCTCATCACTCCGCGTTTGTCGCCGACCTGCTTTTCCGTCGGCGGGGTCGTCGCCGGCGAAAGATCGACTGATATCGCGGTGTTCTCCGACACCGGCATTTGATCGATGACCTCGACCTTGATCGGGAAGGCGTGGAGGTTCTCGACGCTGGTGACGAATTCGCGCGTCTCGATCTTGGTCTGGTTGTAC
>Ga0326727_10008466_pt1 | contig 26068 bp, 15 predicted proteins | sample MB2enrmetagenome_FD_207643 | JGI IMG/M metagenome (GOLD analysis project Ga0326727, IMG submission 207643) | Lab enriched peat soil microbial communities from McLean, Ithaca, NY, United States - MB29MY | ecosystem: Environmental > Terrestrial > Soil > Wetlands > Peat | place: USA: New York...
TCCAGGGGTTCTGTGGTGGCGACCCGCCCAACTCGGCATCGGCATCGATGTTGGTGAGGTTGCGCGACCAGTCGTATTCCGCCCGCAGCATCAGCCCGCTCGCAAAGCGCTTCTGGGCTTCCAGTTGAAGTTGATTGAACGAACTGGTGCCCGGGAAGTTGAACCAGTAGACAGCGCTCCACGGTTGGAAAGGAAGCTGGTCCTGGGTCGGCACGTTGGGTTGTTGAACGTTCGGCCGGTCGATATTGTCGAATTGAGAAAGCAGGTGATGGCCCTGGTCGCCGAGGTAACTGGCACGCAATGACCAGTTTTCTCCTACCTGTCGTTCGAGCGTCAGGTTCCACTGCTGCGATACAGGATTCACTTCATTCCGATCCATGACCGAGATGGAGGGATTCGCCGCCTCTCCCTGAACCAGGTTGGTGGGGTAGGGACTGGCAAAAGTGATGTCCGGAAGATAGGCGCTGCTCGGTGTACCGGGCAGTTGAGTGTTGAAGGCAGCCGTCCGTTCCCAGGGCAGGTTACTTTGACTTTGTAACGGCCCGGACCACCCGGCGTTGAAGGCATAGTAAATCCCCCAGCCGCCTCGAATCACGGTTTTGTTGTTGCTGCCGGGGCGATATGCGAAGCCGATGCGCGGTCCCCAGTTGTGGTAGTCGTTATTGAAGTAGTTTATGGGTGCGCCAATCTGCTGGGTGGTTACAAAGGGATAAGCGGCAAAGGCGCCGGGATCCGCATTGGGCGGAATTGTAACCGTGTCCGAGTTCTCTGCGATGATCACCTTGTTGATGGCAGGGTCCCAGAAGGTCGCGTTATGGTCGCGGAACGTCCACGGCCTCTGATACATGTATCGCAGCCCATAGCTGACGGTGAGGCGAGGGGAAGCTTTGAAGGTGTCCTGCGCGTAAAAGTCCCACTCGCGGTCGTACATGTTTTGGCTGACCGGGGCCGCGTAGCTCGAGTAATCCGCAATCCCCAGCATGAAATCGGCGTAGCCGTTTCCGAGCGACTGGCCGTAATTGCTTCCCGGAATGTTCCATCCGCGGTTGCCGGTCCACTGTCCTGAGGAGCTGAAACTTCCCAGGGGAGCATTGCAGTTGAAGAAGCAGAAGTCATTCTCCTTGTAGCCGCTCTCCTCGAAACCGACCTTTATAGTGTGCCGCCCTCGCACCATGGTGAGGTTATCCACCCAATCGGCCGTACCCTGCAAGCCGTGGGCATTGCCCACGTCACCGATTGTGCCCCCGAGGTTCGTTCCTCCATAACCACCTATGGTCATCGCCGGCAGGCCGCGATCGGAATTCGACGGCATTTGCGGGAAAAGGCTCCACGGCTCAAAACCCAGGTCTTGCCCGAAGGAGCGAATTGCCGTGCCCACCCATCCGAGCCGAAACTCGTTGACAGTGCCAGGGCCGAAGGTGTGCGTTTCGGTTCCACTGCCGTTGTACCAGTTGTATCCGTGGTCGGACCAACTCCCGTACGTCGCACAGCAGGCGTAGCCGTAGAACCACGGCGCGCCTTTGGACGCTGTGGCGAAAAGCACGATCGAGTCCCTGCTCCCGATCTGTCCATCCAGGCGCATCTGGGCGTTGTTGGTTCCGAAGCGAAGCGGCAGAGCACCGTCCCAATCGTAAAGTGCAAAGGGGGATCCGGGCAGAACGTTGGCCCCCGGAGCCGGGGTGAGGTTTACGTTGGGCGCGGGCATGTAAGGGGAGAGTGCGGTGGCTTGCGAGGCAAACATCGACTGAGGAATCTGGTTGTTCAGAAACGGCTGTCCGGTGAAGGGGTTGTACAACTGCTGTCCGTTGGTCGGGTCGGTGCAGAGGCCCTGGGCCCAGGTGTCGCACAGGTTCGAGAAGTCCCCTTGGCGCATGGCCATGGTGGGGAAATTGTATTGCAACGGCTCCGGGTGGATTTCTCGAATCCCATCGTAGTTGACGAAGAAAAACAGTTTGTCCTTAAGAATCGGTCCCCCCACATTCGCGCCAAACTGGTTGCGGTTGAAGGGATTTGCATTCTGATTGTACTTGTTCAGGTCAAAGCTGTTGGCGCTGGTCGTTTTGTTTTCGTTGTATTCGAAGACGTTTCCGTGAAAGCGATTGGTGCCCTGCTTGGTCACCATGGTAATCGCGGTCTGGGAGCGATACTCGGCGCCGTTCATGGAGCTGTCAACTTTGAACTCCTGCAAGGTGCCGATGGCGGGCAGATTGGCTTGGGCAATCATTTCGGAAGTGCCAATGTACGTGACATTTCCACCGCCGCCCTGGCCGGGGTTATTGGTGCTGATTCCGTTCACAGTCCAATTGCTCATCCCGACGTAGGCCGCTCCGCCGATGTCCGGATTCGAGTTGCCATTGGTGATCCCTTGTGACATGCCGGGAACCAGGTTCATTAATCCGTCCGTCGACGTAGTCTGAAAGGGAAGGTCCGCCAGTTCGCGGGTTTGAAGCGTGCCCCCCACGGTGGGCGAATCGGTCTGCACAAGCTGAGCGCGCCCGTTGACCTCTACCGTCTGAACCACCGCGCCGACCTGCAGCACCACATCCTGGCGGGCCGTCTGCGACGAGAGGAGCTGAACGCCTGTGGCTTGGGAGGTTCTGAACCCCTCTTTGACGGCGGTCACGGTGTAGGTTCCCGCCAGAAGGTCAGGAACTGTATATGTTCCGGAAGTATCCGTTGTGGTAGTGTATGCGATCCCGGTACCCTCGTTCTTGACTGTGATCCGAGTGCCGGGAACCGCCGCCCCGGACGAGTCCGTGACGTTTCCCACGATCAGGCCTCTGATTTCCTGGCCGTAGGTCGCAATTGCTGTGGCCATGCACGCGAGCGCCAAGATGGAAACACCGATACTTTTGATTCTCATAACTCAGCCTCCATGGTGCCTCGAGCCTACCCTTGACCCTTCCGCTTAACTCACAATCCGCTGGGGACAACTCCGACGCGTAAGGAGCGAAATGTCATGCGATCACCGGAAAAACGCCACTGATTGCAAAAGCCACTTTGGTAAACGACATAAAGTCGTTCCCTTGGCATGTGCGAAGCATAAGCGCGGCCAATTTGCGTGTCAAGACGGTGAGGCGTGGCGTTGCGTCCAAAGTCCAATAGGCTGGAAAAAAACAACGAGCGGGCTGGCTTCCGGGTCAGCTTTCCGATACCGCTCTTAGTCCGAGGTCTGGGCCTCGGCACGTTAGAATATGAGCACGTAGGGCCGGTCGCCTTCCTCCGCAGTTCTTAAGATTAGAGCCCCAACCCTGCTGATGGCATCCGGGCATTAGATCCGTGGAAGGAACGAAGACCCGCAGACGAACGCAAACAGCGAACGGCTACCCACTGTTGAAAGAGGGCCGGAGGGGCACTCCGATTCATCTCGGCGCCCCTCCCGAGAAGACTGACCGCTAGAAAAGCAGCCTCAGCCCCAACTGAATGAGTCTTGGCGCCCCGTTTCCGTAGTAGATTCTGCCCGCAGTGGGATCAGCGTACCCTCCATCGCGGGTATCGGGGATGCCAGTGTTGGGGTCACCCAGGTTATAGTGGTTGAGGAGGTTGAAGAAGTCCGCCTTGAATTCCAGGCGATTCGATTCAGCGTGCGGTATGCGGAAGCTCTTCATTACACTGAGGTCCCAGTTCCCAAAGCCTGGGCCAAAGATCGAGCGAGGCGTGGCGTTGCCATAGGTGTAGGGCTGCGGCACCGAGAAGGCATTTGGGTTGAACCATTGGACGCCCCCACCTGGGCCCGTGTTATGCCCGGACTGGCGGCCCGCGTAAAGCGGTGCACCCGCCACGCGGTCGGGGTAGCTAGCCAGCCAACCGATCAGGGTGCCAGGGTTCTCAAGATACGTGCCGAACACATCGCCACTGTGGTACGTGGTGATGCCCGATACCTGCCAGCCGCCCAGCACGCCGTCCACAACCGGATTGGAACTGCCAAGCCACTTTCTGCCACGGCCCACCGGAAGCTGGTAGACGTAGTAGATCAGGAACCTGTGACGGAACTGGAAGTTTGTGTTGCTGTACTCGGCCCGAAGATCAAGAGGGTTTTGCCGGCTATACCAGCCGAGATTATCAAGACCGCGCGACCAGTCATATTCTGTGCGCATACTCAACCCTTGCGCGAGTTGCTTTTGGACTTCGAGCTGAAGCTGGTTGAAATTAGCCGTTCCCGGGTCCGAGTAGTAGCTGATTGTGCTCCAGGGTTGCAGAGGCCGCTGCTGCTGGAGCTGGACATTCGGCTGCTGGGCGCTCGGCCAATTCGCGTCAATGCCGTCCGGCGAATTCAAATGGTGGGTTTGAGAACCCAGATAACTCGCGCGAAACGACCAGGTATCACGAACCTGGCGCTCGGCGGTCAAGTTCCACTGCTCGGTCCTCGGAAGTTGAAAATTCTGGTCCATTGCTGTGACGGATGGATTCCCCGCCACGCCCCCAGCCAGGTTCGCGGGAAACGGGTTAGCAAAGCTGATGTCAGGGAGGTAGGGCGTCGTGGGACTGCCAGGCAGTGCGGTATAGAAGCTTGCGCTCTCTCCCCAGGGTGGATTGGACGCGAGGCTGCGCGGCCCATAATAAGCCGCTAAATAACTGTAATATACCCCCCAGCCGCCGCGAATCACCGTCTTGTTGTCGCTGAACGGGCGATAGGCGAAGCCGAAGCGCGGACCCCAGTCATTCTTGTCGCTGTTGAAAAAATTGAGCCCGGCGCCCATGTGCTGGGTAGTCTCGAAGGGATAAGCTGTAAAATTCGGAGCATTCCCCCCTGGAGGGAGTGTAGGTGTCGCCGAGTTCTCAGGCAGAACAAGCTCACCATGGGCTAGATCGAAGAAGCTTAAGTTATGGGCCCCGAAAGTCCATGGGCGTTCGTAGGAATAACGCACGCCGAAACTGACTGTCAGGCGCGGCGTGGCTTTCCAGGTGTCCTGGGCGTACCCTTCCCAAAAACGGCTGGTCTCGTCAGGATACGGGTTGAACCCATAGCCCGTGGAGGCGGGGAAACCCAGCAAGAAATCCGCGAAACCGTTTCCAGGGGAAGTGCCGGAAATACCTGGCCAGCCTTCTCCACCGCTCCACGCGCCGGTGAAGCTTAAATTGCCGAGGGGCGGACCGCCAAAAAGTCCACCGGCGTCCTTGAACCCGCTCTCCTCGGCGCCGAACTTGAAGGTGTGCTGTCCGCGGACCATTGTGAGGTTGTCATCCACGTCCACCGTGTTGAATTTCTCCCGGGAGTTCCCGACATCGCTGAGCAGGCCGCCGGTATTTGTCCCTGAATACCCACTCACGCTGATGTTTGGCAACCCACCATTGCCAGCGGCCGCGGGCAGCCCCGGAAAGAGTTGCCATGGCTCGAAACCGAGATTTTGCCCAATTTTGTCCCTCATGGCAAAAACCCACCCCAGGCGGAACTCGTTGACAATACCGGGGCTGATTATATGGGTCTCAGTGCCGGCAAAGTTGAGGTTGTTATATCCATGATCCGACCAGTTGCCATAATTCGGCGGCCCGGCGTACCCGTAGAACCAGGGATAGCCTCTCGATCCGTTGTAAAAGGCTACAATCGAGTCCTTGGACCCTGCTTGGTAATCCAGCCGAACTTGCTCATTGTTGGTTCCGAAGCGAAGGGGAGTGGCGCCAAACCAGTTGGGCTGGGCTTGATTGGGAAGCCCGGGCGACGAGGCGATCGTGGTCGGGGGCAAGAAAGCATTCAGCGTCTGGGCTTGTGGGGTGATCATGCTACCGGGGATCTGGTTGCTCTGGAATGGCTTGCCAGTGAGCGGATTATAGAGTTGGACGTTTGGATTATTAGGATTGGTTTCGCTGCAAACCCCATTCGTGTAAACGTCACACGAGGCCGAAAAATCGCCCTGCCTCATCGCCATGGAAGGGATCAACATATTGGTGGGTGCAGGGTGAACCTCGCGAATGCCATCGTAGCCGATAAAGAAGAACAGCTTGTCGCGACGGATGGGCCCGCCCACGTTAACGCCGAACTGGTTTCGGTTGAAAGGATTCTCGTTGATGCCCTCATCGTTCAAGTCGAAGTAGTTGGCGCTCAGGGCCTTGTTTTCATTGGCCTCGTACGCCTGGCCGTGAAAGTGATTGCCTCCCTGCTTGGTCACCATGGCAATCGAGACCTGGCCGCGATACTCGGCCGAGTTAACCGAGGCATCCACTTTGAACTCCTGCATCGTATCGATCGAAGGCAGGTTGACCAGAGCAATCATTTCGCTCGAGCCGATATACGTGATGTTGCCGCCGCCACCGGTTCCAGCGTTCATGGTACTGACCCCGTTCACCGTGAAGTTGCTCGATCCGATGTACGGGGCGCCGCCAATAATGGGATTGCCATTTCCATTCGGTACGCCCGTCGACATGCCCGGCACGAGGTCGAATAGACGATCCGGCGAGGTGGTGACGGTGGGAAGATTAGTAATATCGTGCGACCCCAGCGTCCCGCCGACGGTGGGAGAATCCGTTTGCACAAGCTGTACGGCCGCTTTTACCTCAACCGTCTGAGCGACCGCTCCCACTGCCAGCACAGCATCCTGCCGAACGGTCTGGCCCGTCAGGAGGCGAACGTCAGTGAACTCGTCGGTCTTGAACCCCTCTTTGCCGACAGAAACCTGATAGGTACCGGCCAAGAGGTCGGGAACGGTATAAGTTCCGGCCGCGTCCGTCGTGGCCTGAATCGCAATTCCGGTTCCCTGGTTCGTTACTGTGATTTGAGCGCCGGGAATGACTCCGCCCGAAGAATCGGTAACGTTTCCCACAATTGATCCTCTGATTTGCTGGCCGTACAGCCCCACTGCGGCTGCCAACCCAATAAGTGCCAAAATCAGCATCCAGACACTTCTGATTTTCACAGTTTAACCTCCGCTACAATTCGGACCACTTGAACAGGTAAAACATCGCACGTCTGCAGCCGGCACGGACCTCTACGTGAGAAACCTCGTGCTCAGGCGATATAAAGTCGTGCGCTAGCATGAGCGCACGATACGGCTCGGCCAACTCATGAGTCAACATTGATGTGGGGGTTTTGGGCTGATTTGTCCAGCAGGTTGGACGAAAACGTTGGCCTGAAGTTCTAACCACGCTACCACTGCACTCTGCGGAATGACAGCGCCGCCAGGGATCTTCCGTAGCGCCTTTAGCTCCAACCTAGCGTCGGATGGTCAGAAATCAAGATCATGGCTGTGGTTTTGATTCGGCTGAGGGGACTGGGTTTGTCCCTTTTTCCACACCTGCGGAAGGCGCTGCGCGGGCTCCCTCCGGATCAAGCGACTTGGCTCGGGCCATCGCCGCCTCAGCCCGCGCTGGGTCATGAGCTTGCTGGTAGAGGCGGGCCAGCAGATGGTAGGCTTGGGCCGAGCTGGGGTTCAGTTGCGTCCCGGTTTCGACTTCTTTGATGCTCTCCGGGAGGCGGTCCTGTTGGGCCAACACTTCGCCGAGTCCACAATGGGCCTGCCAGTCGCGAGGATTCAAACGAATTGTCGTCTCGTATTCCTTTCCTGCTTCCTCCAATTTGCCCGCCTGGAAGAGGGCCTTCGCCAAATTGCGGTGCATGTCCGAAGAATCAGGGCTGAGTTCGATGGCGGCCCGAAAATAACCGATCCCGGCGTTCACATCCCCTTGCTCGACCATTCGGATGCCGGTGTCGTTGTAAAGTTGAACCGTTCTGAGCGTATCGCGATCTTTTCGCAACTCGACGAATCTCTGCATCGCTTGATGCGACTCGTCTGTTTTCCCCTGCAGTCCGAGGATCTGCGCGAGATTGAGAAGGGAAGGACCATCACTCGGACTCAGGTCAATGGCCTGGCGAAATTCCGTTGCCGCGGCTTCCAAGTCGCCCTTTTGCCGCAACAGTAGCCCCAGTTCGTAGTGTGCTTCAGGAGCCTTTGGGGCGAACCTGAGAGACTTACTGAATTCATCGAGGGCCTTCCGGGGATCACCTTGATTCTTGTAATAGAGACCCCATACATAGTGGATGCCAGGATCATTGGGCTGGAGTCGGGCAGCCGCTTCGAGCGCGCCGACCGCTGCAGGGAAGTTCCGTTGCTCCACCAGAACGCGGGCCAACTGGACGTCTGCCGCCAGGTAGTCGGGTTGCAAACGGATCGCCTCCCGGAATTCCGAGACGCCCCAGTCACCTGCATTCGTAAGTTCGCGAACCATTCCCACGCCATAGTGCGCAGGGGCAAAGTTCGGGTCGACTCGCGAAGCTGACTGGAACTCCGCCAAGGCCTCATCAAAATGCTCAAGCTCCACGAGGGTCCAAGCCACTTCATAGCGAATCTGGAGGTTCCGTGGCTGGAGAGCGGACGCCGAATGGAGTTCGTTCATGGCGCCCCAACGGTCTCCCATCTCCCGCAACAGCATGCCGAGTTGGAAATGGGCGCTGGGATCTTGCGGCTGAAGGGCGATGAGGCTGCGAAAGTCCTGGATCGCGGCCTGGCGCTCCCCCGCCTTCGACTCGGCCATGGCCAGATTGTAAAGCCCATCAGGAAAGCCGGGATGTAAGAGAAGAACTTTGCGGAGCGCAGCGGCCGCGTCCCGGAAGTTTCCCAGGACGATGTAGGTTTGCGCCAACATGTAACGATGTTCCCAGGCCTCCGGCTCGAGCGTCACGGCTTTTTGGAACTCTACTACTGCCTCGCTCGAATTCCCATTCTCCCGCAGGGCGATGCCGAGTCCGGAGTGGGCCGAGGCTGAGTTCGGTTCGAGCTTCACTGCTAATCGAAACTGGCGCTCCGCAACGGCATAGTTCTTCTGTTCGAGGGCGATCGTCCCCGCTCGTTCGTATTCCCGAGCTTTGTTTTGGGGTTCTTGGCTGGGCGCAGAGGGGACCGGCCAGAACACCATGCCGGCAGAAAGCAGGAGCAGAGCAACGGCAGACCCACCGCCGCGCAACCGATGCGAGAGATGCATCACTTTCTTTGTTTCCTCTTATTGGCTCAGCGAGTCTCTGGGCAGTTCAGCCACCTCATGCGCGGCGGGTTGGACACTCGATTCTCTCCCCATGGTGCCCAAGTGCGAAGAAATTTGCGCTGCTGTGCGCTTGACCAAGGCCGCCAGGTCCTGAATACGCCCGTCGGGGATTTGAGCCAGACTGCCTGCCACGCTGATCGCGGCGACCACCGCCGAGTGGGCATCAAAAATGGGCGCCCCAATGCAACGCTCCCCGATTTCGTCTTCCTCATCATCCAAGGAAAAGCCAATAGCTCGCACTCGCGCGAGCTCGCGCTTGAGGGCGGGGAGGGAAGTAATGGAATTCTCGTTGTGCTTGGGAAAACCCTTGAGCCGGGCAATCCCTTCGATTTCTTGTTCACTCATGGATGCTAGCAGCGCCTTGCCGACGCCGGTGCAATTGAGGACTAACCTCCGGCCAACAAAAGAGGTCTGCCGGCCTGTCCCAGGGGCTTCGACCTTCTCGATGATCATCGCCTCGCCGCCATCGAGCACGGCCAGATGAACAATGAGCTGGGTCTCGTGCATAAGCGAAATCAAAAAGGGCTTGGCCTCTTCCCGCAGGTCAAGATTTTCGATTGCACAGCGGCTAAGACTGATCAGTTTCAAGCCAAAATAGTATCTTCCGGTTTGTCGGTTCTTTTGCAGAAATCCCCGCCGTTCAAGGGTTTCTACGATCAAATAAGTTGAACTCTTGGGAAGTCCAAGCTTGCGGCTTATTTCTGAAGTTGAGAAGCCAGACTTCGACTTCGCGAGAAACTCGAGCACCGAGAGCGCACGCTCAATGGCTGGAACTGGACAGCTCTTAGCATCCGACATGGGATTCTTCGCTTGTTTCAGAGACTCCAAAAGCCCTCAAACACGGTTCAATACTAGCACAAATCTCCGCTGGAAGGGGCTGAGAGGAATCTTCCAGCCTACTGGAAAACAATCGCCGGCTCCCATGCAATTGGGTTGACAGAGTTCTTGCCTACGGTAAACTTTCCACATGATAACACCACGAAACATCAAGATAGACGGCATCGTTCCGATCATCCCGACAATCTTTGACAAAAAGGAACGGATTGACTGGAGTGCTTTTGAGGCGTTGCTGGATTTCGCCTGTGGGATCGATGTCTGCGCCATTTGCCTCCCAGCCTACGCAAGCGAATTCTATAAGCTCTCCGATGACGAACGCCGCGCGATCATCGCCAAGGAGGTCGAGCAATCCGGCCGTCGGGTGCCCGTGATTGCGCAGGCGAATGCGGGCTCCGCGCTTTACACGGTGGAACTGGCGCGATTCGCGCAAGAGGCGGGAGCGGCCGCGGTGTGCGTCGCCGCCCCCCGTATGTTTGCTATTTCGGAGAACGACCTGCTGCGGCATTTCGACAGGATCTTATCGGCCATCGATATTCCGCTGGTGTTGCAGGACTTCAATCCGGGCGGGCCAACGGTCAGCACGAGCTTTATCGCCAAACTTCACCGCCAGCACCCGCATTTTCGTTGGGTCAAATTGGAAGAACCCCTGATGGCCGCGCGGATTGCGTCAATTCTGGATGCGACTTCCGGCAAAGTCGGAGTGCTCGAGGGTTGGGGCGGCATGTATCTGCTGGAGTTGGTAGCCGCCGGGATTTGTGGTGTCATGCCCTCGCTCTCGCTGGCGGATTTACTGGCGCGCATTTTTCGGCTGGCGGAGGGCGGACAGCGGCAGGAAGCCTACGAGGTGTTTACTGGCGTGCTGCCACAGATCGTCTTTAGCTTGCAGAATATGGAACTCTATCATCATGCCGAGAAGCGGTTGCTCGCCGCGCGCGGCATCGTTAACGAAACATTTGTGCGTGACCCGCGACTTGAATTAAGCCCTTTCGATGCCGCGCATATAGATTTCCTGAATGCAAACATACTGGCGCTGCTCGAGCGCTTGAAAATGCCGCGTTTCCCTCGTTCGTTTAAAGCGCTAGAAATCTCGGGACACCATTGCGGAACGAAAGGACAGGATGCGACAGTAGCGGGAGGCGCCCGCTCATCCTGAACGCGGAATATGGGCGGCGGACGCCCGCGCGTACCTCCGTCAGCGAGGAATCATACGATGCCAAAAACCGAGATTCTACATCCGGATAAGAAAGTCTCTACGGGAGCCTACTCGGCAGGTGTTTTGATCGACGGTTGGCTCTATATCAGCGGACAGGGGCCGCTCAACCTTGCCACCGGTGAGGTCAAGCGCGGAACCATCGAGGAAGAAACCCAGCTAACTCTGGAACACATCGGGAAAGTCCTGGCAGCGGCGGGGATGACTTTCGACGATGTGGTCAAGTGCGCGTGCCACCTTTCGGACATCAAGGACTTCGCTCGTTTTAACACCGTCTATCGCAGCTTTTTCCGAGGCATTCTGCCTGCGCGGACAACCGTGCAGAGCGTGCTTGGAGACGGAATCAAAGTGGAGATCGATGCGATCGCCCGGCAGTCCTCACAACCTTGAGCCGTGTCCCTTCTTGCCAAGGAGGGGAATTGGGGCATTATCGATATGCAAAAAATTGCCAGAAGGACATTCTTGATGAGCGCAGGGGCCGCTCCTTTAGCCTTTGCATGGAGCGGGCGGGCAGGCGCCAACGATCGGATTCGAGCTGCCATTGTTGGCATGGGCGACCGTGGCCGGGATCACATGGAACTGCTGTCGCGAATGGAGGGAGTGGAGGTCGCCACGTTCTGCGATCCCGACGAACACCGAATGGAGGAGAAGGCCTCCGAATTCCAATCGCGGGGCGGGAAAAAACCTAAGCTCGAGCCCGACGTTCGACGTGTCCTCGATGATCGAGATATCGACGTCGTCACTATCGCCGCGCCGAATCATTGGCATGCTCTGGCCACGATTTGGGCCTGCCAGGCGGGAAAGCATGTTTACGTCGAGAAGCCCATCGCCCACGACATGGTCGAGGGGCGAATGATGGTGGAAGCCGCGAGGAAGCACCAACGGCTCGTCCAGGGCGGTACCCAACGGCGCTCGAATGGACGCATTGGCAAAGCGATCCAAGCGCTGCATGACGGAGTCATCGGCGACATTTACATGGCTCGGTGCATTCATTTCCAACTGCGAGACTCTCTCGGATTCAAGCCACCCGAACCCCCGCCGCCCGATCTTCATTGGGACCTGTGGCTTGGGCCCGGGCCCCAACAGCCCTTTCACCGAAACCTTGTTCATTACAACTGGCACTGGTTCTGGGATTTCGGCAATGGAGAACTTGGAAACAACGGAGTCCACTATATGGATGTGGCCCGCTGGGGACTACAGCGTGGCCTGCCGGACCGCATCCATTCCGTCGGCGGCCGCTATGGTTACAAAGACCAGGGGCAAACCCCCAACACCCAGATTGTGACTTATGAGTTCCGAGACGGCCCGCAGTTGGTCATGGAAATCCGTGGCCGCTTCAGCAACGAAGAGGCGGGCCTCTCGTCCGGCATCTTTTTCTACGGGTCGAAAGGTTACATGGCGATCAGTCCTGACTCGCAGGGAAAATGCAAAGTTTTCCTGGGAGACAGCAAGCAGCCGGAGCCTGATTTGGGCAGTGACGAAGAAAGCGTCCCTCATCGTGACATGCAGGTGGCCCACTTTCAGAACTTCTTCGATGCCGTCCGCGCCGGAAAGCAGGAGATCCTGCATGCCGACGTGAATGAGATTTATCTCTCGACCGCGTTTGCCTTGCTGGGTAACATTTCGTACCGACTGGGCAGGAAGCTGACTTTCGATTCTGCATCGCAGCAGTTTATCAATGACAAAGCGGCCGACGAGATGTTGAAGTGTGGGCACCGCAGCCCGTACGATCTGCTCAACCAGGTTTAGCCGGCAGCGTACAGAAAGCGAATACCAATGAACCGTAGACAATGGATGATATTTTCCGGGGCAGCGGCCGTAAACCCGCGGGAACTGGCGCGCGCACAACAGGCGCCGGCGCCTGGGGATGACTCCCAGTCCTTGCCGGACAAGCTCCTGCTGAAAGACTACCGACCCCGCTCTCTCTATAAGATTCCCCAAACTGAGATCACAAAGGCTAAGTATCCGGTAGTCGATGCTCATTATCATGCCGAATGGGTCAAGTCACCGGAGGACCTGGATGAGATGGTCAAACTGATGGACGAGGCCGGCGTCGAGAAGACTGTTACGTTCGTCAGGACGGGCTCTCCGGATAAATACTCGGAGTTGAGCAAACGGTTTTCCAAGTACCCGGAACGTTTTGATCTATGGTGTGGGTTCGACCTTAAAGGCTGCGATGAGCCGGGCTTTGGGCCGGCCTCCGTGAAATCGCTCCAGGAGTGTCATCGCCTGGGCGCCGTTGGAGTGGGTGAGATCGGCGACAAGGGCACCGGCATCTGGGGCGCTCCCAAAGGATCGAGCCTGCACCCGGACGATGCCCGTTTGGACCCTCTTTACGACCAATGCGCGCGCTTGGGAATGCCCATCAACATGCACGTCTCGGATCCAATCTGGGCTTATGAGCCGATGGACAATACCAATGACGGGCTCATGAATTGCTACAGGTGGCGAATCACCGTGGGCCCGGGCGTCCTGGGCCACAACGAATTGATTGAAAGTCTGGAGCGCGCCGTAGCGAAGCACCCCCGGACGACCTTCATTGCGTGCCACATCGCCAACCTCGAGTATGACCTGACGCGGCTGGGTCAGATGCTGGATCGAAATCCCAACCTCTACGTGGACGTGGCCGCCCGCTTCGCGGAAATGTCTCCCATTGCGCGATTCGCGGGCCGGTTCATCGAGCGCTACCCCGACCGCGTGCTCTACGGGACGGATATGGCTTACACACGCCCGATGTTCCGCATCACATTCCGAATACTCGAAAGCCAGGACGAGCACTTTTACGGATGGGAGATGGGACTCGATGGCGCCTCCGGAGGTTTCTCGTACCATTGGCCGCTTTATGGATTGGGCCTGCCGGACGAAATCCTCAAGAAAGTGTACGGAGACAACGCCCGGAAGGTTTTCAAGATGGCGCGAGAGCGCGCCGCTTAAGGTGCACGCTGGAGCCCGGGGTGGCGCATACATTGCCTCATAAGTGTGCGCCACGCGCGTAAGAAGTTGTGAAACAATCGGCCCCCTGTCAACCTGAGCGAAGCGAAGGATCTCGGCAGTTGTCCGTCAGTCGCCGGGCCTAAGAACCAACTGCGGAGATTCTTCGCTTCGCTCAGAATGACAGGCGAGGAGATCAAGGATAGTACTGATATGCGAACAATCCGCAATCTTATGCTGGCCGCTGTTTTCGTCGCCGTGCAGACCACCTTTTGCCTTGCTTCGCCTGAGGGCGTCGCCTCGCTGATCTTTCCAACGCCTCGAGAAATCACGGTGACAGGGAGCGGGTTTACCCTGGACGACAACGTTACGATTGTCGTTCCGTCCACGGCGTCGCAAGAGGACATGCTTCTGGCGCATTTTCTGACGGATGAACTTGCAGACCGATTTGGGGTGTTTCTCAAAACCGATCGGCTGGCTCGAATCGACGCGGGAAGGCGGATGATCGTTATGGGCTCCGCCGCCAACCCATTGGTGAGGGAATATTGTGCGCAGAACCACATCGAATTGAGCGCTCGCAATCCTGGCGCCGAAGGGTATGTCCTGCAGGTCTCCCCCCGCCTGGTCTTGATTGGGGGAAGCGACGATCGGGGGGCCTTCTATGGATTGCAGTCCCTGCGCCAGTTAGTCGCGAGGGACAACGGGCAACTGCAAATTCCGGGCGTGCGCATTCGCGATTGGCCCGACAAACCCTTTCGCGGCGTCAAGCTTTATCTTCCCGGACGCGACCACATCCCCTTTTTCAAACGGTTCATCCGCGACTTCGTGGCCCTCTACAAATACAACACGCTGATTATGGAGATGAACGCCAGCATGCGGCTCGACAGCCATCCCGAGCTAAACTCCGCCTGGCTGGAATTCGCCCGCGATGCCAATTATGGGCGCCGTAACTATCCCGCTGGCACGCTCCACAATCGGACACCCAATTCATCCCATCAAGACACGGCGGATGGAGGGTTTCTCGAAAAAGACGAAGTGGCTGACCTGGCGCGGTGGGTAAGGCAGAACCACATCGAATTGGTCCCTGAGCTGCCTTCCTTCACCCACAGCTACTACCTGCTGTCCATGCACAAGGACCTGGCGGAGGTACCCGGCGAGAAATGGCCGGACACGTACTGTCCTTCCAATCCGAAAAGCTACGAACTGCTTTTCGAAGTCTATGACGAGTACATCGATCTCTTGAAGCCCAAAATGATTCACGCCGGGCACGACGAATTGTTCTGTCCCATTGGCCTCTGTCCAGTGTGCGGAAACAAGGACATTGGCGAGCGCTACGGAGAGGACGTCAAGAAGATTCACGACCATCTGGCGGCCAAGGGAATTCAGCTTGCCATCTGGGGCGACATGCTGCTGCAAAGTGTTCGCGGCGTGGGCTTGCAGCCGGACCATACGGAGGACGGCTGGAAATTCAACGCTGCCGGAGGCATGACGCGCGAGCAAGTGGAGCGGCTGGTTCCAAAAGACATTCTGATCTTCAACTGGTTCTGGGACGAACCCAAGGCGCTCGAAAGCGAAGCCCAACTCGACCAGATGGGATTCAAGCAGATTTATGGAAACTTCACTCCCGGCATTCGGGACTACGAACGGCGGAGCAAGCGCGACACGATTATCGGGGGGGCGCCGTCCGCGTGGTTCGCCACCAACGAATCCGGCTTCGGCAAGGAACTGATGGCCGATTTCCTTGGCTGCAGCAACATCCTATGGAACGGCAAGGTCGTTGACGGCAAGCAACTCTCGGGCGTCATTCAAGCGATTGTTCCTGACATTCGCGCCAGGCTCGAGGGACAGTTGCCGCCCAGCCGCACCGAAACGTCCTTTGCGCCGGTTGACATTCAAGCGAGCTTCAACATGGGAACCACGGAACCGAAGCTGAGTGTAGACCTGAGCGGCATGAAGACAGGATCGATCTCGCTGGGCAAGGTATCCTTTGATCTCAGTGATTCAGGAGAGAAGAAAGCGATTCTGGCGGCGGCGGACGGCAAGGAGAGCAGCGGACTGCCGAAAGAAGCGGACATCAAAATCGGGCAGGACGTTACCGGCCTGATTTTTCTGCACGCCGCCGCAAAACCTGCAACCAACAAGGAGTCGTTCCGGTTGATCTACGACCCGGAGGACACCGCGGATATGCTCGGCTGGTACGAAATCGTGTACGAAGACGGCTTCGTCACCGTCATTCCCATCCGGTACGGGGTGAACATCGCCGAGTGGAGTTGGGAGAAGCGCGATTCTTCGCACGACTATGCCTACGGCGCGGATGCCGTGTCTCTGGGCGCGCTGGAAAGCAATTCCATTACGTTTTTTGCGTTTGAATGGACCAATCCCCGGCTGGGTAAAGTGATCAAAGAGGTCCGACTGAGGGGCACGACCGGTTTCCGCGGCGGCGATCCGGGCTGGATCAATGATTTCGGCCCAACCATTCCGGACAATGGCGTTATTCTTAAAGCCATCAGCGTGGTCAGAAAACGCCCATAAGTATTGAAAATGGAGGCGGTGAACATGGCTTCAGCGAAAACCAAACGGACAGCTTCCCGGGCCAGCATCCGACTCGAGAAAGCGGCGGATATGCCTATCGGGGTGGTGGGTCTGGGGTTGATGGGAAACAGTATCATCGCCTGCTTGTTGGCTGCCGGACATCCGGTGGTGGGCGTGACTCGCAGCCTTTCGAAGCGGCGCAATACCCGCCGCCACTTGCAATCTATTCTCCGCCAGATGAAACGGGAGAAGTTACTTTCCTACGATCCGGCGCAGGTGCTCAAGAAGTTGCGCATCACGGAAGACTTCGCGGACCTTCGCGAGTGCCAGGTGGTGATTGAAACGGTGCTGGAAGACCTGCAGGTGAAATATGAGGTGTTTCGGAAAATTGAGGCCATAGTATCGCCGGAGACGATCATCGGCAGCAACACTTCAGCGCTTCCCGTGACTTTGCTTCAAAAGGGCGCCGGCCATCCTGAGAGATTCATGGGAATCCACTGGGGTGAACCCGCGCACGTCTTGCGATTCATGGAGATTATCTGCGGCGACCAGACTGACCTGCGCTTTGTGGAGCGCGCCAGGGCGCTGGCGGAGCGCTGGGGGAAGGAGCCTTCGGTTGTGCGGCGTGACGTTCGCGGGTTCCTGACCAACCGTTGTATGTACGCCATGTTGCGCGAGGCTTTTTACCTGGTCGAATCGGGCTACGCGACGATCGAGGACGTGGATCGTTCCTTGCGCAATGACTATGGCTACTGGATCACGCTGGCCGGGCCGTTCCGCTTTATGGATCTTACCGGCGTGCCCGCCTACATGCGGGTGATGGAGCATCTGCTGCCGGATTTATGCTGCTCCACCGAGGTGCCGAAGTTGATGCGCGAAGTGGTGGACTCCGGCGCCCTCGGAGTCGCCAACGCTAAAGGTTTTTACAAGTATACTCCGCAAGAGGCGCGGCGCTGGGAGAAGCGCTTTCTAAGATTCACTTACGACATTCGCGCCCTGGCGCAGAAGTATTCGAAAGGTTGAAAAGGCAAACCGCGCATGCGTTCCTGGCTGCTGCTCTTCAGTTGCAATTTGATGTGGGCTCTGCAATTCACCTGCGTCAAGTTGGTGCAAGCTCAGGTAGGTCCTTGGATGACGGTCTGGGGACCTATGACCCTGGCCACCCTCATGCTTTATCCGCTTATTCGCGCGGAGAATCGCGACGCCTACAAAGGGAAGGCGCGATCGCGAAAAGACATCCTTCTGTTTTTCCTTCTGGCGCTCGTGGGTGTTTTTCCCGGCCAGGTCTTGATCACCTGGGGTACACGCATGTCGCTGGCCAGCAACGCGGCGCTCCTGATGTTGACGCTGCCGGTTTCCACCGCTATCCTGGCCATCATTTTTCTCCACGAGCGCATGACCTGGGTGCGATGGGCGAGCTTTCTGCTGGCCATCGCGGGTGTGCTGATGTGCTCGGGCGTTGACCTGCGAGGCCTCAATTTCGGAACAAGTTTCTTCTACGGGAACATCCTGATTCTTCTCGGCACGCTGGGGAGCGCTTTTTACAACTCGTACGGGAAAAAAGTGCTGGAGCGATACTCGCCCATGCAGATGCTTTTCTATACTTACGTCGCGATGTTCGTCTTGATGACTCCACTCGTCCTGACGCAGGAACGCGGCGTTTTCAGCCATATCGCGCAATTTACCGCGCGCACCTGGATTGGCCTCATCTTGCTGACCGTCTTCCACAACTTTCTTTCGATGGTGCTGTTCCTGAAGGCGCTTAAGGCGCTGGACGCCATTCAGGCGGCCCTTTCGAACTATCTCATCACATTTTTCGGGGTTCCCATCGCCGCGATTTGGCTGGGGGAGAGACTTACCCTCATGGCCATCGTGGGCGGACTGCTGGTGCTGGGGAGCACTTTACTGATTACGCTATGGAACGGATCCAAACCGGAGCAAGCTGCCGCGACGGGATGAAGTCCGCCTTGCCTCCGCCGCTTCCTCGCCCTACCGCATATCGTCCAGGGCCTTTTGCGCCGCGAGGAACTTGGGATCGACTTCCAGTGCTTTCTTGAACTCGCGAGCGGCTTCATCTCTCTTGTGCATCTTGCTCAGCGTCATGCCGAGATCGTAATGGGCCTGCGCAAACTTGGGATCCAATCGGATGGCCTCGCCGAACTCAACGCTGGCTTGGGCAAAATCCCCTTGCTCGAGATAAATCGTCCCCAGCGCATTATGCGCCCGAGCATTGTTCGGCTCAATTTCCAGTGCGGCGCGAAGCTGCCGCGTTGCTTCTTCCCAATTTTTCTCTTCGGCGGCTATCCATCCCAGGTTGTAATGTGCTGCAAAATCTCGTGGGAATACCGTCAACAGATGGTTATATTGATTGCGGGCTCGCACCACGTCCCGTTTCTCGAGCCAGATTTTTCCCAGCATCTCCTCGGAGGGTTGGGTCAGTTGCTCGACGGCCGCTCCTCGAGGCGAGGCGATTGTGAGGGTCGCTTCGAGCTCGCGCGCCGCGTCATCCAGCCGGCCGAGCTCGAAATATTGGACTCCCAGGTTGTAATGGGCCATGAGGTTGGCGGAATCGCGTTCCAATACCTTCCGGAAGTCTTCCGCAGCCTCCTCGCGGCGGCCCAGCTTCTGCTCGAAAAGCGCCAACAGATTGCGCGTGTCGATCAGTTCGGGGTCCTTGGATAGAACCCCTTTCAGCAATTCCACCGATTGCGGCAATCGCCCTGCAAACGACAGCGTGACCGCCTCCTCTGTCTTTAGATAATCATCAACTCTCGCTTTGGGATCAGGCCCCGAGTCAACGTCGGCCGCATGGCTGCCGGAGGAGGCCACGTAACCGAGCGAGCTCAGGGCGCGAGCGACATCCGGGCTGACCGCGCTGGGTTGCGCGCTTCTGCCAGCGGAAGCGAAGCTCGAGCGTAGCTTTTGCAGGCGCTCGCGGTAAGCGAGATCAAGTGAGGGCATGCGTGCGTACAGGTTGGCCTGTTCCGCGGGATCGGCGGCGAGATCGTACAACTCCGGCTCGGGCGCGCTGATGTATTTGTAGTCGCCCACGCGTAGACTTCGTAATGCATCGCAGCCGTAGTGGTAATGCGCATACAGACTTTCGCTGTAGACCTCGCGAGGCGCCGGCTGGGTCCTCCCATCGAATAGGTCCAAGAGACTCCGCCCCTGGAATTGAGGCGGCTCGGGAACGCCCAGGAACTGCAAGATCGTGGGCGCAACATCTATCAGGCCTGTGGGAAAGTCGGCACGAGAAGGGAAATGGCCGGCCCCGCGGGGCCAATGAATGATCAGCGGTACTCGAAGGGTGCTTTCGTAGATGAAGTAGCCGTGGGTTCGCTCGCCGTGCTCGCCCAGACTTTCGCCATGGTCCGAGAGGAAGATGATCAAACTCCTATCGACCAGACCCTTGGCCTGGAGAAACCGCCAGAAGTCTCCCAACGTCGCATCGACGTAGCTGAGCACGCCATCGTATTCCCGGTCACGGAACCGAGTTCGCATCTCCGGGGCGAGGCTGTAAGGTTTGTGGAGGTCGTACAGGTGCAGGAAAAGGAAAAACGGATGATCCGAATTGTCCTGCAACCATTGGCGGGCAGCCTGCGTTACTTCCCCTGCGGGACGCTTGAGGTCAAGCTGGTCGAGGTTCTGCTGGCTCGTCAAGTTGAACGGGCTATCGTAGAAGTCGAAACCCTGGTCAAACCCAAATCTGCGGTCTAGAGGAAATCCGCCAATGAACCCTGCGGTCCGATATCCGCGAGATTTCAGAAGGCTCGCAAGCGTTACCGCTCCCTGCACCAGGACAGCCCCATTGTCTTCCACGCCGTTCGAGAAAGGGTAAGTGGAGGTGAAAAGAGAGACGTGCGACGGTAAAGTCAGTGGGACCTGAGAGTTGACGTTCAAGAATTGAGTGGCCCCCACCCTCATCGCGTCGATGTGCGGAGTGGGCAGCGCGCCATAGCCGTAGCAACCCAGATGGTCGGCGCGCAGGGTATCAACTGAGATGAGGATCACGGAGGCCCGCTCGGACCCTTCGGCAACGATGGGGCTGCCAACGACAAATCCGAGAATTGTGGCAGTCCAGCAGAGAGATGCCGCGCGCAGTAATCGTGGGCGCCCCTCTAGCTGCAAAGCGTGCCAGGCCTTGCCGGCAGGCATCGTGAGCCCCCGATGGTTTGATATTCCATACTGAATTATACCTCGGGCCACACGAGGGGCCATGCCTTTCGTTTTTGGTTGGTGTCGTTTGACTGGTCAACAGGTCCGTTTCGGGGCTATATTACTCATATGTCGGACGATTTTGTAAACCTCATAGCAGGCTACCTGAAGTCGCGAAGGCAGGAAGTCGATCTACGTACTAAGAAAGCTCTTCAAGATGAAGGCATCAAGAAGTCGAGGGCTTTCGAGGAATGGTCTTCGTTACGCGACTGGATGACGAAATTCTGCGAGGATGCGAACCGGGAAGAGGGTCGGGACACCTTTCTGCTCAGAGTCACTCGCAATCAAATCCTGGAAGTCGCTGCGGATGTTCCGGAAAACGGCAATCGAATCTTGCACACGGAATTCGACTCGGAAACAGGCAAGATAACCTACCACATAGAACGCGGAAGCTTTTTTGGACGGCCTGCCTCCCCCGTTGCTTCGTCCACCGAAAGCTCCGGGACTTTCATGCCCGTCTTAGATGGCGCCGAGTTTTACTTCTCGGAAGGCTCTGAGAGAATATCTGCTGCCAAAATGGGGCAGGTGCTCATCAAGGCTCTGGTTAATATGCCGCCGGAATCAAGCGCCGGAAAGTTCTAGTCTTGCCCCCTAGGGAAGATAGCTTTCTCGTCTTTGTTTCAGCCACCCCTCTGCAGTTGCGAATTGGCTTCATGATTCAGCCCGCAAAGCGGGCGTCATAACGTAGCCCACGGCGCAAGCCGTGGGTTTCCGGCGCCCCCCTCTCCCCCAATCCCCTCTCCCGCCCCGGCGGGAGAGGGGGGCCGAAGGCGGGGTAAGGGCCGCAAACCCAGGGCTGGCGCCCTGGGCTAAGTTATTTCGCCCCTGCCGGGGCTGTAATCCTGGCCATCGTTGAAGCCGAACTGGTCCGAAGCCCGGATGTCCACAATCCGTGATGTTTTGATGGTGCGAAATACGGGATGCCAGAATTCCAGGTGCATTCCTCGCCCGATAAACCGTAGCTTCAGCATCGAGCCGGCCCACGTGGACCCCGCGATTCTCACCGCCACGGGATCGGGACAGTACTGCGGGTGGCCCCAAATCAGTTCCTTGCCGCCATCGCGAATTAAGATGGTGTACCAACGATGCTGCGTCTCCACTTCCAACCGCACGCCCTCGGATAAATCGTCCAGGCACACACACCTTCAATCTCCGACTGCACGATGTTCCGATTCACCTCATCACTCAAGTTGGGATGAGGCATGAATGGTTTGGGATCGGGGACCGACGCCGTGATATCCATTCTCGTTTTCTCCGCCTGCCTTCTGCCTAAACATAAGATGCTGGCTTGAGTGTTTCCGCTACGACTCATCACTGATGGCGTATTCAACCCCCTGGAGCGCATTGCCCAAGGTAAGCTAGCCGGTGAAATCCATGATGGTGAGGCCGGGCTCCTCGCGGCGGACATTATAGTCTACGACCATCGTTGCGACGCCCCTTTCTTTGGCTTCTCATGCCCGCGCGTGGCGCCTAACCCGCCAAGCCGGGCCTCTTACGACGGAGACCGGACGGAGGCTACCTAAAATTCTTGATCAGCACCGCGTCGGTCGATTCTGTGCCGCGGGAGAGGGCCAGGCGGCCGTCGCGGGACCAGTCGAACCAGAAGATTTTGTCGGAAGTGAAATGCGTTACGGGCGTCGGAGGGCCGCCTGCGACCGGCTGCTTCCAGATGTTACCCACCCCATTCACGCTGTTGGTGAAAGAGATGGCGCGGCCATCAGGGGTCCAAGGGTGCGGACCACCACCGCTACTGGGCAGCGGGAAAACCTTGGCGGGTTGGCCGCCCGCGAAAGGAACGATCGCCAGGCTGGCTGGCTGATTCTGGCTGGGAGCGTACAAGCAAGCGATCCACTTGCCGTCCGGGGAGACGGACGGCATGGATGAGGTGTAGTCCGTCAACTGAACCGCTGGGCCACCTTCACTCGAAACCTTCATGAGAACCCACTTACCGCCCTCAATCAGCACGAAAACCACCCACCGGCCATCCGGCGATATGGTTGGCTTGAAGTCCTCCTTGCCTTGGGTAAGCCGTTTCAGATTGCTGCCGTCCATATCCATGCGCCAGATGCTCCGCTGGCCATGTCGGTCCCTATGGGCGAAGGCAATGAAGCCGCCACGGAGAGAAACGGCGGGCCAAGCGGAACCCAAGGTTTCGGAGGATGCGTCGTTGCTGGTGAGCCGCTGGGGGTTCGAGCCGTCCGCGCCCATCTCCCAGAGGTCGGCGTGTTTGCTCGCATATGAGTAATAGGCAATTTTCCCGTCCGGCGTCCATGCAAGACCCCACTGGCCATCGTCGTTCTGGTTTCCGGCGCTCAACGGGTGGGCTTCGGACTCCTTGCCGGGCGTGGCGACCTGGAGGGTGGCAAGAGTCTGGTCTTGCAGAGCCAGCAGCGACTTTCCGTCCGCGCTTACACTCACTGCTCTGTACCTCGACAGGTCGTGGGTGATCTGGCGGGCCTCGCCTCCCTCAAGTGAGGCTTCGTAAAGCTGGTTGAGCCCTGACTCCCCCTGCTGACGGCCCGCCACGAGCAGGTGACGGCTTCCGGGGAGCCAGGTCAGATCCCCGATGTCTTCCCAATGCGGGCCCGCCACCGGCTGCGCCTGACCGCCTTCTGCCGCAATGGTGGTCAAGACCGGCTGCGAACTATAGAGATCGAAGGCGAGGGTCTTGCCATCCGGAGACCACGCGGGGCGGGTCTCGATTTCCTCGGGCACCTTGTAGGACGCCAACACCCGCTCGCCAGAGCCATCCAGTGAAGCGGTCAACAAGCTGTTCCCATTAGGGGTAAGGGTTTTCCGTACAAAGGCGACCCGCCGGCCATCGGGTGAGAATGCGGGTGGGCCGGAGATTTCCTTCAGGACCTTTCTTGGAGTCCCGCCCAGGGACGGCGCTTGGTAAAGATCGCCGCTAGGCTTCAGATGCTCCCGGCGGACGAAGTAGACGTAGCTGCCATCGGGAGAGAATGCCAAGCCGGGACAATAATCCTCGCCCAGGGTAGCAATCTGGACGTCACTATCCGTGGCCAGTTGCTTCAGCCAGAGGCTTTGCTTGCCCGCCGTGTCCCGCACGTAGGCCACGTACTTGCCGTCCGGTGAGAGGTCCGCCTGCTGGATGTCTCCGCTGCCCGTCACGCGCGTAAATTCCAAGGCGGCGGGCGGCGCCGGGGCATGGAACGAGGCACGATGGAGGGCATAGATTATGACAGCGGCAATCACGATCCCGCCTGCCACCAATCCCATGAAGGCTTTCTTGTGTCGCTTCACCAAGCCCGCGATCACCTGCGAATCGGAACTCTCGCCCGTAGCGCCGGCATCTTGCCGGTTTGCCTTCTCTGCGCTCTCCGGCCCACTGGTAGGCACCCCTTCTTCGCGTCCAGCCGCCGGCACGGCAGCGGCGCCACGGCTCGAATCCGTGTCCCGCTTCAGGCGTTTCAGGTCCGTCCTGATATCAGCGGCGTTGTGGTAACGCAAGTCGCGGTCTTTCTCCAGCGCCTTGTGAATAATTCGTTCGAGTTCGGGGGGACAATCGGGATTCAGCCGTACAGGAGTCGCAGGCGCACGGTTCAGAATGGCCTCAAAGATGACGCCCGAGCTGTCACCGCGAAAGGGCAACACCCCCGTCGCCATTTCGTACAGCACCACACCAAAGGAAAACAAATCACTGCGTGCATCCAGCTCTTTGGCCCGCACCTGTTCGGGCGACATATAGGTCACCGTTCCCAAGGCTGTCCCCGGGCTGGTCAGATGCGGCTCGTCCACCGTGGCGGCGGTTAGACCATTCAAGGTTGCACCCTGGCCGGAAGGGCTGCCCGCCGCTGTGGCCTTGGCCAAGCCAAAGTCCAGCACTTTGACATGTCCCCGTTTGGTTACGAAGATGTTTGCCGGTTTAATGTCCCGATGGATGATGCCCTGGCTGTGAGCTGCATCGAGGGCATCAGTGACCTCGATGGCGATCTCCAGCAGCCGTTCCAACTCCATGGGCCGGCCCTGAATCTGGTGCTTCAGGGTCACGCCATCCAGAAACTCCATGGCGATGAACGCCTGGCCTTGGTATTCGCCGATGTCGTAAATCGTGCAGATATTGGGATGATTCAGGGCGGAGGCAGATTGCGCTTCGCGCTGGAAACGCGCCAGTGCCTGGGGATCTTTGGCGACCGCCTCCGGCAGGAATTTTAGTGCGACAAACCGGTGGAGGCGAGTGTCCTCGGCCTTGTAGACGACACCCATCCCTCCGCCCCCGAGCGTTTCCAGGATGCGATAGTGGGAGACGGTTGTGCCAGTCATCTCGCTAAGCCTCGGCTACCCTGACGGTGGATGTCCTGATGCTGAAGATATCCTACTGGTAATTACGCTGGAGAGCAAGCTTTCGACGGGCAGATTCCCGGAACCAGCTTGCGCCTGGAGTTTCTACACTTTGCTAGCTTCGTACGTGCGGCTCTGCCGCCCTGCCTGGCGGAAAGGCTTTGCCTTTCCGGGCCTTCCCTACTCAATTGTTGTTTTCTTGGCGAGGCTGCGCCTCGCTGGTTGAGGCGGAGCCTCAACTAAGAACCGGATTCAAGGCCGACGCCGGAAAGGCAAAGCCTTTCCGCAAGGCAGAGCGGCGGCGCTCGCTCCCCCGGGTCCTTGCTGACGTGACCTTCGAACCCTCCCAGTACGATGCGGTGACGCTTGACCTGCCCAAGCCCACCCACCCCTGCGTGCGGCTGCGCCTGCTGATTTCGCTTTGGGGGGTGATTCGTGAGCAGGTGCGGCGGCGGGTCTTCACGCTCGCCCAGAAGGGCCGGATCGAAAGCTACTACCAGGGGGAGTTGGGATGGAGGCCCCGTCAGATCGTCCATCTGCTTCGGCTCTTCATGGACTGGGCGTACCTCCACGACCAGCAGGACCAGGCAAGGCTCGACAAGTATGTGAAGGAGAGCTTCGGGGGCGAGGCGGGAGTGGAGGCCCGCTACCAGGAACTGGAGCGCCTGCTGGAGGAGCAGATGGCGGTGGTGGAGGCGGCGTTCGCGGAGGAGATGAAGGCGCAGGAGGAGAAGGACGCGATCGAGCGGGACTGCTGCCTGGCTCCGGCGGGGGAGACCTGGGAGATGCTGCTGCGGCAGGAAGCGGCGCTCGACCGGTCGATCGACCGCAAGGTGAGGATCATCCTGACCCTGCGCAAAGAACATGTTCGCCAGTGCCGGGACGATTCGCGAACCGCGCAACCGGAGGCCAGCCCTCCCGGCAATGAGGCGGACGACCGCGCGGCGGAGGAACTGAGTCAGGTCGTGGGGCTGGACGCTGGGACAGAAAGTCCGGCAGAGGAGAACCCCGGTGAAACCTCAAAATCGCCAGAACAAAGCCAGCATGTCATTGAAAACAAGGGACCGG
>Ga0326727_10008468_pt1 | contig 26059 bp, 18 predicted proteins | sample MB2enrmetagenome_FD_207643 | JGI IMG/M metagenome (GOLD analysis project Ga0326727, IMG submission 207643) | Lab enriched peat soil microbial communities from McLean, Ithaca, NY, United States - MB29MY | ecosystem: Environmental > Terrestrial > Soil > Wetlands > Peat | place: USA: New York...
TCCTTGAACCTGGTTTGCATGACCTGTCTTTCCAGCAACGTTTTCGCGTGACTTCAACTTCCTGCAAGTTCGCCGTGTTGATAGCGCTGTATGCAAATGGCAGGTGAAATTTCACCGGCAATGCTGTCCGCGTTCTGTGCGCCAAGGCGGAATAAACTTTTGTCGTAGCACGATTCTAAAAAACGTAGTATTCTGAAATCTCTCCCCGATCCTTGGCCGAACATCTCGTCGGGCCAGGGTTCGCTGACTCGGTAACACGATTATAGAACACGTACTATCGGCGCGGCCATGCAATCCGCGGCGTTTCAAGAAAAGGGGCCCCTAAACATGACGAATCGCCGGTTCTCCGTTTGCCTGGCAACGCTTCTTTTCCTTTCATTCGCGGCCTTTGCACAGAACCCGCAGGGTCACCCGGTCGCCGCCAGCGATAGGGCTTATCCGCCTCAGCTATCGGGAACGGTCGTTGACACGTCTGGCGCGGTGATTGTTGGGGCCACCGTGCAGGTTCGAAGCGCGAACGGTACTGTACAAAGAAAGACACAGTCGGGCACGAACGGCTCCTTCATGATCTCCGGACTTGCGCCAGGCAATTATCGACTCGTCGTGTCGAACCCCGGTTTTGAAACCAAGGAAATCCTTGTCGCGATAGGGCCCACCGGGACGCCGGCCGCGCTGCGCATCCCTCTGGTCGTGGGCTCCGTGAGCACCACCATCAACGTGCAGGGCCGGGAGGATGACCTTGTCGGAACTGCCGAATCCGGCACCCAGGGTACGGTGGGCGCAACGGAGATCCAGGACCGTCCGATTCTTCGTTCGGGAGAGGTTTTGGAGACGGTTCCCGGTCTCATCATCACCCAGCACGCCGGCGGCGGCAAGGCCAACCAATATTTTCTGCGCGGCTTCAATCTCGACCACGGCACCGATATCGCCATCTTCCTCGACGATATGCCGCTGAACCTGCCGTCGCACGCGCACGGCGAGGGTTACTCGGACATGAACACCGTCATCCCGGAGTTTGTGAAGCGGGTGGATTTCGAGAAAGGCCCTTATTACGCCGATGTCGGCAACTTTGGCTCGGCTGCATCGGCCCGTATGGAATTTTTCAAGACGCTGCCCCATAACTTCTTCCAGGTAGAAGGCGGCACGCATACCTATGGGCGGGCCGTCTTCGGAGTATCGCAAAAGCTCGGTCCGAGCAATCTGCTCTACGGCGGAGAAGATACTTACTATAACGGCCCATGGACGCATCCGGATGCTTATAACAAAATCAACGGATTGCTAACCTACAGCCAAGGCGACGACGACGATGGTTTCAGCATCACAGCCCATGCCTACCACGGAAAGTGGAACTCGAGCGATCAAATTCCCGTTACCGCCCAAGTCAACCCCACACCATCTACGCCATACGGAGTTGGTTACTTCGGCACACTGAACCCGACTGACGGTGGTCACAGCCAGCGTTATAGCTTGCAGGGTGAGTGGCATCGCCAAGACGACAATTCCGAGTCGAAAATCTCGGCCTACATCTTTTATTACGATATGAATTTATTTTCCGATTTCACTTACTACCTGGTGGACTACAACAAAGGCGACCAGTTCGAACAGCAGGACAGGCGCTGGGTGAGTGGGTTTGACGCACACCACACTGTTTTCAGCACATGGCTTGGCCGCAAGATGTCAAATACCTTCGGCCTGCAACTCCGCAACGATTGGATCGACAACGGCCTTTACCGGACGGAAAATCGCAGGCGCACGACCAAGACCGATTATTCCGCCACCGGAATCTCTTTCAATGGCACCATCTGCAACACCTACACCTCCACTGTCAGTATCAGTGTGGATGGTGGTACCCCTGCCATTTTTCCCAGCGCCTGCCCCACTTTGCCCGCAACCACGGAGCGGGATAACTTTACGGACATGATAGGCAGTGCTTATGTGGAAAATAAGGTTCAGTGGGCGAACAAATTCCGCTCAGTCGTGGCCTTGCGCGGCGACGACGAAAAATTTATCGTCACCAGCTTGGCTTACCCGACCGATATTGTTACTTTGCCCGACGGCACCACCACTACCACGGTTAACGCGGCCAATTCCGGCTCGGCCACTAAGTTTCTGCCCAGTCCAAAAGCAAATTTGATCTTCGGCCCGTGGGCCAATACTGAGTTCTATCTACAGGGCGGATTCGGTTTCCACTCGAACGATGGGCGAGGCGCAACGCAAACGGTGCAACCGGTCTCGCCGGACAATCCTTACCACGATACGCTCAACGCGAAAATTACCCCCCTGGTCCAAACCAAAGGCGGGGAAATCGGCGTGCGCACGGTGGCCCTCCCACATTTGCAAAGCACCCTTGCGCTCTGGGTTCTCCGCAGCAATTCCGAACTGATGCAGGATGGCGACACCGGAGGCACGTCTGCTTCAGAGCAGTCGAGCAACCGCTATGGCCTCGAATGGACGAACTACTACACGCCGGCGGAACATTGGGCCTTTGATTTTGACATTGCGGACTCCCGCGCCCAATTTACCCAGATAGACCCGGATGATGCGGCACAGACCGTCACTCATAGCGCCGTCACAATCAATGGCATCTCAGTTGGTTCCTTCTATGCGCAACAGAGCGGCCCAGGGGGCAGGCTTGTTCCCGAAGCGGTCAGGGTGGTGATTTCATCGGGCGCCACACTGCACGACTACAAAGGATTTACCTCGAGTCTGCGCCTGCGCTACTTTGGCCCGCGCGATTTGACGTCCGACGGAATCTATCAGTCAAGTCAAACGGTGTTGCTCAATGGGGAGGTCGGTTATCAATACTCAAAGAAATGGCACGCTTTGGCCGAATTTTTGAATTTGCTTGACCGCAAAGATGCCGACATTGACTACGCCTATGTCTACCAAATCGCTCCAACAGCCGCGCCGGGATCCGGACGCGTTAACCACCCCACTGAACCATTTCTGGCGCGGTTCGCGTTAGAAAGAAGCTTTTGACAGATGCCGCCGCGATCGACCGCTAATGAGAATGGGTGTGTGGATGCTTGTGGGAATCTCCACCCTTGAGGCCCTGGCCGGAGTTGGTCAGCACCAGCTTGCCCAGTTCCACCCCGCGCAGCGCCAACATGTGGTCCGCGATCGCCTGCAGCTCCTTGCTGCGCCCCTTCATAATGACCACCTCCAGGCAGTAGTGCTGGTCCAGATGCACATGGGTCGTCGCCAGGATCATGGCGCCAGCGGAGTGCTGGAACGCGGTCAGCTTCTCGCCCAGGTTCGGCGTGTGGTGGTCGTACACCAGCGTCAATGTCCCCACCACCGGCTTGTTCGAGTCCACCGTATCCGCCAGCAGCGCCTCGCGGATCAGGTCGCGGATCGCCTCCGACCGGTTCTTGTATCCGCGCTTGCCGATCAGCCGGTCGAACTCTTGCAACAGATCTTCTTCCAGCGAAACTCCAGTCCTGCTCAGGTGTGACATCGGCCTCTACCCTCCCGCTTGAAACGGCTGAACCACGACGTATGCCAGTAGTTTATCCCCATCGTCCAGCGCGCGAGCCAATCACAATCCCCGTGCATTAAACAGGCATCCGCGTTACTCTTCCTTCATGTTCAAACCAAGCTCTTTTCAGCGGCCCATGGCCCCCCTCTCTGCATTGAAATCATCAGCCTCCCATGCTTCCATCGCGGCGGTTCCGCTGCGCCGCGACGCCCACACGCCTCGCCGCATTGTTGCCGCGCTCTGCATGGGGATTGTCGCGCTGGCTCTCGCCTCGGTGATGGCTGCCGCGCAGCCCCCCGCCGCTCCCGTTGCCACCGATCCTCCTCAGTTCGGCCCCTACAACGGCAGCTTCCTGGCCGACGGCCTGGGTCTCAAGATGACTGTCACGGACGCGCGCGACCCCGTGCTGCTGGCCGACTCACCCTGGTCGCTCTTCTGCTGGATCAAGCCGAGTGAGCCCGTGGCCACGCTTGAACTCGTCGCCGGAGTGGGCAGTCCCGCGGCCGAGTACGCGCGCTATCTCGCCGTCGATGCCGGCAAAGTCACGCTCTGGATGGGCGAGGACAACCAGCTCACAGGCCCTGCAAACATCACTCCCAACCAGTGGCATCTGCTCGCAGCCTCCTTCGATGGCAGCCACTTCCATCTCTTCGTTGACGGCCAACCCGCCGCCAGCGGCACGTTAATCCTCGGCAGCGTCAACCCCCTCCTGCAGATGGCGCCGACCACCGGCCCGGGAATCGCGCCCGGCCGCCACTTCGGCGGGCAGATCGCCGCATTCACCCTGCTGCGCCACGCTCTCTCCGACAGCGAATTCCATCAGCTCTACCTCGCGCGTCCGGACTTCTCCACAATTATGTTTGAGGCGGGTTCCAAGCCCTGGCCCGTCCAGACCCGCGGCCAGGCTGGATACCGCGCTCCGCAGGACCCCGCCACCATGCCTACTTCGCGCGCTCCCTATTCCGCTCCTGTCGCCATCACGCGTCCGCCCGTTGGTACCTCGCTCACCCAGTCCGGTGATGGCAGGTGGAGCTTCTCCGATGGCTGGACACTGCGCGAGGCCCCCAAGGTCGACGCCGACGGCGCGAAGATCAGCTCCGCCTCGTTCAACGACGTCGGCTGGATGCGCGCCACTGTTCCCGGCACCGTCCTTACCACTATGGTCGACGACGGCATCTATCCCGATCCCGGCTACGGACTCAACAATCTCGCCATCCCCGAGTCGCTTAACAAGCAGGATTACTGGTACCGCAACGCGTTCACCGTGCCCGCGTCCGCGCTCCCCGCTGCCTCGCACGCCGAACTCACCTTCGAAGGCATCAACTACGCGGCCTCAATCTGGCTCAATGGAAAACTTCTGGGCACGATGAAGGGCGCATTCCGCCGCGGCAGCTTCGACGTCACCTCCGCTCTTCTTCCTGGCCAGAAAAATGTCCTCGCCGTCCGCATCTCGCCGCCGCCCCACCCCGGCATTCCCCAGGAGCAATCCATCCTCGGCGGACCCGGCGAGAACGGCGGCTTCCAGGCGCTCGATGGCCCCACCTTCGTCGCCACCGAAGGCTGGGACTGGATTCCCGGCGTCCGCGACCGCAACAGCGGCATCTGGCAGCCCGTCACGCTGCGCATCACGCACGCGCTCAAGCTCGGCGACGCGCAGGTGGTCTCCAGCTTCAAGAATCACGACACCTCGCGCGCCGCTATCGAGATCGCCGTCCCGGTCACCAATCTCTCCTCCGCCCCGGTTAGCGCAACGCTCACGGCCACCATCGAAAAGATCAGCGTACGCAAGAGCGTTACCGTGCCGCCGGGCGATTCTGTCGTCAAGCTCACCCCGTCGGAATTTGCCCAGCTCAACCTCGATCACCCGCGCCTGTGGTGGCCCAACGGCTACGGCAGTCCCGAGCTATACACAGTAAAGCTGTCCCTCCAGACGGGTGGCTCCGTCTCCGATAGCAAAGATGTTCGCTTCGGCGTGCGCGAGATCAGCTATGAGCTGAGTCTGCTCGATAGCACCGGCCATCTACGCCGCGTCGAGTTCACCCCCGCCAATGCGCGCGATGCTGAGGCCGCCGCTCCCATCGTCGATGTCAGCCACGACGGCATGTTGGAGGTCCCAACCCCCGCCGCGGAACTCGCCAACATGCCGGAGGAGCGCCGCGCCAATGCCAGCTCGCACGTCTCCTCGCTCGCGCCCGGTGCGGAAAACTCGCCCGCCATCCAACCCTCCACCGACCTGCGCACCGAGCCATATCTTGTAATCGTCATCAACGGCGTGCGCATCGCCGCGCGCGGCGGTAACTGGGGCATGGACGACTTCCGCAAGCGCGTCTCCCGCGAGCGCCTGGAACCCTTCTTCCGCCTCAACCGCGACGCCGGCCTCAACATCATCCGCAACTGGGTTGGCCAGAGCACCGAAGAGTCCTTCTACCAGCTCGCCGACGAGTACGGCATGATGGTCTGGAACGACTTCTGGGAGTCCACCCAGAACTACAACATCGAGGCCGAAGACCCGCAGCTCTTCCTGGCCAACGCCGCCGACACCATCCAGCGCTTCCGCAACCATCCCTCCATCGTCATGTGGTGCGGGCGCAATGAGGGCGTCCCGCAGCCCATCATCAACCTCGGCCTCGACAATCTCGTCCGCACCCTCGACGGCACGCGCTACTACTCGCCCAGTTCCAACGCCGTCAATCTCCAGGGCAGCGGGCCGTATCGCTACCAGGTTCCCGCGCAGTACTTCACCACTCTCAACCGCGGCTTCTCGGTGGAGACCGGCACGCCCTCCATGTCTACGCTGGAATCCTTCCAGAGCACCACTCCCAAAGCCGACCAGTGGCCCATCGACGATGTGTGGGCCTATCACGACTGGCACCAGAGCGGGAACGGCGATGTCGCCCCCTTCATGGCCGAGATTCAGGCCGAGTTCGGCGCGCCCACCAGCCTCGAAGACTTCGAGCGCAAGGCCCAGATGCTCAACTACGTCGACCACCGCGCCATGTTCGAGGGCATGGACGCCAACCTGTGGGCGCCCAACAGCGGCCGCCTGCTGTGGATGACCCAGCCCGCGTGGCCCAGCACCATGTGGCAGATCCTCAGTTCCGACTACGACACCCAGGCCTCCTTCTATGGTGTCAAGAAGGCCTGCGAGCCGTTGCACGTCCAGCTCAACCTGGCCAACTACCGCGTGGATGTCGTCAACACAACCACTGCCGCGCACGCCGGCCTCTCCGTCAGCGCGAAGGTCTACTCGCTGGCCAACGCGCTGCTCTTTCAGGCCACGGACCGCAAGGACATCGACGCTGACTCCACCGCATTCGTTATGCGTCTGGACCTCGAACCGTATCTGGCCAAGGGCATGGTTCTCGTCTCCCTGGAGCTGCGCGATGCGCAGGGCGCGCTCGTCTCTCAGAACCTCTACTGGCTCGGCGCGCGGCCAGCATCCTACCGCGAACTCAACAGCCTCGCACCCACGCAGCTCAAGGCGTCGGCCACTTCAACCACCGCCGGAGACATGGTGAAGCTGACCATTCAGCTCACCAATCCCGCCTCGGTCGTCAGCCTGGAGAACAAGCTCACGCTGCTCAACGCCGGGGACAAACAACGCATCCTGCCCGCCTACTACTCCGACAACTACGTCTCGCTGCTTCCCGGCGAGTCGCGCACCATCCAGGTGGAGTACCCATCCGCCGCCGCCCACGGCCCCGCCCAGATCGCCCTGCGCGGATGGAACGCCGTCCCCCAGGTTGTGCCAGTGAAGTGACACTCACTATAAAACTGTCATCCTCAGCGAAGTCTGGCGCACACATGCGCCAGACGCAGTCGAAGGACCTGCGGTTTCGGGTGCCCCATTCATACGCGTTCGTTGCACATGAGTGGGATGCGAAGCCTTAGTGCGCCACCAGCCGCACCGTACTGTGCAGCGGTAGCTCCGCCGACGAGCCTCCCACCTCGATCAGGAACTCGCCCGCCGGCCTCGACCATTTGTCGGTGTCCGACGAATAGATGGATAGATACAGCGGATCGAGCGCCACCGTCACCGATTGGCTTGCTCCCGCCGCCAGCGAGACGCGCTTCCATCCTGCCAGCTTCCGGAACGGCTCGCCCGCCGACGTGGGCAGCGTGACATAGACCTCGGCAATCTCATCGCCCGCCCGCGCGCCCGTATTGCGCAGATCGAAGCTCACGTTTTTACCATCCGCATCCACCTTCAGGTTCGAGTAGGCAAAGCGCGTGTACGACAGCCCAAATCCAAACGCGAACTGTGGCTTCAGGTTCTTCTCCTGGAACCAGCGATAGCCCACTGCCATCCCCTCCACGTTGTAGTCCACGTCGAACTCCGTGGGCCGCTGCCGTGGCTGGGTGCGCGTCACAGCATCGGCGTTGTTGCCCGTCCGCTCTGTCAATCCCGTCACCTTGGGGTGCGGTAGTTGATCGTCCGAAGCAGCAAACGTCACCGGCAGCTTGCCCGAAGGATTCACGCGCCCAAAGAGAATGTTCGCAATCGCCTCTCCTCCGCCGATCCCCGGATACCAGCTCTCGACGATCCCCTTCACGCGCGGCGCCCACGGCATGTCCACCGGCCCGCCGTTCTCCAGCACAACAATCGTATTCGGATTGGCCGCCGCAACCGCCGCAACCAGATCGTCCTGCTTGTCCGGCAGGCTCAACGTCGCCGAGTCCTGCCCCTCCGTCATCCACTGCGTCACAAAAACAATGGCAATCTGCGCGGATGACGCGGCCTTTGCCGCCGTGGCCGGATCGGTACCCGCGTCGTATGTAATCTGCGTGCCCGCCGCGGCCTGCTCACGGATATAGCGCATCGGTGAGGAAGGGAAGTAAATCGCCCGTCCCCACGGCGAGCTGCCCGGCCCCGGCGCAATCGCATTGCCGCCAGGCGAATCCACCTGCGCCGATCCGCCGCCGGAGAGAACAGCCACATCGGCATGACCGCCGATGATGGCAATGCTCTTCGTCTTTGCGGCCGCCAGCGGAAGAATGCCGCCCGAATTTTGCAGCAGGACCAGGCTCTCCTCCTCGATCTTCTGTGCGTCATCGCGCCCGCGGAAGGGATCAACCACGCTGCGCGGCAACGGCGGCTGGTCGATCACTCCGCTGGCGAACATGCTGCGCACAATGCGATGCACCATATCGTCCAGCCGCGCCTGCGGCACCTGCCCGCTCTGCACTGCCTGCTTCAACGGATCGCTAAAGAAGTTATCGTCGCCCGGCTGGTCCATATCGAGCCCGGCCAGCGCGGCCTTCACCGTGCTGTGCGTCCCGCCCCAATCCGAGAGCACAAAGCCCTGGAATCCCCAGTCCTTCTTCAGCACCTGGTTCAGGGTGTAGTCGTTCTCGCACGAGTAGTCGCCGTTGATGTGGTTGTACGCGCACATCACACCCGCCGGGTGCGCCATCGTGATGGCGATCTGGTAGGCCAGCAGGTCGGTTTCGCGCAGTGTGCGCTTGTCCATCACGGCGTTCAGAATGTTGCGCCCGGTCTCCTGGTCGTTCACCGCGTAGTGCTTGATGTCGCCCATGATGTGGTTCGATTGCACGCCGCGCGCCACCTGCCCCACCATGGTCCCGGCCAGGATGGGGTCCTCGCTGGCGTACTCGAAGTTGCGTCCATTGCGCGGCTCGCGGATCAGGTCCATGCCGCCGCCAATCGACATGTTGTACCCCTGCGCGCGTAGCTCGCGGCCAATCACCGAGCCGTACAAAAACGCCGCGTCCGGGTCCCAGCTCGCTGCCATGCCAATCACCGACGGCAGCAGCGTCGCGTAGCGGCTCTCCGGCGCGGCCATCCTCACACCCACCGCCGAGTCGGCCAGGTTGATGTCCGGCAGATGCAGCCGCGGAATCCCCGGCACAAAGCCCGCCCCGCCATTGTGTCCCGTCGCCACCGGCGCGCCCGCGCGCAGCACTCCCCAACCCGCGCCGTGCACCAGTTGGATCTTTTCGTCCAGCGTCATCTCGTGGATCATCAGGTCCGCGCGCTGGTCGGCGTCCAGCGATTTGTCCATCCACGGCGGCGGCGGCGCGACCGGCGCTGCAGTCGCAGCGCTCCCCTGCGCATTGGCGGTATTCATTCCACAAAGGCCGAGCGACAGGCACACCATCCCCACCGCAAAGATCCGAACCACGCGAGAGTTGCTCATCAACGTCATCATTTCCTCGAAAGACCCTTGGAGGTCTCTGAATATTTTCCCGTTTTGAAGGGGCGGGAGTTCAGTCCCGCCGGATGCACAATCATTTCAAGAAGGCTTTCGCCGCTAAGGGAATCCGGAACCTGGCGAAGACCTCCATTCAGACGCTACCTGAATGGGACGAAATCATTGCGCGTACAACTATAGCAAGTCGTCTTCTACTACCGCTTCACAGGTTCGCTTCGCAATCAGCCTGTGCGCACCAGCACGCGTTCGTAGACCTCCAGCGTCTTCTGGGCAATTGCAATCCACGATTCCTCGCCGAAGTTCATCTCCCGCACCTTGGCCGCCAGCCGCTCGCGCAGCACCGAATCCTGAACCAGCTCTATCAGCGCGCCGGCCAGCGCATCGCGGTTCTGCGGTGCAACCAGCAGAGCGTTCTCGCGGTTCGTCAGCAGCTCGCGAAACACCGGCAGATCGCTGGTCACAATCGCCTTTCCCATCGCCAGCCCGGTGGCTAGCGCGCCGCTGGTTGTAATCGCGCGGTAGGGATACACAACGGCGTCCGCCGCGCGGTACAGCGCGGCCAACTCTTCGCTGCTGACGAAGCGGAAGTGCAGCTTCACCCGCTTCAGGCCCAGCTCCTCCACCTGCGCGCGTATCGCCTGCAACAGCTCCGGCGCTCCCGTCCCCACTATCACCAGGCAAGCATCGCAGCGCTTCGCCTCCACCTGCTGCCACGCGCGCAGCAGCAGGTCGGTCCCCTTGTACGGAAAGATGATCCCCTGCCACAACACCATCAACTTGCCTGGTTCCAGCGCAAAGCCGCGCAGCCTCTCTTCGTCGTTGGTGGCGGGAAGGTCGTAAAAGAACGGCCCATGCGGAATCACAGATATTTTTTCCTCCGGGACCGCAAACTCCGATGCAAGCCTCTCGCGAACCGCATCGGAGTGGCAGATGATCGCATCTACCCTCCGGTATAGCTTATGGAACGTCGCCTTATGTTCCTCGCCCGTATCGTGTGGTAGCAGGTCGTGGACCGTCAGCACAATCTTCGCGCCGCGCCAGCGGCAATACTCCACAAACCACAGGTCCATCGGCGCCGGCGTCCGCAGCATCGGCAGGTATTGCACGTGAATCACATCGGGCGGCGCAAAGAAGAAGCGTACCGTCAGCGCGCAGAGGTTCAGCATGCCCTCCAGCAACTTCAGAATCCTGCGCGGCAGCCGCGGTAGCCGTACCTTCCCCACCACATCCAACAGCCCCGGATCAACCTGGATGCCGCGGCTTGTGTAGCAACCCGGATCCAGATAATAAGTGATCGACCCCACTGTCAGGTCGACCGGCTCCCGCAGTAGCGCCTGCGTGAGATAGGCCGTGTAGTACGGCACTGTCGCCAACAGGTCCATCATGAAGACCCTGGGACGCCGTACGCCCGCGCTCACTTCGCACTTCCTTTCCCTGTCGCGGAAGGTTCAACCCTGCCTCTGCCATACTTCATCGCCGCAATGGCCTCTTGGTACACGCGCAGATAATCCGCCGTCATCCGCGCCGCTGAATATTCCTCTTCGATCAGTTGTCGTGCAGCAGCGCCCAGCCGCTTTCGCTTTTCGGGATTTTGCAACAGCTCCGAAATCCCTGCCGCCAGCGATCCCGCGTCCGGTGCCGGCGCCAGCAGCCCGGTGCGTCCATCCACTACCACCCTCGGTATCTCGCCCACCGCTGTCGCCACCAACGCCAGCCCACTCGCCATGCCCTCCAGAACCGCCAGTGGCAGCCCCTCCTGGCGCGATGACGACACCATGATGTCCATCGATGCGTACTGCGAAGCCATGTCCTCCCGGCGCCCCAACAGGGTCACGCTCTCGCGGATATTCAACCGGTCGATCAACCGCTCTAGCTTCTCTCGGTCCGGCCCTTCGCCAACCACCTTGAACCTGGTCTGTGGAATTTCAGCCAGGACCTCTGCAGCGGCCTCCAGGAAAAGATCGACTCCTTTCTCCCACGCCAACCGTCCAACCAGGCCGACAACCAGTGCGCGCTCTGCCGCTCGCCATTCGCGATGCGCTAGAATCGCCCCGTCGAATGGGCTTAGATCGATCCCATTGCGCACCGTGCGGATTATGTCTTCGCCCACACCGGCCTTCAACAGCCTCTGCTTCACCTCGTCCGACACCGCTGCAACTCGCGTGTACTTGCGCAGCGCATAGCGGTCCGCCATCCCATAAATGGATACGAATAGGTCCGTGTCGTACCAGGTGTGGCAGGTCGAGACCAGCGGCACGCCCGTCCTGCGCAACGCGAAGTAAACATAAAGGTCCGCCTTATATCCGTGCGCGTGAACTACGTCCGCTCCAGTTTGGTTCGCCAGCTTCCGAATGCTCGCAATCGCTGTGCGGTCTATTTGCCCCCTGCATGGAATCAGGTGAGAATCGAACCCTTCCTTCAAGGCAATATCGTGAAGCTGAAGGTTCGGATTTGCAGAATTGGAGAACACGCCCAGAGCACAGCGATGCGGTCCATCCCGAAGGGTGCGCGCCAGGTTCAGAATCACCGCCTCCGCGCCATACATGCCGCCGCTGCTGATGATATGCAGGACCTTCATTCCGCGCCTTCCCCGCCGCCACCGGTCTCTGGCTCACGGCGATTAATCATCGCCCATAGCTCTGCGTACATCCTATCTCCCAGCAGCTTTTTAGCAGCCTCTTTCATCCGGTACTGGCGATGCAGTCTGGACAAGGCGCTGCCATCCGGTTCAAATAGCTTTGCAATCCACTCCAACTGCACGCTGCCATGGATATTCACCCGGCCTACGGTCGTTCCCAACGGCACGGACTCAGCACGCGGCTCAGAGGTATACACCTGCGTATAACCCGCCTCCGCACATGCATCCAGGACGCGGCGATTGGCTCGGCCGCCGGGCAGAGACATCGTTGCTATGGATGTCCCCAATTGATCCTCTAAGGTAAGTCGCGACCTGCTCAGCTCGGTCTGCAGCTCGGCGTCGCTGCAGTGTGTCAGCAACCTGTGTGTCCACCCATGCGCGCCGATCGAATGTCCGGCCTCATGCAGCGTACGCAGCTCCGGCCAATCCATATAACCTGTCTTCTTCCCCGTCCATCCTGCGGTAATAAAAAACCGCGCCGTCATCCCTCGCGACTGCAATCGTGGGGCGGCCGACTCAAAGTTGGAGATATGTCCATCGTCGAAGGTAAGCTCAGGCCACAACTCGCAGCTCTTCGTTTCGCGCATACGCGCAAATAAATCTACCTGCCTCTCGAACGATCCAACTTTCAGCACATACGAATACCGGCTCTCGCCGGATCGGATCTCATGGTAGAGAAGATAGAGCCTTCGCAAAGGTCGCTGCGTCGGCTCCCCCGAGATGGATTCAACTCGCAAAGACTCCCTCCCTCCACCTAGGTCTATTCCGCAGGCTTGGCTTCTACCAGCTCGAGCAACTGCCGCGAGCGTGTGTAGATCCATGCAATCCTGCGTCCCTGGAATGCCACGGCAGGGACAGGGGAAGAAACCACGATGCAGCCGTTCTTCCTGGCGTGCTCCAAGGCGCCGTCAAGTTCCCCCGTCTCAAAGCACAGGTGGTAAGTCCCGCCGCCGCTCTTTGCCAGCATGGATTGGATCGGCGAGTGCTCGCCCAGCGGCGCAATCAGTTCAATCTCCGCCACATCCCTGTCAGACTTGGCAAGAAAGGTGACCCTGACCTGCTGAACAGGGTCATCGAAGGGGCCGGATACAACTCTGTACCCCAATAAATCCGAGAGTAACTCGGTGGTTGGCTCCAGAGACGGCACAGCAACCCCTACATGCAGCAGTTTGAAATCCAGGCCGTCAGGCAACTCAGGCGTCAAAGGGCAGCCCCCTTCTTTTTCAGCTCCGCCTGCAGCAGCGCCACGCTGGTCAGCTCAGGGATACGTTGCGGATCGAACTGCACGCCATATTCCCCTTCCAACGCAAGGATCGCCTGTAAGTGCCGGAACGAGTCCCAGCTATCCGCTGTCTCCGTACTTAGTTCTGCAGTGACTTGCTCAGGCGAAATCTCAAAGATATCGGCCAGTAGTTCCCGCAGAGAAGTCGGCACTTGCTCAACGCTCATACGATTCATTTCCTTCCACAGTCACCCACTTAGGGTAGGTTGGGTGCGATACAGTCAGATCAAGTTCATAAAACTCTGAGTTGGATGAGATTTCATCCGTTGGAACAAACTTTGTAAATCCATGGTCGGAGTAAAAGGTAGCGCAGGGAATATTTTTCTTGGTTGCAATAAATTCACCTACTAGTCGCTTCGCGCCGGCTCGCGACGCGTGTTCGCCAACATACGCCAGCAGTGCGGTCTCAATCCCGCGGCCGATCACACGACACGATAATAGCAGCGAATCGATCCAGCAAGAATCCCCTTGCCTTCGCGCCAGAGCCAGCCCCACCACGCCTGCGTCGCCGAAGCGGTCATGCACTCGTGCCACCACGGCCTGTCCGCCAGTCGCAGATGCGAATTCCTCAACCTCGGCAGCCGAACGCCGCCGGGTCGTAAGATTGAACTGGTTGGTCTTGGCCAGCAACTGGACAGCACGCGACAGCGGGGCCTGCAGCGCGCTCTGGAAGCTGCAAACAATTCCCAGCGATGCCAGGAACTCATCGCGGCTTCTCGCGCTGCTGGCCAGCTCAGCCCGCCGCGCCTGCGCCTTGTATTCCTCCGCGCGATGCACATCGTCCTCAGTGATTGCCGCCGCATCGAAGAAGGGCTGTTCCGACAATAGCTCGACTAGCTTCCACGGCTCCTGGGCAGGTGCTTCCACCACAGCCACCTCCGGCAACTGCTGCCGAATCGCCTCGCATTCCTCCGGGCTATCGTCGACAAAAACAAAGGAATCCAATCCAAGGGAGAGTTCCTTTGCTAGCTCGCGTATCGAATCCGCTTTCTCGCTCCAATTGATCCTGTATGCCGCAAAACTATCCAGGCTAAGCGCAAGGTCGCCTGCGCGAACATTAAAGGCCTCACGCACGTCGTCCTCATTATTATGTGAAACAATGGCAAGCAATAATCCCCGAGAAGACAACTGCGTTAAATATTTCTGATATGCAAGATAACAATTTCCAGGGAATGCGCTTCCTGTAGCAATCCCATCCGGCCCATCTTCTCCCAGTACTCCGCCCCACAGCGTATTATCCAGGTCCGTGCATAGGACCTTGCGGGGCGCGTGGAACAATGTTGAGAACGTGCGTACCAGCCCGTGAGAATATTCCCGAAATAAATCCGCGGCAACCGCCAGCCGTGAAGCATAAAACATCCGCGCATCGCGCCATCGCGCCCGTCCATGGCGCGCGGCAAGCCGGTCCGCATCGAAGAATACGCAGTCGGATATCGTCCCGCACAGTGCAGCCAGTTCCCCATTCAAGCGTTGCACGGCATGCGTAAGGCTATGCGGAAGGTTCGCCTCTCCCACTTCACCCAGGGATGTAAACTCCGGAACTACGATCCCCTGAAATAATATCCGCGCGTAACTTCCGGACCGATAGCTCCTCAGCAGTTGCGCCACCCGCTCCACGCACTCCTCGATCTCCTTCTCAACCGCCGCGCCTAAGCCGTCTGCGCATAGGTCCGGCAATCGCCCCGCAATTTCCTCCATATCGAGAATAATCAGCACAAAGTCCGGCTTGAATCGCGCCAGTGAGCTATCGGGACTCAGTAACTCATCCGCATAGGAGCCATAGCCGCCCACCTCTACTTCCAGCACATAATTCGCCAGCACAGCTTCGACAGCTAAAAATGGTAGTATCGGCTCCACCGTCACCGAGCGCACCACATAGGTCTTCAGCCGTCGCGCTCCCAGTTGCTCCCGCAGAGCATCGCCAATTCCCGCCAACGCCGTAGCGCAGAACAACCCGTCCGCCGGCTTGCTCGAAGCCCCCAGAAGCCGCCGCGCAAACTTCACCGCCCCAACAGCATCCTGCCTGGCGACGGCGCCCTGCAGGCCGCGCCGCAGTTCCTGTCGTTCCGCGTCACTCAGCATCATGTCTCTCCGCAGCGACAGAGCTGGCCGCACCCGGTGGCGCCGCACGCATTATGATCCGCCCCGGCACGCCCATCACCGTCGCTCCCGCCGGCACATTGCTGATCACCAGAGTATTGGCGGCAATCTTCGCCCCATTGCCAATCTTGATCTTGCCTGCCAGCGTCGCGCCTGTGCCGATATACACATCGTCGCCCAGTACCGGCGAGCCCTCGCGCCCCATGGCCGAGGTGCCAATCGTCACCCTGTGCGCCAGGTCGCAGTTCCGCCCCAGCACCGCCTGCGGGTTGATGTGGACTCCACCGATGTGTCCGATATACAGTCCCGGCCCAATGGTCGCCTGCGCATCGATGCACATCTCCATCACCACCTCGCACCATTTATTCGCCGCATAACTCACCGCCTTCAGCGGCACGCGCAGCAGCGCCGTCGGCCGCGACACATGCAGCCAGTTCGCCAGCCGGTAGCACGCAATCGCCCACACCGCAGGGTTCAGCCACAGTTCCCGCCCGTGGTAGCCCCTTGCCCTGTATCGCGCAATGTCTGCGCCAAACGCGCTCATGCCAGCTCTCTTGTACAGTCTCAGAACTCGCTGCACAAGTCTTTGTTTTGCAGGGGGTGGCTTGGTAGCCCAAGGCTTAAGTCTTGGGTCTCAAGTCCGTAAGGGATTATTAGCCCCCAGGAAATGCGGAAGACTTGGGCAAACCTTTGCTAACCCTGCGCCTGTGCTCTGCTACGACTATATCGGGAATCCAGCTGCCTCCCACTCCCCGGCGCATGGTTCGTCAACCCCCACCCAAACCTGCCATCATCCTGACCGTAGGCGGCGCACTATGCCGGCGTAGCCGGGGCCCCCGACGAGCGAACTTGCTCGTTGAGGTGGTTAATGGAGGGGCCCCCGCATTTGTCCTTGTGCTTGCCGGGTGCCTCATTCTTCGCGCACTTTGCTTCGGGGTCCCCGCTAGCTTCGCTGGTGGGGCAGGATGGTTGGGGTTTTGTTCTCAGGGAGGGAGCTTTGTGCTTCAGTGGATGCTAAAGATCCCTGTTTTGCCTTACCGGAGGGCGCCCAGGGCTTCAGCGTCTGCGTAAGAACTACCGAAGAAGGCACTTGTAATCCACGGCAGAGTAGGGCGACAAATAAGCATGTCGCGATTCAGGATGTACAGCCCGGATCAAGTGTATTTATTGCCGCCCAGCGTGCGGGACGAGTTGGGCTCGGACCACCTTTGTATTTCATTTGGGGCGTGATCGAGCGGTTGGAGATGAGCGTGTTTGAGCAGCGTTGCCGTGCCGAAGGCGGTGAGCTTTACGTGCCCCAACTGATGCCTGGAGTGTGGCTTTACGCCTACGCGTTGGGCATCCCCAGCGCGCTGCTGGTGGAGCGGACCTGGTGGAGGACCTGGCGTTTCGCTATCTGGCGGCTGGCACGCGGGTAGACAACTGGGCCCTGAGCGCCTTTCACCGCCGCCACAGCCGGGCGCTGAACGTCGTCTTTGCCCAGGTGCTGGAGTGGGCGCGAGCGGCGGTCTGGCAAGCCCTGCGGCCCGTGCTCGCGATAGCGCCCAACCCATTTGGCCGTGCCTTCGCGCTAACGTTGAAGCTGGCCGCGGCCAGCTTCAACGTGACACCCTCGAAAATAACTCCTTTGGCCAACTCATCGCGCCGAGACACCGTAAGTCTGGCATTCTTGTGATCGTCCATTCGATCCTCCAAAGTTCGCTGCTTGCTTGGCACCATCAGCTTCTCCGATCCGGATCGAATGGACAACCTATTGAAACTTCACATCTAGCAGACCAAAAGCAGCCCCGCAACCGGAAAAATTCAACCCGAACAACACCAATCCACAGGGCTAACCGCGTTCTCACGCAGACGTTTCAGCCCGTCCCTTTCAAAGACGAGAGTTATTCAGTTGCCAGTCGGAGTTATCTGGAAGTTGTCGAACTGGATCAGGCTGTAGTTGGGCGCGCCGAGGCCGACCATGCCCTTGGTGTAGGTGGCGTCGGTGACTGCGTCCATTGGTTTGCCGTAGATTGTGACGGGCTTGCTGTCGATCTGCGGAATGATTGAGCTGCCGTTGAAGGCGAGCGAGAGGCGGTGCCACTGCTTGACGCCAAGTGGCGAGACGGAGCCAGCGGCGAGGACGAGGTCGCTCTGCCGGGTGCGCTTGTCCTGATCGGTGGAGGTGCGGCGCAGCGACCACGCGCCGGTGTCGGCGACGCGCAGGACGTAGGAGTTGGGGATGTCGGAGCCGCTCATGCCGGTGAGGCGGCCGATGAGGTCGGCCGATCCGGGCTGCTCGAAGAGAACGTCGGTGGAGACGGTGTAGCCGGTCCAGTCGAGGTTGCCGAGGATGGTGAAGGGGCGGCCGTCGGTGCGCTTCCACGCGATGGGCTCGCGCGGGACGAGCTGGCTGAGGCAGATGCCAGTGCGGCCACCGTCGCAGGGCGCGGTCTCGAAGGCGCCGTACATGTCGGAGAAGTACTTGGCGAGGCGGCCCGGCGCGTAGGGCTTGAAGTCGTCGGCGTAGGGAAGGTTGAAGGGTGCGGCGGCGGGTGGGACAGCGTCGCCCTTGGATTGGCCGGTGGTGTTTGTGACGGTTACCATGCGGCCGGGTTGCAGGTCGAGGGAGAATTTACCGTTGACGGCGACGATGTCCGGTAGTTTGATGAACCACTGCGCGGGATCGCTGGAGGTGAGGTCGGTGGTCCAGAGATGGAGCTTGCGCGGGGGAAAGCCGGAGATGGAGAAGTGGACCGTTTCGCGAGACTTGGCCTGAACGGTCTCGATGATGAGGCTGAAGTCCTTGTGGTCTGGCGAGCGCAATGCGGCGTAGCTGCCATGCGCGCCGGTGGTATCCGCAAAGAAGAAGCCGCAGGCGGAGTCGAGGTACTGCCAGCCGGGAGCGGTGAACTGCGCGGTGTGGGCCATGACCCAGACCGAGGGCGTGACGACGTAGTGGCCGGACCAGGGCTGATTGGATTTGATGAGGCCAATGTTGTCGTAGGGCAGGTTGTCGTACATGGCACTGATGATGGGCCAGAAGACGGTGGCGGTGACCTTGCCGGCGACGTAATTGCGATTGATGTTGCGCGCCATCTCGGGCCAGCCGGGATGCTCATCGAAATGTCCTTCGCTGTCCCAGAGCGGTTTCGAGAGGGCGAGGGCGTCGGGCGTGGGATAGCCGCCCCAGCCGGGGCCGTGCACGCCGACGATGTCGATGGCGTCGTTGACGGCGGGGTCCTTGCGCATCTCGGTGGCGATGTTCCAGAGCTTGTTGCGCTCCCAGTCGTCGGAGGCGATGACCTTAATGGAGCCGAGGCCGTTGGCACGCAGTGCGGCGCGGAGGTCCTTGTACCACTGGACGTTGTAGCCGTGCTCGTTGCGTCCGCCGAGGTAATCAATGGTGAGGTGATGATCGGACTGCGCGTGCTTGATCCACTTAATGATGTAGTCGATCATGTCCTGCGACCAGTAGTTTCCGTTGCCGACCCAGGCTGGCGCGCCCCAGGCGAGCGCGACGAGCTTGATGTTGGGATTGCGCGCCTTGGCCTGCTCCATGAGCCACCACTCGTAGCCGCGGTTGTAGTTCTCATCGGTTGCGGTGTGCATGTGGCTGGACTCGGCGCCGTCGGTGGAGTCCATGTCTGCGCCGATCTCGACCTTGAAGATTTGGATGTTGGCGCCGTAGTGGGGCTTGAAGAGATAGTCGAGGACCTGGCTGCGCTGCGGCTCGGGATAGTCGATGAGCAGGCGCGAGTTGCCCCCGCCGCCGCTGATGGCGCCGACGCCGTCGAAGGTCCTGCCGGGGCTGGCGGCGTCGATGACAATGGACTGGGCTGGTGCTGTGGCGGGGGTACTCTGCGCTGGGGCAATGAGACTGGCGAGGAAGAGGCAAGTGAGCGCGGAGTAGGAGAGGACGAGAAACCGGGAGGCTGAACGCATGTTGGAATTGTATTCGCCGCGACCTGCATTCGGATTGAGCGGATGGCAATGTCCATGCAATGTTAAGAAGCTATAAATAAGTCGCCTGGTATCGAATTTGGCACACGGTTGTCTACGGCTTGAACACGTCTGCCAAGCCTGCACCCTCATGTAAGAATGAATCCGAGTGACCTCTTGCAGGTAGACCAAGAGGATCAAGAGGTAGATTACGATGCGTCGAGTAGCGCTGATCTACAACCCAATGAGCGGCCAGCGACCGGGACATCGCGCGAAACTGGTTGCTGACGTGGCGGCAGCGCTGGTGAGCGCGGGGATTGAGGTGAGAGCGCTTGCCACCGAATCGCCGGAGAGCGCGGGAAGACAGGCGCAAGAGGCGGTGCATGACGGGTGCGACACGGTGCTAGCGTGCGGCGGCGATGGCACAGTGCATGAGGTGTTGCAGCGCATGGTGGGCGGGACGGCAGCGCTGGGCGTGGTTCCCATGGGAACGGCCAATGCGCTGGCGGCGGACCTGGGGTTGCCGTATTCGCCGGTGAAGGCGGTGAAGATGCTGCTGGACGCGACGCCGGTGCGGATCTCCGTGGGGCACCTGTTCTATCGCAGCGTGGAGGGCGGCGAGCGCTCGCGCTACTTCATTGTGGCGGCGGGAGTGGGCGCGGATGCATTCTTCTTCTCGCGTCTGGACTCGCGGCTAAAGCAGCGGTTTGGCTATGTTGTGTACCTGGTGGAGGCGCTGCGCCTGTGGGCGACGTACACGTTCCCCATGTTTACTGCATCGTTCACCGAGAGTGGACGCCAGACGCCGCGGGAGGTGCAGGCGTCGCAACTGCTTGCAGTGCGCATCAGCGACTTTGGCGGGCTGGTCGGAAACCTCGCGCCGGGGGCGGCCATCAGCAATGGAAAGCTGCGGGTGATTGCGTTCAAGACGTTCAGCCGCATGAGGTACCTTCGGTTTTTAATTGCCGTGCTGTTCGGGCGGCACAGCTACTCGCACACGATTGAGCTGGTGAAGTGCATCTCGGTGGAGTGCCACAACCGGGAGGGCTCGAAGGAGCAGCTTTTTGTGGAGGCGGATGGAGAACTGCTGGGCACGCTGCCAGTGCGGATCGAAGTGGAGCCGCAGGCCTTGAACCTGCTGATTCCGGCGAAGGTACTGGGCCGCATCACGGATCTCTGAGACGCGAGAACCACATATTGCGTGTATGCGCACGGTTTGGCCACACGGCGGCGATTGGATCGCCGCTCTTGTCGCATCAGGTGTACTTAAGATCGGGTATAATCTCGAACTCGTACCAGGTGACAGGGTTCGGCAGCGCTCTGAAATAATGGCCGCTGCGAATCTGTCACCGATTTCGGCCATGCGCGACAAACTCTAATATCATGCAGGAGAGACTCACTATGGATGACATAACCGCCGGAAATCGCTTGGACAGACGTACCTTTCTGCAGAACGTAGGGATACTGGGGCTGGGTGCGGGTCTTCTGCAATCAGTGGCAGCCACACAGGTTGCCGATGCGCAAAGTACCGACGTGCTGGGTGCGAACCTGAAGACGCCGAGCGGCAAACCGCTGCGCGGGCTGTATCCGATTATGGAGACGCCGTTCACGCCGGAGGACAAGCTGAACACGGATGCACTGGCGGCGGAGGTGAAGTGGCTCAACAAGGGGCGCGTTGCCGGAATGATTTGGCCGGCGTGGGCCAGCAGTTGGGCGAGTATGTCAGACGCGGAGCGGATTGCAGGCACGGAGGCGATTCTGGCCGCGGGCAAGGGCGGCAAATCGTCCATTGTGATCGAGGTGCAGAACAATGCGTGGGACACTGCTACCGCAGTGCGTTATGCCAAGCACGCGGCCGCCCATGGCGCGGACGCCATCGGCGCGATACCGCTGAACAATGGCTGGAACCGCAGCGATCAAGAGATTCTGGACTATTACAAGGCCATCGCGGCGGCCACGGACCTGCCTCTGATTGTGCAGACACGGGGTACGGTGAGCGTGGACCTGATGATCCAGATGTTTCAACAGATCCCAACCATGAAGGCGACCAAGGACGAAGTCGGCGACACGCTTGCGCGCGCGAAAGAACTGATGCAACGCACCGACAACAAGCTGGCGGTTTGGGCGGCCGGCGGTGGAACCGGCAACAACGTATGGGCAGCGCTGCCGCTGGGTATCGTCGGCCTGTGCCCGACTCCGCAATACGCCGAGCTGCTGCAGCAGGTGATGGAACTGTACTGGGCGGGTAAGAAGAGCGCGGCATTCGATATGTTCGCGTTGGTGCAGACCTTCGCATCCACCATTCCCGGTGCGACCGGGTACATGATGGAGGCGCGCGGCGTGTTCCCGGAGGGGACGAAGTCGCGGCCACAGCCCATGGAGCCCGAAGCACAACGTGCCGGCGCACCAGCAGGAGGCGATCTCGCAGGTACGGGTGCCGGATCTGGCGCTGGAGGCAGGGCCGGTGGCGGAGCTGGGGCAGGCAGCGCAGCAGGCGGAGGCGGTAGACGCGGCGGTGGCGGCGGAGCTGGTGCGGGTGGAGGCGGCGGCAGAGGCGGCGCACCGCTTACAGACACGGACAAGGAGAACATCAAGCTGGCGATTGATACCTACCTGAAGCCCCACTTCCGGGGGTGAGGGTGCGGGCAGCTGGTAATGCGGAGCACGCGATCTAGTATGGGGCTGCTGGTGTGGAATGCCGCAGGCTAAGGCGGTCGCGCGGGGGTGCGATGCCCACTCATCGCAAATACACGATGAATGGGGCGCCTGTGATCTTTCAAGAGGTTGTCCATTCGAACTGAACCGGAGAAGCTGGTTGTGACGAGCAATCAGAAGCTTCGGAGGGATCGAATGGACAACCTATTGAGACTTCACAGCTAGCCAGACCAAAAACAACCCCGCAACCGGAATACTCAACCTCAACAACACCAATCCACAGGGCTGACCGCGTTCTCACGCAGACGCTTCAGGTCCGGGACTCGTCCTTGCTCCCCACCGGCCGCAGCAGCGGGAACAGGATGACGTCGCGGATGGACTTGGAGCCGGTCAGCACCATGGTGAGGCGGTCGATGCCGATGCCCTCGCCGGCGGTGGGGGGAAGGCCGTAGCCCAGGGCGCGGACGTAGTCGGTGTCGACTTCGGCCATGGCTTCCTCGTCGCCGCGCTTGCGCTCGGCTACCTGCGCCTGAAAGCGGCGGAGCTGGTCGTCCGGATCGTTCAGCTCGCTGAACGCGTTGCCGATCTCGAAGCCGCCAATGTAGAACTCAAACCGCTCCACCCACTCCGGCTCGTCGGGCTTAATCTTGGAGAGGGGTGAGACGGCAAGTGGAAAGTCGTAGATGATAGTGGGCTGGATGAGTTTGCCTAATCTTTCTCCGATTGATTCGACGACAAACGAAATGAGTTTACCGAGCGGCAATGTGCCCTCGAGCATTGTGGCAGCCGCCCATAAGCTGCCAGCGAGACTCCAGAGCTTCTCCTCGTGAGTTGGAGCGGGCGTATGGGATGTGAACGGCGAGATACCGTAGCCCAGATCGTCAACACGATCCTTCGCTCTCGTGAGCGTTTCGCGAAATTGGACAGGGTCGTCGAAGTCCTCCAGTGTGGGAGAGGGGCCGAATTCCTCCGGCCACCATTCGATGATGGCCTCGCGCATCGACAGCTTGGTCCACTTGCTGAGATCAATCTCGACTCCGTCGAAGTTGGTGATCGTCGTTCCATTCACCTCCTGCGCGACGAACGCGACAAGTTCCTGCGTCAGGTCCATCAGGTCGTGGTAGTTGCTGTAGGCCTGGTAGAACTCCAGCATGGTGAACTCGGGGTTGTGCTGGGTGCTGATGCCTTCGTTGCGGAAGTTGCGGTTGATCTCGTAGACGCGGTCGAGTCCGCCGACGACCAGGCGCTTGAGGTAAAGCTCCGGCGCGATGCGGAGCGAGAGGTCGAGATCGAGCGCGTTGTGGTGGGTCTTGAAGGGCTTGGCCGCCGCGCCGCCAGCGATGGTCTGCATCATCGGCGTCTCGACCTCGAGGTAGCCGCGCGCGTCGAAGAACTTCCGCATGGCGCGCAAAATGTGTGCGCGCTTCACAAAAACCTCGCGGACGTTGGGTGGGCCTTCGGATTCCGACGCTGTAACCGCAGGTCCTTCGACTGCGCTCCCTCCGGTCGCTTCGCTCAGGATGACAGTGTTTTGGGTGGTGGGCTTGGTGGTTGGCCCGGTGTTGACGAAGAGATCCACATACCGCTGGCGATAACGCAGCTCGGTATCTTCCAGGCCGTGGAACTTGTCGGGCAGGGCGAGCATGGCCTTGGCGAGGAAGGTGAGCGCGGGCTTGCCCTGGTGGCCAGCGAGCGAGATGGAAGCGACATGCACGGTGAGCTCGCCAGTGCGCGTGCGGAAGAGATAGCCGCGCGCGCCGATGTGGTCGCCCAGGTCGAGCAGCTTATACAGCGCAAACGCGTCCTCGCCGACATCGTCCCGGCGGACGTAGAGCTGCATGCGCTGGCCCGCCTGCTGCAACTGGGCGAAGCCGGCCTTGCCCTGGACGCGGATGGCCATGATGCGCCCGGCGATGGAGACTTCGATCTTCTTTCCGTCCGCAAGATCGGCCTCGAACTGCTCGGCGGTCAGCGAATCATACTTTGTACGCAGATCGGGAACGGTGATGGTTGTGGCGTAGCTGTTGGGATAGATGGCTTCGGCCTCGCTGAGGCCGAGCTTCTGCCCAAGCTCGGCGATCTGGCGCAGCTTCTGCCGCCGCTCGTTATACAGCTTCTCTTCAAATTGCGATTCGTACACGGCCGCTCCTGCCTCTGCCGATCCAGTATAGCTGTCGAGCGCGAGTTGTCTTCTAAGTGGTGTAATAAGGGAGTGATGGACGAGGAAGCCAGGAATGCGGCGAAGAAGTACAGCAGCCTGAAGGATTACGTGAAGGCGGAGCAGATGGTGCAGCTCGCCCTGGCGATTCCCATCGGATGCGTTCTGGGCCTGTTGGTTGGCAGTTGGCTGGACCGTCACTTCCACACCGGCTGGATCGCCATTGCCGGCACAGTGGTAGGAGCAGGCGGAGGATTCTTGGAGATAGTCAGGATTGCAATGCGTTATATGAAGAACAACCGATGATGGATTTGGGCACCTACAGCGACGAGGACTTCAAGCGCACCATGGGTAGAGCGCTGCGCATGGTTGCGATCGCGGTCGCCGTGGGGGTCCCGCTGCTTTGGTGGAAGATGGGATGGGCGACGGCGGCGCTGTTCGCGGTGGGCGCGCTGATCTCCGGCACGGGACTGTTCGAGTGGCTGCGCCTGATGACCGCGATGATGGGGCGGATGGACGCAGGCGGCGCAAAACCTGCGCCCGCAAGCCCGCTTGCCCCAGTGCTGATCGGGTTCGTTCTGCGCCTGGGGTTCGCCCTGGTGCTGCTTTATGGTAGCCTTAAGTTTCTGCACGGATCGGTTTACGCCCTTATCGCCGGTTTGGCGCTTGCAGTGGTCGCGCTTTCCATTGAAGGTCTGCGTCTGCTGAAGAGCTGGACTGTCTAGAACGATTCGCGTTCAACAACATTTATGCCGACACAGTTACTTCTGACGCGACTCCTGAATGCCCTCTTTGCCGGGCCGGTGGACGCTCTTCTGCGGGCCGTGCATGTGCAGCCGACGTATCCCGCCGCGCCCATCACAGACACCTTTGCCATGGAGCTGATCGTCTTCTTCGGCCTGCTGCTGTATTTCGTGGCAGTCCGCGTCACGCTCAACGTGGAAAGGCCCAACACCGCGCAGCACTTTGCCGAGATGACCAACGAGTTTGTGACGGAGCAGAGCGAGGCGATCATCGGGCACGGATACGAGCCCTTCCTCAGCTTTCTGACCGTACTGGCCATTTTTATTTTGTTCAGCAATCTGCTGGGGCTGATTCCTGGGCTGAAGTCACCAACGGCGGACGTTGTTGTTCCCTTCGGCTGCGCGATCCTGACCTTCGTCTACTACCACTACCAGGGCATCCGCAAGCACGGATGGGGATACATCAAGCAGTTTCTCGGCCCCGTCTGGTGGCTGTCGTGGCTGATGCTGCCCATCGAAATATTCTCCCATCTGGCGCGCATGCTTTCGCTCACGGTGCGTCTCTACGCCAATATCTTTGCCGGCGACATGATAACGCTGGCCTTCTTCTCGTTGATACCGATCGGCGTTCCACTGATCTTTCTGGGGTTGCACGTTTTTGTCGCCTTGTTGCAAGCTTTTATATTCATGGCGCTGGCGATGTGCTATCTTGCGCTCGCGGTGTCCGAAGAACATTAGGTTTTCGCACTGCACCGGGCTGAACTCCGGAGGATGCAGGGCCAAATTTCTCCGCGGAGTTTCTCTCCCGCTTCGCGGAGCGCACGAACGCCGTTCAGCGTGAGGGTGCCAGCACGGTGAGCGTCAACCACCCACTGGCGGCGTACTTTGGGAGAATGGAGTGAAAGACGATG
>Ga0326727_10008469_pt1 | contig 26059 bp, 18 predicted proteins | sample MB2enrmetagenome_FD_207643 | JGI IMG/M metagenome (GOLD analysis project Ga0326727, IMG submission 207643) | Lab enriched peat soil microbial communities from McLean, Ithaca, NY, United States - MB29MY | ecosystem: Environmental > Terrestrial > Soil > Wetlands > Peat | place: USA: New York...
CACGCCAGGAATGGCGCTGAGCCGGTCGTTAATACGGCGGAAGAGCGGGACCAGCTGCTCCTGCTTGTAGTTCGACAGCATGGGATTGATGTAGACGATATAGCGGCCGTCGGGATTGAAGCCGAAGTCTTGATGCTCCAGATTGCGCAGGCTGCTCCCCAGCATGGCCGCCGCGCTCAGCAGCACCAGCGAGACCGCGGCCTGCACGATGACCAGCGCCTTTTGCGCCCAGTGGCGGCTGCCCCCTATCGCGCGATTTGCGCCCCGCATCGCCTCCACCGGCTGGGCGCTCGAGGTCATCCACGCGGGCACGATCCCGAAGATCGCCCCGGTAAGCACGGAGATTCCCAGCGCGAAGAGCAGAACCGGCGCCGAGGGCGAAGCCTGCACCGGAATCCAGGAGCTATTCTGCACGGCGCGGAAAGCGAGGTACACGATGAGCCGCGCTCCCGCCCAGGCCACTACTACGCCGGCCGCGCCGCCAATCAGCGACAGCGCGACGTTTTCAAGCAGCGCATTCCTCACCAGGCGTCCGCGCGATGCGCCCAGCGCCATTCGTACCGCTGTCTGCTGGCGGTTCCTGAGCCCCCGCGCCAGCAGCAAGTTGGCAATGTTGGCGCAGGCCACCAGTAGCACGCAGCAGGCCGTGACCATCAGCAGCAGCAGACCCTCGCTGTAATACTTCCGCATCGCAGAAAAACCCGCGCCGCCCGGCGACAAACGAAGCGACTGCTTCTGCCATACAGCTTTTTCTTGTGGACTCATGTCCGCCAGGTGGCTGGCGAGCCAGCCATGCAATTCGCCCTGGAGCTGCGCCTCGAGCGCCTTCGGGTTGGTTCCAGGACGCACGCGTCCAATCAGGTCCAGCCAGTCGACGCGCTCATTTTTGAGCCGCGCGCTTTGGCCGTCGACCATCGGCTCGGCTGTCAACGGCATCCAGATGTCTGGCATGCCCCAGGTCACCATCTTTGCCCCGATGAAACCTGCCGGAGCCACGCCGACGATCGTGAATGAATGACCGTTGATCTGGTAAGTGGATCCCACTACCGACGGATCGGCGCCGTACTTTTCTTCCCAGGTATGGAAGCTCATCACCGCGACTGGGGGTGCTCCCTCCTGGTCGTCGGCGTCGGTCAACAGCCGCCCGCGCCACGCGGTTACGCCCAGCGTCTGAAAGAAATTACCGGATACATACTGGCCATTGGCCGTCTCCGGCGGCGCGGACGATGAGGCGCGCCGCACTCCCAGCGCCGCGCTACCTGCCTGGAGCGCCGCCAGGTCCTGAAAGCCGGGCGTGTTGGCGCGGAACTGCTTGTATGCCTCCCACGGGAACAGGCTCCAGTCGCCCGGCTCGTCGTTGTCGTTGCCATCCTGACTGAATCCGCCCCAGTTGCAGCAGCGGGCCTGGTCGCCAATACGCCATAGCTGATCGGGGCTCGCAACGGGCAACGACTGCAGCATCACCTGCTGCACGAGCGTGAAGATCGCGGTGGTGGCCCCGATGCCCAGCGCCAGCGTTAGCACCGCCGTGAGCGTGAAGCCGGGCGACTTGCGCAACTGACGCAGCGCGTAGCGGAGATCGTGAAAGAGCGTGTTCATTCGGTGCCTCCCTGGGGATTACTCAGTGCGCAAGGCCTGCATGGGGTCGAGCGAAGCTGCGCGGCGGGCGGGGATCATGGCGGCAAGCAATCCTGCGGCAACAAGCAGCACGGCCATCAATAGAAGATTGACAGACTCTCTTTGCGCATCGAAATAAATGACGATGCCGATCAGCTTGCGAACGGCCACTGCCAGCGCCAATCCGGCAATCGTTCCCAGGCCCAGCATCCACGCCACGCGGCGCAGCACCATCCTGAAAACTCCGGCCCGCGAGGCGCCAAGCGCCATGCGCACGCCGATGTCGCGCGTGGATAGCTCGACTTCGTGGCTCACCAGGCCATAGATGCCAACTAATGCCAGAACGAGGGCCATCGCCGCAAATATCCCGAAGAGCCAGCTCTCCATGCGGTCGAAGACGAGCGTCTCCGTAACGATTTCCGTCATGGTGCGCGGTTCGTCGAATGAAGCCGTGGGGTCCACCTCATGAACGGCGCTACGGAGGGCTGGAATAAGAAGGCGAGGGTCGCCATCGGAACGCACAACCAGGTAATAGCCGTTCAGATCGACGCCCCGCTCATTGAGCGGAAACTCCTCCATGAGAGAGTCGTGCTCGGCCAGGGGAGGCTCGTAGATATCCTGGCGGACAGTGCCCGTTACGCCGACAATGCGCGGCCATTGCGTCTCGTCCTTGCCGAACTCGATGCGCTGCCCGATTGGATCGAGGCCGTTGGGAATGAACTTCTTGACAAAGGCCTCATTGACCACAAACGCCGGCGTGTTTCCCGGCCCGTCGAGACTGGGTGACAACGCGCGCCCGCGGTGGAAAGGGATGCCGAAGACATCGAAGTAACCGGCGCTGACAACACGCGCTTCAGAAAGCATCTCCTGGTTGGGCGGATTGGGCGGCTGGCCGACGATGTGAATATCGGAATTCGATCCCCAGTTATCGATGGGCACAATGTCGATCAGGCCCGCGGCGCGAATCCCCGGCAGATGCGTAACGCGATCGAGCAGCGGCTGATAAAAGTCGGCGATTACGTCGCGGCCCTCGTAGCGTGGCGGCGAGTAACTCAGTTGCGCGGCCAGGATATGCGCCGGATCGAAACCGAGATCGGCATGACGGTAGCGCGTCACCGTGCGAATGAGAAGTCCGGCGACGACCACCAAGACCAGAGTGAGCGCAACCTGAGCGATGACAAAACCGGCGCGCAGGCGGTGCTGGCCGCGTCCCGTGCCTGCGCTTCCCCCCGATTTGAGAGTGCGATTGGGATCGATGCCGGAGAGCCGCAAGGCCGGATAAAGCGACGCTGCGATACTGGCCACGACCGATACAACCAGCGCCGCGGCAAACACGATCCAGTTGAGGTGAATCTCCGCGCCACGCGCCAGGGCGTGAACGAGGAACGCGCGCATGAGGCCGAGCATGGCCCATGCCACCAACAAACCGCCGGCAGCGCCCAGCGCCGCCAGTAGCAACCCTTCCGTCAGCAACTGGCGCAACAAACGGCCGCGTCCCGCGCCGATGGCAACCTTCATGCCCATCTCCTGCTCGCGCTTCACGCCCCGCGCCAAAAGCAGTCCGGCAACATTCACGCAGCCGATGGCCAACACCGCCAGCACGGCGCCCAGAAGCGTCCAGAGCGCGCTTTTGCTATGCCCGATCACATTCTCCGCCAAAGGCGCCAACTGCACCGCCCGCCCCTGATCGGTGTCCGGATAGGCCAGGCCAAGATTGCCGAAGACGTGCGACAGATCGGCTTGCGCCTGCTCGATGGTCACGCCGTCTTTAAGGCGCGCCACCGTCTGCATCCAGTGATTGCCGCGCGAAGCCATCCAAGGATGGCTTTCGATGTGCATTGGAGTGAAGATGGCGTTTTGCCTGTTCAGAGGAAAGCGAAATCCGGCGGGCATAATGCCGACGACGGTGTAAGCGCGCCCGTCCATCTTGACGGTGCGATTCAGAATGCTTCTGTCTCCGTTAAAGTAGCGTTGCCAGGTGTCGTAGCCGAGAACCGCGACGTCGTTTCTGCCCGCCTGTTCTTCGTCTGGCAAAAAAGTGCGGCCCAGCAGCGGCTTGACGCCGAAGACCTGAAAGAAATTAGCGGTGGTGTTTACGGTATGGAGAGGAACCGCGCTTCCGTCCGGAGTTTCCACGGTAGCCTTGAAGAAGTCGATGTATCCGGCCAGCGCCGCAAAAGCAGTCGCCTGCTTGCGCTCGTCCTGATAGCTGGGCCACGACGCAGGCTGGGTGTAGTGACTGCGGCTGAAGGTGGTTATGCCGACGATGCGCTCCGGCTGAGGGAACGGCAGCGGGCGCAGGATCACGGCATCGATGACGCAAAATACCGCGGTAGCAAGGCCAACGCTAAGCGCCAGCGTGATGGCCACCGTGAAGGTGAATCCCGGCGCGCGGCGCAGCTGCCGAAACGCGTAGCGAAGATCGTGAAGCATCATGGTCATCGTTCTTTCTCCTCGATCGAAACGTTATTCAGCGCGTAGCGCCTGCATGGGATCGATGGATGCGGCGCGGCGGGCGGGAATCAGCGAGGCTGTGAGCGCAAGCAATAAGATTGCGGCCCCGGCCAGCACGATCACCGCGGGATCCAGCGGGTCGACCTGGAAGAGCATGGAGCGCAGCAAGCGCGTGGCAAACAACGCGGCCACGATGCCCACGCCGCAGCCCATCAGACCCAGCCTGACGCCGGAGACAAGCACCAGCCGCATCACATTGACACGTTGTGCGCCGAGCGCCAGGCGGACGGCCATCTCCTGGGTGCGCAGCGCAACCGAGAAGGCGATGACGCTGTAGATGCCGAGCAGAGAAAGCAGCACGGCGGCGCCGGCAAAACCGGAGATGACTACGGTGTTGAAGCGGCGCGATGCTTCGCCCTCGGAGACAATCTGGTCCATCGGCTCGACGTGCGTGAGCGGGAGTTGCGCATCGAGGGAGCGGACCACGGCGAGCAGGGAACCGGCCATCTGTTCCGGCGCCAGGCTCGAACGGAGCACGATATACCCTCCGCCGCCCGTCAGCATACCCGGCGGCGCAAACTGGCCAAGGCCGATCTTGAACTGGCTCGTGGGCTGGTAGATCTGTTCCGTGACGTCGCTGTCAGCGGACGTCTGTTTGATATCGCCGATCTCGCCAACTACGGTCATCCACGGGCACGGAGTCTCTTTGAGTCCGATGTGAATGCGCTTTCCCAGCGGATCCTGACCGGGCCAATAGTGCTCGGCAAACTTGCGATTCACGATGGCCACCAGCGGAGAGTTGGCCGTGTCGGAGGTTGTGAAGTCGCGCCCGTGCAGAAGCGGAATGCCCATCGCGCTGAAGTATTGGCCCGTCACCTGGCCCCGCCACACCGAGGTCATGGGTGCGCCATGGGTGGGCTCATAGCCTTCGGCATACATCGCACCACCGCTTTCCTGGCCCGCGGCCGGCAGCGTGTTTGCCATGCCCACGGCCTTCACGCCCGGCAACTGACGGAGCCTGCCGAGCAGTTGGGAGTCGAAACTGTCGACCGATTTCTGCGTGGAGTACTGCTGGTATGGCAGGCTAAAGGAGGCGGTCAACAGATGGTCGGCGCGAAAGCCCAGGTCCACCTTGCGCAACTTGTCGTAGCTGCGCAACAGCAGGCCCGAGCCGGTGAGCAACACCAGAGTGACCACAAGCTGGCCGACCACAAGAATGGAGCGCAGGCGCGCATGACCACCGCCTGCCGTGGCCGTGCGTCCGCTCTCTTTGAGCGCGTCGTTTACACCGGTGCGCGAGGCTGCGTATGCGGGCAGTATGCCGCACGCAAGACCGGTGAGAGCGGCGACGGCGAGGGCAAAAACAACTACCTGCCAGTCAAGCGCGATAGAGCTGAGGCGAGGCAATGACCCGGGCAGGAATCCGATGCCTATGCGCAGAGCTGTGCCTGCAAAAGCCAGGCCCAGGATGCCTCCCGCAACGCTCAACAGCAAGGCCTCCAGCAGACTCTGCCGCAGCACCGCGGGCGCACTCGCTCCCAGCGCCAGCCGCACGGCAATCTCACGGCGGCGGCGAATCACCCGCACCAGCAGCAAGCCGGCCAGATTGGCGCACGCCATCAACAGAACCACCGCAACCGCGAGGAAAAGCGTGTTGACCAGCGGGCGCGCCGAGGCCACCGTCATCTCGGACAACTGCTTCACGCTTGCGTGAATGCGAAGGGTGGAATACGACGCGGGAAACCCCTTCTCGATTTGCTGGGCCACGCCTTCCGCGTCCTGCCGCGCCTGATCCAGAGAGACACCGGGCTTCAACCGGCCGATCATGTTGTAGCCCCAACTTCCGTTCTGCACAAGATCGGACTGGGTAAGACTCATCGGCACCCAAACCTCGCTGCGATTCAGTTGTCCAGGAACCAGGGGAAACTCGAACTCTCGCGGCATCACGCCGATAATCTCGTAGGCCTTGCGGTCGAGCAGAACGGTCTGGCCGATCACGCGCGGATCGCCGTGCATCCGGCTGTGCCACATCTGGTAGCTGATTACGGCAACCTGCTGCCTGTTTTCGTCCTCCTGCGCGGTGAAGGTCCGCCCCATCAGGGGCTGGACACCCAGCGTGGGGAAGACCGACGCCGTCAGCCGCGTGCCATTGACCTGCGCGGGCTCGCCCACGCCGGAGAGCTCATACCCGTTTTGCTGATAAGCGCCCAAACTCGAAAACCCGTGTGTGTCGCGCTCATAGGTTGCAATCTCGGGCGCATCCACCAGCGGGTCATCGCCCCAAAAGGATCCCTCGGCCACGTCGCCCACCGCCACCAGCCTGCCGGGATCGGCAAAGGGCAGCGGCCGCAGCAGCACGCCCTCGACAATGGAAAAAACGGCTGTGGTAGCGCCGATTCCGAAGGCCAGCGTGAGCACTGCGGTGAGCGTGAAGCCGGGCGCCTTGCGCAACTGGCGCAGCGCGTAGCGAAGATCGTGCAAGAGCGTGTTCATTCGGCGCCTCCTCGGAGATTATTCGGTGCGCAAGGCCTGCATGGGTTCGATCGATGCCGCGCGGCGCGCGGGAACGTAGCACGCGACCAGCGCAACAAGACACAGGGATGCTGCAACAGTTGAGAAGGTCATCCAGTCGGCCGTTCCCACGCCAAAGAGCATGCCGCGCAGCAAACGCGTAAAGGCAAAGGAGACCGCGAGTCCGACGCCGAGCCCAATCAGGGTAAGCCGCAGCCCCTGCCGCAGGATCTGGCGAAAGACGTCGCCGCGCGCTGCGCCCAGCGCCATGCGAATGCCGATCTCGTGCGTGCGCTGCTTGGTCGAGTAGGCAACCACTCCGTAGATTCCCACTGCGGCGAGAAGCATGGCCAGCAACCCAAAAGAGCCGGCAAAGGTCACCACGATGCGCTCAAAGACATTGCCCATGCGCATGTTGTTCTTGAGAGTTGTGACGTTGAACAGGGGCAGATCGGGACTTAGCTCGTGCACCGCCTCGTCGATGGCGGAAGAGTAGGCCATCGGATCGCCGCTTACGCGCACATGCAGGGTCACAAGGTTGGCGTAGCGCTGCGCTAGTGGAACCAGCACAAGCGGTGCCGCATCGTAAGTCAAGCGCCGGTATTTGCCGTTCGCGGCTACGCCGGCTACGGTGCGCCACCGATTCGCAATCTGAACTTGCTTTCCGATTGCGTCCTGACCAGGCCAATAACGATCGACGAAGGCCTGGTTGACGATGGCCACGGGTTGCGCGTCTGCATTGTCCGCGCCAGTGAAGTCGCGCCCTTCAAGCAGAGGGGTCCGCAGGGTTTGAAGATAGTTGGGTGCGACGATGCCTCTGTCTACTTCAATGGATTCGTGCGGACGCAGAATGTAGCCCTCCGGCATCACACCTTCCGAATGGATTGTGAAGCTAAGTGGCGAAAAGTCGGCCAACGTCGCTGACTCAACACCGGGCAATGCTTCGACGCGCGTCAGGATCTGCCGGTCGAGTTCAAGCGCCTTGGCATCGGTATATCCCAGCGGATCGAGATCGAATGAGGCCAGGTAGATATGGTCGGGATCGAAGCCCAGACCGGCCTGCTGAGCCTTATTGAGGCTGCGGACGAACAATCCGGCGCAGACCAGCAGGGTCAGCGAGAGCGCCACCTGCATGACAACCAGACTCGATGCAAGGCGGGACTTGTGTAACCCACCGGAGGTGTTCAGCGCCTCATCCTTGAGCACCGTCGCCGGTGAGAGAGCCGAGGCCCGCAGCGCCGGAACCGCGCCTGCAACAATTGACGTGAAGGCGGCAATCAGAATCGTAACCAGCGTGACCGTGCCGTCAACGCTGCCATTTACGTTGATCGGCAGCGTGGTCTCTGGCAAAAAGGAGCCTAGCGTGCGAGCCGTCCAGAGCGTGATACCGAGAGCAATTCCGCCGCCTGCCAGAGCGATCAGCAAGTTCTCGATCATGAGCTGGCGGACCAGTCTCCAGCGGCTCGCCCCCATCGAGAGACGAATGGCGCATTCGCGGCGCCGCGCAACCGAGCGCACCAGCAGCAGGTTGGCAACATTGGCGCAGGCCAGCAGCAACAGCACGGCCGCCAGAGCCAGCAAAATCGGCAGCGTCCCGTAGAGATAGACATTGGCCCCGAAAGGCGAGCGCCAGAGCGGGTCGGTGGTGATCAGGTTGTTGCCCTGATGCGACTCGGGATACGCGTCGGTGATGCGCTGCATCAGCAGGTTGAACTCATTCTGCACCTGCCGGTAATCGGCGCCTGGACGCACCACGCCCAGCACATTGAGCCAGGAGACGCCGCGGTCCCCGATGCGCGTCGATCCCCAGACCTGCCGGTCCATGCCCAAAGGGATCCAAAGTTCGGTGCGCAGCCCGCTCTTGCAACCCTGAAAGCCTCGCGGCGCAACACCCACAATGGTGTACGTGTGAAGGTTGATCTGAAGCGTCTTGCCAACGATCCCCTGATCGCCGCCAAAACGGTTTTGCCACAAATCGTATCCGAGTACGACATCCGGCGAGCCCGCCCGTTCGTTTGCCAGAGACGGAAGAAGAGTTCTTCCAAGAATTGGCTTGACTCCCATCACCTCGAAATAATTCGCAGACGTGAGCGCACCGTAGATGCGCTCCGGCTTTCCGCTGCCGGTGAGAGCTACGTAGTCGTCGTGATAGGCGAGCAATCCGGTCAGCGTCTTTGTGCCATCGCGCAGATCTACATAATCCGGGTAGGAAAACGGCGGACTTGCATGCTCGCTCCTTTCTCCGCGCTGTAGCGTGAGCATCTTGTTCGTGCCGCGCACGCCGGGAATGGGATTGAACAACGTCGAATTGATCCAACTGAAGATGGTGCTATTGGCGGCAATACCCAGGGCCAGTGTGCCCACCGCCAAAGAGGCGAAGCCCGGCGATTTCCGCAACTGGCGCAGTGCGTAGCGCAGATCGTCAAACATGATCATTCCGCCTCAACTTCTTGTTCGAGCTTCTTCATCTCTTGTTCGCTCACCACCTTGCCGTCGAACAGGTGCAGCTCGCGCTCGGCGTGGCGGGCAAAACGCGGATCGTGCGTCACCATGCAGATCGTCGAGCCCTCGCGGTGCAGATCGCTGAGCAGGCGCATCACGGCTTCGCCGTTCTTCGAATCCAGGTTGCCGGTAGGCTCGTCGGCGAGCAGGACCGAGGGCGAGCCAGCCAGCGCGCGCGCCACAGCCACACGCTGCTGCTGGCCGCCGGAGAGCTGCGCGGGATAATGCCTCATGCGGTGCGCCATGTTCACGCGCTCCAGCGCCTCTTTCACGCGCTTCTTCCGCTCGGCCGAAGGCATTCCGGCGCGATAAGTGAGCGGCAGCTCGACATTCTCCTCGACGGTCAAGTCGCCGATCAAGTTGAAGCTTTGAAAGATGAAGCCGATCTCCTGATTGCGAATCCGCGAGCGCTCGCTGAAGGTCAGGTTCTCCACCGGCTTGCCGTTGAGCAGATATTTGCCGCCGGTGGGCGTGTCGAGCAGGCCCAGGATCGAGAGCAGCGTCGACTTGCCGCAGCCCGACGGGCCCGACATGGCCACATACTCGCCACGCGCGATGGTCAGGTGAATGCCGGAGAGCGCGTGGGTCTCCACTTCGTCGGTGTAGAAGACCTTGGTCAGGTCTTCGATCTCAATCAGCGTTCCATTCGATGCCATGGCGTTCTCCCTCTTTTCCAACGAGCTTCTAGCTTCTAGCCTCTAGCTTCTAGCTGGAGGGCTCGTGACTGTGGTTCGTGAATCGTAATTGCCGTTCTCGATCCACCTTCCGGATCGACTGTCCATTGAGCACGGTCCCCTCTTTGGCTGAAAGCTAGAAGCTAGAGGCTAGAAGCTGTCTTTCTACTCCAGCCGGATGCGATCCACGCTGTCCCAGCGCGACATGTCGGAGAGGATCACCGTGTCGCCTTCCTTCAAGCCCTCGAGCACCTGTATCTCGTTCACCGAGGCGCGGCCAACTTTGACCGGAACGCGCGTGGCGCCCTTGCCCTCGGCGTCAACCTTGAACAAACTCAGCGTGGAGTCTTCGTTGCCCAGCGCCGGCCGGCCCACGTAGAGCACGTCCTGCATGCGCTCGAGGTCGATGGTGCCGTCCACACTCAACTGCGGCACCGCGCCCGCCGGCAAAGCCCCGTCCAGTTCTACGTCCACGGTGCGCGTTCCGTTCACCACCGAAGGATCGATGCGCGTAACATGGCCGGGAATCACGCCGTTGTGCGTGTCGATCGAGGCCGGTTGGCCGATCTGAATATCGCGCGCCTGCGTTTCGGCAATCTGCAGCGCGGCTTTCAGTTTGTCGCGCTGAATCACCTCGGCCACGCTGGTTCCCACCGTCACGTGCTGGCCCACCTGCACCGGCGTGGCCAGCGGCGCCAGCGTGCCGGCGATCGTCGAGCGCACCTCGAGCGCCTGCGCCTGCTTCTGGTAGAGATCGAGCAATGCCCGGGCCTGGTCGATCTTGGTCTTCTGCGAGGCCAGTTGAATTGCGATCGCCTTCTGATTCACGTCGAGCTGCTGCTGGCTGAGCTGGTGCTGCGATGTCAACTGGTCGGCCGTGCTCTTCGACTTCTGGTAGGCCAGGCCGGAGATCACGCCCAGATCGTAAAGCGCCTTATCGGTCTGCGCCTGCAACTGGTCCTGGGTGTAGTCGGCATTCACCTGCGCGGCAGCCGTCTTTTTGTCCATCAACGTGCTTTCAAGCTGCGCCTCGAGGCTCTTGTAATCGGCTTCGGCAGCCGCAAGCCCGAGCCGCGCGTTCAGCAACTCCTGCTCGAGCTGCGGATCGGCCAGATCCATAATGATGGTGTCGGGCGTGACCTGCGCTCCCGGCAGAATGCGAATGCGCACCACGGTCGCATCGGTCTGGGCGGGGATCAACTCGATCGAATCCTCGCGCGGCGCAAGAACCCCGGTCGACGAGCGCACCTGCCGCACCAGCGGGCCGCGCTTCACGGTGTCGGTCCAGATGGTCGAGCGGTCGACCTCGGGCGCGGCAGGTTTCAGGCGCATCACCATCACGGCAAGCGCCGCTACGGCGACCACTGCGACGCCAGACCAGATCAGCATCCGGCGTTTCTTCATTTGCTTAATGTCGGGCCGAGCGATATCCATCGCCGGATGTAGTAGCAAGCAGCGCGCCAAAGCGGCGTTGTCAGGGCGCTCTGAAAACAAAGCACCTATGCACATTCAGACGGCGGCACTCGCGGAACGAATGACCGATTCCGCCAGCCGGCTGTTCGATTTCGAACAGTCCGTTCTACGGCTGCGCACCATCTGTCACTGCCTCTGCACCGAGCCGCGTGACGTGTTGATTTGCCCTCGCTGTTCGAATTCGGACACGAGCCTCCTATTGTGAACAGTGCAGGGTTTCGGTCTCGGCACAACTCGTTTGCTTTCATACTCTCCGTTTGGCCCAATAGATGCTGGAACCCTTGCCGAAACGCCCGCGTATCCCACTTGAGGAAGGCGACCCATGTTGAGCGATCTGAGAATTGCATTTCGTCAGTTGCGCAAGTCACCCGGCTTCACCGTGACGGCTATCATCACTCTCGCGCTCGGCATCGGCGCCAATGCCATCGTCTTCAGCGTTCTGAATGCGCTGGTGCTGCGCCCGGTGAATGTGCCCGGCGCGCAGAATCTCTACATGGTGCAACGCACGGTCGGACGCATCAAGACGCCGTCGCAGTCGTATCCCAACTATCTTGACATGCGCGACCGGAATCGCACCTTCGAAAGCCTGGCCGAGTTTATGATCATTGGCCCGGTGGGAGTGGATACGGGAGGGAATCCGTCGACCGCATGGCCATACCTTGCCAGCGGCAATTATTTCGATGCGCTGGGGATTCAACCTTACCTGGGGCGCTTCTTTCATGCTTCCGACGAGAAGGGCTACGACAGCGCTCCCTATGCCGTGCTGAGTTACGCCTACTGGAACAGCCATTTTCATGCGGACCCGGGGGTGATCGGCCGCGCTGTTGACATCAACAAACATCCCTTCACCATCATTGGCGTGGCGCCGCAGGAGTTCCGCGGCACGGAGCTGTTCTTTACTCCCGCGCTTTGGATCCCACTGGTCGAGCAGCCTACGGTGATGGGCTCCAACTTTCTGCAGTATCGCAGCGCTAACTCGGGCTGGCTCGTCGGCCGCCTCAAACCGGGCGTGACTCCTGTGGTCGCCGGAGCGGACATGAACGCAATCGCCGCGTGGCTGGCAAAGACCTATCCCACCGACGACGATGGACTCATATTCAGCCTGGCTCGGCCGGGTCTTGGCGGCGATATGCTCGGCGGGCCTGTGAAAGAGTTTATGGCAGGGTTGATGTTACTCGCCGGGCTCATTCTGCTGGCGGCGTGCGCGAACCTGGGCAGCCTGTTTGCGGCTCGCGCCGCCGATCGCGCCAAGGAAGTGGCTTTGCGCCTGGCACTGGGCTCGCGCCGCGCAACCATTCTTCGCCAACTTCTGACCGAAGCCCTGGTCGTCTCGCTCGCGGGAGGAGCAGTCGGGCTGGTCGGCAGCGTCGCACTCCTGCGCGTCCTCAGCGTTTGGAACCCAATCTCCGGCGTGCCCATCAATGTGCCGGTGAATCCCGACTTTCGCACCTATGCCGTCGCGCTGCTGCTGGCGCTTTTGAGTGGTCTGCTCTTTGGCATCGTGCCCGTCGGCCAGGTATTGCGCGCCGATCCCTGGCAGGTGATTCGCACCGGATCGGCGGGCGGCGGAGTCAAGAAGTTTATGCTTCGCGATCTGCTGCTTGCCTTCCAGATCGCCATCTGCGCCGTGCTGGTCACTTCGTCGCTGGTCGCGGTGCGCGGCCTGGTGCGTTCGCTCCAAAACAACTACGGATTCTCGCCGCAAAACGCAACGCTGGTGAATACCGATCTCCACATGGCAGGCTACACCGGTGACGACGCGGCTAAGATGCAGCGCCGCATGCTCGACGCGATCGCCGCGATTCCGGGCGTGACCGCGACTGGGTATACCAACCAGATTCCGCTGGGCCTGGGAGCAGGCGACTCCATTGTCTTCTCCGATACCACGACCGATTACCGGCCGACCAACTCTGTTGCCGATGCTATGAACTACAACATCTCGCCGGGCTACCTTGACGCTGCGGGCACCAAGTTGCTGGCGGGCCGCGACCTCAGATTCAGCGACGACAAGAAGGCGCCCATCGCGGCTTTGGTCAACCGGGAGTTCGCCGTGAAGGTCTTTGGATCGGTCCAGAAAGCTGTCGGAGGGCATTTCAAGTTCTGGAGCGGAAACCGTGCCGAAGTTGTCGGCGTGGTCGAAGACGGCAAGTACCGCACCCTCACCGAGGATCAACAGCCCGCGATGTTCTTCTCGTTTGAGCAGCATACCGACAGCAACGCGTGGCTGGTGGTGCGCTCCAATCGCGATCCGCACGAGATGGCCCAGGCGCTCGATCGCACACTGCACGGATTGGATTCCAGCCTGCCTCTCGACATCCGGCCCTGGAGCCAGGAGTTGGACTCCGCATTATTCACGGCGCGCGTGGCTACAATTGCCCTGGGCGTGCTCGGGCTGCTCGGCGCCATGCTGGCCGTCACCGGCGTCTTCGGCATGGCTTCTTACGTAGTCAGCAAGCGGCTGCGCGAGCTTGGCATTCGCGTGGCTCTGGGCGCGGGACGCAAAGAAATTCTGCGCACGTCATTGGGGCGCGCCTTTCTCTGGCTCTCTGTCGGTTCAGTTGTCGGCGTAGCGGGCGGGTTGCTGTTCTCACGCGTGTTGTCTTACATCGTTTACCAGGCCACGCCGAAAGACCCAATGGTACTGGGCGGCGTAACTTTGACCATGACAATTCTCGGCGTGGTGGCGGCCTGGATTCCCGCCCGCCGCGCCCTCGCCGTAGACCCCATGATCCTTCTGCGCGAAGAGTGAGCTGCAGCAGCTCCGGTGGCCGAGCCAAAGACATATTTGGCCCATGCGCATTGTTAAGACAGAAAACGCACAAAGCCCATCCCTTTCGGGATGGGCTTTTTTCCGAATTATTGCCGGCGCGCGATCAGCACTCGGTTCCGAAGTCCTTTTCAAACGCTTCGGTGAGGCGCGCGCCCCAGTCGTTCTTCGGTCTGAGACGGCCACCGAAGAAGCGCAGGATGGGTGGCTCGTCGTAGAAGTCGAGGCCGCCGATCAGATCGCGATGCTTCATCAGCCATTGCAGCCGGTCCGTGGCGTACTCGAAGTGCGACATGGTGAAGACGCGGCGCGGCACGGCCAGGCGCAGCAGCTCGAGATCGGAGGGAACGTCGTTGCCGGCCTCGTCGCGGTCCATCGAAAGCGTTCCGCGCTCCATGCCGCGAATGCCCGATGCGATGTACGCGGCTGCCGCAAGCGCGCCGGCGGGATAGTCGGTTTGCGGAACCTGCGGAATGAAGCGCATGGCGTCAAGATGGCAGGCGAGACCGCCCGGAGGCGTGACCACGGGAACTCCGGCATCGATGAGGCGTCCGCAAAACCACTTGATGGCGTCGGCCGACGAGCTGGCAATTTCCAGCTCGGTCATCTCGCGAATGCCCACGGCCATGGCTTCAATTTCCTTCGAGGACATGCCGCCGTAGGTGTAAAAGCCCTCGTAAACCGGCAGCCAGGGGCGAATGGCTTCGTGGAGATCCTTGCGATTGGTGGCGATGAGGCCGCCGCGCACCATGCAGCTCTTGCGGCCGGAGAGGTAGCAGATATCAGCCACGTCCATCATCTCGCGGACGATCTGGCGGATGGATGCATTTTCGTAGCCGGGCTCGCGCTGGCGAATGAAGTACGCGTTCTCGGAGATCAGGCTGGCATCGAGCACCAGCGGAATGTTGAGCGGCGCAACCAGCGCCTTCACTGCGCGCAGGTTGGCAAGCGAGAAGGGCTGGCCGCCGATCAAATTCGTCGTGGCTTCCATGCGCACGAAGGGAATCTTGGCGGCGCCGTGCTCATCGATCGCTGCCTTCAGGCGGCCCATATCCATGTTGCCCTTGAAGGGGTCGCTCGACTGCGTGATGAGAGCCCCAGGGCCGAACAGCTCCAGCACCGTTGCGCCCATCAGATTGAAATGCGCCTTGGTGGTGGTGAAGTGGTAGTTCATCGGGATGAAGGTCCCGGGCTTGATGAAGGTCTTGGCCAGGAGATGCTCGGCGGCGCGGCCCTGGTGACAAGGCAGCAGGTACTCGTAGCCCAAGATCTCCTTCACCGCGTCGGCCAGCTTATAGAAGCTCTCCGAGCCGGCGTAGGCATCGTCGGAGACCAGCATGGCCGCCTGCTGGTTATCGCTCATGGCGTTGGTGCCGCTGTCGGTGAGCATGTCGAGAAAAATGTCGCGCGTGCGCAGCAGAAACGTGTTGTAGCCGGCTTCTTCAATGGCGCGAAGCCGTTCGCGTGCCGGCACCAGCCGGACCTTTTGCACAATGCGGATCTTGTGCATCTCGATGGGAATCTCAGAGCCGTTGGACAGACGAATACTCATGGGCTAGCGCACCACCTCGCGGTTGTTTGAGGAAGATTCAGCCATCATGCCACGCGAGGCGTGGAACTGTAAATGGGGCAGATCACAGGTTCCCATAGCGGGCGCATTTGGATGGAGAGACAGGATGAGCGCAGGCTGGAAAGGGCACGGCCTAAGCCGTGCCCTTTCAAATCCAATTGCTCATTTATCCTGCAACGCGATGGGCGCGGAACGGCGATTTGAGTGCTTAAAAGATTCTGTAGCTGATGCCGACGCTTCCGCCATACGGCCAGAGATCGTCGGACTGATTGTCGGAATTCACCACGCGCCACTGCTGATACTCGAAGTCGAAGGCGCGGATGGTGAATTTGCGGTTCAGCCGGTAATCCACGCCGCCGCCGTAGGTGAAAGCTAAAGCTTTACCATTCAGATCGGCCATGGTCGCCCATCCGACCAGCGCTTTGCCGTAAGGCGTGAACTTGTGCCAGGTGATGAAGGGTATGAGCGGGCCGATCGAGTAAGTGTTCTGGTAGATGCCTTGGGAGTTCGGGCCAGGATGGTATTCATTGAAACGCAGAAAGCGAACCTCGGCTTCGATCGACACCCAGCGGTTATAGCGCGCGTCGGCATAAGCGCCCACGCCATATAGGCGTTGGGGGCTGGTTCCCGCGCCATTGCCAAAGAAGTCAGGCTGAAAAACCGAGCCCAATCCGCCGGCCTGGAGCCTGAAGTTTCGCTTGAAGGCGGACGGCGCGACCTGGCCGTGCGCCGAAACCATTGCTGCCAAAGAAAACGCGATGAACAAGAGAGCCAAAATCGAACGTCTCATAAGCACAGCGCAATTCCACTTCCTGTGAGGTCGTCGAACGGCGGGGAAACCAGTCGGACTCACGCTGCGTGCCCGGCGGAGTGCGCTTTAAAAAATGGGGCGCACCACGCCCGGGCCCGAAGAGTTGATGTGTTACGACTGCGGAACTCCCGCGGCCGTTGACTGCTGATCCGGTTGCGGCGCCGCGCCGCTTTGGGGTTGCGGCGGCGGTTGTGCCGGAGGCGTGTTGTCTGGCGCCGCGGCAGGCTGGTCGCCGTTGGCGGGCGCGCCCGTAGCCGGTGTGGCCGCTGCCGGCGGGGTAACCGCTGCCGCATCGTAGCGCTGCAGCTTGTAGAAAACGGGCGTCACCTCGAAGGGCATCTTGTCGCGGGCATTCATCGGCGCATAACGCTTAGCGCTGAGCATGTGCACCTTGTCGTCCCAGGGATCGGTCTTCAGCCAGCTACCGAGTGGCAGGGCGGCGGTCTGCGCCATATCGTCCCAGTTGATCGGGGGCGCCAGCGGCATCAGTCCGGACAGCCACGGCGTGCCGTCGGCCTTGAGCAGCGAATCGCCCAGCGTGGGCGTATTCAGCGACTTGAGCACCCTGGCGCGGTCCACGAGCTGCTTGTAGAAGAGGCCCGCGTTGGCCAGCTTGTCCTTGTACATGGAGTTCTCCATATACTCCATGGCCCGCTTGGCGGCGGTTCCGTTGTCCACGTCGGTGTGGTTCATATCGATCTTCTGGAACGTCGCCGTGTCCGGGAACAGCAGGCGGTCGTTGAAGGCGTAGCGGGTATCGATATGATGGCCCATGGCGATGTGCGCCAGCTCCATCGAGATCACCGAGGCGATAGCTTCTTCGCTGGGCAGGCTGTCGATGAGCCCTTTGCTGATCAGAATCGTATTGCCCACGGTGGTCACTTCAACGGTGTCGGTCAACAGCACGCGGCAATGAATCTGGTCGGTGAAGGCCAGGTTGTTGGGAACCACCAGGTTGATGACGATCTGGCCCAGGACCTTTTCTTCATAGCCGCCGGGATCGAGAGGCGCCACCAGGCCGGCCTCCACCAGGCGGTCGATTACGTTGTTCTCGGCCTGCGTAATCCACAAGCGCGAGGCCTGCAGCGGACCCACATCCTGCGAGTCGTCGCTCTTGTCCACCGCGTCGTCCACGCGGACGCTGACGTTTTCGCTGTCGCGCGTGGGCAGCTTGAGCGAGTAGCCCCAGAAGTGCGTCTGCGCCTTCAAGCCGGTGCTGTCGTTTTCGGCGCGCCTCGTCTCTTCGACGTACACGGCCACCGGCAGCCAGATGCCGGGCTGCACATTCATGCGCCAGCTGTCGAAGTGGAAGAAGTGCTTATTGGATTCCGGATCGTCGGAGCCGGTGTAGGTGCCGTTAAAACGCACCACATCGCCGTCCTCGTCCTCGATCCAGATACGCCCGTAGAAGCGGCCGATGCCCTTCACGTCGCTCTTGGGATGCACGTCGAAGACCCAGGTGCGCACCGATCCCAGAAACTCGCGGCGCACAAAGCTGAAGACATAGTGCTGCTGGTCGAATCCGGTCGGATCGAGGAACATCATCTGCATGAAGCCGGTGTTCGAGTACACCCACTGATGGTCGAGGTGCAGCGCCGTGGTCAGTTGCGTAATGGCGTCCATCGAGCCCTTGAAGAAGCCGTGCCCGCTCTTGGTCTGCTTCGGCGCATACATCTTGTCGAAGAAGACCTTATCGAAGTCCACGCGGCTAAGCATGTAGTGGTCCGCGATGGGAACCTCGTAAAGCTTCACGTCCGGCTTGGTGTCCTGAATGTAGGTCTCCACCAGTGGCGTGCGCTGCCGGATGTTCTTGATCAGCACCTTCTCCTGAGCAATGGCCCTCTGCACCAGATCTGCTTGCTCCGCGGTAAGCTGGCGGGCGGGCTCGAATTTCGGTTCTTTTTTGCTCCTGGCAAACGCGCAGCCCGCACTGAGGGTGAAGATCAGCAGGGCGAGGGGGATCTTCCGAAACGTCATGGGCAAAACTCCTGGTTGATTACTCACTGGCTTTCGTCACCGCTACGGCGCCTTGCGGCGCGTTGCGGCCGAGGACCGGCCACGGGAAGTCTACATCTTTGATGCTACGCCAACTGGAAGGTAATGGTAATGGTTGTCGTGATATCCACCGGGTGGCCGTCGCGCGTCGCCGGGCGGAAACGAATCTGTTGCGCTACGCGGCGCGCCTCCTCATCGAGCCCGTGGCCGAGGCCATGGACCACGCTCTGGACCACCACGTGGCCCGAAGCCAGGAAGGTGACGCGCAGAACCACGTCGCCCTGGATTCTTAGCTGCCGCGCCTCCGCCGTGTAATCGACGGGGGGCTTGGAAAGCACTTCGAGATCGGTCGAAGGCGTCGCCGCCACCGGCTTCTGAACCGCGGCAACCTGCGTCGTCGCAGCAGGAATGCCCGCCGAGCCGACCCTGCCATAGTTTGAACCCGAGTTGCCCGTGCCAGTTGCGCCGGGAATTCCCGCCGACGCCACTCTGCCCGTCATGCCGCTACCCGAGGTGGGCCGGGTGTTGGTCCCCATGCCCGTCGACCCCACCACTCCATGCGGCGCGATTGCCGGACCCTGATTGCCGCCATAGGGATTGCCGATCGCGGCCACGGTAGCCGGGCGCGTCGAGTTCGGATTGGGGGTTACTCCAAAGGTATCCCCAAAATGCACCTGGCCCGTCGTGGGTTTCTTCAGGTTGTTTTGCGCAGGCATCGCGTCGTTGAGCGCTGCCTTCGGCTGCGGCGCCAGCGTAATCTGCGGCTTGGCCTGCAGCGCCGGCATATTCACCTTGGCCTCCATCACGATCGGCTTCGGCTCCGGCTTCGGCTTCGGCATCTCGATCTGGCGAACCTGCGGCTGCAACTCCACCTTCGGGTGCTCGGGCGGGGGTGGCAGTTTGGGCGGCGGTGGCTGCTTGATGCGCTCCGGAGGCGGCTGCGTGCTGGGGACAAACAGTTCCGTCATCTCGTAGTGTTTCTGGATCACTTGCTTGGCCATCATTCCGACCATTACTAGAGTGACAAGAATCACGGTGTTGACACTCGAACTGATGACGAATGAAAGCGATCTTCCCTCAGGCTCGGGCAACAGGCCTAAGCTGAATCCTCCTGGGGGGTAATTCGTCGACATAATTCAATCCTCGCTTCAGGCCGCCCACAGGCGGCGTCGAACCCGTTCAACTCCTACGACTATCGGCAAGAACTATGGCGAACTTGCGCCAGAAATCCCGTATTGCGCTCATTGCTCTCAGACGATGACCTTGCGGGAAGCGCTCCCGCCCTGCAAAAAAGGACGGCGAGAGGCCGCCGGCTGATGCGAAGTTTTCTTCCCAAACTGCCCGGTAACGTCTTCTTTTCCCGAACGATGGGGGACAAACCTGTTCGATCGCCCCATCCCGTATCCCGATCCCGGGCAACGGAAGGGAGAGTAGCTATTATACGATTGCACGAAGTCCAGGCCCAGTGCCTGGCCGGGGGATCGGTCAAAAAGCGACCGCGGCAGCGCACTGCTTTGGCACAGGGTTCAATACCGGAACCACTCGATAGCCGGCCTAAGGACATGCAGTCTCTCCACCCAAGGCGACAGCAAAAGAATCGCGCCTTTGCTCTGGGCAAACGGCGATTCAGAGATCGAGAACCGGGGTTCCGGCACCCCACGCGTGCAAGCTACGATAACGCCTTGGGACCGCCTCCCGCAAGAGCCTGTGGTCCGCCATCGGCAAGGCCCGCCGGAAGGCTCTTCGCGCCGTCCGGTCAGACATTGCTCCTATAGACTCAAAGTAACTCAAATCGACTGGGAAAGGACAGCCCTTTTGTGAAGATCCTGGTTACCGGGGGTGCAGGGTACATCGGAAGTACCGTCGCCGCGCTTTTAACCGAAAAAAAACACTTGGCCGTGGTTTACGACAACCTGAGCCACGGTCGGCGCGACCTGTTGCCGGCCGGCGTGGAACTGATCGAAGGCGAACTCAGCGACCGCGCCCACCTGGAGCGCATCTTTAACGCCGCCCACGACGCCCATGAGCCGTTCGATGCGGTTCTGCACTTTGCCGCGCTCATTGAGGCCGGCGAATCGATGCAGCGCCCGGAGATTTACTTCCGCAATAACACCGCGTCGACACTGTCGCTTCTTGAAGCCATGCTCGCCTGTGGCCCGCGGCGTCTGGTCTTCTCCTCCACAGCGGCCGTCTACGGTGAGCCGAAGGTAGTTCCGATCCAGGAAGATGCGCGCCTCGCGCCCACCAATGCCTACGGCCAGTCGAAGCTGCTTGTCGAGCAGATGCTCACCTGGCTCCATCGCATTCACGGCCTCCAGTATGCTTCGCTGCGCTACTTCAATGTGGCCGGCGCTGCCGAGGGTCCGGAGGGCCCAGCGAGCATTATCCGCGGCGAATCGCACCAGCCGGAAACGCATTTGATTCCTCTGGTTCTCGACGTGGCTCTGGGCCGGCGCGACTCGATTCGCATCTATGGCGACGACTATCCGACGCCTGACGGAACCTGCATTCGCGACTACATCCACGTCTCGGATCTGGCCGACGCGCACCTGCTAGCGCTCAACGCGTTGAGTATCGGCGCATCGCATAGCGACGCTCTGCATATCGGCGCGCCTGCGGCCGGAACCGGGCAGACAGCTCCCCTCATCTACAACCTCGGCAACGGCAAGGGGTTCAGCGTGCGCGAAGTCATCGAGTCGGCGCGCCGCGTCACCGGCCATCCCATACCGGCGGAGATTCATCCCCGCCGTCCCGGCGATCCCGCCGTACTGGTCGCAAGCTCCGCAAAGGCCATGCGCGAACTAGGCTGGAAGCCGCGTTACACCGATCTTGACGAGATCGTCCGCACCGCGTGGATCTGGCATCAAAAACGCTATCACGCGTAACTTGTAGCGCCGGTCTCCAGACCGGCTTTTGCGGGGGTCTCCAGACCCCCGCAGTGCAGGGGGCGATTGAAAATGGGAGTACCCTATTCGCCTCGACAGCGATGGATAGAAATCAAAGCCCGCTTCAGCGGGCAATAGACGACAGCCCCAGGCGCGAGCCTGGGGGAAATATCCACGATTTTGGCGCCAGCCCGCTTGAGCGGGCGTAAGAACATCCCGTCTCCATCGCAATATAATCGGAGATCGACGACGCATCGCGCGTGAGAGCCAACTATGCAGCGCATCTATCTGATCTCGACAGGCGGCACCATTGAGAAGGTCTACTCCGAGCAGAGTGGCGTCGTTGAGAATCGCGCCGCCAAGCTGGAGCGCTATCTGCGCATGCTGCGCTTGCCCGATGCCGAAATCCGCGCCGAACACCTGATGAACAAAGACAGCCTCGAAATGACGGATGCGGATCGCGCCGAGGTCAGGGATCGCGTAGCAAAGCTGCTCAATTCTGAGAGCGGGGAACCCGCGCCCATCGTGATCTCGCACGGCACCGACACCATGGTCGAGACCGGCCGCTTTCTCGAGCAGTCCTTTCCCGGCCTCAAGGTTCCCATCGTGCTAACGGGAGCCATGACGCCGCTCGGGTTCGAGGGCTCGGACGGCCTGCAAAATCTAACCGAAAGCCTGCTGGCCGCGCGCCTTCTCAAGCCCGGCGTCTATATCGTGATGCACGGCCAGGTCTTCCCCGTCAACCGCGCGCGCAAAGATAAAGACAAGGCCACGTTCGTCTGGGCCTAAGAGTTCAATCAAGAAATGCATCATGGAGCACGGAGTGTCAGGGCACGACTTCACAGCCGTGCCGAATAACTCAAATGGCGGGTTGTTTTGTATCAGGGCGCGAGTTTACTCGCGCCGCAAACGCAGCAAAATCAACACGGGGCTTTAGCCCCTGACGGACCAATCCTGCAACCGCCCTCAATCTCCCGCCATCGAACAGTTGGCTTCGAGGTTTTTCCCCGATGAGCTCCGAAAAAACACGCGGCTTCTGGCGGGCGTTTCTCGACTTCTTCATTCTCTTCAGCGGCATTTCAACCGCGTCGAATCTGGCCCGCACCCAGGGTCGCAAGCTGCTCTCCCGCGGCATCTTCCTCTTCCGCAGCAGATAAACCGCATTCCCTATTCCCTATTCCCTATTCCCTATTCCCTATTCCCTATAAAATCGAACTATGCCGATCTCGCGCGAGCAAGCCCTCGATTACTTCCGCTCTCCCGACCTGATCGGTCTGGGGTTCGAAGCCGACCAGGTGCGCCGCCGCCTGCATCCCGAGGGCGTGGTCACCTACATCATCGATCGCAACATCAACTACACAAACTTCTGCACCGAGTACTGCACCTTCTGCGCGTTCTACCGCCCGCTGCCGCGCCCCGGCAAGCCCGACCCGCGCGCCGACGAGGGCTACATCCTCGACTTCGAGACCATCTACGCCAAGATCGCGGAAACCCTCGAGATGGGCGGCACCGGCGTGCTGATGCAGGGCGGCATCCATCCCGATCTCAAGATCGACTGGTTCGAGCGCCTGTTCAAGGGCATCAAAGAGCGTTTTCCGCAGATCTGGCTGCACTGTTTGTCGGCTTCTGAAGTGCTTGCCATCGCCGAGTACTCCAACCTCGACCTGCACACCACCATCGCGCGCCTGCGCGACGCCGGCCTCGACTCAATCCCCGGCGGCGGAGCGGAGATTCTCGACGACGAGGTGCGGCATCGCATCGCGCGCATCAAGTGCGACACCAACGACTGGGTCAGCGTGCACCGCACTGCGCATCAATTAGGCATGCGCACCACGGCGACCATGATGTTCGGAGTCGGCGAGAATTTCGACCAGCGCATCAATCATTTTGAAGTTGTGCGCCGCCTGCAGGAAGAGACCGGCGGCTTCACGGCCTTCATCCCCTGGAGCTTTCAGCCCAAAAACACCGCGCTCGGCGGACGCGGCTGGGATGAAGCAACCTCTGTCGAATATCTAAAGGTCCTCGCCATCGCGCGTCTCTATCTCGACAACATTGACAACGTGCAAGCCAGTTGGGTGACGCAGGGATTGAAGGTTCTGGAGCTGGGCCTCCACTTCGGCGGCAATGACGTGGGCAGTGTGATGCTCGAAGAGAATGTGGTCAAGGCCGCAGGCACTTCGAACTGCACCACGGAAGAAGAGCTGCGCAGAATCATCCGCGACGCCGGCTTCAAACCCGTCCAGCGCGACACGCTCTATCGGACGATGTTTTTGAACTAGCGTCGACGCCTATATCCAGCTCTTTCCCGCTTCTCCGGCCAGCAATGGAGACTAGGGACGTATTTGCCAGCGAGGTTCAGTTCGAATGGAACTTCTTGCTGGCAGCTATGGCATATCCCCTTCGGCCTTTCGCCGAAGTTATTGGTAAGGCGATTAAGCTCATCAAAAATCAGGTATCCCTTACAAGGCGGTTGCGACACAGGATCACCTCCTAATATTGCTGAGCGCCAATATATGATTGTTTCGCAATCTGCCCGACGGAGCAAATTCGTATTCGCCCCCTCGTGCGGCAAAGATTTGTAGCTTTTATGCTACACTCGTTTCGTGTTCGAAATTGTCCGTTACCGGGCGGAGTCGGGAAAACACCCCTTTGACGATTGGCTTCGATCTCTTCGGGACAAAACTGCGCAGGCCCGAATTCTCGCCCGGATACGACACATCGAGGACGGTAACTTCGGCGATTGCGCGCCGGTTGGCGAGGTTGTCCTTGAATTAAGAATTCACGTGGGGGCGGGATATCGCACCTACATCGGCCGCCACGGCTCAACGATGGTTATCCTGCTGTGCGGCGGCGACAAGTCGACGCAACAGCGCGATATTGAGCGCGCCAAAGACTATTGAGCCGATTGGAAAGGGAGGCAGTCATGAAACAGTTCGCAGCAAGCAGCCCCTATCACGAATGGGAAGTTGAACTCCTTCGTTCTGACCAGGAACTCGCGACCGAGTACCTCAAGGTAGCTCTCGAATCTCTCATTCATCCGGAGGAGCGCGGCGCCAGCCTGCTCATGCTGCGTGCTCTCGCCGAAGCTTACGGCGGTCTCGGCGCGGTGGCCGCAAAGGCGGGCATCAGCCGCGAATCGCTCTACCGCTCGCTCTCGCCCAAAGGCAATCCGACACTCAAAACGTTGGTCGCCGTGCTGAATACCATGGGCCTGAGCCTCTCCGTCGTGCCGCAGCAGAAGAAAGCACGCAAACGCGCCGCGAAGAAGCCGGCAAGAGCCGCACGCGTCCGCGCGGCTGCCTGAAAACATCGCCACGTTTCTGAACAAGAACCTGCTGATTTGGGGCTTTGATGGCGCGGAGTTTCTAGCCCCAAGAGCGCGACAACTCTCTGCCTATTTTGTGCGGAGTTTTAAAGGAACGCCGCGAGTCCCCTGACCCTCAGCTCTACGTCTCCGACTCGCGGTCCTTCATGTTGCGCGCCAGCACCTTCTCCACTACGCGCTCCACATCGGAGAGGAAGAGACCGTTGGCGGGCTGCTGCACGGCAACGCGGGTTCCGGTATGGCCCAGGGCCGTTGCGATCTCGTTCCAGCGGTAGATCGTCGAGCTTGCCGGTATGAGAATCGGCTTGCGCGCCGGCTCGGGAAGAACGCTGTAGGTGGTCCAGATGGCCAGCGACAAAAGGATCAGCGCTTCGTAGACAAACTCGACCGGATCGTTCAGCGACGCGATGCGAGAACTCCCGAGCGCAACAATTAAGTCGCCCGACGACATCACGCCGAAGCCGAACGCGATACCGAAGGCGAGATCGCGCACATTCAGCCGCAGCGCGTTCATGCTCAGGCAAAGGAAGGCCAGCATGCACAACTGCAGGACGCTCACCGAGTGCATGAGGCCATAGGAGATTTCACCTATGATGTGCAGGCTGCCGTGTGCATAGGAGATGGACGACAGGCTTACGATGAATGAAACCAGGGCGGCCCAGCGGAAGATCACGATGGCGAGTCTGGCAATGCCGGGGAAGGACGCCAGCGCGGAGCGGAAGACCTCGATGCAGATAAAGAAAAGCAGCACAGCTGCCGCAAGGTAGGTTACGAAGAAATCGACCGAATAGATCTTATACAAAAGGTGATAGCGAGCCTGGCTGCCAGGCCGAGACGCCTCGTAGAGCAGCACCAACATGAGCGGGCCGGAGATGGCGCGCAGAGCCAGGTAATAGCCCATGGCCGGGAAGCGGCGATGTAAGCCTTTCTTCCAGAATAAAATACCGAGCACTGCCCAGAGGACAAACTCAACCCCGGTCATCGACCACATTGCGGGATTCAAGGACATAGGCGCTACTCTGGTAATCCGCGAACGCACTCAGAATAGCGCCAACCCGCGATAATCTCAATTAAAAAAAGATAACGCTCCGTTGGTGCTTTCCTGCTACGCGCAGATTTCTGCGGCGCTCAAAGGGTCTTAGCGGCTGGAAGTGGTTGCAACGCAACCATCAAAGCCGCAAGTCGGAGGCGCCGGATAGTCGGCCGTAATGGGGCCACTCACGATGATCGAAGCGTGCCGGGGCTGGGAGTGCGTGGCGGCTGAAGCGAAGGCTGCGAAGCTAAGGCCGGCGATGGCGACAAACAGGGCGAACATGCGAATGACGGTTTGCATCTTTGGTAACCTTTCCGGATTTGAATGTCGAAGGCAGACAGCTCCTTCTAGACAAGAATCGTATGCATCAGTACAATCCAAGTCAAATGTTTTCATATATATAACAATTTCTCGCCATAAAGATTACTAACGTCACCGCTAA